>WBZO01000196.1_pt1 | contig 156972 bp, 134 predicted proteins | sample 5204261 | NCBI WGS metagenome assembly WBZO01 (sample SAMN12412400, study PRJNA552823) | activated sludge metagenome | isolation source: activated sludge from anammox sidestream of wastewater treatment plant... | place: USA: North Carolina | collected 2017-09 | reverse complement strand
TTGCCAAAAAAAGTAACCAAAAAACGCTAGTTCAGCTAAATGCCTCCGGCTACCTGAACGCCTCTGCTTTTTTAGATAGTAGATTTTGATTTAATTTTACTTTATTAAAATGGCCTTAGCGAATCAGGCGTTAAAAAATCATGGAGTAAAAACGTTAAAAATTTAAAACTGTTTGAGCCAAAAATCAAGCTAGGTGCGAGTACAGATTAACGAAGTACTTGACATGCTTATACGACGCTTATTACATCAAGGCGAGTTTTTTAAATTTAGTTTTTATGTAGTGATTTTAGGCTGAGTCGGTACAGCCTTGACTTTTTGTTTCTTTTGTGTCAAGACAAAAGAAAAGGTAAGATCAATAATTGCACAAATGATTAAATTTTAATGCTTTTTGATTCAATTATTCGTGGTAAACCTACGTTGCTCATATGTTTTTCTTTTTTGATAATGGTGAGCATTTCAATCATACCTTCGTTACTTTTTTTCATTGCCAAAAAAAGTAACCAAAAAAGGCTAGTTCAGCTAAATGCCTCCGGCTACCTGAACGCCTCCGCTTTTTTAGGTGCTCGTTAAAATCGGCCTTAGCGAATCAGCCGTTAAAAAATCATGGAGTAAAAACGTTAGAAATTTAAAACTGTATGAACCAAAACCAAGCTAGGTGCGAGAACTGATTAACGAAGTGCTTCATAAGCTTATACGGTGCACATTACACCAGGGTGAGTTTTTAGACCCATATTACTCATTAGACTTTGTGGCGAAGGGCAATGATACAAAATAGCTATGAGGCTCGGAGTTTTTATACCGCAGGCATAGTTTTTACTATGTCGAGGACAGAAAAACGAGTACCGAAATAGATTTGAAGTAGTATTTTCATGTAGTCAATTTCTAATAGGTAATTTGGAATTTTACTGCGACCGGTTCTTACTGAGTGTTTTTGTAGCATAAAAATTTGTTGCTACTCTTGATTTTGGAATTGACACACACGATATACCGGTTTGACAAATGCGACCATTTTAATGATTCACCCTAATTGTCTTTTCCTATTGGAAATTGTTACGAAATGGTTAAAGTCCGGGCGCTTTTTAAACCTTGGCTTCAGCCTTGAGTCTAAAGGAGGCGCTCATTGTAGTTAATATTTTATTAAATCACATTTTAATATATAGCTGAGTGATTTATTCTTAGTTATTTTGATGTTTTGTTTCGAATTTAACCCATATTATGCGAAATTTATTTGTCTCAACTATGCTCATTTTTTTGCTTATTGACTGTGTTCAAGGGCAGATAATGAGTGGATCTATTAAGTATAAACAAACAAATTATATTGAGATTCCGGAGAACGTACCACCACAGTATGCAAAGGAAATGCCTAAATCCATTGATTTATATATGAAATTGACGTTTGATGGTACTCACTCATTGTACGAGAAGGATGATGAGTATCGGGAAGAGATTAATCCTAATGATCATATGCCACGGATGTTTAGACGCATGCGTGAATCTGCACCGACTGTATTTTATAAAGATATCAAAGGTCAAAAAGTACAGGAATTGATTAATTTTTTTGGTAAGGATTTCTTAATTGAAGATGCATTAACGAATTATAAATGGAAAATTAGTGCAGGCGAGCAAAAAGACATTTTAGGTTATACCTGTATGAAAGCTTACTACAAAGACAGCACAGAAAATCTGGTAGTGTTTTTTACACCTCAAATGCTGGTGCCAGTAGGTCCAGATAAGTTTGGAGGTTTGCCGGGAGTCATTCTGGAAGTGCAAAGTGCCCAAACCCATATAATGGCCACTGAAGTAATACCTGGTTCAGTACAAGTGAAAGCTCCTAGTAAAGGACAAAAGAAGACCAGGGCAGAATTTGACAAGCTCAAACAAGAGAAAATGCAAGAGCGAAGCGAAATGTGGGGTAGGAGAATGTAAGTGGCTTCCCATGTCTTTATAATAAATCAATAACCTTTCATCAATTTTTTATCAACATTTTATGAAGCATATTCTTATTATAGCAATATTTATTTTGACGGCGATGGGCATTAATGCACAGCATTCTATCAAAGGTGTAGTGCAGGATAGTGATAAACTAGGCCTTATCGGTTCTGTTGTAGTTGTATTGAACCCACTAGATTCAACAATGGTAGGTTTTGCATCTACTGATGAAAACGGGGCATTTCAGATAGATGGAATACAGCAGGGTGAATATCTACTTCAGATCACTTATATCGGACATGGAACAGTGCAAAGAAAAATTGAGATTAAAGCGGAAGAAGCAATACATGACCTAGGCGCCATCACTTTGATGGAAGAAGGCGAGTATCTTAAATCGGTCACCATATCAGCTGAGTATATTCCTATAAAAGTCAGTAAAGATACTCTTGAATTCAATGCTGATGCATTCAAAACACAGCCTAATGCCGTTGTGGAAGATTTGCTCAAAAAATTACCCGGCGTCGAAGTGGATGATCAAGGTGGTATCAAGGTGAAGGGCGAAGAAGTGAAAAAAGTAACTGTTGATGGTAAAGATTTTTTTGGCAGTGATCCAAAGATGGCAACTAAAAATCTACCGGCAGATGCCGTTAAAAAGGTACAGGTGTTTGAAAAAAAATCTAAAACTTCAGAGTTTACCGGCATCAGTGATGGTGGAGAAGAATGGACTATTAATCTGGAACTCAGAGAGGAAAAACGCAAAGGTTATTTTGGAAACATCATGGCTGGATATGGTACTGACAAGCGATATGAAGGCAAAGCTATGCTCAACAAGTTCAGCAAAAACACTCAACTGTCGTTTCTAGGAGGCTTAAATAATGTCAATAATACCGGTATTGATTTTGGTGATTATGCTAGTATGACAGGCGGAGGAAATATGCGTATGATGCGAAGAGGAGATTCAAATTTGCCGTTGTCATTTGGACAAAGCAATAATGGTGAAACAGCCTCTATTACGACAGGTGTCAACTTCAATCAAGATTTGGGCTTAGCTAGCAGACTGACATTTAGTTACTTCCTTACACAAGGCAAAACGGATCTTATTCAATCAAATTTGACCAATTCTTTCTTGCCAACAGGTACTCTGATTTCAAATAACAGTTATAACTCAAATTCTAGTAATCTAAACCACAATTTTAATGCGAATGTAGATATTAGGATCGACTCAACTACAGAAATGACATTCAGAGGTTCATTAGCAATCAACAATGGTAATGCTGACCTCAGATTACAGGATACTTCGTTTAATGAAAATTTAGTCCTAGTCAATCGCAATGATCAGCTCAATCAGAATGATAAATCAGGTGATAATTATAATTTGTCGCTTAATGTAAGAAAAAAACTAGGCAAACCAGGCAGAACGATCAGCCTTGATGGAACACTCGGAGCTAGTGAATCAGAGAGCGTCAATAAACTGTTAAGTAGTGTGTATGGTCGTGATCTTTTATTGAATGATACACTGTCTGTATTTCAGGATCAGAATCAAAATTCGGATAATAGTAATTATTCATACAGTATTAATTATACAGAGCCATTAAGTAATACTGCTTTTTTAATAGCAAATGCCTCAAGAAGAAATAATCGTTCTGATTTATTGAAGGATTTTTATGATTTAAATCCGGATGATCCCTATACCCTGGGCATTCTCAATGAGGAACTCAGCCGTACTTATGATAACCGCTTTGTGTATAATACCGGAGGACTAAATCTGCGTGTGGTCAAAGAAAATTATTCAGCCAGTCTAGGAGTAGATTTCCAAAATTCAACTTTAGATGGACAGCCGAGTATAGGTGAATATGTAAATAGGACTTTCAATAATTTCCTACCAAAGGCCAATCTTGAGCTGGATAAACTCAAAATCAGACTCTATTATTCCACCTCAGTGAGAGAGCCTTCGATTGATCAGTTACAGCCGGTATTAGATAATTCTGACCCGCTGAAACCATACCAAGGGAATCCGGACCTCGTGCCTGAATATAGACATAATTTAAGATTGTCCTACAACTTTTTTGATCAGTTTAATTTCAGAAGTTTATTTGCCAATTTGAGATTAGGATACAATAAAAATCGAATCACGACAGCACAGTTTGTTGATCCGGTTACCTTTGTACGTACTCAGATTCCGGTCAATACTGAGGGAGAAACCACAGCATCACTTGGATTATTCTATAGTAGCCCTCTCAATTTTATGAAATCAAAATTCAGAGCAGGCATTAATTCATCACTGACCAATGGTATCAGTTTTATTGACAGTAGATCTAATGAGATCAACCGATTGAGCAATGGGTTCAATTTAACGCTTGAAAACAAATCTAAGTCAAAATGGGACGGTTCGTTAGGTGGAAGGTGGAGTTTGAATAATAATATTTACAAAAGTAATGAAGCTCAAAATAGTAGTTTCTTTAATCAGACATATAATGCTTCAGTGGCATGGTTTGCCGGTAAAGGGTGGACACTGGACACAAAGTTCGACTACTACATCTATGATGCAGGGTCATTTGATGCTGCATCCAGTGTTAAATTGTGGCAGGCATCAGTTGCTAAGGCTTTCCTTAATAATAAACTGACTACTAAACTTAGAGTTTTTGATATACTTAACCAGAATCAAGGTATCAGCCGTACAGCTTCTGAAACACAGATATCAGAATCCATCAGCAATACAATTGGCCGTTATGTGATGCTCAATGTTACTTACTCCCTCAATGCATTAGGCAATAATAATGATCGCCCACATCGGTTTTTTATGTAAGGAATTTGTTATTTGAAGCATTCTTTCATGAGGTCATGATTGGTGATAATACCCGCCAATTCAAAACCATTCAGTATAGGTATAGAATGGATTTTATTAGATAGGAAAATATCTGCAGCAAGGCCTAGTGTATCATCAACATCTAGTGTGATTGGATCCTCGGTCATAATGTCTCCGGCAGTAATTTTTGATCTATCGGGGACTTGCCCTTGATCAGCATGATATTGATAGACATGCAGTACGTCGTGCTTGCTGATAATGCCTTTTAGCTCGTTACCCACCGTTACAAGTATATGGTGAATCGGAAATGTATCGAATATTTCTTCGATTTTGAGCATGGTATCGTCTGGAGCAATAGCTAATATCTTAGTGGTCAGAATAGATTTAATGGATTTTTCAGTATTCATTTTATCAGATTTTGAAATAAAGTTATAAACTTTTAAATGACTCGACAATGATTCAAATCATATGGTATGGCAATATAACAATTTAATGTAAGTATGGAATGCATATGCTATTATGGTGTAATGATACAAAAAAATACCGGGTACTTACAATTACTATTTTGTAAACTTTAACATTGTTTTTACTCCATTTTACTGACATTTTGTCACAAGACTATCAATTGTTTTGTAAATTTGCAATTTTTAAGCAAAATCAGAACAACAAGTAATGCTTTACGATGACAATATTACCTTGTGGGGTATCGACAAAACGCACGATGAATCAAAACAAGGAGAAGCTCTGTATTATGAATATGAGGATCAGGGATTCAGAAAGTTTTATATAGAGTCTTATGGCTGTGCTATGAATTTTAGTGATTCTGAAATAGTAGCTTCGATTTTATCTTCTCAAAACTATATGCCTACTCGTAATGTAGAGGAGGCCGACTTGATATTAATCAATACCTGCTCTGTCCGCGAAAAGGCAGAAGATACGGTTCGTAAGCGATTGCAGGTATTCAACAGCGTCAAAGACAAACGACCAGATGTATTAGTAGGTGTACTAGGATGTATGGCAGAACGACTGAAGACAAAATTGCTGGAAGAAGAAAAAATAGTTGATCTTGTTGTGGGGCCGGATGCCTATCGTGATTTACCTAATTTGATTGCAAAAGTAGATGAAGGTGGCAAGGGTGTGAATGTACTACTATCACGAGAAGAAACTTATGCGGATATCTCACCTTTGAGACTGGACAGTAATGGTATTGTTGGTTTTATATCTATCATGAGAGGCTGTGACAATATGTGCTCCTTTTGCGTAGTACCGTTTACAAGAGGAAGAGAACGAAGCCGTGATCCATACAGTATTGTAGCTGAGGCCACAGATTTGTACAACAGAGGATTTAGAGATATCACCTTATTAGGGCAAAATGTGGACTCTTACAACTGGAAGAATAAAGAAGAAAGCGAACAGGTCAATTTTGCACAATTACTGGAGCGAGTGGCGCTGATACACCCTGATTTGAGGGTTCGATTTTCTACATCCCACCCTAAAGATATAACGGACGAGGTGCTTTATACAATGGCTAAATACGAAAACATCTGCAAGTATATTCACCTTCCTGTTCAGTCAGGCAATAGCCGTATTTTGAAATTGATGAATAGAACCTATGATAGAGCGTGGTACAAAAATCGCGTTGATGCTATCTATCGCATTATGCCGGATTGTGCTATTTCTTCCGACATGATAGCAGGTTTTTGTTCTGAGACTGAAGAAGAACACCAGGATACCCTCAGCATGATGGAGTATGTTCAGTACAGCATGTCATATATGTTTTTCTATTCTGTTCGTCCTGGTACACTGGCCGCTAAAAAACTTGAAGATGATGTGCCATTGGAAGTCAAAAAACGAAGACTGCAGGAGATTGTTGAACTCCAGAATAAGATTTCATTAGATGTAAATCTTAAAGATATAGGCAAGGTGTTCAAAGTGCTGATTGAAGGTAATTCTAAGCGTTCAGACGAAGAATTTAAAGGTAGAAACAGTCAGAACAAAATGATCAATTTTCCAAAGAAAGAAGGATTAAGCCCGGGTGATTATACTTGGGTGAAGGTGACAGATGCGACTTCGGCATCACTCAGGGGAGAAATTGTTGACACACCGACAGCAGTCTAAAAAGAAATAAATAAACGGAAAGCGGGCTCAATAACCTGATGAAGTATAAATATTTTTAAAAACCACAATATTGAACCTACAGAGCATAAAACAAAGATTTGGGATCATAGGCAGATCGCCTTTGCTGGACAGAGCGTTATATACTGCTGCAAAAGTAGCACCGACAGATTTGACCGTTCTGATTCAGGGAGAGAGTGGTGTAGGAAAGGAGGTTTTCAGTAAAATAATACATGAACTCTCCATCAGAAGGCATAATAGTTTCATAGCAGTCAATTGCGGAGCGATACCTCCTGGCACGATTAATTCAGAGCTATTTGGCCATGAGAAAGGATCATTTACAGGCGCTGTGTCTGAGCGCAAAGGTTATTTTGAAACCGTCAATGGTGGTACCATATTCCTGGATGAGATAGGAGAGATGCCACTGGATACACAAGCTTTTTTATTGAGGGTACTTGAGAGTGGCGAATTTATTAGAGTGGGTTCATCTAAGGTGCTGCACACAGATGTAAGAATCGTGGCAGCTACTAACGTTAACTTGGAGGATAAAATTCATGCCGGAAAATTTCGTGAAGACTTGTTTTATCGTTTGAATACCGTGCCGATTCATGTGCCTGCGCTTCATGAGCGTAGAGAAGATATTTATATGCTGTTTAGAAAATTTTCAGGTGATTTTGCAGAAAAATACCGTACTGAATCTATCACACTGGATGCACAAGCAAAGGCGGTTTTTGAAAATTATCGATGGCCAGGAAATATCCGCGAACTTAAAAATATGGTGGAACAACTCAGCGTGCTCAGTGAGCAAAAGGAAATCGACCTGGATCACCTCATTGAGCTTGCACCTAATATTAAGGAACGGATGCTACCCACACGACATGATACATTTCAACAGGGAAGCGACGGCTTTCAAGAACGGGAGATTCTTTTTAAGTTCCTTCTAGAAATGAAAAGCGACCTCAATGATGTTAAATCGTTGATTTATCAGCTGGTAAAAGATAATAATCTAAAGTTTCCTGATATTGCAGCGCTGAAAAACGCATCTGCTTACGTTGGGGATAGTATCGTTCGAAAATCTTTTGACTCGGTTGATGCTGAAGGTTTTGGACACTTTGATGATCCCGGACAACCTATCATTTTACATGGAAAGACAAGCCATTACAGTGATTCTGAAGATGTGGAGGAGGTATTGTCGCTCGCAGAAATGGAAAAAGAAATGATTGGAAAGGCATTGAGAAAATATAACAATCGGCGCAAAGATGCAGCAGAAGAGCTGGGCATTTCCGAAAGGACACTGTACAGAAAAATTAAAGAATACAATATACCTGACTAAAAATTGGCTAGTGATGTGTGCATTTGAACCACCCATCGGTGTATAAACGTTTTTGGTCGAGTAAAGAATACATTACGTCCGATTCAAGTGGATTAAGAAACTAAATTTTGTGTCGTATTGTTTTTATATCATCTATCAAATTTAAATCTTAGAAATTATGTGGATTTTATTAATTATTGTGGTTGTTGTGGGCTTCATTGTAATGTCTATGTACAACAAGCTTGTGTCATTAAAAAACAGAGTTCTGGAAGCATGGTCAGGTATCGATGTCCAGCTCAAAAGAAGGTATGACCTCATACCTAATCTAGTCAATACCGTAAAAGGATATGCTGCACATGAAAGCGGAACATTGGAAAAAGTGATTCAAGCTCGAAATCAGGCTATGACAGCAGGAAATAGCGGTGACATAGGTGCACAGATTCAGGCTGAAAATGCACTGGCAGGCACCTTGAAGTCTCTATTTGCATTAGCAGAAAACTATCCTGATCTGAAAGCCAATACCAGCTTTTTACAGCTCCAGAATACGCTGGGTGAAATCGAAGAAAATCTGAGCAATGCCCGCAGATATTATAATGCACTCGTAAGAGATAATAATACTGCTGTGGAAGCATTCCCAACAAATTTGATTGCAAATCAATTCAATTTTGGCAAGTTCAATTTCTTTGAGATTGAAAATGATGCTGAAAGAGATAATCCGGTCGTTCAGTTTTAATACTGAACACCGGACAAAAACCATTTGACGATTTTAATTCTAGTAAAATGAAATTTCAACTCAGACAGTTTGTTACTTTTTTGGTGTTGTTACTGCCATGGATAGTCAGTGCAGAGTATTTTACCATCAAAAACTATGATGTAAATATCAAGGTGTATGGTGATAAAGCTATGTTTGACGTCAAGGAAGTCATCACTGTTGAGTTTAGTGAGCTGCGTCATGGTATATTTAGAAATATCCCTTATAAATACAACATCGACGGCAAGATAGTAGAAGTAAAAATTTCTGATATCAGTGTGCCAGGTTTTGGAAAGAAGGTTTATCACGAGGGAGATAATGTGGTCATCAGAATAGGAGATGCAGATACTTATGTGGATGGTATTCAGACCTATACGATCGAATATAGGGTACATAAAGCTTTCTTGTTTTTTGATGAGCATACAGAGTTTTACTGGAATATTACGGGTAATGAGTGGCCTGTTAATATTGAGAAAGTACATTTTACCATTCAGATGGATAAAGGACTGGTGATGAATGAAGGTGATTATGCCGTTTCCACCGGAAGCTATGGTGCTACAGGTAAAGATGCTACTGTTTCCTATTATGTAGGTAAGTTTGAGGGAAGTTCGACCAGACCTTTCTCTCCTTATGAAGGGATGACCTTTGCTGCTAAATTGCCATTTGATTACGTGGCTAGACCTAGTAAATGGGAGTTGCTTTTTGAAAAATATGGAAAAGGCGGCATCGGAGGCATATTGTTTTTATTGCTAGGTGGATTTTTTTATAGGACATGGTCTAAGTATGGAAAGGAACACCCCATCGTTAAAATGGTCCATTATTTACCTCCAAAAGAACTGAATCCTGCTGAGGCAGGCTACCTTATAGACGAGTCAGCGGATAGTGTTGACATTCTATCTTTGCTCCCATACTGGGCACAAAACGGACATATAACGATTAAGCGCATTGAGAAATCGTGGTCAAAGGATGATCATGAATTGACTAAAATAAAAGACCTATCAGATAATGCAGGGCCATACGAAAGAATTGTATTTGATGGATTATTTGCAGCTTCAAATACCGTACTTATATCTGACCTAGAGCAAAAGTTTTATACTACGATGCAGACGGCAAGAAAATCACTTGCTGACCACATTAAAGGTATGGGCGTATTCTATCCGATATCTATAAAGAAACAGTTTTATACCTATATTTTATCCGGATTTTTACTCTTTATAGCTATACTTTTAGGAATCATACTGGAATCTGCTGCCTTGGGTGTTTTTCTGGGACTAGCGGGAGCATTAGGCTTCTTTTTTGCTCATTATATGTTGAAGAAAAATGAATTGGGCGTTGATTTATATCAAAAAGTCCAGGGCTTCAAGATGTTTGTAAAAGCGGCTGAGAAAGACAAAATTGAATTCCTGCTTAAAGAAAATCCGGACTATTTTGAAAAAACGCTACCTTATGCGATGGTCTTTGGTTATGCTAAACAATGGAGCCGAAAGTTTGACGGATTGCTTATGGAGCCACCTTCATGGTACATTGCCGGAGGTACCGGGCCTCATTACATGTTTACACCATCCGAATTTGGAAGTAGCTTTGATAGTAGTATGCATTCGATCCAAAGCGCCTTTAATACTATGCCATCATCAGGTGGTGGCGGCTTTTCAGGTGGCGGTGGCGGCTTTTCAGGCGGCGGTTTTGGCGGCGGTGGTGGCGGTAGCTGGTAGCACAAGTGTTTGAAGGTGTAAGTTTCATGGTATTAACCCATCGGTTAGTGAAATTGGCGATTTTCTAAAAAGATACTGCTTGTAGTATCTTCATAATCGCTTCCTTGTGACTATAGAGCTTGCCTACTTTTTGTTTTCTGTTTGCCACCAGGATTTATCTATAACATCATTGAATCACGCTTCATGATCTACTGTAATAGTACCTATGCAGAGCCAGCTGAATCATTCTAAAGTGTGGAAAATGTAATTTGAAAACGGTCGAGACCTGGTATGGTAGGCATTCGGAATAAAAATTTCTTTACATCGTGGAGTTATTAATATCTTGTGTATTTTTGTCTATAATCTTGAATATTTTTCACAGACTGGCGTTATTAGACATTTTAAAATGAGAGATATTATGCAAAAACTAATTAAACTTTTAACCTTATTGTCAATACCATTTGTATTGTTAATAGGGATTTTGAGTTGTAAGAAATACGACTTTAAAAACAAGCATACTTTAAAGAAACTATACAATATGTACAAAGACGGAGAAATTAGTGAATGCAAACACAACGGAGAGACAGTTTACAGTGTAAGACGCAATGCTTATGACGCAGGAGATGTGGTTTACGACAAAGACGGTCGACAAATTGGTACTTGTAATTTCTTTTGGGGTAAACCTGACCCTATATGCGGACAACTAACAGACTGTGAAACAATCTACAGAGTCAAAAATAATATATGGGAACAACCAGCAGTTGATAAATACCTCCTCGGTAAGTAGCGTATAAATTTAGATGTAATAGGTACGACTAAATATAATAAATATAAAGAACTAATAGATAGATAGATGCAAAAATTGTGTTTTGAATTAGGATTTATCCCATAGCCATTTCTATATTTGCAAATAGATTCAAAAAAATCGGTAAAGGGGCTCTCAGATTTTTTTAAATCAAATTAGAAAAATGAATTTTTAGACTTCACCTTAAAATGCTGTACCTATCATGAATAAATTCATACTCGTTATAACTTTTTTGGCAACAATGACAATGAGTTTTGCACAAAATGAGGATTTTATTAATTGCCCATACCACTTGCAGGCAAAACTTTTTGATGTACACAATAGTTTTCATAATTTGAATTCTAATAACATTTCTGTCGCATTTCCATATAAGTCCTATTTAGATTCAGCAAGCTGGTGGAATTTTAAAACTATACAATCAACGTTTTCAGAATTGGAAAACATAAGAAAAATTGATCATGATACTGTAAATCTTGTCTTAAGGAATTGTTTAGTGGATTCACTTTTGTCCAATTGGAATTACAACAATATTGATTCACTGGAATTATTGTTAATTATACTTGAAAAATACCAAAACTATGCCGAGGCTTCTATAGAATTATCCAACTTTTTCAATGAAGTTGCAGATAATTATGGAGTATTTGTTGCTGAAAACTTAACAGAATTAGCAGAAAACAACAAAAATCTAAAATCTACTTTCAAATTCAATTATGTAAGACAACATAGTAAGTGCTTAACGTATCCTCCAAATATTGGTCTTAATAATTCTGAAAAAGTAATATTAAACATATCTCAAGGAAATTTTTCATACTTGTGGGGTAGATTTTGGAATGGAACATCTTTCATTTTCAAATCTCTAATTGTTACGCCTATGCTTTTGGTACTAATATTTTTTATCTATGGCTTTATTCTCATTATTCAAAAACATTTTTAATCTAAAAGACATGAAAAAATTAAGTTTTATTATTTTATCAGTTATCACGACATTATGTTCGTTTGTTCTTTTTTCAAATTATGACCCTAAATTTGTGGAAATCTCCAGTGTAAGTGATGGCGGATACACCTATAACTTTGTTTATATGAATCGTGGAAGCAGTAAAAACCGTATCAAAGCAAAATACTTTGCTTCCAAGTCCAATGGGGCGACGGTGTCGACTAGATATAATAGCTGGTCTCAAAACAAAAATATGATTGTTGTATCAAGTGCTGGTTATATGGATAATTGCTATGACCAATCGGCATCGCCCGTTGGTCTAACAATTGATAATGGTATAGTTGTAAATAGAAATTTAGCCTCGTTTGACGGATTGTTAATTGTATATGCTACGGGTGGTATTGTTGCTACTGACTTAAGAAAGGGCGATTTAACATTACAAGGAAGTGGAATTACACAAGGAAGAAAATTCAATATTCGAAATAGTTGGACAGATAGGAACGATTTTATAAAATGGGCACAACAACATGAAGCTACTGTTTTTCAAACTCATTTGCTGATTTACAAAGACCAATTAGCAATAGGGAAGAATGCACCATCAGATCCAAGAGAGCGACGATTTCTGGCAGTAGGAAAAGATAAAATATCAGGAGATCTTTGTCATGTTGTTATCAATCTACCTGAATATTCTTCCTTATATAATGGAGCATCCCGAACGAAAAAATTTCTAAACGATACTGGTAATATGGAAATTACATTTATGATAAACCTCGACACAGGTTGTCAAGATGTGTGTACTTTATATAATAGGGATGGTTCTATCAATACTTTGATTAAAGGGCAATCTCTGTTAGGAAATGCTGTCAATTTATTAGCCTACTACTACGAATGAAAATGAATTTTAAAATATACATAACTACATTAATATGCTCACTAATATTTTTGGGGAATATATACTCTCAAAAATTGGTAGCCTATTACCCTTTTGACAATGAACGTGCAGAGGACGTCAGCAGCAATAAAAACAATGGAAAATTAATTGGAGGAGTAACAAGTTATAATGACAGGTTTGGCAACCCTTGTGGTGCATTGTATTTCAATGGTAAAAATAGTTGTATTGAAGTGCCAAACTCAAAATCATTAGAATCTATCACAGATTATATGTCAGTATCTGTTTGGTTTTATATTGATAAAACGAGTTACAATAATGTCATGCGAGATGTATCTATTATCTGCAAATCAGATAATTCAAACGAAACTAAGAGCAGCCCTCAATATCGGGTACAAATCTTACAAATGGCTAAACAAAGTGTAATTTCAATAAATACTGAATTTACGAGAAATGATACTGATTTTTTGAATCACTCTATTGAGTTTGATAAATGGAATTTTGTTTGTGTTACTTATAATGGTGACGAAGTGAAGATGTATTTGAATGGAAAGATTGTATGGATTAATCCATACAACAAGTCATTTATCAAAAACAATTCATCATTATTTATCGGTAAAGATCCTCCGGGGGGATTGGAATACTTTCGAGGTGCATTTGACGATTTAAAAATATACAATGGAGTGCTTAGTCCTCAACAAATTACAACTATGTATAATGACAAGTCAAACAACGTTGTATGTGAAGATAGTTATTTGCCGTCTCCTGCACAAACTTCTACAAGATCAAATGAAACAAAAACAGTAAAATCCAAATTAGATAGTATTAAGATAATATCTACCTCAACTACTCACAATGCAGGAAATGATACATTGAATTATCAATACGAACTGACTTTCAATTCCTGCACACTTACTGCAATTATGTATGATGATGCAGAAGAAGATAACGACACAATATCAGTTTACTTTAATGGTAAAATAATAGTGGACTATCAAATGATATATCGCAAAAAAAACAAACCAATTGTAAGGCTTCTTGAATTGAATTCTGAGTTGGAAAACATACTTGCCTCAAAAGCATGGAATAATGGGGAAATACCGCCGAACACACTGAAAATTGAGTTTTATGAGGGTGATTGGACACAGAATTTAAATAAACTGAGATACAAAAAACCTATAATAGAAAAGGTAATTCATTCTAAACCTGGTTTAGCAGGAGCTATTAAATTAAAATGTAAAGAAATATGAGAACCTCAAAATTTATGAATATTTTTAGTTTGTTGATATTGTCTTGTATGCTTTTATCAAACGTTGAAATTCAGGAACAAAAAGGTGCTCAATCACAAATTGATTTGACTAAATATAATGCTATTTCGAGTGTAATAGATTCATTATACAATTTGATTGAATGTGACGAACAAAGAATTCATACGTATAATAATGAAATTAAATCTTTAGAAAATGAAAAAATAAAAATACATGAAAAATGTAAATCACTTAATAGAGATACTTCAACTTGTTCAATATCTTTCAATTGTGATACTTTAAGTCAATCATTGAAAAGAATTGACAAAAAAATAAAAGACAATTCTTTAAAAATTTCCAATATAGAACAATCTATTCAAGGGTATCAAGAGAAAATTAATATTCAAAAAAAACAACTACAAGATGCAAGCAAATCAATAGTTTCATCAATTAAAAAACATAATGGAAGCCTTAAACTTAAGTTCAAAGGAATTGACTACCATGTTTTTATTGCCAATACAGATTGTCATGAAATACAAATGCACTGGCTAAATAATAATAAGAAAAGATTTGTCAATATTGGAAATTTACTCAATTATTTAAAGAAAAGGAATAAAAAACCACTAATGATTACAAATGCAGGAATGTACACACCTGAACTAAAACCTCAAGGGTTGTATATTGAAGGAAATGAGCTTCGACCTCTTGATTTGAAATCGCCAAAAACTGATGGTAACTTTTATCTTAAACCTAATGGTGTTTACTATATTGATACATTTGGTGTATCTCACATCAAAACAACAGAGGAATTCCAAATAGAGTATGATGTTAAGAGATTAATTTATGCAACACAGTCCGGGCCAATGTTACTAATAAAAGATAAAATTCATTCGTCTTTTAAAGAACGTTCTTTAAATAAAAAAATTAGAAGTGGTGTAGGAATAATTGATGACAACCGTACTGTTTTTGCCATTTCATTGGGAGAGGTAAACTTTTATGATTTTGCACTTCTATTTAAAGATATTTTTGGATGCCATGATGCCTTGTATTTAGATGGTGCAATTTCAAAGATGTATTTGAACGATATAGATCCTAATGAAATAGGCGGACAGTTTGGTGCTCTAATTTCTATAATTGAAAAAAAACAATGAAAAAAATAACAAACAGACGATGAAACTTAGATTTTTAATTATGTTTTTTTACTTTGGAATTTGTAATTTCGGTATAGCTCAGATGGGAGGATTCAGTAAATGGGAGGTTTTGTTTTCAGATGCTACTATAAAAGTAGAGATTGCCTTTCAAATCAAACCATGCAGTGGAATTGGAGAGAGTAACAATAAAAGCAAATATAGATATAGAGTAACTGGAAACCCCAAAAGCACATATAATAGCTATATCAATTGGAAAATGGACTATATTGATTGCAATAGTAATTTATACTATAGAAACAATGCCTTAAATATTGGAAGTAATAACGTTCATTTTAAATCAAATGTTACTGATTTAATTATTTACCCTGGAGATGAAGATTTCACATGTAAGTCAATGGATAAGTATTATTATGATGTGATTCAATCGTATTCCAAATCATATGGAGGAGGAATAAAAAATTCTCAATTACGAAAAGCAACAACATCTGAACTTAAGGACATTTGGGACGGGAAATATGGTAATAATCCGGAGCGTCGGGGCAAATTAATAGCAAAAGGTATTGATCCTGACGATGTACAAAGGCGTATTAATTTAGGCGAGGGAAAACCTGTAGATCCTTCTAAAACAGACATTATATTGTATGTATATCCTATGAACGTCAATTGTAACTCTAACAGTTTGCAGGCACAATTTAATGTTAATATTGAACCAAACTCCACATTTACAAATTATGAATTAACTTCCCTCCCAACATGGTGTAGGTTAATTCGAAAAAATAATGATTTCTTTTTAATTAGTATTGAAGCTAACAATTCTTATAATAAACGTGCAGATTTTTTTATTGTTAAGGCAGGCGATAAGGAAGTTAAGGTTGTAATAATTCAAGAGGGTAAACCTCAAGCAAGTCCAACAACAACAACATCATCTTCATCATCAAAAACTTATAACAAGCCTACAAAAAGTAATTGCTTTAATTGCCCTAAGACAAAGAATCAGGTAGGGGTCTCTTTATCGCATTTTGAAGACAGTGACATACATCATGGTATACAGATAGGTTTAAATTATGAAAATTTATTTAAATACGGATTTGGTGTTAGGACTGGCTTATTGATGGATTTTTATAATAATAGGGAAAACGTTGGTTTCCTACTACCACTTCATTTAGTATATAGGCTGAACTTTTCAGAGAGTTTTAATTTATTTGGTTTTTATGGAGCAGGTTTAAATGTGGTTGTAAAATCAAATAGATATTCTCTTCCTTTATTGACTTCAGATTATGGTGCTGGAATACAATTAAATCATTTGCAGCTAATTCTTGGTAATAATAACCAATTATTTAACTATACAAGGAAACATAAGTCTGGTGTTGAACTTAAACAATATAAAAAAATTACTTTTACAATATCTTTAACGTTTCCTCTTTCGACAAAATAAATTTGGTATGAGGTCAATTCATTATGGAATAATTTGGACAAATAAATATAGATGATTATATAAATGAATTAATTTTAGAATGAAAAATGTAACCAAACTAATACTATGTATCTTGTTAATAACATTAACTTCGTTTTGCAAAACAGAAGTAGCAAATGATGTTTATATTTGTGGTGAAAATGGTGCAAAACGATTTCATTTTACAAAAAATTGTAAAGGATTGTCTAATTGTAAACGAGGAATCTATAAAGTAGCTTTATCAGATGCCAAGTCAAAAGGTCTTACACTTTGTGGCTGGGAAGATTAGCTGTTTAAAATAATCGTTATCAAAGATTTATTTACAATATCTTAAAATTATTTTATCCGAATTTATAGTTTTTTTTGAACGCATCAGAGCAGCTTCAAAAAAGACCCAGACCTAAATACTAACACCACTGTGAATGTATATTATGACCTTGGATTTGAATGTTGTCTATAATTAAATAACCTATCGCCTTTAATTAGGACGATTTTAATATTATTTGTAATGAAAAAGTATTTACATAGTTCCTTCCATTTTTTTACTCTTTTTACGGTATTAATTGTATCAAGTTGCAATGTGCAAAACTCTTGTAAAATTGAAGATTACTATTTGAATGATGACATCTTCAAAATTGACTCAACGTATCTCAAGGTTTCGATAGATGGAAAATCCTTTAAAGTCAAAGTTTTGAGCGATAAATTAAATGAGTATTTAGAAGAATTTGAGTTGTCAGAATATGATTTTAATTTTTTGTCTCCCAAAACTGTAGTTTTCTATAGTGATGAGACTGGGGACATTGTATTTGTCAAAAAATTTGATCCTTCAAAACATAACTTCTTCAAACAAAGTGGAAATTTATCTAAAGAAGGCAAGTTGTACATGAATCGGATGATAACTGCCGGAGGTTCTGGCATTTCTTCAAACCTTAGTTTAGTTTCTTTGAAAGATGGAAAAATTGTTATCACAGAAATTTTCAATAGTGGTTCAATGGATTTTATTCTTTTTAATAAAAATGACAAAGAAATTTACTTTCTAAAAGGAATTTGGGGCCAAGAATTAGATCAAAATGGCAATCCCATTGAATCGCATTTTTCTAAACATAGATATAAAATTCTGCATTATAGCTTTAGAAATGGTGGTTTTAGAGAAAATGAAATTGGCATAACAAAAAATAGATACTCCAATTGGGATGATGACAAACCCGGAACCGAGATTTTAAGCGACATCATTAAAGGTGAAAATTTAATACCCAAAAGCACAATCGTTTCTGATTATGTGTGTTTTGATAATTTTGAAGGTAAAATTATGGACTAATAAGATCTAACTGAAAATGAAATAATTCCGTAGAATTTTTTTACAAAATGGAGCGAGTCTGTAAATAGTCACAAAGAACATTTATTGAGAATTTGGCAGTGTCTCAAATTTTCCATTATTCGCGTTATTTATACTCATACAAAACTAATTTTGATGTCAAGCTATTACTTATGTTCGATTTGACTGAAAGGGTGTGCTTTCAAAGCTTATCTCTTATAAAGTTTGAGCGAAATGCAGTGATTTTTTTTTAAATAATGGTTATTTTTTCGAAATAAAAATTAGTTTTGTAGCAGTGAAATGATAAGCTGACTGCGCAAATGAGACATTTGATATCAATAGACTGCAATTTCGGGATAAGTATGTTTTTAATAAACCACTAAACTTTAAATTATTGTATGGCAAAATCATTTAATATCAGCTTCCTAAAATGCCAGGTATCGCTACGGTACTTTGGAAAGTATGGACGAAAGTATATCATTAAAACAAGAATAGAATAGATGGAAAACGTTAAAACAATCAATCAGGTGTTACCAAGAAAACCACAAAAGGCAGAATGGTGGAGGAGATTAATCGGGAATTTAATTGATAGTACATTGCTAATAATAATATTGCCATCAGATGTATTTCCAGAATATATCATAGGGACTAGCTTAGAATATTATACTATAATGTGGTATTATGTTATTTATTGCTTAGTATTAGAAGGGATTTTTAATCGCACATTAGGAAAACTTGTCACAGGAACTATTGTTATTAGTACTCGAACATTTGAAAAACCATCTTTTGGCCAAATTTTGGGTAGGTCGTTCTCAAGACTGATACCTTTTGATGGTTTATCTTTTATTTCAAGTAATCCATGGGGATGGCATGACTCAATTCCAAATACTATGGTTACTACTGTCAAATCATGGAGATTATACAAAACAGGAAACACAGGGGTAGACTATTCATCAACTAACTTTTGGCAGAAACAAATCGTAAGACTTAAATCGGTGATGGAGGATGATGTTAGTGATTTAAAAATTGAAAACAACTATCAATCGGATCAAACTGTCCAGGAAGGAGAAATCCCCAAAATTGGAATTCAAAGAAATCCTCTAATAAAAAATCCTTTTAGATTGATATGGAAAATGGTAACTTTTAAATTTGCTTTTCACAAGGAGATGATTAATGAAGGAGATAGGAGGTTGTTAATTATAATATCATTATTTGTTCCGTTTCTCCTAAGTATGTTGTATAGTAGAGGTAAAGATGAGTACGAAGAATATTATATCGATGGAGAATCTTTTTGTTTTGCATTCATATGGATATATTTTTTATTTCATATAGCTGTAAGAATATATAAATGGGTAATAGATGGGTACAATTTGGGAAAAAAGAAAATTAAAAATTAAATCATGGAATCAAAAAAAACAACTAACATATTACTATTATTCATAGCAATAGGAATATGGGTTATTGCTCTACAAACATTTTTAGTATCACCTGTAAAAGTAGTAGGTGGTTATGTTGAAGTATCAGGTTCGGTAGATGTTGAGAATACTGTTTCAGTATCTATTGACGAAGTTCTTGGCAATTATGGTCAATAATAGGTAGGTCAATACAATGCAAATTATATATAAAACTATCATGAAAAATCATTAAGCAGCGGCAAGAATAGGCCTATTTTTGTCCAATTCATGAGACATTTTGATGGACGGTTTCTTTTCATAAGTTGGATGAGATATTTATGAACTCAAGTGAAAACAGACATCCATAGTCATTCTCTCAGAGAGGGCAAGAGGAGACTTTCTGTTTCTTCTCTTGATTGGATTATCTAAGCTTTGCTTTTTCAAGACAAACTGGTCAAAACCGTTAACAAGATCGTCAATATTTAGAAAATTTCAATAACTTTGTACCTACGCATAGGAGGTTTTTAATTTAAAATATTGTATTTCAAACGTAAATATATTAAATAATCTCCTATGCTTATAATTTTTATGCTTTTTTCTTATCCATTATTCACGTTAAAATAGGAATGCTGTGGTATCCAGAAGTATATAATTAAATAAAAAAATCTAAAAAATATAAGCATCAAAATGAGAAAATTAATATTTGTATTTTACTTGGTAGTCATAAGTAATTTATTGTATAGCCAAAATAAAATGGTGATAGATATCGAAAAAGGCACAATTAATGGTGTCGACGCAAGATATTTAACAGATGATTTATGTATAAAGGCATTTGGAAAACCTAGTGATAGTCAAAAAATGATACCTAACGGTAAGCATTTTAAATATTACAATTTGGGTTTATTCTTTATGTTTGATGATGGAATTAACTCTAAAATAAGGAGTTTAAGAATAGATTTGAATGATGAAGATACATATGTAAAAAATTTTTTGAAAGTGGGGCAATTAATACCTAATTTTAGTGGTACCGTCACAATAACAGACTTTAAGAAGCAATTTTTAAGAAATAAAATAGAAATAACTGAAAGTCCAGTCGCAAATACTTCTTCTATAATGAGGATTTACTCAAATATAAATTTAAATGAAATTTTTATTTTTTACAACAATATTACTGGAATAGTGCATCATTTTGAGATTAATTTCAAATAGAAAATAATGAGTTTATTTCAAAAATATAGAGCTTTCATCTATTTACTCTTTGCCATTTTTGCACTGGGTTGTAAAAATGATAATACCAAAAATGATTATCAAGATGTAGAAACAGATGTTGTAGTTGACACCTTATCAGTTGAACAAAATTACATATCTATAAAAATAATGGGTATGCCAGAAACAGAAGGTGTGATGACTATTACAGACTATGTAAGTGGAGAATCCAATTTTACGCCTAAGTTTAAACTATTAACGCTGCCTGATAGTAATTCTGAAAGATTATTTGTACAGTATTTTTCAGGTGGTGCTCATTGTTGCACAAATTTGCAGGTGTACAAGTTTAATTCTGATGCAGATGCTTTTGAGTATTTGGATGAATATTCATACGATGGCGATCCCGCAGAAATAGAATATCCTTTTAGAGTAAATTATTGAATAGACTACTTTTATACAGCATATGCTAATGGTGGTTTTATAGAATGTTCAGAGAGTAATTTTACAAGGAATTTATTTCTTGTAAATGATAAGTTTGAATTTAAAAGCACAGGAAACTACAATGCAATGAAAAGATGTCTGATAAACTATTTACAAACTACAAAAATTCCAGAATTAGCAGACCACTCAAATCTATCAGATAGATCTTTTATGTTTGATAATGGAGAAAGGGAAACGGTTGTAAACTTTATGATAGAAATGTTTACACTCAATAATGAGATTGATCTTTTACAAGATATTTATATGAAGTACTTTTCAAATGTATCTGATAAACAAGCGCTTTGGGAGGAAATCTCAGCTATCCTTCTAAAAAATAGTATGATCCACCCTACTGAACAGCTTGTCAATGCATTAGTGAAAAGTAGAAAGGAAGAGAGTATAGCTCAAGACAAGTGGCAAACGACACCTAATACCATATCTAGAAACACATTTAATAGCAATGCATCTGATGAATTACCTTCAGATTGTGATGAACTTTTAGAATTTATCCAAAATGAAGGAGATAGAATACGATATTTAGATGATAGTGATATGAATAGCACAGCTCTGAATAATGTCTCCTTGTATGAGTATGATGGTATTTATTATGTAGTCATTAGATTTCAAGATGGTAATCATGAATATATATATTGTGATATAGATCTAAGCTACTGGAATAGGTTTGCAGATAATGTTGAAGATTCTTATGGTAGAGGATATCAAAACTGGATCAGACCATATACAAGTTGTGATTGTAGTAGGTAGTCCGATAATCCAGTCCGATGGTATTATAAGGTTTCTGATCGGACTGAACTGAGAAGTTTGCACATATTCTAAAATAACAATAAAGAAAAATATATTTAATAATAATGAAAGCCAGGCATAAAAGTAAGAAAATAAGTGGAGCTGACTATTTCACTACTATACCCATAGAAAATAAGAAAATAAATGTAAATTGTAATAGGTACGACTTATTCTGACAAGAGGTCTATTTTTATCCAATTCATGACACATTTTGATGGACGGTTTCTTTTCTTAAGTTGGATAGGATATTTATGAGCATAAGCGAAAAGAGACATCCATAGTCATTTTTTCTAAGAGAGCAAGAGGAGACTTTCTATTTCTTCTCTTGATTGGATTGTCTAAGTTCAAGGTTAACTGGTCAAAACCGTTAACAAAATCGTCAATATTTAGAAAATTTCAATAACTTTGTACTTACGCATAGGAGGTGTTTTTAATTTAGAAAAAAAATGTATTTCAATTGTAAATATATTAAATAATATCCTATGCTTATAATTTTTCCATTATTCACATTTAATTAGAAGAAACTCGATGGCTGAAAAACAAAAACTTATAGAAGCTTTTAAATCTTTGGACTTTGAAGCATTACAAAATCTATTAGATGATAATAGGTCGTATATGCGTGTGTCCAAGGATTTATTTTTATCCAGATTAAAACAAAAAGTAGATGTGTACGAAGATTTGAAATCCTACGACGTGGTGGTCGAAGGAATATGCAATCATTGTTATAAAGGATGTAAAGCATACAAATTTAAAGCTAAAAACTTACCGTCATTACCTCTGTTTTTTGAAGAAGAAGACGGAAAAGTTACCGACATTTGTATATGCAATGATTTAATCGAAGATAATCCGGACGAAGACGATTGGAGAATTATGCTTAAGTTTTGCGAAGATGAAAAAGTAGATTTTAAGCCTTCCTTAGAATACAATATGATTCTACAATTAATTGATGAAGCAGTTGAAGCATTCTATGCTCTTAATAAAAAAGGTGTAGCGACTATTGAAGGGGTTGTTGACTGGTATAACCAAAATCAAAATTTGGCAAGCGCAATAGGACTAGACCTTCAAGTTTTTTTTGGATTACAGTATAAAGCATATGAGCATATTGCATCTATTTATAGTAAAGTTTCCGATTTGGTTAGCAATTTTGAGAGAAATGATGTAGCAAAAAATGCTTTGGAGGCATACCATAAAATAAGTGCAGATGACGAAAAAAGTCTTGTAAAATGGTTGTTAGACAATGCCGATAATCATTTTTATGAATTACAAAAGACGGACTATTGGGAAAGAACAGGTTTACTAATTTTAGAAACGAATCCAAATCTACTTGTTGATTGTAGCGGATATTTAGAAGGATTTCTTCTACGTGAAATTTATACTAAACACTTTGATGAAATGATGGAAAAATATCAACCGACAATGGAACATTATATGCAACATGGAGGATGGATCGACACTTCTTTAAAAAACTATTTAAAGGTTCATAATAAGTATTTAGACTTACTATAAGTGTGATAGCACTTTTGCATCATTGCTGACTTACAAAGTCAAAAAAGAATATAAAAGTGCTCAAACCCACGTACCACGACAGACTAAATAAGCGAACGAAAACATACAGATTCAAGCGTAACCCTTACACAACTGCCATTTTCAGAATAAAACAGCTCAAAATCCGTTGCTTTTTTCGTGTTTTAAGCGATGGTTATTGTACAAAATCTTTTCTTCATAGCATATGACAAGGTGTGATTTTTTGCCTGGACAAACTAAAAATGACACTTTTTGCAGTGGTGTTCTTATTGTTTTGCTTACTTTTGTAGGTATTGCACAAAAACCAAATCAGTTTTCCAAAATGCCTGCTATCGCTGTGGAACATCGGGAAGCAATGAGGTTGGGTGGCATACAAATAAACCTAACCATTCAAATTAAAGTATCGAAATTGACCAAAAAGTATAAATTTGACTCGTGAGAAAACCAAGACTTTATTTTGACACTTCTGTTTTTGGTGGAATTTTTGACATCGAATTTAATCACGAAACTTCCATGCTTTTTGAAATGGTAGAGAACGAGGAAATCATTTGTGTTTATTCTGACTTGTGTGAACTCGAACTCGAAAATGCTCCTGAAAAAGTTAGAAAACATTTTTTAAGTATAGACAAAAGGAATACTCAATTTGTTGAACTAACTGAAGAAGCGAATAAACTTGCAGAAGAATATATTAAAGAAAAGGTAGTTGGGGAAACAAGCATTAATGATTGTCGACACATCGCTTGTGCAACGATTAATAATGTGGATTTTTTAGTGAGTTGGAACTTTAAACATATTGTAAACGTTTTTAGAATTCGAGGTTATAATTCCATCAATATTAAAAACGGATATGGATGGTTAGATATTCGTTCACCCAAAGACATTATTAGAAATGAATAAAAAGAATAAAAAAGAGAAAGAATTTGATACAGTAAAATTCTTCAGAGAAGTAAAGGAAAAGATTGCTAAGGAAACAAAAGGAATGACTTTTGAAGAATTGAAAGCCTATATCAACAAACGAAAGTTACGTCTAGCAAAATAACCACTCCTATCGCCCAACAATCAAATCATCAAGAGAGCGGACGAAATGCTTCTCTGCCAGTCGGCGATGAGGACTGAACTTTTGTAAAAAATTAAACGATTGTAATTTGATTTAACTTTTGTACTTAAATGCCGCTGCCTTACCGATTTACAAACCATTGTGGGTAATATAAATAGGTAATAATGGCATACGTTACTCTAGCCAATTCGAATATATGATTTTTAAGAACGATACTCAATAACGTGAATAATGTTAAAAAAGCAATAATAATAGGCGAATAAGTTTTATTTTAATATATTGATATTCAAAAATAAATATATTAAATATATATCTATGTTTATAATTTGTACATCATTTCCGTTTGTCGATCTTACTTCTTTTTATACGGTCGGATGATTAAACGTAAAGTTCTGTCGTAGGTAAAATAATTGTACAGCCATCCTACAGTAACATAGATTTTATTTCTAAAACCGACTAAACTCATTACGTGAACAAAAAACCAAGCTAACCAAGCAAAAAAACCACCCATTTTTATTCTGTTTATTTCCATAACGGCTTTATTTCTGCCCACCGTGGCCATAGAGCCTTTGTCTAAGTAACGAAATTTCTGCTGTTCTTTTCCATTGAGTAGTGCTAAGATATTTTTTGCCACTAATTTACCTTGTTGAATAGCAACAGGCGCAACCATAGGATGACCTTTTGGAAACGCATCGCTTACCATTGTAGCTACATCTCCGATAGCAAAAATATGATCAAAACCATTTACTTGACAATGCTCGTTCACTAAAAAACGATTTCCATCAACAATACAATCCGATGCAAAACCTTCTACTGTATTTCCTTTTACGCCGGCTGTCCAAATCAATGTATTGCTTTTTATCTTCGTGCCATCTTGCGCTGTCAATTCATCGCCGTTATAGTCGGTTACCATCGTATTTAACCAAACATTTACACCAAATTTTTTTAAGTATTTTAAAGCTTTCGCTGAATTTTCAGGGTGCATAGGCCCTAATAATCTATCTCCGGATTCGAAAAGGTGGATTTGCATTTTTCTAAAATCAATTTCCGGATAATCTTTAGGCAAGATATTTTTTTTCATTTCGCCTAAAGCGCCAGCCAATTCAACGCCGGTTGGACCACCGCCGACAATAGAAATATTGATTAATTCTTCTTTTCTATTTTCATCATACGTGAGCAATGCTTCTTCAAAATTTTCCAGTATAAAACTTCTTAAATCTAATGCTTGTGGAATATCCTTCATCTGCATCATCTTAGAAGAAATCTCTTTCTGAAATTTGAAAAAATTAGTCATACTTCCAGTGGCAATGACCAAATAGTCGTATTTCAAATCGCCAATATCGGTATGTATTTTTTGATTTTTATGGTCGATATTTCTTACTTCAGCCATACGAAAAAGCCCGTTAGGAATTTTTTGCATTAACTTGCGAAGCGGATAAGCAATACTATCCGGCTCTAAACCACCGGTTGCCACTTGATAAAGTAAAGGTTGGAAACAATGATAATTATGCTTGTCTAATAAAACAATTTGAACCTCTTTATCGCTCAATGCTTTTGCAGTTTCGATACCACCAAAACCACCGCCGATAATAACAACGCGTTTTTTCTGTGTCAAAGGTATTTTTAAGTCCACTCGTATAATTTTATGTTTTGTGCTTACGATTTAACAAATTAAACGCGGCAAAGTTATAAGAACAATATTGATAAATGGTAATTAGGTACGAATTGATCTAACCTGAGGCCTGTTTTTATCCAATTCATATGACATTTTGATGGACAGTTTCTTTTGAAAAGTCTGATAAGATATTTTTGAGCTCAAGTGAAAACAGACATAAATAGTCATTTTATAAGAGATAATAAGGTGAGACTTTCTGTTTCTTCTCTTGATTGGACTCCCCAATAGTTGCTTTTTCAGGACAAACTGGTCAAAATCAGTAGCAAAATCGTCAACATTTAGAAAATTTGAATAACTCTGTCCTTACGTATAGGAGGTGTTATTTAATTTAATATATTGAATATAAAATGAAAATATATTAAATAATATTCTATGTTTATAATTTTTCTATTATACCATGATCAATCTTCAAAACTGATATTCGATTTTTACAAGATTGATTTTAGATGATTTTTCGCTGGGTACAATAAAAGCAGTTGAACTGGTTTGCACTGCATCGTGAAATCTCAGTCTAAGGTTTTGATATTCAGTACTAAGGACACTCTTTCGCTCATAATTGCCGGAAGGATCTATTACGTATTCAGAGACCGTGTTTTCGTTTTTGATTTCATCATTATAGATAAATCTGAGCCGTGAGGGCGTTTTAAATAGGAAATATGACGAAAAAACGCCACTATCATCCTGTGAGAATTGTTTTTTAAACAGTACTTTTTTCCAGCATTCGGAGCCATCTGCATAATTATTCAGTAAGATGACATCTTCATGATAGTAGTCAACATAACCTCTATATGGATACCCGCTGTCAAATTGGCCAGGTCCGATCATCTGATTCCTACGTACAAATTCTTTGACCATTTCTGCCAGGAGTAGCACTCCACCATCTTGTCGTACTATGATGTCTTTGATGTGATAATCACTAAGATATTTGACCTTTTTAGCTGCTTTGCCGGTTGCCTCTGACATAAATTCTTTGCTAAACTTATTGATGATGATCTCGGCTTCATCGGGAATCTGTGATGGTGGTAGTGAAAAAGCAAAGTAGCCTATCGCCAGGCTTTCGTCTCCGTTGGTAATGAATCCACCTAGAGCGATTCTCTTGTTCTTTTCGTCAAATGCCATGACTACTTCTGAGATTTGATCAGATTCAGGTACGAAATTCTTAGCAATAAAATTGCCCTTTGATAGCACGTGGATCAATTTAAAACCTTTACTGGAACTTCGGCTCCAGAGCGAGCTTTTATGAGCTATGATAAATATCTCTCCGTCATTTGTGATAATGAGTTTTTCAAAATCTTCTTTCAAATTTAAGTCAGGAACAGAAAGAGTGTAATCATAAATTACAGTCATAGATCGATTGTCTATCATCTGTAGATACAACATTTTATCCATAGGAGTAAACAACAGCACTTTTGACTTATCAGACGATACTGCAAATCTTGCACTGGTATTCAACATTTTTTTGTCTTTTACCGATAAAGTGACGGAGTCCTTCATTTGCACATACTTATCAAAAGCGATTGCTCTAGTCACTATTTCATTGCCAGACCTGAAGGAATAGTAAAAGTGAAACGTAGAGTCCATTGCTACAGTGGCCAAAGGCTTGATATTTTTTACTTCAAATTCAGGCATGGATGCTCTGATGAAGCTGAGATTCTTATCATACACCTCAAAGATTTGTTCGGTGCCACGATCGTGGTAAAAAATGATGTGATCACCGACGTTTGGAAGGATGTCATAAGCAAAATTATTACGTACGCTGATTTCTCCGGAAACAGTTACTTTTTGAGCGTAAGACCACTGAACTGTAAAGACTAGAAAAATGAGCCATTTTATTTTTATCACAATACCTTTCTGTTTTAAAATCAAAGATACATTCTTTTTGTTATCCTTATTGAATTATTGAAGATCATTTGGCAGCAAAGTATCTTGGTAATTGCTAATTTTGCACGATAAAAATTCAAATCATTTATTAAAATTATATACTATGCAGCAACTCATAGAATGTGTGCCTAACTTTAGCGAAGGTAGAGACATGAGCATCATAAAACAGATTACTGATGCAGTAGAAAGTGTGGAAGGTGTCAGGCTGCTCGATGTAGATCCAGGCAAAGCTACTAACAGAACAGTAGTGACTTTTGTAGGCGCACCTGATCTAGTAGTAGAAGCTGCTTTCAGAGCCATCAAAAAAGCCGCTGAAGTCATTGATATGTCTAAGCATAAAGGTGAGCATCCTCGTATGGGTGCTACGGATGTATGTCCGCTGATTCCGGTATCCGGTATATCGATGGAAGAAACGGCTCAGTATGCGCATCAACTCGGTAAGAGAGTCGGTGAAGAACTGAATATTCCGGTATTTATGTATGAAGCGGCAGCTACACGACCAGAGCGAAAAAATCTGGCAACCATCCGTGCAGGCGAATATGAAGGGCTTAGCGCCAAATTAAAAAATCCCGATTGGCAACCGGATTATGGTACTGCTGAATTCAATCCCGGTGCAGGTGGAACGGTCATAGGAGCAAGAGATTTCTTAGTAGCTTATAATGTTAATTTGAATACCACCTCGGTAAGGCGTGCTAATGCTATTGCCTTTGATGTACGCGAAAATGGACGTGTCAAAACCGATACAAAAGGAAAAAATGTACTAGACGCTAATGGAGAAGTAGTGCGCATACCTGGTGCATGTAAGTCAGTGAAGGCCATCGGCTGGTATATTGAAGAGTATGGTGTCGCTCAGATATCTATGAATCTCACTAATATCAATGAGACACCACTTCATATTGCCTTCAATGAGTGCTGTAAGAGTGCAGATCGAAGAGGTATCCGCGTGACAGGCTCGGAGTTGGTAGGTTTAGTGCCTAAATCAGTTTTATTAGATGCAGGCAAATATTTTTTAGAGAAGCAAAAACGGTCAGCAGGTGTATCTGAGCGAGAATTAATTCATATAGCCGTTAAATCACTCGGTTTAGCTGAATTGGCACCTTTTGATCCGCAAAAGAAAGTCATAGAGTATCTGCTGGAAGATAAGACATCCAGTCCGTTGATTCACATGACACTTACCGATTTTGCAGATGAAACTGCGTCCGAGAGTCCGGCTCCTGGCGGTGGTAGCATTTCTGCTTATGTAGGTGCGCTGGGTATTTCTCTCGGTACGATGGTGGCTAATCTGAGTGCACAAAAGAAAGGATGGGATGCTAAGATTGATTATTTTTCCGGAGTAGCGGAGCGAGGCCAAAAGATTAAAAATCAGTTGGTCAAGCTGGTTGATGCTGATACACAGGCTTTCAATCAAATCATGGAAGCGATGAAGATGCCTAAAGCAAGTGACGATGAAAAGGCAGCCAGAAAATCAGCCATGGATGCAGCGACAAGAAATGCCATTGAAGTGCCGCTTAAAGTCATGGAAACATGTCTCGCCAGCATGGAGGTCATCAAAGAGATGGCTGTCAGTGGCAATCCTAATTCAGCATCAGATGCAGGTGTGGGCGCTTTGTGTGCGCGTACAGCTGTGCAGGGAGCCGCTCTTAATGTCAGAATCAACTGTGTAGGATTTGACGATGTGACTTTTGTCGAAAATGCTTTAAAAAAGGCAGATCACCTCTTGAATAAAGCACGAGTAGCCGAGACTGAAATCCTAGCAGCGGTAGATCAACATATCGGCATCTGACGATGATGAGGCTGAAAATCTTAATGTAACTCAACTTACAAAGCCATTGATTTATAGGAGGAGTTTTGTGGCATTTCAGCTTTAATTTTGTATCTTTGTGACGCTTTATTCAGAACACATTACGATAGTGTTAGAATCTTCTTTTTAAAAGCAATCATTATATAAATAATCAAATCTTATTATCGGAATGAATACATCATTTTTAGAAAAATTAGGGCTGTTAGCAAAGAATGAAGGGACATGGACTGGAGTCCGGTCGATCAAGTCGGAAAAGTATATAGAATCCTACTCGCCAGTCGATGGGAAGCTGATCGGCAGTGTGAGTGAGACTACAAGAGAAGGATATGAGACGGTCATTGCCAAGGCACAGGAAGCTTTCAAAACCTGGAGATTGATCCCTGCTCCTAAGCGTGGAGAGATCGTTCGCCAGTACGGAGAGGAATTGAGAAAATATAAAGAACCACTCGGCCAGCTGGTTTCTTATGAGATGGGTAAATCTCTCCAAGAAGGTATGGGCGAAGTACAAGAGATGATTGATATTTGTGACTTTGCAGTGGGTTTGTCTCGCCAATTATACGGATTGACGATGCAGTCGGAGAGGGCACATCATCGCATGTATGAGCAGTGGCATCCACTAGGTATTGTTGGAATCATATCTGCATTTAACTTTCCAGTGGCAGTATGGTCATGGAATTCAATGATTGCCTTGGTATGTGGAGATGTATGTGTATGGAAAGGCAGTGAAAAAGTACCACTTTGCGCTATCGCTTGTCAGAATATACTCCATAAAGTACTCGAGGCCAATAATGTACCGGAAGGCGTATCTTGTATCATCACCGGAGATTACAAAGTAGGAGAGTGGATGACGCATGATCCTAGAGTTGCTTTAGTTTCAGCTACGGGTAGTACAAGGATGGGTAAGATTGTAGGTGCTGCTGTAGCAGAACGTTTAGGAAAGAGTTTGCTCGAATTAGGAGGAAATAATGCCATCATTGTAACACCTACTGCAGATCTTAATTTGGTATTGATAGGCGCCTTGTTTGGAGCAGTAGGTACATGTGGTCAGAGATGTACTAGCACAAGAAGACTCATCGTACACGAAGATGTATATGAAGAAGTAAAAAATAAATTAGTAAGTGCCTATGGACAGCTGCGGGTAGGTGATCCGCTGGATGCTCATAATCACGTAGGTCCACTGATCGATAAGCAAGCTGTTGACAACTACCTCAATGCACTGAAAGCAGCAAAAGAACAAGGTGCGAATGTACTAATAGATGGTGAAGTATTAAGTGGCCCGGCTTATGAAAGTGGATGTTATGTCAAGCCTTGTATCGTTGAAGGTCGCAATGATATGGCGATTGTGCAGCATGAGACTTTTGCACCGATATTATACTTAATAAAGTATTCAGGTGAGGTAGAAAATGCTATTGCACTTCAAAATGGCGTTCCTCAGGGATTGTCATCTGCGATCATGACAAATAGTCTAAGAGATGCAGAACGATTTTTATCAGGTGCAGGGTCAGATTGTGGTATAGCCAATGTTAATATTGGTACTAGTGGTGCCGAGATCGGTGGTGCTTTCGGTGGCGAAAAAGAAACCGGTGGTGGCCGAGAATCCGGTTCAGATGCATGGAAAGCATATATGCGCCGTCAGACGAATACCATCAATTACAGCTTGGATCTTCCTCTGGCTCAGGGCATCAAGTTTGACTTATAATAAAGCAGTACTTCTGTAGAAATAAAATATATCCCGATCATATGTATGGTTGGGATATGTTTTATGGTATAATTGGTAAAAGTTTATATTTGATAGTTGTATGCTCAAAACTAATACCTCGGCAACAGATACTCTAATAAGATGTGCACATTGTGGCGATGAGTGCCCACAGGATCATATCATCTATGACGACAAGGATTTTTGTTGTAATGGCTGTCAAATGGTATATGAAGTGCTCAAGAGCAATGGACTAGAAGATTATTATCAGTATGAGGTTAATCCTGGCGTTAGTCAGAAGTCGGTTTTGAGAAAAAACTATGCTTTTCTAGATGATGAAGATGTGGTCAGTAATTTGCTTGAATTCAAAGAAGAAACACTAGCTAAGATCAGTTTTATGCTGCCACAAATACATTGTGCATCTTGTGTGTGGCTTTTAGAGAACATCAATAAGTTGCACGCTGGCATTCTAGGCTCTCGCGTCAATTTCCTGGCTAAAACAGCGACTATTTCCTACAATCCACAACTCATATCACTGCGAAAAGTAGTGGAATTGCTGTCTATGATAGGTTATCCGCCAGAACTCAATCTACAGCGTCTTTCATCGGCAAAGTCAGGGCTTCAAGACAGAAGCATATATTACAAACTTGGATTGGCAGGGTTTGCTTTTGGTAACATCATGTTGCTAAGTTTTCCGGAGTATCTAGGATTTGAGAAGGCATCGGTCAAATTTTATTTGGGTTATATTAATATTGTACTGGCATTGCCGGTCTTACTGTATAGCGGCATCGACTATTTGCGGTCTGCATGGTGGACGATAAGACTCAAGCAGATTAATATAGATATCCCAATAGCGGTAGGCATGCTGACTTTGTTTATTCGCAGTGTGTACGAGATTCTCACTGCTACAGGCGAAGGATATTTAGACAGCCTTGTGGGTTTTATCTTCTTTTTGCTCATTGGCAAGTGGTTTCAGCAATATACCTTCTATTCGATTTCCTTTGACAGAAATTACAAATCTTATTTTCCTATATCCGCACTGGTCAAGATGGAAAACGGTTGGCAATCGCGGAGCCTAGATAAACTCGATGCCGGTGATATTTTATTAATTAAAAATGAAGAAATTATACCCGGTGATGCTATACTCTTGAAAGGCAATGCCAGAATAGATTACAGCTTTGTAACAGGAGAGTCAGATTTGATCCGAAAAGAATCAGGTGATAAGCTCTTTGCCGGTGGCAAAAATATCGGATCGAATATTCAGATTCAACTTATCAAAAAAGTGAGTCAATCATATCTAACTAAGCTTTGGGATGAAGATACCTTCCGCATCGACAAAGAATCACAAACGCAAACGCTGATAGGTGTCATTGGCAAGTATTTTACCATTACGATTATGAGCATTGCTGTGTTGACGCTTATCTACTGGCTTATGCACGATCAGAAGCTTGCCTATAATGCATTCACGGCAGTATTGATTGTGGCTTGTCCTTGTGCACTAGCGCTTACTGTGCCCTTTAGCTATGGCAATATACTTAGGATTCTTGGACGAAAGTCCTTCTATTTGAAAAATGTGCAGGTGATCGATCGTATTCAGCAGGTGGATGAGATCATTTTTGACAAGACAGGCACCATCACTAACAATAAAAAGATGACAGCGACTAATATCGGCAGGACTTTAACATCGAAGGAAGCTTTCTTGATCAAAAGCGCCGTATTTCAGTCCAATCATCCGATGAGTAAAGCCATCTTTCATCACCTGGAAGACATTGATTATACGACGGAAGTGGCTAGCTTTGAGGAGTTTACAGGCAAGGGCACACATACAGTTGTCGATGGTCATGAAGTGGTTTTGGGTTCTGCTGCTTATGTGAGTGGTGATGATCAACGACAGGAGCAGGGCGTTTTTGTATCCATTGATGGTCAATATGTCACTCTATTCCAGATTGAAAATACACTCCGAGATGGTTTAATAGAACTCGTCAATACGCTAGGCAAAAAATATGGTGTCACCATGTTGTCCGGCGATAACGATAAGGATAAAGATCGGCTTGAGGTGATATTTCCTGCACCTATGCGTATGATTTTCCATCAGAAACCTATCGATAAGCTTAATTATGTCAAACAGCGCCAGGATAAGGGTCATAAGGTCATCATGATCGGCGATGGTCTGAATGATGCAGGAGCACTGATGCAAAGCGATGTAGGCATTGTTATCTCTGAGGATGCTAATAATTTTACACCAGCATGTGATGCTATCTTGGATGCGCGTGCATTTCCGAAACTCCTCGACTATCTTACAAAACTTAAGCAGGCACGAAAACTGATCATAGGTGCATTTATCCTGGCATTTATATATAATGTCGCCGGTTTGTACTTTGCAGTACGAGGCGAATTATCACCCATTGTTGCAGCGATTTTGATGCCGGCTAGTTCTATCACAGTCATGGTGTATGGTTTACTCGCCAGTACCTTCTTGTTTCGCAAGGATGAAAGATAAATTTGAAGGTTTAAAATTTATTAAAACTCCTAAAGTCACTTATCCCTACCTCAAGATATAACTTCGATCTAAGCACTGCATTGATCACACCAGGTTGCAATTCAAAGCTTTCTAAATCGATACGACCAATACCAACACGCAATGCTATGCCATAAGCCGTATAAAAGTCTTTCAGAAAAACATCAATATTCTTTTGAGCATTTGAAAGATAGCTATTGATAGGAAATTTCAACATACTTTCAAGTTCCTTGCGGATTTTTCCTTCTCCTATCCAAGCAGCAGCCTTGTGGATCACATTTTTAGTTCGTAGCTCTATATCAATATTATCCATATAAAACTCGTTTTTTCTTGCATCATACTGGGGTTTGCCTTTGATGAGTAGGGTGCCATTGATCGTGCCGGCTACATCTGTTGTTACCTTAAAATATTGATAATCACAGTTGGTGACAATGTTAGAAAGGGTGATGGATTTTCCACCTTCCGTAAAGGTCTTTCCTTCCAGATTGGCTTTAATAAACGGATTAATATCAAAGGTTTTTATATCTGCAACAATCCTAAATATGGAACTATCAGGTATGTGTTCAGACCAGAAGACTTTAGGCAGAGATGGTACGGATTGTTGTACTGGAGGTTTGTAAGTGGTGAAAGTGGAAGTTCCTTTGACCTCAATTTTGCCATATGCTGCAAATTGTTGATTGTTCACTTTGTTGATTCTAAATGCTTGTGGTTTTATACTCAGCCATCCATTCATAGAGGTATCGATGCGGAATGGCTCTTTGAAAATTTTCATATTTTCAGCCATTTTATCCTTTAGCGTCAAATTTTCTTTAATCGACTGATCTATAGCCGTCTCGATATATTGTTTACTCTGTTTTATAGCTGCATTAGCAATGGTTTGTATCGGAATATTAACACCTGCTATTGTCAGTTGAGGTCTATTGATCCATTTATAGTCTGAAAGAATGGTTTTAGTGGATAAATTCCAGATAGAGTCGATGTCAATATTGGAAATGAAACTCATCTGGAGAACACCATGTGCTGAAAGCGTAGTCAGGAATGTCTTTTTTTCAAGGTATAAACCAATTGGGACCTTCACCAGAATGTCTTTACCGGTTATCTCTACTGTGGCAGTGGATGGTTTGCTGAGGATCATTTTTATATCATATTCCGGAATGTCAAAGTTTCCTCTTAAGGCTTCACTGATAGCGTTATTAAATGTATCCTGAATGCCTGTTTTGTCGAGTTTATAATTGATGACGAGGTCAGTTTGAAAGTTTTTTTCTATGATGCCCAATGTGGTAGGGACAATTTCTTTTTTTGTAGTACAGTTAGTAAAGAGCATGATCGTTATGAATGAGAAAACGATGCCTGTATAAAAAGAAAAAACCGACTTCATAGCATAATTAATTTTAGTGCAAATATAACGAGATAATATTCAAAAAAGTGCAGCATGTCTTATACATTACCATATTTTAATTTTATTATTTATTGAGTAATAATTTTTTTTATATATAATATTTGTTCAATTATAAAGAATTTCTACATTTGCAGAATATTTATCTTTTACCAAAACTTATATCAAAATGAGAAATCCTTTTGTCTTGTTATTACTCTTATGTATAACTACTTTAGCTACTGCCCAAAATAGATCTGATAAGTTTTGCTATGGAACGTTGGAGCGCGATGCTATTTATGAGATTGTAGAAGTGAAGCATTATATATTTACAGGAACCGATACTACGGGACTAAATGTTAAGGTGACAAAAATCCAAATTGTCGAACCCAGAAGAGAGTTGGTAAAGAAAAAGGTGAAAAATTGTGATGCCCCTGATCCAAAAGATTGTTATATCGAAGTAATACAGGATATTCCACCAGTGACAATGAATATGTACACCTTGTCCGGTCCGGAGGTCACTCCTGAACATGATGTCAGAATCGAACGGGTAGAGCGAGTTAAAGAGCCTGCTGGCCATGTAAGTATTCCTGTAGTTTGTCCTAAAAACCGCTCTAAGGTTTTTATTAAAAGGCTTCAAGAGGCGTTAATTGCTCAAGGCTACCCAGTCATTGTCAATGGTATTTACGACCAAGCAACACAACTATCTATTACCGATTTTCAGCGTTCAAATAAAATGGCTTATGGCGATCTTTCTCTAGAGGTAGTCAGTTTGCTGGGTGTTAAATAAACGCTTTACATTTCTGATGCGAAGTAAGAGAGCATTTTGTTGATTGCATCGTTAGTATTGAATTATATTGTCTTCGTATTTAGCTCCAAAGAAACTAAGATTGATTGCTAGACTGAGTTATTTAAGCAGTTTGAACAGGATGATTTTGAGTGTTGCTTTTTTTAATTTGAGTCTGCTGAAAAAGTCAATTGAAGTAAATATATACATCAAAAATGAACCTAGTTCTAAAAATAAGCGATAATGGATAGGAACGAAGTGAAATGCGTAGCATCAAACGCAAATTCTTTGACGAAATGAACCGATTAAGGGTGGATAGGATCAGTGCCTCTTTCGCTCTACTGCATAAAGCAGATAAATATAAATAGAATTAAAAAGTTTATTCTTATAATTTTAAAGGACGTTAAGTTAATTCAGTTTTAGCAAACACTAATTCAATCTAAATTGACAAACACCATGGGAAATAAAATAGTATTTGAGGAAACCCAAAGATTCAAACAATGGTGGATTTGGGTTATACTATCGGCAGTCAACGGCTTGTTTTTATTTGGTGTATTTCGTCAGGTTATAGGAGGGCACCCATTCGGCGATAAGCCCATGAGTGATTCTGGACTTTTGTTTTTAACTGTTATGATGTTGGCTCTGACTATTGCTTTTCTTTTTTTCAAGCTTGAAACATTCATCAAAGAAGATGGTATTTATGTACGCTTTTTTCCGATGCACTTAACTTTTAAGCATTACACTTGGGATCAAATCAAGAAATCGTACGTTCGAACGTATGCGCCACTGGCAGAATTTGGAGGTTGGGGATTACGGTTCGGTCTATTTGGAAAAGGTATAGCCTATAATGTTTCAGGCAACCAAGGATTGAATCTTGAATTTATCGACGGAAAGAAAATACTTATCGGTACCAACAAACCGGATGAAATAACGGAGGCGCTCAAGAAAATCGGTCAGCTTAAAACATAGTTGCTGAGCTATAAGCTTATTATCAAGCAACCTGCTCCATCTTACCGATGGTCATATCCTTGCTTGCTTTGCGATTGAATGCAGGGTTTTTAATGAAAATATAGAGTAACACAAAAAGAGCTATTACAAATGCTGATACTTCTTTCCAGTATGTGATAGGCTCAATCCAAATTTCATTAAACAATTCCCAACGACCCAGTACCTCTACAAAATTCCAGAAAATGATCACGGTCGGCACGGCATATCTAACGGCATAATCAAAGGATTGTATTCTAAGCAGTCTTGTTATTAAGTATAACGACCACACCAGAGAGCCAAAACCTACAATATAAGTGGCTATATGTCGGTCACCAGCGATATCAGGATCATAAACCACTAGCAATAGAATGTAAAAGAACCACAAAATCATGATTGTCTCAATAAATGTTGTAACAGCGAGCGGTTTTTTGTATCCTGTCTGCATCATGATTTCTTTGCGTATGCCTGAGAATCGCTGTAACCATATAAAAAAAGTACAATTGCTTCGCGAAAAATAATAGAAAAGCGTGACGGTCACAAGCAAACCTAGTGACGATAGCATGACGAGATACTCTCTTTTTGTTGCAATTTCACCACCTTCCATATAATGAGCTACATTGTTTTTTTCAGCGACCCACATAAATGAAAACTCTATCCATCCTGTCCAAACCAGTACAGCTCCTAGGAATCCAAGTAAAGTTGCCAATGTTGGATGACTGTTTTTCTTTAAGCCCCAGATGAGTAATACTAATCCCAGAAAACCTATAGCAATAGCTCCATTATACTTTTGATCCTCAAGCACGATCTCATTCATCACCATCAGCGCATGACCTATTGGCATCAAAAGTAAAACGACGAAAAATGATAATATACCGTTTCTAACACTCCTCTTGTCCATTCTATTTTTTAATTTTGGATTGATTGGTCACGCAAAGATATTAATTAAGATTAAATCTAAATAGAAATAAGCTAAATTAATTTTTATTTAACTCATATTAATCATCAGACTTTGTGACGAAGGAAAATGATTCAAAATCGCTATGAGGCTCGGAGTTTTTATTCTTCAAGCATAATTTTGCAATGTCAAGGGCAGGAAAACGAGTACCGAAATGGATATGAAGTAGCATTCTCATGTAGTTAATTTCTAAGGTGTAATTTGGGTAAAAGTCCGTTTTACGACATTGCTCCCAGCCGTGTAATTATTATTGGGGTATTTGTGATCAAAAATTGACATTGACTGTAATGACCAATTGTGGTGATTGTTATAAAAATCATTTTGAGCAAGTGTGTTGAAAAGACTACTTTACGATATCTACTTTTTGTGCTTCGGCTTTTTTACACCATATCTTTTATTAGGTTCAGGACTAAGTGCATCGATAATATCCTCCATACGGAGATTTTTGGCATCTGATAGCGTCGTTATCTCTTGATAGCCTTCATTGGTGAGCTCAAGGACTTTAACCTGTTTGCCTATATAGTTTTCAATGGCCTTAAGAAGTGGTTGCTCTGCCTCGTCACAAAATGAGTAGGCCATTCCTTTTTTCATGCCTCGTCCTGTACGACCTACACGATGGACATAATTTTCTGGGTGCTCCGGTAGGTCATAATTGACTACAAAATCCACATCAGGAATGTCGATACCTCGAGCGCTGACATCGGTAGCAATCAACATTTTTACTTTACCGGATCTGAATTGATTCAGTACATCCAGACGATCTTTTTGGTCCTTGCCGCCATGCATAAAGACCGCATCTATGCCTACCCGTTGCATGGCCGCTTGTACACGCTCACATCTGACTTTAGTGCGCACAAAAACTAAAATTTTACTTTCCGGATTTTCCTTTACCATGCGTTCCAGAAAAAATCGCTTGTCGTCCATATCTACAAAAACAACGGAGTGATCGACATTTTTAGAGACTGGATCTTTGGGCGAAACCTGGATTCTTATTGGATTTTTGACAAGAGAGTAGGCGAGGTCTTTGATTTTTTCATCAATCGTTGCTGAGAAAAATAGCGTTTGCCTTTTTTTAGATAGAAATCGAATCAGATCGCGAATATCTTTAATAAATCCCAGATCTAGCATATGATCGGCTTCGTCTAGGATGAGTATTTCAGCACGATGGAGTTGAATATGTCCTTGACTGACTAGGTCAAACAATCGCCCAGGTGTGGCAATAAGAATATCCACACCTTTAGCGAGTTTAGCTATCTGAGGATCTTGCTCTACACCGCCAAAAACAGACATCGATGAGACTCTTGTATTTTTTGCCAATGTTGTAAATACCTCATTGATTTGGATGGCTAGTTCTCGTGTAGGAACCATCACTATACATCGGATTCCGGTCTGTCGCTTGGGATTGATTTTGCTATGTAAGATATGTATCACTGGTATGGCAAAGGCGGCAGTCTTGCCCGTGCCTGTCTGAGCGATGGCGAGCAGATCTTCACCTTTCAGAATATTGGGGATACATTTATACTGGATGTCCGTGGGTTTTTTAAAGCCCATCTTCTCCAGATTATGCTTGATTTCGTCAACAAAGTGATATTGTGAAAAGCGCATTGTATTGATTATTGCAGCAAAAGTAAGGAAAATTTGTCTTAGGGATGATGGTTTAACCCATAATACTCAATAGACTTTGTGACAAAGGGAAATGATACAAAATAGCTATGAGGCCCAGCGTTTTTATTCTTTAGGTATAGTTTTACTATGTCGAGGACAAGAAAACGAGTGCCAAAATAGATATGAGGTAGCATTTTCATATAGTCAATTTTCAATGCATATTTTCGTTTTAAGAATCTAAGGTGTAAAGTATGCTTATTTTTAAATGGCTGTACAATTAATTTTCTAAATTCTAAATATGTCATTTTATTAATAGCAAGATTATCATTTCCTCCTTAGGGAACTGATAAAAGGATTTACACGTTTAAATTCATGTTAAAACTCATTGTATAAACCATTTCAATCTTCATAAATAAAAATATATGTTACTCTCTACTACTCATCAAATAGAAGGATATCCAGTGCAGACCTATCTCGGTGTTGTGACTAGTGAGGTCATCATTGGCGCTAATTTTGTCAAAGATTTTTTTGCAAAAATAACAGATGTTGTCGGTGGACGCTCTTCATCTTATGAAAGCATTCTTTACGATGCTAAAGAAAAGGCACTAAAAGAGCTGGAAAAGAGAGCTCAAAGGATGGGTGCTAATGCCGTCATTGGTATAGATATCGACTATGAAACCGTAGGTGGCAAAGGAAGCATGTTGATGGTAGCCATCAGCGGTACAGCTGTGATTGTATAACCTATTTTGCAGTATCTTGTACAAATCGGATGCTCTCTACCCAGTGCACCGGTGTCCTGTCGGTAAAGTCATTGATTTGGTGTCGGCAACTAAATCCACTAGTGACAATTAAAGTTTGATCAGCGGTTTTATTGATTTCGGGTATGAGTACCAGGTCAGCTACTTTTTTAGATACATCATAGTGTTCTTTTTCGTAGCCAAAAGATCCGGCCATGCCACAGCATCCTGAATCAGGTTCATAATATTGTAAGCCTTCGATACTGTCGTAAATGTGGTGCATGCCTGCAGTGCCAAACAGTGATTTTTGATGACAGTGGCCATGCAGTAGAATATGGTCTGAAGTTGCTACAAATTTACCCTTCAACGCACCTGATTCCAAGGCTTCACTCAGGAAGACATCTATCGCTTGTACATGATTCTGAAGCTGGTCTGCCCATGCATCATTTTCCAGCAGGTCGGGGATATCATCCAGAAAAGCCGAGGTACATGATGGCTCACAGACTACGATTTTCAGCCCTTGCTCCATATAGGGAATGAGTTGCTCAACTACGGCTGTTCCTGCAGCCTTGGCTTCTTTAAGAAATCCATTAGAAATGCGTGGACGTTGACAACAGCCTACAGCGGCTAACAGTACCTCATAGCCACAGTCATTTAGGAGGCGAATAGCAGCTTTACCGACTTTAATTTCGTGATAGTTGATATAGGTATCAGCAAACAACACAACTTTTCTATCGTAGCCCTTGGGTTTATAGTGCTTGTGGTACCATTCCTCGAGCGATGTTGTGGCATAGAGTGGTAATTGTCGCCTTCTGTCGATACCCATCCATTTTTCAGCCATTCGTTTAAATAATGAATTTTTCAGGAAAAAGTTAAATATTGGCGCTTTCCATCCGGCTATTTTTGCTGACATTGAAGCATTTTCTCTAATAGCTTTTTCTTTCAAACTGATTTTGCTTTCATCGTGTTTGAGTTGAAGTACCTCACTTTTAAGTTTAGCCATATCTACATTAGAAGGACATTCTGATTTACAGGCCTTGCAGGATAAGCACAAATCTAGTGTATCTAGTACTTTAGGATCAGTAAGCGATGAAAATCCAAACTGCCCGGAAATACCTAATCTTAATGCATTGGCACGACCGCGAGTAGAGGACTTTTCATCCAATGTAGCTCGGAAGCTGGGACACATGCCGCCACCATAGTGATTCCTACATACTCCAAGTCCTGAGCAATTATGAACGATGTTTTCAAAAGATCGATCCTTTCGATATTGATATACGAAGTCGTATTTTTTTTCTTTGTATTCTGTACCATATCTCAGATGTTCATCCATAGGCGGAACATCGATAATGATGCCGGGATTAAGTAAATACTTGGGGTCAAAAGCTTCTTTTACTTCGCGTAAACATTGATATACTTCTTCACCAAAATATTCTCTAAGTTTGGGTCCGCGATTTCGACCATCACCGTGCTCACCAGACCATGATCCTTTATATTGCTTGACGAGTTTGAAGACTTCACTAGAGATCTTTTTCATAATTTCGATATCTTCTTGCTTAGTCATGTCAAGCTCAGGACGGACGTGCAGTACACCTACGCTTGCATGGGCATAAAGTACCGTTTTTACATCATATTTGTCGCAAATATAGAGTACGGCTTGAATGTAATCAGCTAGATGTTCTAACGGAATGGCTTGATCTTCAATAAATGGTATAGGTTTACGACCTGTAGGATCACCCATGATCAGTCCTAGGCCTTTTTTGCGCAGTTCGATAGCTGCATTGATTGTTTTTTCTTCTCGATATAGTGGAAAGGCATATCCGCTGCTGTTTTCCTTGAGCCAATTGCCAAAAGCTGTGATTTGTTCATTTAATTTTTGTTGGGTATCAGCATAAAACTCGACAAAAAGTGTGGCTTCCGGCTTTCCTTCGATCAGCATCTTATGCAATTCTTTAGTTACATTGTTACGAATGCTCTGTCTGAAGACATTATAATCCAGCATCTCGACCGCTATCGGATGAAAGTCAACTATTTTTTGAACTTCGCGGATGGCCTTCATTCTGTCATTGTAATGTACATTATACGCAGCTCTAAAGTTTGGAAGCGGTTCAAGATGAACTTTGGCTTCTAGAATGATACCAAGACTGCCTTCAGAACCGGACAAGATCTTTGCAAAATTCCATTGGTCAGTTCCTATAAACTCATCTAACGGGTAGCCTTGAACCCGCCTTAAAACTGTAGGATATGCTTCTTTGATAGCACCTTTATTGTCATGAATAATGCTTCTAAACTTTCGGTAAATGGCACCTTCTCGGTCTTTTTGCCGGCATTTTTCATCATAGGCATCTGGTGTGAGTGCACCCATGCGGAGTATCGTTCCATCCATTAGCAATACTTTGAGCTCTAATAAGTGGTCGATGGTTTTGCCGTATTTAATACTGCGTGTTCCCGATGAATTATTGGCTATCATTCCACCAAAGGTCGCTCTACTAGTGGTAGCTGGATCAGGTGCAAAATGCAGTCGATGAGGTTTGAGCGCATCATTGAGCCAGTCACGCACCACTCCGGGCTGCACTATGGCATACCTTTCTTCTACATTGATTTCTAGGATTTTGCTAAAATATCTGGTGAAGTCTATGACCAGTGATTTATTAACGGTTTGACCGGCTAGACTGGTAGCACTGCCCCTAGGTAGCACAGGGACTTCGTATTGATTAGCAAGTCGTATGATGTCAATTAATTCTTTTTCATCTCTGGGTATTGCTACTGCAAGCGGAAATACCTGATAAAGTGAAGCATCGGTAGCATACAGTCCCAGTGTTTGAATATCTGCTTTTACAGTGTTAGGAGATATCGCCTGTACTTCTTTAAGAAATTGTTGAATTTTCTGTGATTTGGAGGAATGCACTTCTAAACTATTTATCCTACAAATGTAAGGAAAAATGATGTTGAACAGAATGAAGTTAGATATTTTTCAAAAATAGTGTTGTTATAAGTAAAAAAGTGCGGACAACCAATAGAGTTTCAAAGCCTTTTGGCCAAAACCAGTTGAAATCGTCTCGCACTTTCGCAAGTTACAATATTTTTTTGAATTTGACAATACCTGACGATAAAAATTAATGTATGATAAGAATCATTGTTGATATTGCTCCCGTTGAATCCATATTGCTCTTTAGGTTTTGATGCGAATGGAATGGCTACCAAATAGATGGGAGGTTCGGTATTTTTAATCAATAGGCAAGGTTTTAATAATTGAGGAAAGAAAACCGAATATCAGATAAGATATGATAACGCTCATGATATCCTAGCCCAGTCTCTATTTTTCTTACTGAGCTCAATTGTGTGCCTTTTGATGTTCTTATGAATATCTTTTTCTAGTTTGGGATCATTTTCTATGATGCGGATAGCAATATTTCTAGCAGCATCCATAATCGCTCTATCCTGGCCGATATTTAAAAGTTTGAAATCCATGATGCCACTTTGTTGTGTGCCTTGTATATCACCTGGCCCGCGCAATTTAAGGTCTGCCTCAGCTATTTCAAAACCATTGTTAGTACGAACCATAGTTGCTATTCGTTCACGGGCTTCTTTGGATAGTTTGTAGCCGGTCATCAGAATACAATACGATTGCTCAGCACCTCTGCCTACGCGCCCACGCAATTGATGCAATTGTGAAAGGCCAAACCGCTCTGTGTTTTCAATAATCATAACTGAAGCATTAGGCACATTTACGCCAACTTCTATGACGGTAGTAGCGACCATTATCTGGGTAGCTTTTTTGACAAAGCGTTGCATCTCCCAGTCTTTATCCTTAGCCTTGAGTTTGCCATGAATCACACTAATCTGATAGTCTGGCATAGGAAAATACTGGAGCAAGTATTCATATCCTTCTTGAAGATTTTGAAGATCTAGTTTTTCAGATTCTTCAATAAGTGGATAGACTACATAAATCTGGCGGCCTTTTGCTATTTCATTGCGCATAAACTTGATGACTTCTGGTCTATCTTTCTCATATTGATGAATAGTTTTTATTTCTTTTCGTCCTGGAGGTAATTCGTCTATGATTGATACATCCAGATCTCCATATAAAGTCATAGCCAGCGTGCGTGGAATAGGTGTTGCTGTCATAACGAGGATGTGTGGTGTAAAATCATCGTTCTTTTTCCATAAGCTGGCTCGTTGTGCTACTCCAAACCGGTGCTGCTCATCAACAATGGCTAGTCCGAGATGCTTAAATACGACAGTATCCTCTATCAGAGCATGTGTTCCTATGATGATGTCAAGAGTACCATCGGCGAGTTCATTTAGTATTAATTCACGCGCTTTGCCTTTGATACTGCCTGTGAGCAATGAGACCCGAACATCCATATCACCGAGAGCAGTTGTGATCGACTCATAGTGTTGTTGGGCAAGAATTTCAGTAGGCGCCATTAAGCAACTCTGGAATCCATTATCTTTTGCGATAAGCATGGATAAAAGCGCTACGATGGTTTTACCACTTCCAACATCGCCCTGCAACAATCGATTCATTTGAGCGGTTTTGCCCATATCTACTCTAATTTCACGAATGACTCTTTTTTGTGCTGATGTCAGCTCAAATGTCATATTTTGATGGTAAAATGTATTGAAAGATGCCCCAATTATCGGAAATGGCTCGCTTTTGTATTTGTGCTTTCTATACATCTTGCTTTGCAACAAAAGTACCTGGAGGTAGAAAAATTCCTCAAATTTAATACGGTTGATAGCCAGTTGTTTTTGGTCTTCATTTAAAGGAAAATGAATCCATTGTAGAGCCTGAAAACGACTGCAAATTCTGAGTTTTTGCATGACATAGTCAGGTAGCGTTTCAGGGTAATCTGCTTCCGTCATAGTACTAAGGATGGCTTTAATAAATTTACGTCTGGCTTTACTGTCCAGACCTTTTGCATCCATTTTTTCAGTACTGGAATATATAGGATCAAAACTCTTTGTCAGATTTGTATTGACTTCGCTGATGAGTTCCATTTCGGGATGAGCCATACTTTTTTTACCATTAAAAATAGTAGCTCGGCCATAGACAATATATTCCTGTCCTATGTGGAGGATTTTTTCTAGCCAGTTGATTTGCTGAAACCATACCAATTCTAAGGTTCCCGTTTCATCCTTAAATAAGCCTTGAAGCCTGTATCTATTGTTTTTTCCTTTTATCTTTTCATAACTCATTAATTTTCCTTTGAGTTGAATAGTATCTCCATCAGTTCGTATATCAGCTATGGTGTAAAACATAGTCCTATCAATATATCTGAAAGGGTAAGAATGGATTAAGTCTCCAACTGTGTGGATGTTTAATTCCTTGCGAATTGTCTCGCCTTTTGAGGGACCTATTCCTTTGACATATTCAATAGGTGTATCCAATATGTTATTATAATTGCCCAAAATTATTGTCTTTTCTAAGCCTTATAAACACAAAAGTATTAATTTTACGCAAATTAATTGAGAATAGTGGATAGTAAGCGACAATCTCAGATAGGTGAATTGATCAAAAGGAACTTTGCATCTGTATTGATGGAACAAGGCAGTTACATTTATGGTGCTGCGATGGTGACTGTAACTTATGTAAAAGTTTCTCCGGATCTTGCACAAGCTAAAATTTATCTTAGTATTTACAATGCTGATGATACTGATGCTGTATTACAAAAAATTATTAACCATACCCATGTATTGAAGCAAGCTTTAGTGCCTAAGATAAAGAGTCAGATCAGGAGAATTCCTCAAATATTTTTCTTTTATGATGAAACAGTAGATGAAATGTATCGCGTAGATACATTATTTAAAAATATAAAAGAAATGTACCCACCTTCTGTTCAAGAAGAGGAATAAGACACTCCAGGCAATGATTTGTTTTTATTGATTATTGGGATTCATCCCTTTTGCCTGATTGATGATGCCGTTATAATAATTTACACCAGTTTCAGTCATATAATTAGCATAAATCGGTTTGCCTTTTTGATCAACAAAAACATAAAAATGGCATCCATTGAGTAGATACACATCTACATCATATACAATTTGTCCTTTGATATGGAAAAACTTACGAGCATCCGGTTTACATCCTTTAGGGATTCTTTTTAGCGGTCTTTCAAAGTCTATAAAACTAATACTTTGCTTGATGCTGGGGTCTTCATTCTGACTCAAACTAAAAGGTAATTTGTGAAAAATATAATCCACATAATCACACTCATTGAAAAGTTTGATTAAAACCTCTTCAGGGACACCCGGAATTTCCGGCGTATTGGTTTCATCAGCAACTGTCGGTGCATTATGCTTATTTTTTGGTTGATTTTCTTGACCGGACTTACATGATATTGCAGTGATAATCAGTAAAATACCAAATAATTTTAAATATTTTGTCATGGCATAAAATAATTTAAAGTGTGATTTCTGCACGCAATGTTAAGAAATAACTTTTAAATTTGGGCAATTCAGCCTCCTTTTGATGTAAATCAACCATAGATGAAGTGTAGCGGAGTTTCATCCCGAGTTTTTTGGTAAAATTTAATCCAATTCCTGCCAGCCAGCTCAAGTCGTGTGTGTTAAAGTGGTCAGTATTAAATCCATTAGCTTCGGCTTTGAATAAGTATCCATACGAAATACCACCCTCAGCATGTACTTTATAATATTTCCCTGATTCTATATACCAGTCACGCAGACTAAAGATAACCGGTATTTCAAGATAGTTGAGTTGAATGCCTTTAACATTGCGGTCGCCAAAGAATTTTAGTTTTGATCCACGCTGACTATATAACATCTCAAGGGCGACATCCCACGCTTTTTCATTGGTGTATGAAAGCCTACCACCTAAGGTGAGTCCGGGACGATTGAAACCATATAGCGTATCTCCATCTATTTGTGATGCATTTAAACCGACGACTGCCTTTGCTATGAATCTTTGGCTATGAGCTTCATTTATCACTGCACACAACAGAATTGAACATATAATTGTTATTCTTATCATAACTTCCTAATAATTGAAATAGCAAACGAAGAAATCACTTAAAATATTGATTTGAGGCATAAAGCGGAGTGTCTTCTACGTTACATATTGTATATTTGTGGCACAAAAGTATCAAAATATCCCGAATGAGGTATGAATAAGTTTACCAAACCTACATTGCAGAAACTAGAACAAATATTTAAGGAACTTGATTATGTGATCAGGTATGAGAAGGGAACATTCAATTCCGGATATTGTATTGTTGAGAACACAAAAGTAGTAGTCATCAACAAGTTTTATGATACGGATGGAAGGGTAGGTGTACTGATGGATATTTTGGAGGTTATTTTAGAGGATGACACATTGCTGAGTGATAAATCTAGATTATTTTATCGCAATATGATCAAAACATACAATAACATCTCTCAATGATCTTTCAGGTATGCGTGTCACATTCTTAGGTACAGGTACTTCACAAGGGATTCCGGTCATTGGTTGTTCGTGTTCGGTATGTACTTCTACCGATGACAGAGATAGGAGACTTAGAACTTCAGCAGCGGTAGAGAAAGACGGCAAAGTGATTGTCATTGACGTTGGGCCTGACTTCAGACAGCAGATGCTGACGAACCATATCGGAAGAATTGATGCAGTGTTGATAACGCATGAACACAATGACCATGTCACGGGCCTGGATGATATCAGACCCTATAATTTTATGCAATCAATGAAAATCCCTGTCTATGGCCTCGGAAGGGTATTGGAAAATATTGAAAGCAGGTTTCCTTATATTTTTGATAAAGATCCTTATCCTGGTGCACCCGGCGTTATGACTCATATTGTTAAAGCTGATCATCCATTTAAAATATCGACTGGTATAGAAGTAATTCCAGTTCCAGTCATGCATGGCGATCTGCCTATCATTGGCTATAGGATAGATTCATTTGCTTATATCACGGATGCTTCTTATATAAGTGAGTCAAGTAAAAAAATACTGAGAAATTTAGACATTTTGGTACTGAATGCACTTAGATACAAAAAGCACCATTCCCATTTTAATTTTGATGAAGCCATAGAAATGGCTCAATTGATCGGAGCCCAAAAAACTTATTTTACCCATATTTCACATGAAATGGAAACCTATGAAGCTATTTTACAAAAATGCCCATCAGGGATTTATCCGGCTTATGATGGATTGACTTTAGAAATTTAGATACCATTGTATAGTTAAATTCTCATCTTTTTTATTGACTTTTTAAATTCAGAACAAAAAGTTACGTATTATTGTATTTATATCATGATAAATAGAATTGCAAATTGGATTTTTTGCTGTGCACTAGTTTTGATGGCACTGTCAAACGTCTCTGGCCAGCAGTGGCCTTTGCAATCTCATTACATGCTTAATAAGTATAGAGACAATCCGGCTTATGGAGGATTAGAGCGATCTCTGAGTGTTTTTCTCAATTATCGAGATCAGTATAATTCATTCACAGGCAATCCTAAGACATTTTATATCGGAGCGGACATGCCATTTTATATATGGAATGGTGCTTTAGGATTTTCCTTATACAATCAAAGTGCGGGAGTTGCTTCTAATACAAGTATCAAAGGTTCTTATAATTATGTCTTGGGAACACCCTATGGATTTTTGAGTGTGGGAGGTCGTTTGGGCATTGATATGTTGAAATACAATAGTAAAGGAATTATCACGCCTGATGGTGATTATGATGATGGACTTAATCACAATGACCCTACATTGGAAAATACAGGATTTGGTGGTACAGGACTGTCTTGGGAATTAGGAGCGTATTTTTATGGTGCTAATATTGAAGCAGGTATTACTATCACTGACTTACCTGAGCATTCTTTTGATCTTGGGCAATCTATTTATCGCAAAGGAATGAGTACTACTATTTTTGCTCAGTATAAATATAATTATAGCGATCAGTTAAAATTTCTTCCATCATTATTGATTAGGGCAGACAAAGCAGTTGTACAAAGTGAGCTGAGCCTCACTGGTCGGTATAATAATACCTTTTTGGGTGGAATTGGACTAAGAGGATATCATGTTAATTCGCTAGATGCTATTTATTTGGTCATTGGAACAAATATTAGTGAAAAATATTTTCTGACCTATAGTTATGATTTTGGAATTTCTCAACTTCGCTCCTATCATCAGGGCACACATGAAATTACGCTTTCATATAATCTTCAGAGATTAATAGGACTAGGGCTTCCGCCAAAAATTATTTATAATCCACGTGATTTATAAAAATTGGGTAAAGAATAAATATTTCATTTTGCAAAAATCCATTTTTTAAAATTTTAAAAATAATCGTTGATGGTAAAGTTGGCAAAATACAGAATATTACACTGTAATAGGTTTTAAATCATACGAGTTTGTAGTAGACTTTATTTTAATAAATAAGAGATAACAATACAATAAATGATTAAAATTGCCGTTACAAAACCGCTAAAGAGTTTTTTGAAGATAGAAAAATATTTAAAAAAACAATTTTAAAATAGTTGTAGTTTTAAAATACTGGTTTATCTTTACGGCGCTTTATTTCAAAAGCCCATTATTTTAATGAGTTAAATCGCTAAAAGAAAATGAAAAGTTTATCAAGATTAAGCATTTTGCTTTTTATTACTATTCTTATTGCCACGTCATGCGGTAAACAACAGACTGGAGAATTGATTGGCGTCCAGAACCGCCCGAAGTGGGGAGGTTTTAACCCTTATGGTATGGTATATATTCCATCTGGAACCCTGACTATTGGTCAGAGTGATCAGGATGTGTTTTATACTTACACGCAAAGGCAGAAAGCCATTTCAATATCAGGTTTCTTTATGGATGATACTGAAATTACTAATAATGAGTACCGACAGTTTGTAGAGTGGGTACGAGATTCTGTTGCTCACGAAATTATGGGTAACAAAATAGAAGATGATTTTGGAAATGAGCGCATTGACTGGGAAGTAGCATTAGATTATTCTGATGAAGAATTAGGAGAAATGTACTATCAAGGCGATATGGCTTTTGAAGGAAGACGAGAACTAGATTATGCTGGTTTGAAGTATAAATATCAGTGGATAGACTGGCAAAAGGCAGCTCATGACAAGACGGCTACTCGTGCATCTATTATAAATAAAGCTGAGGTAAATATTTTTCCTGATACATTATGCTGGATAAGAGACTTTACATATTCATATAATGAGCCACAAACAAGAAATTACTTTTGGCATCCTGCATTCGATGATTATCCGGTGGTAGGTGTAAACTGGAAGCAAGCTACTGCTTTCTGTCATTGGAGAACAAAAATATGGAACATGTTCAAGCAGGATGAACCTAATACAGAAGTCTTCAGATTGCCTTCTGAAGCAGAGTGGGAATATGCTGCTAGAGGAGGTCACGATATTTCTCCATACCCATGGGGTGGTCCTTATATCAGAAATGCAAAAGGTTGTCTTTTAGCTAACTTTAAGCCAGGTAGAGGAAATTATCCTGAAGACGGTGGCTTACATACTGTCAAAGCTGACGCCTACTTCCCTAACGATTATGGTCTGTACAATATGGCAGGAAATGTAGCGGAGTGGACATCTTCTGCGTTCTACGAAAATGCATATGCACATGAGCACGATTTGAACTCAGACATAAGATATGACGCTAAGGATACTGATCCAGAAGCATACAAGAGAAAGGTGCTTAGAGGAGGATCGTGGAAAGATATTTCTTACTATTGCCAGACTGGTACTAGAACATGGGAATTTCAAGATACCTCTAAATCTTATATTGGATTCAGATGTGTAATCACTTATCTAGGACGTTCAATCCACGATTTCTAAAATTTGTTTACATTTAATTTAAGGCTAAAGATAGATTGACAATTATATTTGCCAATCGATTTTATAACAATTTATTATTAACTAATCACAAAATTTAAATTAAAATGAGTTTCGTTCACACAGCTAAATTTAGGTATTTAAAGAATCTTTTGATTGGTCTCGGCGCATCAGTCGTCATGATTGGTGCATTGGGTAAATTGAATAGTACTTCTTGGGGTGGTCCAGCCATTACTTTGGGACTTTTAACTGAAGCATTTTTGTTTGCATTGCTAGGTATAATAGGTCCTGATAAGGAATATTACTGGGAGAAGTTGTATCCGGGTCTTGATAACTACAATGCAAATCTTGCTGCTCTTACAGCAGGCGATATGGGTACAGGTGCACCAAAGCAATTGAATGCAGAAGTAGTAGAAGGCAGACTAGGTAACATGTTGACTGAGCTTCAAGCTATGTCAAAGAGTCTTGGTTCATTAAAAGCACTTCAAGAAGTTGATTTCTCAAAAACTGGCGATCAGCTGAAAGCCATGAACAACTTCTATTCAAGAATGAATGATGCAATGGCTTCATTAAATGCTAGCGTTGAAGACACTAAGCAGTACCAAGCACAGATGGCAAGTCTTAGCAAAAACCTGACTTCATTGAACAGTGTATATGGAAACATCCTTTCTGCTTACAATGTAAAGGCGTAAGGCTTTAATTAATTAATCAAAAATTCTTTAACAATTAAATAATAAGATATGTCAATTCCTAAGGAACCGCGTCAGTTAATGATTAACGTAATGTATATCGTTCTGACTGCGTTACTGGCACTGAACGTATCCGCTGAGATTTTCAACGCCTTCGATATGGTGGATAAGGGATTGGTAAAGGCCAATGCTGCCTTAGATTCCGCGAATAGTGAACTTCCAGCTGAGATTAAAAAGAGTGCTGAAAAGGGATCCCAGTTTAAAACGTATGCTGATAGAGTAGATTTAGTAACGGCTTTGTCAAAAGAGGGATCTGATTATGTAGATGGTATTAAAAGTTATTTGATAGAAACAAGTGGTGGATATGAAGAAGTGGATGGGAAACAAGTTTTACATGCGGGGAGAGATTATGATGTTACCACTAGATTGTTAGTACATGATGGAAAAGGAGAAGAATTAAAAGCAAAGATGCTTGAAATTAAAGATAAATTTTTGCAGTTTGTTGATGAAGGTGACCGAGCTAGTTTTGCTGGTAAAATCGCTATCAATATTGATGATGAAACCTGGAAAAAAGGTGTAAACAAGAAAGCAAACTGGGCTGACTTTACATTCGGCCACATGCCTTTAGCAGCATGTATGCCTATATTTTCAAAGTTTACAAATGATATTAAGTCATCAGAAGCAGCTGTGTTAAATTATCTTGCAGGTAAAGTAGGTTTAACTGAAGAAGTAGTATTAGATCAGTTTAGAGTAGTGTCATCTCCGGTTAAGTCTTATGTTATTAAGGGCGAGAAGTTTGAAACAGATGTATTTTTATCTGCCTCTGCAGGAACTAGCTCAAACACAGGGATCAAAATTAGTGTAAATGGAGCTAATCTTCCAGTTGGTACAGATGGTTCTGCTAAATGGTCCACTATTGCAGGCGAGATAGGTGTACGAAAATACACTGCAGTAGCAGAAGTATATAACCCGGTAACAAAAGAAACTAAATCCTATAAGTCTGAATTTGAGTATGAAGTAGGTGAGCGTTCAGTAACCGTTTCGGCTGCAAAGATGAATGTGCTGTACATCGGAGTGGATAATCCTATCGAAATCTCAGCTGCAGGGATCCCTTCAGCTCAGGTAAAGGTTTCTATGGACGGAGGTAACATATCAAGGACTGCGAATGGTACTTACAATGCAACTGTTCAAACTCCAGGAAAAGCCTTTATTAAGGTATCCGCACCTGGTATTACATATAGCAAGGAATACCGAGTAAAGAGAATTCCTGATCCTACACCACTTTTAGGTGGTACACTTAGAGGAGGAGCGGTAGGTAATGGTACATTCAAGGGACACACTTCTTTGCTTCCTATTTTGCAAGACTTTGATTTTGATGCAAGATGTAATATGGCTGGATTTACTTTAGTAAGAGTAGCTAAGCGACAGGACCCTGAAATCGCACCAAATTCTGGCGCTACGATTAGTGGTAATGCTAGAGCGATTCAGAATAAAGCTGTTCCTGGTGATAAATTTGTATTTCAAGATATCAAGTGTAAGTGTCCTGGAGATGTTGCAGCAAGAAATCTTGGACAATTAGTATTTGATATTCAATAATTTAGCTTAAGTTTAAGCAATAATTAATATTCAAAAATATTTTAACAGATGAAGTCGTTTATTAATTTTTTCGCTCTGTTATTTTGTTCATCAATGGTGATTACAAGTAGTTATGCACAGAATAATCAGCTCATTGGTGAAATTAAAACAGAATCCTCAGTCCCGACGGAAGAATCTTTTGTGGATGATTTAGTCTCAAAGAGATTAATCGTTGAGAACAGATTATTGCTCCAACAACCTATCAGAGAAGCTGATATCGCATGGGAAAAGAGAGTTCAGAGGGTAGTTGATACAAGAGAGAAGCTTAATCTCCCATTTGTGAGTGAAGAATTGAATCTATTCAATACTTTTAAAACAATGATCATGAATGGTGAAATTTCAGCATTTAGCGATGAGTCGTTTAAAAATCTGCTTTCACCTGAAGATATTGAAGGGAAAATGATTAAGATGGATACAACAATGACGTTGGACCCTGAAACTTATGAGGAGAAAATTTTGATTACCAGAAACGACGTCAATTGGAGAGATATCAAACAGTATAGAATTAAAGAAATATGGTATTTTGACAAGCAAAGATCTGTGATGGACGTTAGAATTATAGGCATTGCTCCTATCTATCAAAGCCATCAAGATAAAGAAGCAGGTATTCCACCCGCGCCTATGTTTTGGGTTTATTATCCGGAATGTAGAATGCCTTTGTCAAAGCATAGAGTATTCAATGATGAGAATGATATGGCACCTATGACTTGGGCAGATTTATTTGATCAGCGTGTTTTCTCTTCTTATATTTATAAGAGATCTAATGTTTTGGATTATCGTCTGAAAGATTACTATGTTCCAGATCCAAACGCTGAGGAGGATAGAACTGGAATTGACATTCTTCTGTATTCAGAAAAAATAAAGAATGAACTGCTCAATTTTGAGCATGATTTGTGGGAATATTAATTATTTAATCAGAATATTAAATGGGAAGTTGCAATAAACAACTTCCCATTTTTGTTTTATATTAGCATCATTATTAATTTTAGACATTATGGATATAGTTGTTAAAAATGCGTTGATTTCAGTGTATTCTAAAGATGGACTTGAAGTTTTAGCAGGTCTTTTACATCGAGCTGGAGTGGTGATTTATTCCACAGGTGGCACTCAGGAATTTATCGAAAGTTTAGGTATTCCAGTGAAAAAAGTTGAGGATATCACCGGTTACCCATCTATTTTGGGAGGACGTGTTAAGACATTACATCCTAAAGTTTTCGGTGGAATTCTGGCTATTAGAAACCAAGAACATTTATCACAACTACAACAATTTGATATTCCTACTTTTGATTTGGTAATTGTTGACCTTTATCCTTTTGAAGCCACGGTAGCAGCTGGAGCTCCTGAGCCTGACATTATTGAGAAAATTGATATCGGTGGTATATCATTGATTAGAGCTGCAGCTAAAAATTTTAATGACGTGGTTGTGATCCCGTCAAAGAATGAGTATCCGTTTATCATTGATATTTTGAAAACGGTTGGCAATATATTTACTTTAGACCAACGCAGATATCTTGCAGGAAAGGCATTTGCAGTTTCCGCATATTATGATACTGAAATTAAGAAATTTTTGACCGGAGATAGCGAGAACACATTTACTATATCTGTGCAACCTAGACTCAGTTTGCGCTATGGTGAAAACCCTCATCAAAGTGCAGCTTATTATGGAGATATGAGTAAAGTAGTTCACCAATTATGTGGTAAAGATTTATCGTATAACAATTTAGTTGATATTGATGCTGCAGTTCAGTTGGTTAGAGAATTTAAAGATGCCGAACCTACTTTTGCCATATTAAAGCATACTAATGCCTGTGGGGTTGCCACTAGAAAAACGGTGTCAGAAGCCTATGAAGCTGCACTTGCTGCCGATCCCATCTCTGCCTTTGGTGGTATTTTGATAAGCAACTCAAAAATTGATTTAATTACAGCTAATAAAATTAATGAGTTGTTTTATGAAGTGCTCATTGCACCTGATTTTGATGAGGAGGCTTTCCTCCTATTGTCTTCTAAACCGAAAAGGGTCTTATTGAGATTAAATAGTGTTGATGTGAGTGCGCAGTCATTTAAATCGCTTCTCAATGGTGTTATAGTACAGGACACCGATCTAAGTACAGAAGGCAGAGCACAATTTGAGATTAAGACGAGTGTACAACCGAGTGAAAAGGAATGGTCAGATTTGGAATTTGCTGTTAAATGCGTAAAGCACCTTAAGTCTAATACTATCGTTTTAGTTAAGGACGCACAGCTACTGGGCATGGGATGTGGTCAAACTTCTAGGATTGATGCTTGTCAGCAAGCTATAGCTAAAGCTAAGCATTTTGAGTTTAATTTAGAAGGAGCAGTTATGGCATCAGATGCTTTCTTTCCTTTTCCTGACTGCGTTGAACTGGTTAATCAAGAAGGAATTAAGGCCGTTGTGCAGCCTGGAGGATCTATTAAAGATCAGCTAAGCATTGATTATTGTAATGACCACAATATGTCAATGGTATTTACCGGAATCAGACATTTTAAGCATTAATGAATTTAATTGTAGATCAGGGTAATACCAGAGTAAAATGTGGTGTTTTTGATGGTGACGATCAATTGGTCTTTTTGGAAAGAACTGCCAAACGATCAGCATCAGTACTTGTTGAGTCTGTCATTGGAAGATTTGATATTACTCGTGCTATTTTAAGTCATACGTCCACGCCATCTAAAAGCTTGCTCGCCTTACTGGAAGCAATCCCTTATTTCATTCATTTTGATCACTCAACAGCTATACCTGTGATCAATGATTATGAAACACCTGCCACTTTGGGAAAAGATAGACTTGCTGGCGCTGTGAGGGCTTACGCTTTATTTCCAGAAGAAAATGTGTTAGTCATTGACATGGGGACATGTATCACAATGAATCTTGTGCATGCAAAAGGCCGATTTAAAGGAGGTAATATCAGTCCTGGCATCTCCATGAGATTACATGCTATGAATGCATTTACAGATGGTCTTCCGCTTGTTCCTATAGATGTTCCATCTACACTATATGGAATGAATACAATTCAGGCATTGCAGAATGGAGCTGTTAAGGGAGCATTTTGGGAGATTGAAACGTTTATTAAAGAGTCTGAAGCTGAGTTAGGAAAAATTTGTGTAGTTTTGACTGGTGGTGATGCAATTTACTTTGAAAACTGGACAAAATACAAGATATTTGCAGCCCCTAATCTTGTGCTTGAAGGGCTGAACGAAATTTTAAATTATAATGCAGAGAAAGTTTAATTTTTTATTGACAATATTTTTGTGTGTTTTATTTTATCACACAACTTTTGCTCAAACAAATGATAATAGTCCATATTCAAGATATGGTATAGGTGATTTGACTGACAATCACTTTGGTGGACTCAGACAAATGGGTGGACTAGGAGCTTCTTATATTGATGCTTATCAACTGAATATTGTCAATCCTGCATCTTATAGCTTTTTGAATGCGACGGTTTTTGATGTCGGAGTGTTTGCAAAGCATACTTGGCTAAATGACAACATCAATACCAGCAAGACATGGACTGGCAACCTGGAGTACATTTCTCTAGCATTTCCACTTACAAATCCTATTAACGCTAGATATGACGGAGTTCAGAAGAATTATAAACTGGCAATGAACATTACCTTGATGCCTCATTCTACTGTCAACTATAATGTTGCTTTTGCTGATTCACTAGCTGGATTTCCTGCATTTACACGAAACTATTTAGGTAATGGCGGTACCTACAAATTATTATGGGGTAATGCTATCAATTACAAAAATAAGTTGTCTTTTGGTTTGAATCTTGGATACCTTTTTGGCAATTTGGAGTATGAGCGTAATATACTTTTTCCTAGTACAGCGTATTTGTATAATGATTATTTTACTACGGATTATAACGTCAAAGGTTTTTTGTGGAATGCCGGAATTATTTATTCTGATATTATTAATAAAAAGGCTATAGAAGAAAATAAATCACTGCCAGCTAAGCGAATTTCAGTGGGTATTAATTTTAATTCAGCCAACTCCTTTAGGACTAAAAGTAACATCAGTCACATGCTTGAACAAAGAATTACTGCATCTGTGGTCGTTCAGGATACAGTCCAGCTGGTGTCTAATGTTGCAGGGAAAGGAAAGTTGCCTGCTGAATTTGGAGCAGGCGTTACCTATTACCATGGCGAGAAGTTAGCTATTGGATTCAATTATTCGAGTGCATTTTGGGCCGATTATTATAATGAGGCTTCTGGGGAAAGTAAGGGAAGTCTTTCAACTACTCAAAAGTTTGTACTTGGAGGCTATTATCGACCTAATTATAAGTCGTTTGACAATTATTTTGATCGTGTTTACTATAGATATGGTGCTTATTATGGCACCGATCCACTGGTTGTCAATGATAAGAGAATTGATACGTATGGCATTACATTTGGTTTGGGTATGCCATTTATCTTTCAGCGTAAAGTGTCAAGTGTCAACCTTGGCGCGAATTTAGGTATCAGAGGAAAAAATAGTCCTATTTCCGAAAAATTTATAAAGATTTCTCTCGGCGTCAATTTTAATGATGATGAGTGGTTTCTAAAGAGAAAATACAACTAATCCTCAGATAAGATTTGCGATATCATTTACACCACCAAAAACCACCCTTCCTTTTTCGTTTTTGATGACATGACCACAAGCAATATCTGCATCGTGCTCAAAGAAAAGAAAATGTTTTCCATCTGTAATGCTCTCATATAATGCAGCTTTTTCATCCAAAGTCTTTAAAGGTTGCACGTCATATGCCATTACCCACGGAATTGAAATATGGTGATGGGATGGGATTAAGTCTGCACTATAGATAATTGTGTTGCCTGATGGTAAGTGGATAACCGGTAGCATCATGGCTTCAGTATGACCATATACAAAACGTAACGTTATGTGATCTGAAAACTGGATACCTTCCTGAACGTCTATCATTTGCAGGACACCATGATCATGAAGAGGTACAAAGTTTTCCTTCAAAAACGAAGCAGCCTCACGAGCATTGGGTGAGTATGCCCAGTTGTAATGGATTTCATTAGACCAGTAGGTTGCATTAGGAAAGGTAGGCACGAGATCACCATTTGCATCTATTTCTACTGCTCCTCCAGCATGATCAAAATGTAGATGGGTGAGTAAAACATCAGTGATTTCTTCTTTTGTAAGCCCTACCTGTGCTAGAGCACTTTCAAAGGATACTTCATCGTGAGGATAAAAGTGACTCCTAAATTTTTCGTCTTGCTTGTTGCCTATACCTGTATCGATTAGGATCTTCCTGTCACCATCTTCTACCAGTAAGCATCTCATTTGCCAAGTACACATATTGTTTTCATCAGCTGGATGGTATTTATTCCACATGCTCTTTGGCACGACTCCAAACATTGCTCCTCCGTCCAGCTTAAATTTACTACTTTCTATGGCGTGCAACTTCATTCTATTGTTTTTTGAGTGTATTAATAACCAATTCTATGCTTTTGGGTATTTTTTATGTCTTGTGACAAGCGGATCATTTTCAGTGCAGTATGCGCTGCTTCTATTCCTTTATTGCCATGTTTTCCACCAGCTCTGTCGAGCGCCTGTTCCATGTTATTGGGCGTCAATACGCCGAAAATCACAGGTTTTCCGGATACTACTGATAATTGCATGATGCCATTTGCCACGGCATTGCTGATGTATTCATCGTGTTTTGTTTCTCCTTTGATCACACAGCCTATACAAATTACAGCATCCAGTTTTTCATTAGATAGTAGGAGTTTGGCTGCTGATGGTAATTCAAATGTTCCGGGGACAGTTACACTGTGAATGTCTTCAATGGCTATTCCATAACGCATAAGCTCACTTATACAAGCCTGATGCATCGATGAGGTTATCTCATGATTCCACTCAGCGGTGACAATACCGATTTTTGCATTTGTGATAGTAGGAATTTCACTTATAGAAATCGAAAGATTCTTATCTATGCTTGACATGAAGAAGTGATTTTAAATATAAAAGGCAGAGTTCTAACAAAAACTCTGCCTTTCTAGTTTATATTTTGACTTGATATTATTGTAATCTTGCTATAAGCTTTTCTGCTTCTTTAAATTCAGGTGACTCCGGATACTTAGTTGTGATGACTGCGAGTTGATCTGTAGCTTCTTTGGTTTTTCCTTGAGAATAGTATAACATCGCGATTTTCATCATGTAGTATGGAGCGATCATATTATTGTCGATTTCTGCTGCTTTTTTATAAAAACTCATCGCTTTGTCCATATCCTTCAATTCAGAATGAGCATCACCAAGAGCTCCTGCTTTCATTGATGCAGTGATAGCATCTTTTGGAGAATACATATTTAGATATTCAATAGCATCTTCAAACTTGCCCATATTAAGGTAACAAATACCTGCATAGTATTTAGCAAGATTGCCGGTTTTAGTACCACCATAGTTGTCTATGATACCTAAAAACCCATCAAAGCCACCACCTGGATTCTCTAGCGCTAGAGCAAATGAATCTCTAGCAAATTGCTCCTCTGCTTTATACATTGCATTAACAGCTGCTTTTTCCTTTGGTGCCTGGTACAAATATTTATAACCTAAAAATAGAACCACCAAAGCAGCTATACCTAATATAACGTTTACTATAAGTTTTTGATTATCTTCTATGAAATTGGAGACTGAGAAATTACTACCTTTGACTTCAACAACATCTACAACCTGATCTGAAGCCGCTCCAGCTTTTCTTTTTGCCATAAAATTTGCTTTTATAAAATTTTGCGCAAAAATAGTGTTTTCATTTGTATTATTGATATTAATTTGTGAAAATAATATACCTACGACTCAAAAAAGTAGTAATTTTACATTGCAAAATTAAGTTTTGCTATTTTGAATATTAACACAAAACATTTAAACACAGCTATTGTTAAAGAATACGGTTAGAATTATATTTTGTGTAATAAGAATTTATTTATCAAACAATCAATTATAAAATGGTAACTCAAAGAATAGCAATAAATGGATTCGGAAGAATAGGTAGATTAGTCTTTCGACAAATCTATGAAATGGAAGGGATAGATGTAGTTGCAATCAACGATTTAACTGAACCTAGGGTGCTCGCACACCTTTTAAAATATGATACCGCTCAAGGTACTTTTAAAGAGGAAGTGAAAGCAGGTCAAGATTCAATTTTTGTTGATGGTAAGGAAATTAAAATTTATGCTCAGAAAGACCCAGAACTGATACCTTGGAAGGATCATGATGTGGATGTAGTACTGGAATGCACCGGCTTCTTTACAGATAAAACAAAATCAGAAGCACATATACGCGCCGGAGCAAAACGAGTGGTGATTTCTGCTCCTGCTACCGGAGATTTAAAAACCATCGTTTTTAATGTCAATCATGATATTCTAGATGGTACCGAAACTATCATCAGCTGTGCTAGTTGTACAACCAACTGTCTGGCTCCGATGGCACAGGTTATGGACGAGCAATTTGGATTGATGTCAGGGTTTATGACTACGATCCATGCTTATACAAATGACCAGAATACGCAAGACTCTCCTCACAGGAAAGGAGATTTGCGAAGAGCGAGAGCTGCAGCTCAAAATATTGTACCTACCGGAACTGGTGCTGCCAAGGCTATAGGTCTTGTACTCCCTAATCTTAATGGTAAGCTTGATGGCATCTCTCAGCGAGTACCTACACTGACCGGTTCTATTACAGAATTGACATGTGTGCTCTCAAAGAAGGTGACAGTAGAAGAGGTGAATGCGGCGATGAAAGCTGCGGCTAATGAAAGTTACGGATATAATGAAGATGAAATTGTGAGCTCGGATATCATCGGAATGACTTATGGTAGTTTATTTGACGCTACCTTGACGAAGGTGATCTCTAATGGAGATACTCAGTTAGTCAGAGTCACAAGCTGGTATGATAATGAAATGAGTTATGTTAGTCAGCTTGTGCGGACTTTGAGCTATTTTGCAAGTTTAATTAAGAAGTAATATAGTAGAAATCTGAAGGACAACCCATATAGGATTGTCCTTTTTTTGTAAATTGGAAAATTAGCGATATGTTACAGTTCAAAAATACTAATTTTAAAGGTAAAAAGGTTGTAATGCGGGTGGACTTCAATGTGCCACTGGATGAAAATTTTGAAGTGACAGATGATACGAGAATTGTTGGAGCTATACCTACAATCACTAAGATTCTTCATGATGGAGGATCAGTAGTACTCATGAGCCATTTAGGACGGCCTAAGGATGGGCCGGAAGACCGATTTTCACTAAAACATATTACTCGTGTTTTGCAGCAATATTTTCCAAATAATAATCTATATTTTGCGAGTGACTGTATCTCTAAAGAAGCTTTTTTGATGTCTTCTAATCTTGAACCAGGCGAAATATTATTGCTAGAGAACCTGAGATTTTATAAAGAGGAGGAGAAAGGTGACGTAGCATTTGCGGAGGAACTGAGTAAGCATGGAGAAATTTATATCAACGATGCTTTCGGAACAGCACATCGTGAACACGCATCTACAGCTACGATTGCGAGATTTTTCGATACTGACCATAAAGGATTTGGATTGTTGATGGCCGCAGAAGTTGAAAATGCACAAAAGCTATTGAATCATCCGGACCATCCGGTCACTGCTATTGTAGGTGGTGCAAAGGTATCTGACAAGATTTTATTGCTCGAGCAGTTGATAGATAATATGGATAATATATTAATCGGTGGCGGAATGGCCTATACTTTTATTAAAGCACTCGGAGGTAAGGTAGGCAATTCTCTTGTTCAGGAGGATTATTTGAATCTGGCATTAAAGATTATTGATAAGGCAAAAGATTGTAATACTTCACTTTATTTGCCGATTGATAATATTGTAGCCGATCGGTTTGCAGCTGATGCTAATACACAAGAGGTGGATTGCTATAATATACCTGATGGATGGATGGGTCTTGACATCGGCCCGCAAACAGTCAATAAATATAGTAAAATCATCAAATCTTCTAAAACAATTCTATGGAATGGCCCGATGGGTGTCTTTGAATACGAGAAATTCGCTTGGGGTACATTTGCTGTGGCAGAAGCACTAGCAGAAGCAACTGATAACGGTGCTTTCTCACTCATCGGTGGAGGAGATTCAGCCTCAGCTATCAATAAGTCCGGATTAGAAGACAGAGTGAGCTTCGTGTCAACCGGCGGGGGAGCCATGTTGGAGTTTCTAGAAGGAAAGGTGCTTCCCGGTATCAGAGCTATTGAAGAATAATATTAGATTATATAAGTTTTGGATTTCCGGTCAAATATGATGGTTTTTGACCGGAATTTTTTATTAGTAGGAAGACCCCAAAGTACGTCACATCCATTTTCTTTTTAATAATACTCCTTCTTTTCTATTTTGACGCTCGTTTTTTTGCAATAGGTATAGTAAAACTATGGCTTTGGAATTAATATTAACGACTACATATCTATTTTGAAGCATGCTTCTTTATGAAAATGTCTATTGCGGAATCTTTAATATCTTAATCAAATAATAATAAAAAAGCCTTGCAAATGGATGATTTACAAGGCTTTTTAATTGGCTTTCGTAGCCCGTAGGGGAATCGAACCCCTCCCGCCAGGATGAAAACCTGGTGTCCTAGCCGATAAACGAACGGGCCATCATTAAAACTATGCTGCGTAGCAATTCTGCTAAAGCGACGCAAAGATATTACTATTTCAACTATTGCAAAATATTTTGATTAAATTTTTTCTAAAATTTTCAAAGGTCTATTATAACAATACATCTACTGCGCCTCCTCCATTTTTTGTAAAGAAAAATTTAACTTGATGAAGCATTTTGAGCTGATGTTCTATGGCTTCTCTCAATACACCTTGACCTTTGCCATGTATGATGGTAATCTGTGGCAAGCCATATTCTATAGCATTTTTAATAAAAATTTCACTTTGTTGCAGTTGATACTCAATGATTTTACCGGATGGTTCATTTTTCATGTGCGGTGCCAGCTTTTCAATATGAAGGTCCAGTGTTTGTTCCGGTCTGGTTTTTAATTTTTTAATTGGATTATCAGCTATTTCATCATCATCTTCGTCATAAAATAGATCAAAATCAGGAATGAGTTCTTTTTCAGGTACTAACTCCAGATTGGAAGCTTTGACTAACAAAATTTTACCATGATGAGCTATGCGTGCCTTGCCGGTAGGATGAATTCCTTCAAATTTCCCTATTTTGCCTGAAGAAATAATACGCACCACATCTCCAATCCATAAATCCCTCAACCGAATCATGGCATTTAGAATTTTATTTTTAGCTGCGTTTTAATTTCAGTCATGGTGTTGCCATTGATGAGATTATTGCCTGAGCTGATGGATTCAAGATTGTCGTAATAAGTGCGACCTATTCTAAATTCCCAAGTATAATTTCGCCCCAATCGAAAACGGGTATTAATGTAAAATCGGTTTCCTCTATTGTAATAAAAAGGAATATAATATTCATACAGAATGTCATTATCAAATGCATATATCCTGGCGTCGAAACTATTGATATCAAATATGGCATAACGTGCTGTGAATGAGTAAGGCTTAGCTATCGGCTTGTATATCAGATCCTGATACATGAGCATACCACTGGAAGAGGTGGACTGTTTGAAAAATGAAAATTCTATTCGGTCTTTAATTTCCCATTCTTTATTGATTTTATACCCAAAGTGCAATCTTAACCTTTGCAAAGTTTGATCTATGGGGTGATTGATGATTTGTTCATCGCTTGCATTTTGCTGTTTGTACTTGTATCTGTACTGTGCATATAACTCCAGCTTGCGCTTTTGGATATATGACAACTTTATCATAAACTCCTTACCGCCTGTAAGCCCATCACGCCGATATCCCAGCCATGGGTGACTCCAGAAATCAGCGTAAGTACTAATCAAAACACCACGTAACGGGCGAATTTCCATTCCAAGATAAAATCCTTTTTCATTGATAGGCATGGAGGATTCTGCAAATGCATTTGCATTCAGTACCTGGTAATCGGGATCAAAATTTCGATAAATAGCAGAAACATCAATGGATTTATCAAGACCCAGTAAAACACCATGTAGATTAGCAAAACCACCATTGTCGCTCATAGCTGTTTCACCAAAAAAGGTGGCATTTCGATAACGCCATGAATAATCTACACTGGTATTGAGTAGACGCTGACCTGCGAAAAGGTATTTTTTGTATAAAGAAGCATCTCTAATTAATGGTATGTCAAAGTTTGTATAAAGACCATTGAATGCTAGCTTAAGATTGCGCGTTTTATACTGTACCTTTGTGCCAGCGTTGAATTCATGAATAGCGTTTTTATTAGCTATCTCGGATGTAGTACGATGATATCCATCTGAGCGGATAGACCCGAAGTAATCGAAATCCGTATTTTCAATCGTGTCTAATGCAGTAGTTGTTGAAGCATCCGTTGGCCGATAAGATACAAATACAGCAGTTTGCCATGCTTTGCCAAGGTTTATCACTGTGCCTCCACCTCTGAAAAAATTAGTTTCATTCACAGAACTGTATGGACGGAGGGTTCTACCTGCCTTCTTAACATTCATCACCAGTGATGACTTGCGGGTACCAAAGTCATTGTGCAAGATTAATCCCTGTCCCATGCTTACAGCAAAATCACCGAGTGAAACAATACTGAATGTCTTGTTAATATCCTTTGCATAAGCAAAAAAAGAATAAAAGTCAAACCCATATTTTGAGCCTTCACCAAAGAATTTTTCTCCGGGATCTTTTTCCATCGTAAGACCTGCTTTAAACGATTGTCCATATTCATATCGATACCTTGCATAAAAGTGGTTAGGGTCACCGGCATACGGTTTCGTGCCGGTATCGTCTTTGACAAATCCTCGTCTTTCTTGTAGGACTCTTTTAGCTTTTAGATAAAGTAGCGAATGACCTTTAGTCAGGGCATCCTTAAAGTTTAGATTAAAATCAGCTGCTGCAATATTACATGTCAAGAAAGGTTCCAAATTTTTGATAGTTTCAAGGTCCCAGCTGGGAATGGACTGGAGTTCATAAATGCTCAAAAACGCCCCAAAATCTGCCTTGTGCTGAAAAAAGTCACTGATTTGTAATTCATTAAGCAAGAATAAATCTCTTAAGTCTTGTTCGCGAGCTGAGTTGATATTGAGCGGATGGCTGGCATAATAATGCAAATTTTCAAATATAGTATTGTAGTCAAATTCTTCCTCTTCATTGGATTCAATAAATTCTTCAATGATGTTGGCGATGAAATCAGTTGACTCCGGATCAGTTTGTGCTGCCAGATTTATGGATAGGGTGACCACCCATCCTAATATGAGTATCAACTTTTTCAGGTTCACTGCCTATTTATTTGCAGTAAAGATATACTTTTTCGGAAATTAAGAGGTAAAGACGATTTAGTTTTTGGTAAAATTCATTTCTGAATCAGGCGTCGGTACGCACCCATTTGAAAGCTTTGCCGATATGAGCAATAATGTCACTGGCTGTCAGACTCTCAAGGCTTTCATCCTGTAATGCAAGCGTACCTGCTAGACCGTGGAGATATGTTCCTATTATCGCTGCCTGATGCGGTTCGTAGTTTTGAGCAAGCAGACCTAGAATAATTCCTGTCAACACATCGCCAGTACCAGCCGTAGCCATACCTGCATTTCCGGTAGCATTGATAAATGTACGGCCATCAGGAAGAAATATTCGGGAATAGGCACCTTTCAATACGATGATGAGGTTATACTCAACAGATTTTGAAATGGCCAATTCAATATTCATTTTTTCATCAACAGCTACCCCAAAGAGTCGTTCAAATTCACCTGGATGAGGCGTTAGTATGCTGTTTTTGGGCAATAGATCGAATAGCTGTTTTTTCTGGGCCAATATGTTGAGCGCATCCGCATCGAGCACCATAGGTTTGCTTACAGATTGCAATAATGACTCAAATAATTGAATTGTTTCAGGATGTGTGCCTAGTCCTGGCCCGACACCGATAGTATATTTGTCTAAGTTGTCCGGGAGCTGGCCTGAGATATGATGTTTTTGATGGGGGCACATAGTCATAGCTTCGGGCAGATGATGAAGGAGGACTTGTGCGGTGTCTTCTGTGGTGAATGCTGTGACGAGTCCTGCGCCGGTTTTAAGGCAAGCTTTTGTGCTCAAAATACAGGCACCTGATTTTCCGGAACTACCTGCCATCATTAACGCATGTCCAAAAGTTCCCTTATAACAGTGTCTCTCTCTATTTTTAAGCGAATTTTTTAGCCAAATATTGTCAGTTAAAAATGTATTAGTTGTAATGGTGTGCAAAAAATCAGGCTTCAGTCCTATATCGCCAACTATCCATTCTGGACAAAATCGATCATTTTCTTTAAAGAAAAAACTAAGTTTAGGTACCTGAAAAGTAAATACTTGATTAGCGATTACACAAAAATCCCTACAAATATCATCGGTCGGCATACCAGAGGGCATGTCTATTGATATGACCGGATTTGGAAGTGAATTCATCAACTGTATCCACCGGCGTGGAGCACCGGATATAGGTCTACTGATACCAGTTCCAAAAATAGCATCAATAATAATACTATTTTTTCTTAATGATTGTACGTCATCAGCTGTCCAAACTATAGGAACATCGCCTAATGTAGAGAGCCTATTTAGATGGGTCGTAAAGTCAGGACTATCATGATCTGTACACCGAATGATATAGACGTTTACATCATAAAATGCATTTCTGAGTAGTCGTGCTGCAACAAGGCCATCGCCTCCATTATTACCATTGCCACACACAATATCTATAGGTGAGCTAGTGTCAGGATAAACCGTCATGAACCATTCGACGAAAGTCGCTGCCGCCCTTTCCATTAGATTGGTGGAAGTAATAGGCTCATGCTCTATCGTATATTGATCCCATTGTCGTATCTGATTAGCAGTAAGGAGGTGCATGTTTGTATTTTTGTCTAAAATGCTTCATCAAATTCATCGTAAAAGAACATATCCTTAAACTCATCCATCTCTCGACGTTCCTTTTTGGTAGGCCTACCATCACCTTTTTTGCGAATTTCAGCTGTAGCCTTGATGTCAAACCAATTTCTGTATTTATTGAGCTCCTCCTGTGATGTCATGTCGTCAAAGCAAGGTGCTGCTTGGACAGCGGAGACTCTCTTTTCTAGTAAATGATTGACTTTAAAAACAAAATTAAAGCCATTTTTCCTAACTTCAAGTACTTCACCAGGAGTCAAAAGATAAGAAGGTTTGAGAGCTGTTCCTTTTGATTTTACTTTTCCGGCTTTACAGGCATCAGTAGCCATAGTCCTGGATTTGAAAATACGTACAGACCAAAGCCACTTATCTAACCTGACCTTAGTGAGTTCACTCATTTTTCCGGCTCTAGTGCAGGTAATTGTGGATTCATGTCCTCCAGGGTCTTCAATACAGTTTTGGCAATGAAGTAATTTCTGTACCATCGCTTATCACTAGGAACAATATGCCAAGGTACTTCACTTTCGTTGATGGCATATTCGTAACATTTCATGTACTCATCCCAGTGTTCACGCTCTTTCCAGTCATCAGCTTTATGTTTCCAGTTTTTAGATGGATCATCTATTCTCTCCTGGAGCTCCACTGCCTGCTTGTCATAGGAAATATGCATATAAAATTTTAAAAGCCGGGTATTGTTATCAAACTGCAAAAGGTCTTCAAAGGCATTGATGGCACGCATACGCTTTTCAGCTCGCTCGTCATCAATCCATTTATGTACACGCTGAACCAAAATATCTTCGTAGTGCGAACGATTGAAAATCATGATATTACCTTTTCGAGGTAATTTTTGATGTACACGCCATAGGAAATCATGTGCCATTTCTTCTTCTGTAGGCTTTTTAAATCCATAAGTGTCAATTCCGGTAGGGTTGCAGTCAGCAAATACGGATTTAATAGAACCATCTTTGCCACTGGCATCCATACCTTGCAAGACCACGAGTAAACTTTGTTTGCCTTCAGCATAAAGTTTGTTTTGCAGCTCACCTATTTTGATAATCATATCTATCGTCTTGGATTCTGTTTTTTTCTTTTTAAGGTCTGATGGTGGCGTTGTGGGATGATCGGACAATTTGATTTTAGACATATTTTAAATTGTTTTGTTAATAGCTGAGAATATATTCAAGTCATAAAAATAATAAAAATACTATTGATCAGAGTAGTTCTAATTTGAAAATTATTTCATTTTATTGCGCTTGACGAGATAGTTTTGTAATACTGGCACAAATCCATCGTTGATGTCTGCCTCTACAAAATCGATTTTGTACTGGAGACACTTCATTTTGAGCTCATTTTTATACGCTTGCACCTTATTGACATAGGCTTCCTTTACTTGACTGTATTGCAATTTGATTTCTTCGCCTGTTTCCAAATCAATAAACTGATAGGGTCGGTTTTCAAATTCAAAATCAAGTTCGTGGCTCTTGTCAGTCACATGAAATAGGATTACTTCATGCTTAGCATACTTTAGGTGTTGGAGAGCAGAAAACAAATCTTCAGTATGATCCGAGTTTTCAAACATATCACTAAAAATCACTACCAGTGAGCGTCGGTGGATACTGTCAGCCAACTGGTGCAGAGCAGTAGCTGTGGACGTGGTTTTTTGCTTTTGTGGATCATGGATGAGCTGCTCCAGATATGTCAGCAACAATCGATAATGAGAAGTAGAAGATCGACAGCTGGTGTGAATTTTGACCTCATTGTCAAAGACACTCAAGCCAAACGCATCTCTCTGCTTTTTAAGCAAATTCATGATGGATGCTGCAGCCAGGGCCGAAAATTGAAGCTTATTCATACCGCCTTTGCTAGTGCGCTCCGGAAAGTACATCGACGAAGAAGTGTCAACGATAATCTGGCACCTGAGATTGGTTTCTTCTTCAAATTTTTTGGTAAACATCTTATCCGTCCGGGCATACACTTTCCAGTCGATATCTCTAGTAGATTCTCCCTGATTATAAAGTCGATGCTCCGCAAATTCGACAGAGAATCCGTGAAATGGACTCTTGTGGAGTCCTATAATAAAACCTTCGACTACTTGCTTAGCGAGCAATTCGATATTTTCAATCTGTCTGACATCATAGCTGTCAAAAAAACTCATTGCTATATTAGTGTTATCATTATGGATAAAAAAAACTCCTGAATCTACTGATGACGCAGGAGTCTTGTATTGTTATATCTGTAACGTTGTTGTACAGTATTGATTACAGATGTGCTTCTATTTTAGCCTGTAATGCTGCCTTAGTTGTTACACCTACCTGCTTGTCCACAACCTCTCCATCCTTGATGATGAGTACAGTAGGAATACTTCTAATGCCATATTTAAGTGAAACTTCAGGGTTTTCGTCCACGTTGACCTTGCCTATTTTTGCTTTTCCATCATAAGTCGTGGATAATTCATCAATGATAGGTCCTATCAGTCTGCATGGTCCGCACCACTCAGCCCAAAAATCTACAACTGCTACTCCGCCTGCAAGTGCTGTATCCTGAAAGTTACTGTCTGTAAATTGAAGTGCCATTTTATCTTAATATTTTTTATAATGAATGAATAACATTACCCTTAACGTAAGTAATTACGCAAAAGTTTTAAAAACTCGGCTAAATTGTATTAACAAAAACCTAAATGAACAGTTTTACACCACTCAACTACTAGTTTTATTACTTTTTATTAGTATTGATGCCCAATGCAGCCCATATAGGACAAAAGCTAAGGAAGGCAGTCAATGCAAAAATGATGGCTACAATACCCAGCACAATGGCTGTTGTTCCCGTAATTTTACCTGTATAATATAAAATTGCGATCAGTGCTACGACTGCCAGACGGATAAGTTTGTCAGTTCTTCCTACATTTTTTGTCATGATTCTGATTTTAGATGAATTGAAAATAAATGATAGTCGATTATCCCGAGAAAATATTTTAGTCAGGACAATGTTACAAAAATACAAAGTATTGATGGATTCAATATGTAATTTATGTTACTAAAATGATGTAGCGTATAACTTTTAATGAGTATAGGAGGATTTTTAATATTAAAAAGGCAAAATGGACGTAGATGAAGTATTTAATTTTACTAATTTTGGCCAAATGTTTAATTACGCTTTTCGATATGAGTTTAAATGTGCAATTTGATACACAACCTATCCTACAAACAGAGGATTATCTTTTGCTGCCCGTCAAAGAAGAAGATTTTGAAGCAGTATATGCAGCTGCTTCTGACCCGGAAGTGTGGTCACAACATCCTAATAAAAACCGTTGGCAGCGAGATGTATTTTGCAATTTTTTTGAAGGAGCTCTTCAAAGTGGTGGTGCATTTAAGATTATTGATAAAAAGAAAGATGTGGTCATTGGCAGTACTAGGATATATGACTATAATACTAAAGACAATTCAGTGCTCATCGGTTATACTTTTTTTGCAAAAGCATATTGGGGATGTGGTGCTAATCAAGCTGTCAAAACGCTGATGTTGGATTATCTTTTTCAATACGTAGATAAGGTGATATTCCATATCGGCAGTCTAAATATGCGTTCGAAAATCTCCATAGAACGGCTTGGTGCTGTCAAAACAGGAGAGTTGGATATTGCCTATCATGGAGAGCCTGTCCGTCATAACGATATCTATGTTATTACAAAGGAAAGCTGGATGAATCGGTGATTTTATAGTAAAAGTGTATAAGATAGAATATGTAGGTTGTCATGCTGTGCATTTACAAACATCTGGCATTGTTAGACTAGGTGTAACAGAGTGTCCCCAATCGACTACAATCAAAACTGCTTAAAAGAAAACTAACCAACTCTGCCGTACAAACAACTGTATTTTCAGCAGCACTCGCTCAGGTGTATGAATTAATTGATAAAATCCATCAGGCAGAACCATCTTTGACCTATTTAAACCCAAATTACGTATTAGAAAATTACCTACATGAAAATGCTCCTTCATATCTGTTTCATCATTTATTTTTCTATCCTCGACATGGTAAAACTATGGCCGCAGATTAAAAACTCTGAGCCTCAAAGCTACTTTGTATCATTTTCCATCGTAACAAAGTTTAATAAGTAATATGGGTTAATAATGAGAATTGACAGAGGGTTTTGTGCTTGAAGGCAACATGGTGTTGTTGATTTTTGGTGAAATGGTCACGCTTAAGTGCCCATAATTCAATTATTCCAAATTTCTCTATGCTCTACCTTCAACTCATTTAATCATTGACCATTTTTATGACCTTTTATAGTTTCTTATTTAAAATATTATAAATATTACTATATAATTATACTATCATATTATTTTTTATTTAATTATATTATTATTAAAGTGCATATATTAAAAATTGTTTTACAATTTATAATAGATTATGTTTGTAGTCAAATTAAATACATGTATATTTGCGTAATATTTAAAATATCCAATCTTATTATCCCGAGTGGATATTTCTCCCAACCAGTAATTTCTCTATTTTGACATCAATATTATGATGATGTGTCATCAAATTGATGACAATAATTACAAATTATAAAAATATATCATATATTTTTGTTGATTTTAATTGTTTTTTTTGGGAAAAAGTGGAGAAAAGTGGGAATCGTCTCTATATTTGCATTATCAACCAACTGAAAGTGTGAAAGATTATCGATTCACCGGAGAATATGACTGTAAGCTTGATGCTAAAGGTCGGCTTAGATTGCCTAGTGCACTTCTAAAGCGGATGGGTAGTGACGGAAATCTCAAGTTTACAATCAATAGGGGATTCGAAAAGCACTTGATGTTGTATCCCAATGACGTTTGGGAAATGAAGACGAAGGAAATCAATCAGTTAAACATTTACATTACTAGTCATCGTAATGCTATACGGTATTTTTATCGTGGAGCGACAGAGCTGGAGCTTGATGCTTCAGAACGTATTAACCTGCCGCAATCATTGATGGAGTATGCCGGCATCGAAAAGGATGTGGTTTTGAATACTTATCAGAATCAAATCGAAATCTGGGCTAAAGAAGAGTATGAAAAGATGACCAATAATGAGCCGGAAAGATTTAGTGAATTGATGGAAGAGGTTTTCAAAAGTGGACATACACCTTTGAATCCTAATCAGGAGTAGCTATGAGTCAGTATCATGTATCTGTATTGCTGAATGAAAGTATAAACAATCTCAAAATCCGACCCGAAGGTACTTATGTTGATGTGACATTTGGAGCCGGAGGACATTCCAGGACGATTTTAACCAAGCTAAATGCCAAAGGGCGTTTGTATGCTTTTGACCAGGACCCTGATGCTGTAGCTAATGTGCCGGATGATATGCGTTTTGAACTTATAAGGTCTAATTTTAGATACCTCAGACGGTTTCTTAGGCTTGAAGGAGTAGAAAGTGTGGATGGTATCATTGCAGATCTCGGTGTTTCATCTCACCAGTTAGACATGCCCGAACGTGGGTTTTCCTACCGGTTTGATGCACCACTTGATATGCGTATGAATCCCTTATCTGATCTCACAGCAGCTGATGTACTTAGAACATATGATGAGGTCGAACTCATTAGAGTATTGAGTGCTTATGGTGAGGTGCGCAATGCAAAAACACTTGCACTTGCTATTGTTCAGCACCGGAAATTGTCAGCAATCAGGACTACCTTTGATTTGAATGGCTTGCTGGATCAGTATGCGATGGGTCCGAAAATGAAGTATCTTTCTCAGGTGTATCAAGCGCTGCGTATTGAAGTCAACGATGAGATAGGTGCATTGAAAGATATGTTGCAGGATGGACTGAGTGTATTGAAGAATGGTGGAAGGTTTGTTGTCATTACATTTCACAGTATTGAAGATAGGCTGGTGAAGAATTTTTTCAAAACTGGTAATTTTGATGGCATTGCTGACAAGGATCATTACGGTAATATCTACCGACCATTTACTATGGTAGAGAAAAAAGTTATCACAGCAAGTTATGAAGAGCAAAAGAATAATGTCAGGTCACGGAGCGCAAAACTCAGAGTAGTGGAAAAGTTGTAATGACGGCAAGGCAAGGTTAAAATGAGGGGCAGTATCGGATAAAGTGAAAATAAGGAATGTGCAAGGACGAAAGGTTATTAATAAAAGTAATATAAAAGAGTAAATTCATATTTATGGCTAATTTCCAGGATAAGAAAGCTACACTTTTTAGACTGAAATGGGTCGAATGGATTTTTGTCAATTTGCCTTTTGTATGCTATCTGGTGTTGCTAGGAGTGATTTATATTTCCAATGCGCATGCTTCTGAAAAAGCAGTAAGAAGAACTGAAGCGCTCAAGCAGGAAGTGAAAGACATTAAATGGAGAGCAATGAATCTAAAGCAGGAGGTCATGCAAGGTAGCATACAATCGCAAATTGAACGACAAGTTAAGGACAGTGGTTTACTGCCATCCACTACTCCGCCTTACAAAATTGTGGCAGAAAAAACAGTAAAATGACCAGACAATAAGTCTCATGGACAGGAAAAAAGAGTTGCTTTGGCGTGCGTATTTGGTGATGTTTTTCTTTGTGGTAGCCACAGGAGCGATTCTTTTCAAGGTTTTCAAGATTAGTTTTATCGAAAGAGATAAATGGCGGCAGAAGGGTGAAGTGAATGTAAAGTGGAAAGTCGTCGATGCGGATAGGGGCAATATTTATGCTGAAGAGGGCAACCTATTATCCACATCATTGCAGTTCTTTGAGGTTAGGATGGACATGAAAGTGATCAGTGACAAAGATTTCAACGATGGCGTAGATTCACTGGCGTATTTTTTGGCAAATTTTGATGAGAGGTATATCCGTAAAAAAACGAAAGATCAATGGATCAAAGATTTGAAATCTGCCAGAAAGAAGGAGAATCGCTATTTCTTTATAGCAAGAAGCCTAGATATAGATGCTTATAATAGGTTAAAAATGGCTCCAATCCTTCGATTAGGACAGTATAAAGGAGGTCTAGTTAAGGATAGATATGGTAAAAGGATTAAACCTTATGGTGAACTGGCATCTAGAACCATTGGTGTGGACAGAGAAAATGCAGATAATGTTGGATTAGAAGGTTATTTTGACCGTTTTTTAAGAGGAGAGAGAGACCAGAGGTTGATGAAACGTTTGCCAAATAATTTTGGTGAAAAGGACGTATGGGTTCCTGTGTTTGATCCATCAGAAAATGGCATAAAAACTGGTGACGATATCTACACTACTATCAATATTGATATGCAAGACATTGTACATAATGAATTGCTGAAAGTATTAAAGAAGCATAATGCTGAGGGTGGAGTGGCTATTCTTATGGAAGTAGGAACAGGCGCCATCAAAGCAATGACTAACTTGACCAGAGCAGCAGATAGTTCTTACTACGAGATGTACAATATGGGTATAGGAAGATTGAGTGAGCCGGGTTCGACGATGAAATTGGCCACCATGTTAGCAGCGATGGAAGATGGTATGACCAATCTGGATACGGTGATAGACTTAAATTACGGAGTGAAGCGATTTGCTGATAGAATCATAAGAGATTCGGAAATGCATGGTCGAAAGGTAGCAACAATGGCGCAATTATTTGAAATGTCATCCAATGTTGGTGTAGCTACCATCGCAAATGATCTATATAACTCACGTGATGGTCGAAATTTGTGGGTAAAGAGATTGAAACAATTTGGATTAAATGAAACAACTGGAATCGATGTGATAGGTGAAGCTAGTCCGAAGATCAAAGACCCTATCAAAGATAAGCAGAAATGGTACGGAACAACTATACCTTGGATGGCACATGGTTATGAACTCATGGAAACACCTCTACAAATTCTTAATTTTTATAATGCGGTGGCCAATGATGGTAAAATGATGAAACCATACCTTGTGAGTGAGATTCGTAAGGGAGATGAAGTGGTGAAGAAGTTTGAGCCGGTGGTGTTGAAAAATCAGATTGCAAAACCTGAAAACATTAAGAGAGCTCAACAATTATTGGAAGGTGTTGTGCTTAGAGGTACAGCCAGGAATATAGCATCAGAATTTGTGACCATGGCTGGAAAAACAGGAACAGCACGTACTAATTATGCTAATAAGACAGATTATGCCAGGTATAATGCAAGTTTTTGCGGATACTTTCCTGCTGAACATCCAATGTATTCACTGATTGTGGTTGTTTATGACCCAAAGGGTGTTTTCTATGGTGGCTATGTAGCAGGACCGGTATTTAAAAATATAGCTGAACGAGTTTATTCACTCAAAACAAAGCAAGTTAGATCTTTAAATGAGTCGATTTATGCTGCGACGAGCGTGCCTGGACCTGCTGCCGGTTATACACCTGATATCAAGTTCGTTCTTGATTATTTAAATATCAATTACAAAGATGAGTCAGGGCAGCCTTTTTCAATTTTAGATCCATCCGCCAATGCAGTATTGCTCGAAGAGAGAAACATTAAAAGATCGACGGTGCCTAATGTAAAAGATATGGGTGCTAGAGATGCAATATATCTTCTGGAGAATGCAGGGCTTAAAGTAACTTTAGCCGGAGTAGGAAGAGTTAGGAAGCAATCTGTACCTCCAGGTGCAGCTGCCAAAGGGCAGCATATAGTTTTATATCTAAACTGATAAAATGATTCAGTTAGTACATGAATAAAAAGTTGTTTGACATATTACCGGCAAGTTTTAATGCCAAAATCACAGGCAAGGTCGATGTCCTAATCAGTGGTATGACTATAGATTCTCGTACAGTGCAAAATGGATTTATCTATGCTGCCTTTAAAGGATCTGTAGTAGATGGTCATCAGTTTATTCCTCAAGCTATCACATCAGGTGCAGTCTGTATTGTTTGTGAGCAGTGTGCATCTAAACAAGATGGCATAACATACATAGAGTGTGATGATGTAAGAGGATATATGGGTGAATTAGCCCATGCCTTTTATGGATTTGCTTCGGATTCACTGCGACTGATAGGTGTGACTGGTACTAATGGTAAAACTACCGTAGCTACCTTGCTGTATCAGTTGTTATCAGGTCTGGGTTATAAGTGCGGTCTTATTTCTACGGTCGAAAATCGTATCATAGATAGGGTATTGCCTGCAGAGCGTACTACACCAGATGTAATCAGTCTTCATAAGCTTCTAGCTGAAATGAAGCTGGAGCAATGTGAATATGTATTCATGGAGGTAAGTTCTCATGCATTAGATCAAAAACGGGTAGCTGGACTGAAGTTTGATGGAGCGATTTTTACTAATTTGACTCATGATCACTTGGATTATCATGGTACAATGCTGAATTACATCATAGCAAAGAAATCATTTTTTGACAATTTGCCTTCTGATGCTTTTGCACTCGTCAATGTTGATGATAAAAACGGGTCAGTCATGCTTCAAAACACAAAGGCTCGTAAACTGACTTATGCTATGCATACTATGGCCGATTATAAAGCAAAGATCATAGAAAATACCGTTCATGGCTTGCATCTTAGGATCAACGATAGGGAAGCATTTTTTAGGATGATTGGCGATTTTAATGCGTATAATATAACGGCGGTTTATGGCACTGCTGTAGAATTAGGCATTGAGAAAGATGAGATTCTGGCACTACTTAGTGGTTTGAGAGGTGCGGTAGGTAGATTTGAGCAGGTCATCAGCAGTGATGGAGCAAAGTTTGGTATTGTTGACTATGCACATACACCAGATGCATTGAAGAATGTCCTCCAGACCATACAGAAAGTAAAGCATACAAGTAGCCAAGTGATCGTAGTCATAGGTTGTGGAGGAGATAGGGATAAGTCAAAACGTCCGGAGATGGCAAAAGAAGCTTGTGAGTTGAGCGATAAAGTGGTTTTGACTAGTGATAATCCACGATCAGAAGATCCGGATTCCATACTTGACGATATGGAGGCAGGAGTGGACGAGGCACATAGGGCGAGCACGATTCGCATCACCGACAGACGACAGGCGATTAAAACAGCAGTGATGATGGCACAACAAGGTGATATTATTCTTGTTGCCGGTAAAGGTCATGAAGATTATCAAGAAATAAAAGGGAAAAAGTTTCCTTTTGACGATAAAAAGATATTACAAGAGTATCTGGGATAGTATTGCCATTTGGCAAGTAGGTTGAAAACTATCTCGTGTCAGATACCTTGAAATATCAAAGATTTAGGTTCTATTAACATTCTCAGGTTGGTTTAACAGTTGCAGTGGGATCTTTTTGGAAAAAGTTTCAAACTGCTCACTGCACTGTTAAAATTTAGCTTGAGGTCCGTACTTCTGGTTATACCAAAAGGAAAATTAAGATCAATTAAAAATTTAAACAGTCAAATTATATAATACAAATGTTGTACCACTTTTTTGAATATATTGATAAACACTTCAATCTTCCGGGATCGGGACTGTTTCAGTATATTTCATTTCGTGCAGCGTTTGCTATCATATTGTCGCTGATTATTTCGCTTGTTTTTGGAGGTAAAATCATTGACTTGCTCCGCAAAAAGCAGATAGGCGAGACAGTAAGAGACTTAGGCTTGGACGGACAGAAAGCTAAGGAAGGTACACCTACTATGGGTGGGATTATCATTATTATGGCGATACTTATTCCATGTCTTTTACTAGCTAAGCTTGACAATATTTATATCTGGCTGATGATATTCACGACAGTTTGGTTGGGATTGATAGGTGGTGCAGATGATTATATTAAAGTTTTTTTAAAGAATAAAGAAGGTCTTAGTGGTAAGACTAAAATATTTGGGCAAGTCATTTTAGGTCTGGTAGTCGGTATCACCATGCTTTTGTCTAATGATGTTGTGATCCGAATGCCACTAAAGGATGCACAGGCAGGAGGTTATAAAATAGTGAAGGAATATCAACTACCATTGCCTAAAGTTAATGATATCACTCGAATGACCGATATGGCGTATGTAAAGACAACGCTAACAAATGTACCATTTTTGAAAAACAATAATTTTGATTATCAATATCTGGTACCTTTTGTAGGAGATAATGTGGATTTATGGCTTTCTATAGTGTTTACGCTGGTTGTCATCTTTATAGTAACGGCGGTTTCCAATGCAGCCAATCTGACGGATGGCATTGACGGATTAGCAGCTGGCACATCGGCAGTCATAGCAGCTACCCTGGGCATCTTTGCTTATGTATCTGGTAATAATATCATAGCTGACTACCTCAATGTCTTCTATATTCCGAATTCAGCAGAACTGGTGATTTTTTCAGCTTGTTTTCTGGGTGCGTGTATCGGATTTTTATGGCATAATTCCTATCCGGCGCGGATATTTATGGGAGATACGGGCAGTTTAACGATTGGAGGCATCATAGCTGTACTGGCGATCCTCCTGCGTAAGGAATTATTGATACCGGTATTGTGTGGTATTTTCGTAGCAGAAAACCTGTCAGTTATGTTGCAAGTAGGTTATTTTAAATATACTAAGAAAAAATATGGCGAAGGCCGAAGGATATTTTTAATGTCTCCATTGCATCACCATTTTCAAAAAATGGGTATGCATGAAGCAAAAATTGTCACACGATTCTGGATTATAGGAGTCATGTTGGCACTTGTATCTGTCATCACTTTGAAAATCAGATAATGAAAAAAGTAGCTGTTATAGGAGCAGGAGAAAGTGGAATTGGAGCAGCTTTACTTGCCAAAAGTCGAGGCATAGAGGTTTTTGTGAGTGATTTTGGTAGTATTGATGACAAATACAAAAAGGAGTTATTAGACAATGACATCCACTTTGAAGAAGGTGGACATGATATTGAAAGGTTGTTATCAACAGATTTGGTTATTAAAAGTCCCGGTGTACCTAACCATGCATCGGTGATAGGCAGACTAAAGGAAAGCGGTGTTAAAATCATTTCTGAAATCGAATTTGGATTTCTATTTTATGAGGGTTTTACACTCGCAGTGACGGGCTCAAATGGTAAGACTACGGCATCGGGACTTTTATATCACCTTTTATATTCAGCAGGTAAACAAGTAGCACTAGGTGGTAATTATGGTAAGAGTTTCGCAAGAATTCTTGCAGAGGGAAGTCCTGAAATGATAGTGCTTGAAGTGTCTAGTTTTCAGCTAGATGATATAGAGCATTTTCGACCGCATGTTGCTATTTTGTTGAATATCACACCAGATCATTTGGACAGATATGACCATAGTATGCAAAAATATGCTCATGCAAAGTTCAGGATAACTGAGAATCAGACTCCGGACGATTACTTTATATATAATGGTGACGACCCGGTAATTATTGAAGAGTTAAAGTCCTATGAAGTGAAGGCGCATCAATTGGCTATCACGAGGAGCGATTATATAAATGGCATTCCGTCAAAGGATGGAAGCGGAAATTTTGAATTAACAATCAAGGGTACACACAATCTCTTGAATGCAGCCACAGTAGTTGAAGCGTGCAGAGTGACCGGTTTAAGTGAGCAAGAGATAGCTCGAGGTTTGAAGACCTTTGTTAATCTACCACATCGATTAGAAAGTTGTGGGATGATATCTGGAGTAGAGTTTATTAATGATAGTAAAGCTACTAATGTGGATGCTGTCTATTATGCGCTTGAAGCAATGGAGAAACCGGTGGTTTGGATAGCTGGTGGAACAGACAAGGGTAATGATTATGAAGTTTTGTTGCCATTTGTAGAGGAAAAAGTCAATGCCCTGATTTGTTTAGGTGTGGATAATTCAAAATTGAAAACATTTTTTAGGGGCCATATTCAGGCTATAGTTGAGACAAAGCAAGCGTCTGAAGCAGTGGAATTAGGCCTTAAATTGGCGGAAGCAGGTGATGTGGTGTTGCTATCACCGGCATGTGCCAGCTTTGATTTATTTAAGAATTATATGGATCGTGGAGATCAGTTCAAAGCAGCGGTGAGTGAGCTGGCACGACGAGTAAATGAAGATAAAAAGTAAAAATAAATAACAGTGAGCCTACAAAATGCATATTACAATCTGAAAGGTGACCGGTCGGTTTGGCTGATAGTGACACTGTTGTCGCTTTTTTCACTGCTGATTGTGTATAGTACATCGGGCAGTCAGGTGTATAAATATAATACTAGTCATGGCACGGAGTACTTTCTCATCAGGCAGATGTTATTTATAGTATCAGGCTTATTGCTGGCTTATACTGCGTATAAATTGCACTATATGGTCTATGCAAAACTTGCGCCGATAATGATGGTAATTGCTTTGCCGCTACTGTTTTATACAGCATTATTTGGTTCAGAGTTAAATGATGCATCACGATGGATAAAGATTCCGATTCTTGATTTGTCTTTTCAGACTTCAGACTTTGCAAAGATTGCGTTGATTCTCTTTATTGCTAGATCAATGGCTATGAAGCAGGATTACATCAAAAGTTTTAAAGATGCATTTTTGCCACTTATAGCGCCCATCATTTTGTTTTGCGCACTGATTGCACCGTCTAATCTATCTACAGCTGCATTACTTTTTATTACGACATTCTTGATGTTATTCATAGGTAGGATATCTTTGAAATATGTGGTATTATTAATGCTACTAGGTGTGGCTGTATTTGCTGCGATATTTATTGTGGGAGAGTATTTTCCGGAGTATGTTCGGGTAGAGACTTGGTGGAAGCGGATCAATGGATTTTTATACTCGGATGGGCAGTTTCAAGTGATACAATCTAAAATTGCTATAGCGGAAGGAGGTTTAATAGGTTTAGGGCCTGGCAATAGTATTCAAAGGAATATATTGCCGTATGCTTATGCAGATTTCATATATGCAATCATCTGTGAAGAGTATGGTTTTATCGGCGGAGTCACTATTGTATTGATTTATCTCTGGTTATTGTTTAGGGCTGTTAGTATTGTGACCAGATGTCCTAAAACGTTTGGAGCGATGCTCGTGATTGGGCTTACCCTGAACATTGTGATCACTGCTTTTGCTAATATTGCAGTTTCGGTACAATTGGTTCCAGCCACAGGGTTGACATTGCCAATGATCAGTATGGGTGGTACATCATTTCTCTTTACTTGTCTGTCCTTTGGCATCATACTGAGTGTGAGTCGATATGTAGAACAGGCAGCATTGGAGAAGAAGCAATTGGAAAAAATGGAAACAGATGTACAGAGTGATCATTAGCGGAGGTGGCACCGGAGGACATGTGTTTCCTGCTATTGCAATTGCAGACGCAATAATGGAACAGGCGCCCGATACAGAGATACTCTTTGTCGGAGCAAACGGAAAGATTGAGATGGAAAAGGTCCCGAAAGCGGGATACAAAATAGAAGGGTTAAATGTTGTAGGATTTCAGCGCAGCCTGACGCTTAAAAACTTGATTTTCCCTTTCAAATTGATGGGAAGTATGTTCAAGGCACTTGGTATAGTTAGACGGTTTAGGCCGGATGTAGCTGTCGGTGTTGGTGGTTATGCTAGTGGGCCCGTGCTGAGGACGGCAGGTACTATGGGTGTACCCACAGTCCTGCAAGAACAAAACTCCTATGCAGGCGTGACAAACAGAATTCTAGCTGCTAAAGCAGAAAGGATTTGTGTGGCCTATGACAATATGGAACGATTCTTTCCAAAAGACAGAATTGTATTTACAGGCAATCCGGTGCGCAAAGGCATACTGGAGAACAAAATAAATAAAGGTGAGGCTCTGAAGACTTTAGGATTAGATCAAAATAAGAAAACAGTTTTAATCTTTGGAGGTAGTCTGGGGGCCAGAACAATTAATGAAGCTGTTCTGGCCAACGCCAATCCTTTACTAGAAAAATTTGACATTAACATCATCTGGCAAGTAGGCAAGATTTACTACAATCAATACAAAGATTGTAAGATTAGTGACAGGTCAGAAGTGCGGATTCTACCTTTCATAGAAGATATGGATGTGGCTTATAGTGCAGCAGATGTGGTAGTATGCAGGGCTGGAGCGCTAACCATATCAGAACTGGCAGTTCTAGGCAAGGCCGCAATACTCATTCCTTCGCCAAATGTTGCTGAAGATCACCAGACTGTCAATGCTCAGTCACTTGCAGACAAAGGCGCAGCCATAATGTTGAAAGACAAAGACGCAAGTGCTGATCTATACAAAACACTGGAGGTGTTATTGTCGGATGATAATAAAAGATCTGGGCTGGAGAACAATATTAAGTATTTTTCCAGACCTCAGGCAGCGATACAGATCGCAGCTGAAATATTGAAAGTTTGTGCAAAAGTGAAGTCATGAAACTTGATGATCCACGACATGTGTATTTTCTTGGTATCGGCGGCATTGGCATGAGTGCGATTGCCAGATACTTGCTGAAAAAGGGTAAACGTGTTTCAGGATATGACAGGACTCATACAGTATTGACAGGCCATCTTCAAGAAGAAGGTATGAATATCCACTATGAGGACAATATAGACCTCATCCCTGGAGACATAGACCTGGTGATTTACACACCGGCGATACCAAAGAATCATAATGAGTATAACTATCTGCGAGATAAAGGGATTCAAATGTTGAAGCGCTCAGAAGCTTTGGGCTTGATAGGCAATGATATGGAGCTGATAGGCGTGGCAGGTACCCATGGTAAGACCACAACCAGCTCTATGGTAACGCATGTGTTGAGAAGTGGCGGTCTGGATATCTCTGCATTTTTAGGTGGTATCATGGTCGATTATGAAACAAATGTACTCATTGGTCACAGCAATGTCATTGTTGTAGAAGCTGACGAATATGATCATTCATTTCTGAGGTTGACACCTTTTATTGCAAGTGTTTCATCGGTTGATCCTGATCATCTGGATATTTATGGTGACAGAAGTCATTTTATAGAAGGGTTTAGAGATTATATTATGCAGATTAAGGATGGTGGTTTTCTCATCATTAGATATGGATTGCTAGATAAGTTTACTAAAGAAGAAAGGGTATCCATTCGAAGTAAAAATATAACCATCTATGAGTATGGCCAGGAAGCAGCAGCAGATATTCGGGTTCAAAACATTAGAGTAAAGGATGGCAAATTTGTCTTTGATTATTCAGGGATTGGACATCATCTAGAAGGCATGGCATTAAATATGCCTGGGCAACATAATGTTGAGAATGCTTGTGTGGCGATAACAATCGGATTGATTCTCGGTGTTGTGGAGCAAGATATTAGAGCGGCTCTTAAAGGATTTAAAGGCGTGCATCGCAGATTTGAGCGGATTATTGACAGAGAAGATATGGTGTATATTGATGATTATGCGCATCATCCGGGAGAATTGAGTGCAGCGATTGATGCTGCGAGGATGATGTATTCTGGGAAGAAGTTGACCGGTATTTTTCAACCACATTTATATACCAGAACGAGAGATTTTGCAGAGGATTTTGCCGAAACGCTGGATAGACTGGATGAGATTATTCTAATGGACATCTACCCAGCCAGAGAGTTGCCGATCGAAGGAGTTAGTTCTGAGTTAATCTTTGAAATGATGAAAAACCCTAACAAGCGACTTGCTACAAAGGCGACACTGATGGATGTTATTAAAGAATATCAACCTGAAGTGCTGATTACTTTCGGCGCCGGAGACATTGACACTTTTGTACCTAAATTAAAAGCATTTTTTAACAAATAAATTAAAGTTTAAACATCAAACGATTATAATGGATAGCAAAAAAATTAATATGAAGAGAGTCAGAGATGCCATCATTTGGCTGACTTTGATAGCCGGCATTGCGGTGGTGCTCTTCTTTGCTATTCATCGTAAGGCCAATGCTGAAATACAGGGCATGGAGATCACAATTGAAGCCATTAATGGCAAAGAATACTTAATCAGCGAAAAGGAAGTGAAGCAAATATTGCAACTTGCCGCTGGTAAAAGTATTACTAAAGCCAACATAAAAACCCTCAATTTGCGTAAGCTGGAGGCAAAACTCAATAAGGATAAACGTATCGAACGTGCCGATTTGTATTTTGATTCAAATGATGTATTGAGAGTGTGGGTTATCCAAAAAAAACCGGTAATGAGGGTTAAGGAGATCTCAGGTAGTGAGTATTATATTGACCAATCAGGAAACCAGATTCCGGTTACCATAGGTAGTGCAGTGAGAGTTCCTATTATAACTGGTGTAAGAGATACTTTTTACTCTGGTATAATGCAGTCCAATAAGCCTTCACGACTCAAGGATGTCTTTCAAGTAATGAAGTATGTTTTCGGTGATTTGTTTTTAAGTGCGCTTATTGAGCAAGCGCATATTGAAGCTGATGACGAACAAGATATTGTGCTGGTACCAAAGGTAGGTAGAGAAAAAGTAATCTTTGGTGATGCGAATAATATTGAAGCAAAATTTGATAATTTAAAAATATTTTACCGTGATGGAATGCCTAAACTGGGGTGGAGTAGGTATAAAACACTGAATTTGAAGTATTCAAAACAAGTTTTAGGTATGCTAGCTAATCCGGAAATGGCACATAGGGTAATGCCTGTGATGAAAGATTCCCTCACGGCAGAAGTAACTGATAATAAGCAAAGTATTCACAATTAAATAAGTTGTACTATGAACAATAAGGTCAAAAACAATAACATCGCTGTAGCGCTGGACATCGGAACCACAAAGGTCTGTGCTATAGCAGGTCGGCTTAACGAGTACGATAAGCTGGAAATAGTCGGTTTAGGGGTGGTACGCTCTGAAGGTGTTTCGCGTGGTGTAGTCTCTAATATAGACAAGACCGTCAAGGCTATCAGAGAAGCTGTAGAAATTGCTGAGAAAAATGCCCATTGCAAATTTAAAGTAGTGCATCTCGGTATTGCTGGTCAGCATATTAAAAGCCTACACCACCATGGATTGCTTGTAAGGCATGACTCTAATTCAGAAATCAGCCAGGCTGATATTGATAGATTGATTAGAGATATGCATAAGCTTGTCCTACCTCCCGGAGATAAGATTCTTCACGTTGTGCCTCAGGAATTTACTGTGGATGATGAAAAGGATATATTTGATCCAATAGGTATGTCGGGGGTAAGACTGGAAGCCAACTTCCACATCATCACTGGTCAGATTTCTGCTAGCAGAAATATTATGCGATGTGTGGAAAGAGCTAATCTAGAGGTAGCTGATATTACTCTTGAGCCGATAGCCTCCGCTACTTCAGTGCTAGGTGATGAAGAGAAAGAAGCCGGAGTTGCTCTTGTTGACATAGGCGGAGGCACAACGGATATTACCATTTTCAAAGATGGTATCATCAGGCATACTTGTGTCATTCCATTTGGAGGTAATGTAGTCACTAAAGATATCAGAGAAGGATGCAGCGTGCTCGGTGAACAGGCTGAAAAACTGAAGGTGAAGTTTGGCTCTGCTTTAGCTGAAGAAATTGTGGACAATAGAACGATAACCATTCCTGGTTTAAAAGGCAGAGAACCAAAAGAAATCTCAGAGAAGAACCTAGCACGGATTATTCAGGCTAGAGTTGAGGAGATTTTGGATTATGTATTGTGGGAAATCCGCAGATCAGGATTTGAAAATCAACTGATAGCAGGGATAGTGCTGACGGGCGGAGGTGCTTTGCTTAGACATATAGATCTGCTTGCAGAATATCATACCGGATTGCCTTGTAGAGTAGGACAACCCGTAGAACATCTGGCACATGGATATTCTAGCCAATTAGCGAGCCCTATATTCTCTACAGCCATTGGATTATTAAAGCACACTATTGATAATTATAGCCAGAATACAAAGTATGTAATCACTGAAAATGAAAAGGAGTCACCTCAGAATGGGACACCTATACATCAAGGTGAAAGCGGTATAATAGGAGGTTCGGGCTCTGCTGGTCCAGATGGTGTCGATGAGGAAGATGATACGCCAGAAAAGGAAGAGGGTGGAGAAAAGAAACAGGGCATTTTAGGAAGACTATTTACTTTGACGAAAGAATTTTTTGAGCAAGTTCCGGATTCTGAATTTTAAACTCAATTGTTAACTTTAGAAAAATAGAGATATGAATTTTGATATACCAATAAAAGAAAAATCCATCATCAAAGTAGTAGGAGTAGGTGGTGGTGGCGGTAATGCAGTTGGCCACATGTTTCGACAGGGTATCACTGGCGTGGACTTTGCGATTTGTAATACGGATGCGCAGGCACTTGAAAGCAGTCCAGTACCAACTAAAATTGCTTTAGGCCCAAATCGCACAGAAGGTAGAGGTGCCGGATCGCTTCCGGAAGTCGGTAAAGAATCTTGTATTGAGTCGATAGACGAGATTCGTAAGTGGCTCTCTGATGATACCAAAATGCTCTTTATCACTGCAGGTATGGGTGGTGGTACGGGTACAGGTGCAGCGCCCATCATTGCCAAAGCTGCCAAAGAAATGGGTATCCTTACTGTAGCTATTGTCACGCTTCCTTTTAAATTTGAAGGATTAAGGAGACAGCGACAGGCACATGAAGGAATGGAACAGCTTAAAAAGAATGTAGATGCCCTTCTTGTGATTTCAAACGATAAGTTACGGATGATGCATAGCAACCTGGCACTAAGTGCTGCCTTTGGAGAGGCGGATGAGATACTGACCACCGCAGCTAAAGGTATTGCAGAAATTATCACCGTTCCAGGTTATATTAATGTGGATTTTGAAGATGTCAATACCGTAATGCGGAATAGTGGTGTGGCTATTATGGGTAGCGGGATAGATGAAGGTGATGAAAGGGCTAGAAAAGCTATTCAAGCAGCATTGAGTTCACCACTACTGGAAGATAATGATATCCGAGGTGCACAGCATATCTTGCTCAACATAAGTTCTGGAACGAAGGAAGTGACAATGGAAGAAATTACAGAGATTACCGAGCACGTTCTGGAAGAGGCAGGATATGGTACTGACTTGATTTGGGGTAATTGTTATGATCCTTCGCTTGGTGATAAACTTATGATTACACTTATTGCGACTGGTTTTAGAGAGGGCTCGAGCAAAGAAAAGGAAGTAAAGACACCACAGCAGATAAAAGTGTCACTCAATGATGACGTGCCAGTTTATGCTGACGAAGATTATACAGTAGTGGATGTTAGTCCGGCATTTGATTTTGATCAGGACACTTCTTCTAGTATGAATGTTATAGATTTTGATACTGATGATATTCAAAGAACAAAGGAAATCATAGGCATTCCAGTTGATCAGAATGGATTAAGAAGTAAAATGAAGACTGAGGAGAAAAGAAAATATGATGAAATGGAGGCAGCCAGACGAAAGAATCTGAGGGAATCAAATAGTAAGCCATTAGATAACCCGAGCATCATTTCAGAACTGGAAAATACGCCTGCTTATGCCAGAAGAAAGGTCTCTTTAGATGAAGATGTTCGTCAGTCAGGCCGCATGAATTCGAGCTATACTGTCAATATGGATGATGAATCCGGCATACAGTTTTCTAATAATTCATATCTTTTTGACAACATAGATTAAGGAAGTAATAGTACAACTAATTTTACTACCTGCAACGGGTATGTTATCATACTCGTTGCAGGTGAATACTCAAGACATATCTCATCGAGGTTGAATAGGTAAAGACCTTTCATTATACAACCTGAAGATGATAGAATCCACAGAAAAACGCCGTCATTAGGCGGATTTTACGCCTTTTTGAAGGCTCATTCTCTTGGATTTTCGTCTTTATTTATAAACTTTGTGAGATTGGTTTATTAATTACAGGTCCACGGCTCCCCGCCTGGACCTTTTTTTTATAATCCACTTGACCCTATGGGTGATATAATAAGGAAATCTATGAAAACCCTATCATGAGCATCATTTCATAGTTTAATCACAATATTATGTTTACAACTTAATTATCAGCATTTCCGTTCCACATCAAAAATGCTTTGATAAATCCATCCAATCCACCGTCGAGCACAGCATCTGTATTTCTGGTTTCGAAATTAGTGCGATGATCCTTGACTCTACGGTCGTCAAGCACATAAGACCGGATTTGAGAACCCCATTCATTCTTCATCTTTTGTGATTCTATTTGATCGCGAGCTGCTCGTTGTTTTTCAAGTTCGATTTCGTATAAACGTGATTTAAGCATTTGTAATGCTTTCTCACGGTTAGCATGCTGAGACCTTGCTTCCTGACACTGAATGGCTATACCTGTTGGTATGTGATGGATTCTTACAGCGGTTTCAACTTTGTTGACATTTTGACCACCAGCACCTTGAGCTCTAAATGTGTCCCACTCTATATCAGCAGGGTTAATTTCTATATCAATAGAATCATCCACCATAGGATGGACGAAAACAGAAGCAAAAGACGTCATTCTTTTACCTTGTGCATTGTAGGGGCTAACTCTAACTAAACGATGAACGCCATTTTCGCCCTTCAGCATACCATAAGCATACTCACCTTCAATTTCAATGGTGATGGATTTGATACCTGCAACATCGCCATCAATTCGGTCAATTTCTGATGCCTTATATCCGTTTTTATCTGCCCACATGATAAACATACGGTGCAACATAGAAGCCCAGTCGCAAGCTTCCGTACCACCTGCTCCTGCATTGATTTCCAAAACACAACCCAGTGCATCTTCAGGTTGGTCAAGCGTAGTTCTGAATTCAATTTCATCTAGTTCAGCAAGGATCTCTCTATATTTATCATCTACTTCTTCTTCAGTAGCTTCTCCTTCTTTTTGAAATTCGAGTAGCACCTCAGCATCATCAGCAATTTGTTCCAATGCATTGAATTTCTCGACCCACTTTTTATTGTCTTTGAGTTGTTTTAATATCGATTCTGCTTTCTCCGGATCTTTCCAGAAATCGGGATTAAGGGAAAGTTGTTCTTGTTCTTCTATTTGAATGATACGTTGATCGACGTCAAAGATACCTCCTTACCGATGTCAATCGCGCCCTTACGTCAGCTAGCTGATCTGTGGTCATTGCCCTGCATGTTTATAAAGTTAAGAAATAAAAAAAAACCGGATAGAGGTAATTTAACCATTTATCCGGCAATAATGTTTAATATGATATCTATTATTTTTGGATATCTTCCAGTTCTACATAGAATACGAGCTCAGAGTTGCCTGGAATCATTGGAGGACTTCCGGCTTCACCATAACCTAATTCTGCTGGTACAAATAAGAATGCTTTTGAACCTTTATTCAGTAAGGTAAAACCTTCATCCCAACCTTTAATTACTTGTCCTGATCCTAATTTAAACTGAAATTCACGACCTCTATCAAAAGAATTATCAAAAGAATTACCATCCACTAATGTGCCATAATAATTTGCAGTAACGAGATCTCCAGGTACTGCTTTTTCGCCCTCACCTTCTTTAATGATGTAATATTTAAGACCTGAGAAAGTGGTCTTTACATCCAGTTTTCCGGCTCCATAATCTTTTAATGTAGTTTGAACTAGCTCTTTGATAGCAGGAACACGAGCTTTATTGGCAGCAATTTTTTCATTTTCTTCCTTTTGTCTTCGTTCAAATTCTGCATGAAATTCTTCTTCAGACATGATTTTGGAAACCTGGATGTCATAGTACAACATTTTAGAATTTTTGAATGTTTCTGCACCACCTGGAATGGAATCCAATGGCATGAAAATACGGTATGCAGAGCCCACTTTAGGTTTTTTAGCTACAAAAATATCTTCAAATGGGTTGATGTTAGGATATTCACTGTATTTTTCAGTTACTTTGATTGTTGGCATTTCTTCTCCTTCCGTAAATTCATTGACAAGTGAGTCTTTGTCAGTTAAAATTTTGGCGGTTATAAATACGACATCACCTATTTTGGCTTCATCTCCGGTACCTTCTTTTGTAACCTCAAATTTAAAACCACTTGGAGTTTTTAGCTCTTGCTTACAAGCTACTATAAATAGGGTAAAGCCTATAAAAAGATAAAAGATTTTCGAGTTCATTTTTTATGCATTATTTGATTTTGTGAAATAATATAGAGTATGTGTTTTTAACCTAAATATCTATTTTGGGTAAGTATTCAGGAAGAATTTTTCTAAATTTAGAAAGTACGTCTTTTAAGCTGGCATAGGCACTTCCTCCAGCAGCATTTTTATGACCACCACCGTTAAAGTGTTTTGATACCATGTCTTGGACTGAAATGTCGCCTTTGCTTCTCAAAGAAATTTTGACAATAGTAGGTTGTTCAAGCACCAGTGCGGCTACTTTTACATTTTCAATCATCAGGATATAATTGACAATACCTTCTGTGTCTCCACGCTGAATGTCAAACTTCATATAGTCTGCTTTACTCAGCCACATAATACCTACACCATATTCCTTTATGACTTCAAGTCTATTAGCCAAGCAATATCCCAGAAGTCGGAGATGTTTTTCTTTCTGTTGATTAAATAGGCGATCGGCAAGCTGGTAGTCATCTACTCCTATTTCTTTAAGAATGGCAGCCACTTCATAGGTGTATGAACGTGTTGCATACTTAAAGGAGCCGGTGTCAGAAACGATACCTGTAAACAAACACTCTCCAATGATAGGGTCAATTTTAGGACGGTCGCCTAGCTCATCAATAACTTTAAAAATCAGTTCGCAAGTACTACTGGCGTCCACTTCAGATATCATGACATCAACAAAAGGCTCTGGATCAAGATGATGGTCGATCATGACTTTTTTAGCTTTGGAAAACTGTACATTTTCACCTAACTTGTCGATTCTGTCTAAGGCATTTAAATCCACACAGAAAATAAGTTCGGCTTTATCTACTGCTTGTCGAGCACCGTTAGGGTCCAGATCAAAAACTATTGAATTGCGTATGCCTTGTATGAAATTATACTTTGATGTATATTCACTTGGGAATATTACCTTAACATTGTGATGTAATTTTTGCAAATATAAGGCAAGACCACAAGCAGAACCCACGGCATCTCCATCCGGATTACGGTGAGAAATAATAACTACTTCCTTAGGAAAGGAGATAAGTTGCTTTAGTTCCTGGATTCCTTCTGTCATTATGGGCGCAAAAGTCAGGATTTTTTTAATATCATCAAAATATTTTTTTGTTTTTTAATGACTTATGAAATTTGATTTCATAATTTTGCGGCTGTTTTTGAAATATACAAATTAATAATATCATTATGTCAGGAAACAGAACATTTACAATGATTAAACCGGACGCAGTTGCCGGTGGTCACATTGGAGCAATTTTAGCACAAATTAATGAAGCCGGCTTTAAAATTGTAGCTATGAAGTACACAAAATTATCAGCTGAAAAAGCAGGTGAATTTTATGCTGTTCACAAAGCTAGACCATTTTATGGAGAATTAGTAGAGTTTATGTCATCAGGTCCAATCGTAGCAGCCATACTTGAAAAAGATAATGCAGTTGAAGATTTTAGAAAATTGATAGGCGCAACTAATCCTGCTGAAGCAGCATCTGGCACAATCAGGGCTAGATTTGCTAAAAGCATTGGCGAAAACGCTATACATGGTTCTGATAGCGATGAGAATGCCGCGATAGAATGTGCATTCCATTTTGCTGGAACTGAAATTTTTGGATGATCTGCTTGTAATTAAGGGTGGCAGAGTCTCTCGGGGCTATCTTGACAGAAGATAGCCCCGATTTTTTTATTTTTAAGGGCAAAGTACTTTGACAGTCCTAATCTGGCCGGATGTGTTGACAAACAGCGCCCAGCAGGTACCATCTGGACTCTTCAATGTAATTGCTCCACTGGTCGTATTGATTCTAAGGTTACCGGACTGTTGTTTTGTGTTTGTTGTAGGTAGTGTTCCGGCATTGGTTATAGAGAGTGTACCGCTATTATTGATCGTGACTTTTTTGTAAATATTATTGGGTGCTTTTAAAATTAGACCTTGTCCAGCAGCATCGATATAGTAAGTATCAGCAGTTACATCAGTAATGTAATTAGTGCTTGCTGTCGTATTGGCGATGAGTTGGTTTGCATTAGTGACATGGATGAGGTAGGTATCATCACTTGGATTTGTCAATAGAATACCTTTATTTGCTTCTTCAAAGATGATATTGCTATTCTGTTTTATGGATAAGATATCGTTATAATCAGTTAGAGCAAAATAGCCATTTCCTGTGAAAACTCCTCGATATGCATAAGCATTGTCCTGTCCGAGATTATTGAAAATGGTATCAGGTCTTATGATTTCTACATTACCTGCATTAGCTGAAGCGATCGGAACATTTGATTTGATAATGTTCAACCGGTCATTATTGGTACCCCATGTATTCATTTGTGTATTAGTATAATAAAGAGTCAATGCATACATAGCTTGTTGATCAGATGTAATTTGTATGGTTTTCTGACTGTAATTTTTGCTTGAATAAAAGGGTAATGGAACTTTATTTCCACCAGAAGTTGATACCTTGGCAGTTGTACATTCTAAATCGGTACTACCTAAATTTTTGACTGAAGCAATGACTTTTTGATCATTTGAATAAAAATGTGCTGTTTGGCCTGCTGCTATATAACTTTTGGCTTCTTTATTTAAGGTGTTTTCAATTTTTGCACCATCGTACGTATAAAATCTGACTTTGGGCTGAAAATCTTGATTTCCTGGAAAGTATAAATATGTATCACCAGAGCCTAGGGTACATCCATTTTTTCCGCTACTATTGCTTACGTACATTTCATTATAGATACCGCCACCTGAAGGTTTTACTAAATTAAGATAATCCTCATTTGTACCGGTGGAATTATCAAAACAAAATTCTATATAAAGTGAAGATGTACCATCCCAGTAGAATGGTTGACTAAAACTAAAGTAGTTCCATCCGGTTGATGAGGTGAAATTTGCTTCATACACGGTGGTGGTACTCACCCATGGATTATTATTCAAGTCTGAGAAACTGACATTAGCCATTCCAATTCTAAAATTATTGTACGGCTGCGTAGAATTTTTACTGCTGATATAAAATGATAAACCGGTTATATACTCAGCAGAAATACCAGCACCGGTTAGGTGTGATGGAAGGTATAGTACTCTTGTTCTTGCATCATTATAATCTCCGCTTAGTATCATTGAACCATTGGTATAGGTGGAGCCGTACTCATCATAACGCTCAGGGCTACAACAGTCGTCTGAGACTAGGTCAAATCCATCATTAATAATAACTGCACAAGTACCCTGGCTACCAACCTGTGCAGGTCCTGAGACAAATGCCAGAGATAATTGAAATGTCTCACTACTCTCTAGTATGGCATCATCGATGATGTGTACTTCTACATTCATTGTGATGGCGGGTCCGGCAGGAAAAGTTAGAGATGTAGTCACTAATTCAAAATCCTTTCCCGCTGTTGCTGATCCTGCGGATGCACTTACAGCAAATACTGCTGAGGATGAAATGCTTTTGGATAATTTGACGGGAATCTGTATAATGCTGTATCTGCTACCGCAATACTGACTTCCGGAAGTTTCACCATACTCAGCGACATAGGTACTATCAGATAAGAAGTTGACCTCTGGCGTTAATGGTGTGCAAGTACCTAAACAAGAGGTCCCTGAATAATAGGTATTTATAGCAGATTCAGAGGTTGAAGACCAATCAGTTGCGCTAGAAACAGCAGGTGCCATAATATATGGAGAACCTGAGGCATCATGGTCTGCATCAAAGTTGTGTCCCACTTCATGAGCATTCAAAACTCTTTTATAACTTGAATTTGTGGTAAAGTCCTGAAGGATGTTATATTGATGTGAACTACATACAGCTCCTACCCATGCAAGTCCTACTGTAGAACCATTAAAATCTCTGTTTGACCATAAAGTACCTAAATCATGAGAGACAGAAAAACCGCTAGGCGCCCAAGATGTAAAACTATTAAGCAAAGTACTGGGGTCCGTAGAAGAAGACCATGGATCACCCCCGGATGTCGTCACTATAAATTGTTGTACGATATTAAATCTGAGCTCATCATTAAATTCGTCATCATAATTGGTCTGCATATCATTGACAACAGCAATATTAGCAGCTTCTAAAGCCGAAACACTTCCATATTTAGAGTACATAGAGTAGTCGGAAGCAATGGCATATTCGATCTCCATGCATCCTCCTGAAAGTACCCCTCTCTGACCGGATGTATTTTCTCTTTGTCGGTGAGGATTAAAATGTTGATCACTGACACCACATGTACCTTCTTCGCCAGGAATAATGTCTTTTACATCATATAATACATATTTATCATAGACATCATCTTTAGAAAAGTATGACAATGGTTGTATATAAAATGTGGTTTGCTGAGTCTGAATAAAACCTTCAATAAATCCAGGCGCGACAGTAAGACTCACTAATGCACCATTTTGAGTAGTACCATTCATAGGGACTATCAAGCCCTTTTTTACATTGTTGAAGGTCTCTCCCTTTTCATTGATACAGATATAATTATTAGAAATTAACTGTGATTTTTGAAGATTGAGTTGCCATTCTTTGACTTGAAGATGAATGGGATGCTCTTCTGATTGTCGGATTGTACTTAACCAATTGCCGGAAGACAGTTCTATAATCTCATATTTGGTAAAGTGCTGATTAAGTTGAGGATCAATAGGCTGAGACCATGCCGTTAATAAAAATATCATACTGAATAGGATTATCAGTAATTGGTTTTTCGGAAAATATACCATATAATATTTGAATTTAAACACTTAAAATACTTCTACACAATATACTCATATGGGGATTTGTTGCTCAATTGGGTACATTTTGAAACGATTCATACGTTTAATCACCTAACGGAATAGTAAATTTTATATAAAATTATATTTATATTATTATAAATAAAATTGTTTTTAATGCAATAAATGTTGAATTATATATATACAATTTGAATATTATCATACTGGGGCTTTATAATTTGAAAGCGAATTAATTATGAATTACATGAGAAATATTGCATTTTTGCCCTCTGATAATTCAGTTTGATGACCAGATTTATACATAGAGATATTAGTTGGCTTTCATTTAACTATAGGGTGTTGCAAGAAGCTAAGGATACTACCGTTCCACTGCTGGAGCGTATTAAATTCTTGGCTATTTATTCATCCAACCTCGATGAGTTCTTTAGAATTAGAGTGGCTAGTCACCGATATCTGGTCAAGACTGATAAATCGACACTGAAAAACATCGATTTTTCTCCAAATGAAGTATTGAAAAATATACTAAAGATTGCCAATAAACAACAAAAAGAATTTGGCAATATCTTTAAAAAAGAGATCATACCCGAACTACGCAAAAATGGGATAAACATCGTCTCCTGGCATCAATTAAATAAGGAGCAAATCGCCTTTGTTGATACCTATTTTAATGAGTATCTACTGCCCTTTGTCCAGCCGGTTATTTTAGTTGGAAAAAAGATCAAGCCATTTTTAAATAATGGTGCGTTGTACCTAGCATTACATTTGGAAAGCAAGGATGTAGAAAAGCCTGAACCGGAATATGCTATTGTAAAGATTCCGTCTGATCATTTGTCTAGATTTTTAGAATTACCAGCAGCCAAGCCTGGACACCGAGATGTCCTTATGCTGGATGATGCTGTGCGCCATAGTGTCAGGCTCATATTTCCTGGATATAATATTATGGATAGTTACTCTATAAAAATAACTAGAGATGCAGAGTTGTACATCGATGATGAGTATTCTGGTGATCTGGTAGCCAAAATTAAGAAAAGTTTGACGAAACGGAGTATTGGCATGGTGTCCAGACTAGTGTATGACCGTACTATGCCAAAACGATTTTTGCAGTATTTGATGGATGTCTTTGAGATAGATGAACTCGGCTTGCTTCCTGAAGGCAGATACCACAATAATTCCGATTTTTTTGCATTTCCTGATTTTGATTTGTTCCATCTTAAGGATCAACCGCTCAAACCTGTGCATATCACTGAGCTAGAAAGCGCTGACTCTGTTTTTGATAAAATAAAAGAAAAGGACTATCTGATTAATACTCCGTTTCACAGTTATGAAGCAGTCATTAGATTTTTTGAAGATGCTGCTGTCGATCCTAATGTCACCCATATCAAGATTATTCAATATAGGGTGGCACGGGTGTCTCGAATTATGGCTGCTCTCAAAAGTGCAGTAAAATCTGGAAAGCAAGTCAGTACTTTTATAGAAGTTAAGGCGCGTTTTGATGAAGAATCGAATCTTCAGTGGGGAGAAGAACTGGAAAAAGCAGGAGTGACTGTTTATTATAGTTTGCCAGGATTTAAAGTGCATAGCAAACTGGCCTTGATACGTCGGCTTGAAGAAGGCAAACCCGTCTTATATACTTACCTCGGCACTGGTAATTTTCACGAAGATACAGTAAAACTATATACTGATTTTGGTTTGCTGACTCAGGATAGAAGATTGACCACAGAAGTGGCTCGAATTTTTACTTTCCTAGAGACTAAGCAAAGACCTGCACAGCCTTTTGAGGTTCTGGGTGTAGGACTTTTTAATCTTAAAGAAAAATGTATTTCTCTTATAAAAAGAGAAATTGACCTTGCTAAGGCTGGAAAGAAAGCGCGCATAATCATTAAAATGAACAGTCTGCAGGATGAAGAAATAATCAATTATCTCTACGAAGCATCTAAAGCCGGAGTAAAAATTAAAATGATTATCCGAGGTATATGCTGTCTGGTGCCTGGGCAAAAGGGACTGAGTGAAAATATTGAGGTTATCTCCATAGTTGACAGATTTCTAGAACATTCCAGGGTATTGATTTTTAATAATGATGGCAAGCGTGAGGTGTATCTTTCTTCTGCAGACTGGATGGTCAGGAATCTACATTTTAGGGTAGAGACGCTTTTTCCAATCCTCGATGAAAGGCTAGCCAATACCATTTATGAATGTATGAATATCCAGCTCAACGATAATGTAAAAGCCAGAATTCAGGATGAAAAGATGAGTAATAAATACAAGAAAAATAAGGACGATATAGCTGTAAGGAGCCAGATCGAAACCTATTATTATATCAAGAGGCGAGAAGAAGCTTTAATTTTTGATTCAATTTAAATTTTTAATATACAACTATCATGCTGACTTCACTTTCACCTTTAGATGGCAGATATGCTGGCGCAACACAAGCATTGAAAGGCTATTTTTCAGAATACGGACTGATTAAGTATCGGGTTTTTGTAGAGGTTGAGTATCTAAAAGCATTGATAGGACTGCCATTGCCACAGTTAGAAACTTTACATACTGAGGAAATATTATCATTATTGACAAATATATCAACTACTTTTAATGAAGATGATGCACAAAAGATCAAGGATAAAGAAAAGATTACTAACCATGATGTGAAGGCAGTTGAATATTTTGTTAAAGATGCTCTGGAGCACATTGCCCTTGGCAAGTATAAGGAGTTTGTTCATTTTGGACTCACCTCCCAAGACATCAACAATACATCCTTTCCACTGATGATGAAAGATGCGATGCAGCAAGTAATGATTCCTGCATTAACAGAAGTAGTGGATCTACTCAGGATAAAAGCAGATGAGTATCATGGTATTCCAATGCTGGCACGTACGCATGGACAACCGGCTTCGCCAACAACACTGGGTAAGGAACTGAAGGTGTTTATTGAACGACTTGAGGAGGAATTGAGTACGCTTCAATCTATAAAGATTAAATGCAAATTTGGCGGCGCAACGGGCAATTTCAATGCTCACAAAGTAGCATATCCATCCATAGATTGGGTGGCTTTTGCTGATCATTTTACTGCAAATATGGGACTTCACAGATCGAAGTACACCACACAAATAGCACACTACGACGATGTGGCAGCAGTGAGTCACTGCTGGATGAGAATCAACACCATTCTCATTGATTTGTGCAGAGATATGTGGACGTATATATCGATGGAGTATTTCAGACAGAAAGTCAAAGAAGGTGAGGTTGGTTCCTCAGCGATGCCACATAAGGTGAATCCTATTGATTTTGAAAATGCAGAAGGAAACCTTGGTATGGCTAATGCAGTTTTTGGGTTTTTAGCTTCTAAACTGCCAGTGTCAAGGTTGCAACGTGATCTCACAGATTCTACTGTTATACGCAACCTAGGTGTGCCATTCGGACATACATTGATTGCCCTTCGGTCGCTACTTAAAGGATTGCACAAGATTATATTAAATGAGGTAGCCCTGGTTGCTGATCTCGAGGGTAACTGGGCTGTTGTTGCTGAAGCTATTCAGAATATATTGCGACGAGAAATGTATGATCAACCTTATGAGGCGCTCAAGCAGCTAACAAGAGGAAAAGCCGGTATTACGCAGGAAGATATTCATACATTTATTCATTCACTGTCAGTGCGTGAGGAAGTAAAACAAGAAATGATGAAAATAACACCACATAATTATGTGGGATATATCGAGAAATAGGCTTGATCCTTTATTTGTTGCTGTCGCAAATAGCAAAATTGATGATATTGTTGTTAGATTTTGGTTAAGTTTATTGTTAGTTTGACATAATCCATACAATATATTCTGTCAATATTTCATTTAAGCTCAAAGTGTCGTGACATAATGTCTGATATTTGTATTTGGTATAATTTTCGTCCGAAATGTAAGATATGTGATTATTTTGTTAAATAGTAATATACTGTGGTTACAAAATATGAACGTATCGGTATCTTTGTACTTTATAATTTCTTAACTCCTGATATATTGTCAAAATAAAAGCTGGACTTTATGCAGATGATTATCAAGATATTTACAAATTTTAAAAATCAATATTTACGATGATAAATTTTTTGAAAGGGATTTTTGGCAACAAACACGAGAAGGATGTCAAGAAATACAGCTTGGTGGTAGGAGAAATCAACAAGTTTTATGATGAGTACCATACATTGACTAATGATGCTTTAAGAAATAAAACACTGGAATTTCGAAGTAGAATCAAGGAAGGATTATCAACCATAGACAACGATATTGCAGCGTTGAAAGAAAAAATTGAAGCAGAAGAAGACTTCAGAGTAAAGGAAAATTACTACAATGAAATTGATAATATCCGTAAGGAAAGAAATAAACATCTAGAAGTTATACTCAAGGAAATACTTCCGGAAGCATTTGCTGTGATTAAGGAAACGGCTCGACGATTTAAAGAAAATGAAACGTTGGAAGTAACTGCTACAGAACACGATAGAGAGATAGCCGCATTTAAGAATTATGTGATGATAGATGGTGATAAAGCTATCTGGAAAAATTCGTGGGAAGCGGCAGGCAATATGATTACATGGGACATGCTTCATTACGATGTGCAACTGATAGGAGGAATGGTACTGCATGATGGTAAAATAGCAGAAATGGCGACTGGTGAAGGTAAAACTCTGGTGGCTACATTACCTGCCTACTTGAATGGCCTTTCTGGAGAAGGCGTTCATGTTATTACTGTTAACGATTACCTTGCAAAAAGAGACAGCGAATGGGTCGGCCCCATTTTTGAGTTTCTTTTCCTTACAGTAGATTGTATTGATAAATACCAGCCTCATTCAGAACAACGCATTAAGGCTTACAGATGTGATATCACTTATGGGACTAATAATGAGTTTGGTTTTGACTACCTAAGAGATAATATGGTGCGTGATGTCAATGAGCTCGTGCAAAGAAAACATCATTTTGCGATGGTGGATGAGGTGGATTCAGTATTAATTGATGATGCTAGAACTCCTCTCATCATATCCGGTCCTGTACCTCAGGGTTTGGAAGAGCAGGAATATGAAGAACTAAAGCCTAAGATTGAAAAGTTATATAACATTCAGCGTCAGCAAGCTGCAGAATTCCTAGCTGATGCAAAACGATTGATTAAGGAAGGTAGTACTGGCCATGAAGAAGGAGAAGGAGGATTAGCTCTATTCCGTGTGTATCAAGCATTGCCTAAGTATCGACCATTAATTAAGTTTCTAAGTGAGGAAGGAGTGAAAGTAATCCTTCAAAAGACTGAGAATTACTATATGCAGGAGCAAAACAGAAACATGCATCTGGCCAATGCTCCACTTTATTTTACCATTGATGAAAAGAATAGGAATGTTGAGCTTACCGATAAGGGAATTGAATACCTATCACGAGGTGAAAACGATCCTAATTTCTTTATTTTGCCGGATATTACCCAACTGATTCAGGATATTACTGATAGAGAGCAAAAGGAAGGCGTTAAGCTGAACAATGAAAAAGATGCATTGATTCAAGATTATTCTATAAAGTCTAGGAGACTGCATGCCACCAGTCAGTTGCTCAAGGCTTATACACTATTCGAAAAAGACCAGGAGTATGTGGTCATCAATGAAGAAGTGAAAATTGTGGATGAGCAAACAGGCCGGATGATGGAAGGCCGTAGGTATTCAGATGGACTACATCAAGCACTCGAAGCAAAGGAGGGTGTAAAAGTAGGAGAAATTACTCAGACCTATGCTACCATCACGCTGCAGAACTACTTCCGTATGTATCATAAATTGGCAGGGATGACGGGTACAGCAGAAACAGAGGCCGGAGAATTCTGGGAAATTTATAAGCTGGATGTAGTGGTCATACCGACTAACAAACCCATCATCCGCGATGATAGGGAAGACCTTGTATATAAGACAGCTAGAGAAAAGTATAATACAGTTATAGATGAAATAGTGAATTTGACTTCAAAAGGCAGACCAGTCCTCGTAGGTACGACATCGGTTGAGATATCTGAATTGTTGAGTCGGATGCTGAATTTACGAGGCATCAAACACAATGTTTTGAATGCTAAACAACATCAACGTGAAGCAGAAATTGTGGCGGAGGCAGGTAAAGCAGGCGCAGTGACTATTGCTACCAATATGGCCGGTCGTGGTACCGACATTAAAATCAGCGAGGAAGTTCGTCAAGCTGGCGGTTTAGCCATCATAGCGACAGAGCGCCATGATTCAAGACGTGTGGACAGACAGTTGCGAGGTAGATCAGGTCGTCAGGGTGATCCAGGGTCATCTCAGTTTTATGTATCGCTTGAAGATAATCTGATGAGATTGTTCCAGTCAGAGAGAATTGCTGGGCTGATGGATAAAATGGGACATAAAGAAGGAGAGGTTATCCAGCATAGTATGGTTACAAAATCTATTGAGCGTGCACAAAAGAAAGTAGAAGAAAATAACTTTGGGATTCGTAAGCGATTGCTAGAATATGATGATGTCATGAATATTCAGCGTGAAGCCATCTATAAGCGAAGAGAAACAGCGCTTCATGGTGAGCGACTCAGCGTGGAAATCATGAATATGTTTGTCGGTTCTGTAGAAAATATAGTTGCCAATAACAAAGTGGGTAAACAATTTGACAACTTCAGGAATGAATGTTTGACTTCTCTCGGTATTGATCCTGAATTTGATGAAGAACATTTTTATAATTCTTCAGTAAATGACTTAATTGATGAATTATCAGATAAAGTCATTACGCACTATAATAACAAGTCAAAGCAGTTGGTAGATGTATTGTTGCCCACTATAAAGCATGTTTATGAGACTGAAGGACATAGATATCTTCGTATTGCCATTCCTTTTACAGATGGAAGAAGTACTCCACTTCCTATAGCTGCCAATTTGAAGACAGCTGTGGATACAAATGGAGCCAGCATCATGCGCGATATTGAAAAAACGGTTACGCTTGCTATTCTTGATGACCATTGGAAAGAACATCTTCGTAATATGGATGAACTTAAGGATGCTGTTCAAACCGCATCTTTTGAGCAGAAGGATCCATTGGTGAAGTATAAGATTGAAGCTTATCACTTATTTGAAGAACTCTTCCACAAAATCAATAGGGATGTGAGTGCTTATCTACTCAATGGTAAGCTCATGATTCAGCAGGAATTAAAAGAGGCAAAAGTTCAGAAAACAGACCTTTCTAAAATACGAACGAGTAAGGAAGAAGAGGCGATCAGAGAGGCAGCCGAAGGCGTTTCACGTAAATCTGAAAAGCCTGAAACATTTAAGCGCACAGGAGAAAAAATAGGTAGAAACGATCCATGTCCTTGTGGCAGTGGTAAGAAATATAAGCATTGCCACGGTAATCAGGTTCATGCTTAACAACATGTACGATGGAAGCCACGCCTGAGCATGAAATCTTTATGCAAAGATGCATAGATCTGGCTAAGCGAGGATTTGGCACTACACGCACTAATCCTATGGTCGGTGCGATGTTAGTATATGAAGGAACGATTATAGGTGAAGGTTATCATCAGTTTTATGGGTTACAACATGCTGAGATCAATGCTATTGAATCCGTAAAAGATTCAGATAAATCATTGATTAAAGATAGCACACTCTACGTTACTCTGGAGCCGTGTTCTCATTTTGGTAAGACACCACCATGTGCTCATCGCATTGTGACTGAGAATATCCGACAAGTGGTTATCGGAAGTGTAGATCCTAATCCTAAGGTTGCCGGAAACGGAATCAAGTATCTTCAGCATCACGGTGTCAGTATTATTCAATCCGTTTTGAGTGAAGATTGTGATGCCTTACTTGACAAATTCAAGGCTAATCTTTCGGGTCTGCCATATATTATGCTTAAGTGGGCTCAATCAGTAGATGGTTTGATGGCTGTTGCAGGTAAGCAAGTATGGTTAAGCAATAGTCTGACTCGGATGCTGACCCATCGGCAACGCAGTGAGTATGATGCTATCTTGATAGGCAAAAATACAGCTATAGTTGATGATCCTATCCTGGATGCAAGATATTTTAATGGTGCTCATCCGATAAGAGTAGTTCTGGATAGCATGCTCAGTATTCCTCATGAAAAGAAAATATTTTCTGATGGTCATTCGACAGTGGTAGTAAATACGTTAAAACAAGGAAAAGAAGGCCATATAACGTATCTCAATATAGGCAAGGAAGATATAAAAGAGATGATGAAAATGATTTTTAATCTAGGAATTTCTTCTATCATTGTGGAAGGTGGTGCTGAAGTTTTAAATTCATTTGTCAATGCTGGCCTATGGCATCAGGCTGTGGTCATTCGTACTCGTCAAGATTTAGGTACGGGACTCAAAGCTCCTAATGTTTCGGGTAAGCTTTTAGCTAACATGCAGTTGAAAGACGATGAAATTATGTATATTAAAAATACAGAAATCGCATGACAAAAAAAGAGAAGGTTGCTTTCATTAGGCGAAAGCTTGAAGAACTTTATCCTGTCACACCTATTCCTTTGCATCATCATGATCCATATACACTGCTTATTGCAGTGCTCCTTTCAGCTCAGTGTACAGATGAAAGAGTCAATAAAATTACACCTGATTTATTTGCATTAGCTGATAATCCCAGAGATATGGCTCTTCAAGATGTAGAAACAATACGAGACATTATCAGACCATGTGGTTTATCGCCAAGAAAAAGTCAAGCTATTCATGCGCTCTCGAGTATATTGGTACAAGAATATAATGGTGAAGTGCCAGCTTCATTTGATGCCTTAGAATCATTGCCAGGAGTAGGACATAAGACAGCATCAGTAGTAATGTCTCAGGCCTTTGGCGTCCCTGCTTTTCCTGTTGATACACACATACATAGGTTGGCGCAAAGATGGGGGCTATCTACAGGTAAAAATGTAGGACAGACTGAGAAAGACCTTAAAAAACTATTCCCTGAATCTATATGGAATAAGTTGCACCTTCAGATTATTTTTTTTGGTAGAGAATATTGTCCTGCACGTGGACATGATCCGTCAAAATGCCCAATTTGTAGTGTTGTTGCGATAAAAACTAAAGCTACATAAATAGATAGAAATCTCGAACGAGTGTAGCAAATGCTGGAGTATAGTCTTTGGGGTCATTGCTGTTATGAATGATGAGTTCGTGCTCTATAGGCGGACCTGAATAATTTGGTTGCAATCGTATGAGCAATCTTTCTACAGGTTTGTCAACCTTTGGATAGACTTTAGTAATTTGAGAAGGAGAAAGATGGTGGCTCGCTGCTTTCTCAATAAAAGAAAGTCCTTCTGTGAAGGGTAAAATGATATTGGCAGCACCATCAGTAGTGAGCAATTTGCTGAAAACGGACAGGAGTTCATCATGGCTCAATGATATCGTATGTCTGACGCCTGCTTTTTGAAGATTGGACGGGATGGTGCCACCTGTAAAATACGGAGGATTGGTTACGATACAGTCATATTGATGCTTAGCAATGTTAGTAAATTCCTGAATAGACATATTGTAGGTAATTAATCTGGATGCAAACGGACTGCGCATCATATTAATTTGTGCTTGTCGGGCAGCAGATTCTTCTATCTCAACAGCATCTATCAGTAAATGAGGTGAGCGCTGTGCAAGCATGATCGCGATCACTCCTGAGCCGGTTCCGATGTCCAGTGCCTTTTTTTTGCCTTCTACAGATGACCATGCCCCGAGAAGAATTCCATCCGTATTGATTTTCATGGTACAGGCGTCCTGTCTGATAATGAATTGTTTGAACTTAAATTCTGAGGCCTTCATCACTAGAAAAAAATTACCACTTTTACAAATCGAAAAAATGTAAAAGTGGTAAAATGTATCTATAAATTAGCAAAGATAAAGTAATAATTATATTTTTATAAATGTCTTTCGCATTATGGATTTGCCGGTATGCCATTCTATAATATATGGGGCTGATGATAAATCCCTTACTGACAGCAGATGTGTTCCTTGTTCCATAAAGACTACAAATTTAGTTTCGCCTGTCATGGACATTATCCTCAATTGGCCACTATGTGAAACATCAATCGTCAAATCTTCACTGACCGGATTAGGGTAAAAGTTAAAGTCTGATTGAGGATATGCAGTGTCTTCGGATGCTGATAAGATAACATCTAAACACTCACTGATATATGTACAGCCTCTGTAGGTAGCAGCCACCGCATAGCTACCGGATTTAGGAACTGCAAATTTATGACCTGTAGCACCAAGAACAGGAATTTTTTCATTATTGATACAGATAAGCCATTGATAAGTGACATCTGGCAAATTGGCAGTGACAAGGGTATCATGTACTACACTGAAGATAGGTAAGAAGTTGATGATTCTTATTTCAAAATGAATAATACTATCACATCCATAATTAGTATTCAAATATTCAGTATATTTACCTGGATTGTAATAAGAAGTATTTCCTACTTTGACAAATTCTCCCTTACATATTTCAAAAATTGTATCTTTTGCAAAAACTGGATGTACTTGTAAATGAATGGTCAATATGCTATCACATCCATTAGGTTTTACAATGGTGTCACTGTAAATACCAGGACTGAAATATTTTTTGTTGTTGACTGTAATATTCTCGCCATCACAGATTTCAAAATTTAATATAGAATAGGATGAGTTGAATCTTATAGTGGTAGTAAGAACGCTATCACATCCTGCTGAAGTCTGGAGGGTATCTATATATGTACCTGGAAGCTTATAAGTGTTGTTGCCGATTATGACACTATCGCTAGGACATATATTATATATTTTTTTCAAATTATAAGTAGGGTGCACAGTCAAGTTAAGTAATATGATACTGTCACATCCATTGATATTTGTAAAGCTTATTTCATAAGTTCCTGTGGCTGAGAATATTGAATCACCTACGGTCACTTTTTGCCCTTCACAAATGAATTCTTCACGTTCATAATATTTAGGCACAACGTTTAGTGTGGTTTCTACGATACTATCACATCCTACTTTATTAGTGAGTGTATCAGTGTAATAACCGGGGATAATATATTTGTTTCCACCGACAATAATGGAATCACCTTCACAAATTGTAAATGCTTGGGCTGTAATCGGAGAATGGGGATTGACCTGCAGCCCGGTGTGAATCACACTATCACAACCAAATACATTGCTCAGTGTATCAGAATAAAATCCGGAGGTCTTATATACATTTGAACCAACGACTATACTGTCACCGGCACAGATTTCAATAGATTGCTCTACGAAAGAAGGCGGAAATACGGATAAAATAGTAGTGATTATGCTATCACATCCAAATGACGAAATCAATCGATCAGTATAAATACCCTCTTCAGTATAAACACTATAGCCTACCTTTAGACTGTCACCTTCACAAATTGAGGCGATGGAAGTAAATTCAGTTTCGAGTACATTGATTGTAACTACAAGTGAATTGGTACAACCATTTTCAGCTTCAGAAGTTTGAATATAGACACCAGCTTCTGTGTATGATTCATTACCTATTCTTATAGTGTCGCCTTTGCATATTATGCCTTCTGCATTATCAATAACTGAAGGCAGTACGGTCAAAACCGTTGAAATAATACTATCACATCCGTTGATTGTCTGTAGAATATCAGTGTAATTGCCTGGCTGAGTATAAATACTAGATCCTACAGTAACTGTATCGCCATTGCAGATACTTACATTTTGGGTGAAGGTAAACTCAGGGTGAACATTCAGTTCTGTAAAAACGATACTATCACATCCTGAAACTGAGAGTAAGGTATCTAGATATGCTCCTGTGGTTTGATAAATGTGATCACCCACAATTAGGGAATCACCTTCACAAAGGTCAATATCTTGGTATATCAGACTATCCTTAAACACTTGGATAGGGATTTCTTTACACTCATCATTGACTACACAATTTCCCCAACCTTTGACATAAAATACCGTACTGGTATCCACTCTGATATTAAGTTCATCGCCACTAGCAAAAGTATTGCTGTTGCAATCTGCCCTTTGCCATGACCATTGCGTAGCATCGTTGAGGTAGCCTTCTTCAACCTTTATCAGTACTTTATCACCAGCACAAAGGATGCTTTTCTCTACAGATAATTTTTTGATATAGGGATTGATACATATAAATACATTCCACATAAAGCCATCAAGACCTCCACTGCTGAATATATTGGTACTACTGGAAGAAGGGTCAAAATCTACAATTGCACCAAATGCTCCAGTTGAAACGAGTTCGCCGTTCGGTTTCAATGCAAAATCAGTGATTTCCTCATTAGCAACTCCACCTAGAGTGATATGATCATTATAAGTTCCATCATGATTATATGTTGCAATAAAACCGTCAGCACCGCCATTGGAGTCACTAAAATTACTATATTGACTGGAAGGGTTGAAATCAACCTTACTTCTGAAAAAGCCTCCTAGAAATATGATACCATTGCTATTGGTAGTGACGACACTTCCTTGGTCATTTAGGTTGGCACCGAAGCTATTGACCCAAATACATTCACCTTGTGGATTTAATTTGGTTAAGAAAATATCTGTTCCTCCTTGAGAGGTTACGGTTTTTCCTACTCCACCAAAGGACGCCGTATCCGAAAATCGCCCAGTCAAAATGATATTTTTGTCTTTGTCAAGTACCAGATCATGCCCATAGTCGAGTCCGATACCACCAAATGATTTTCCCCAGGCCAAAGTTCCTATTGATGTCAGTTTAACAAGAAATATATCAGTCATACCAACTGGTACTATATAGGAGACTCCCATTCCGGGATCAATATCTAAAGTATCTCTGAAGTCTCCTGTTAGATAAATATTTCCATCATTATCAGTAATGTGTTTATAGAGAAATTCATGATTGATGCCTCCCAATATTCTAAGGAAAATTAAATTACCACTATTGGCATCCATTTTCAAAGTAAATACATCCATTCCACCTGCACTAAATCCAAGAAAACGGTCATCAAATTCTGCTTCTCCATTAAAATTACCTGAAACAACTACTTCTTGATTTGGGGTGACGGAAATGGATTTAGCCATTACAGTGCCATTGGATGCAAATTGTTTTGCCCAGACCAGATTGCCTGAGCTTGTTATTTTAATTACGAATGAATAAGTATCTTCTTCTGAGCCAGGAAGTATAAAGTCATTGCCATAATATAATGAATCAACAAAAGTACCGGTTATATAAATATTGTTTTGTTGATCAGTATTGATGTCGGCTGCTTTGACAGATTTTGGAGTGCCTAGTTGTTTAACCCACTGCCTGATTCCTAAAGAAGTACTCTTTCTAATCAATACTCCTTCCGTTCCTCTAGATTGATAAATTATATTAGAACCTATGGATGCTTGCCCCATAAAATTAGTAATATCATAGAGGTTCTGGTCTTGATCTTGTGCGATACCTTCAGTTACGTCTGCACCTGTTCCGCCTACTTTGTATATCCATTTTAGTTGCTGACTATATGCATTCTGACAGATAAAAATCAATAGAAATAAAAAAAGATTCTTTTTCATTTTGATGAAATTTGTTAGAAAATGGTGAATGAATAAAATTAAATATTGGATCACTCTATGACGAATTGCATTATAAAAAAATCTAAAAATGACAATAAAGTGTTGTCTTATGATACAATTTATTGATTTATTTTAATTAATATATATATTAATACTATAATATCTTGTCATCCGAAAAATTTATATTTCTAACCATAACTTACATCCAAAATTGTGCCGAATACTGTATGGTATAAAATCAGACTTAGTCAATGGTATAATTCCGAAATAAGGAAAATTTTTATGTTTTTTCAAGAAAACTTTAATACCTTTTAGTCATATTCTAAAACGCGCATCCTGATTAAAACATAAAATTTATTTCTGAGCTGTAAACCACGTTGCCAAGTTGTAATATTGGGGGTTGCTGTGCATAAATTGGGATAAAATTAAGGTTTTTACTTTGAAAATCAATAATTTTATTTATTGAATTAAAGAATTGAATTTTTTTTTAATTAAAAATTTGTAATTTTGGATTTCCTATATCTTAGAATATCTGCTATTGACAAAAATAGATAAGTCATGAGGTTTTGGATTAACCTCGCTCACTTTTATATCGACATTTGAACTATGTCTATAACCAGATGGTGGCTATTATTTATGGCATTATGACTTTTTTCTGTTAAATGAATCTTGATAGAGTCTAGCAGGAGGTGCAATGGTGTGCCAATATTAAGACCACTAATGAATGAAATTATAACCAAATTAATTCTAAATTAAATTCAGGCTCATGATATAAACCATGAGTGCTGTTATGGCAGTATAAATGAGACCACCAAAGATCATATACCCCATTTTTTTATGTAGTGCTGAAAACTTTCCTGGAAGTGTCTTGCGGAATTTGACATTGGAAATGACGATCAGTAGGGTCCATAAAATGTAGGAGATTACAGCTACAAAAATGTGAGAGATGAGCGTTACCTTAAAGAAAGCGGTTTGGTAGTATTTGCTTTGAGAAGCCAGACTTCCACTTCCTCCTGAAGACTGTATCAGGCCTTCCAGCAACAATACACCCAAAATACATACCACAAAGATGATATTTTGAGCTTTTCGGTGATGTGGATAATCTTTTATTCTTGCCAAATGCACAGCATATTTCACACCAAATGGAGCGCAAAGTGTAAGAAGAAGAACAAGTGTCATTATAATAATAGTAGCACTCATGTTTTTTAACCTTTATAATTTCATAAAGTATTTTGCTCTTAATTGAGGCAAATATAAGATTATGTTTCAGATTGGAGTGATGATTATTGTAGGGATGCAGCAAGGTTATTTTGAAGTGGACGATTTGAAAAAAACGTGGCAACTTAATGTTTTAAATCGGCTTATGGTGATGAGTTATGCAGTGTTTCACACGTACACCGAGGTTGTGATCAATGTTTTTTGCAGAATCTCCGTTGTCACATATCTCTTATACACAACATAAATCAGTAAAAATATGGATACCTATAGCCAGTGCAATTGAAGTATTCCGAATATACATTGTTCACGTCAATATATTATATCGAATTCCCTAAAACAGGTATTAAAAATCCTATTATTGCTTTTATTAACTTGTATAGTTTCTTTTTAGGTGGTAAAAAAATAGTAGATTTCGGGGGGAGAAATCTACTATCGAATCCGGTTTTATGCCTCTTTGAGAATACGATCCCCAAACATGATGAGTATCATCAAGGCAATTGTGAATATGATCATGGGTTTAAATTTTCAATAAAAATATAGCAATTTTTTGTAATAGTCAATAGTCTCAGGTTTCATTGCTGCAAAATTAGCTACAATTTAACATATTTTATAAAAATTTAATATGTTTTTTCATGAAAACGTAACCATACGTAATGTTGGGTTTTGTAAATGTTTTTGAGTAGCAATACGATTATATTTTGATTACTTTTTTAAATATCCATCGTTGACCAGTTTGAATGCTAAAAAGATAGACACCTGAAGGTAGCATATTGAGGTCAATTTGCATGTTTTGACTTCCTGGTATCTGCCGTATTGTTCTTCCTTCTGTATCAAAAATTTTTACAAGGTCTATATCTCGACTTGAGTAAATGGTGATAATATCGACAGTTGGGTTAGGGTAGAGATATATCCCGTCATCGTTTACGGATGTGGTAGCAGATCCGGATTCTACAGTCAACTCTACAATGAGTATGCAACCTGCACTATCCGTTAACGTCACGGTATATGCCCCTGCATTGAGTTGATTTTGACAAGGGCTGTTGTCCTCAGTATGGCTCCATTGATACTGATAAGGAGGCAATCCGTTGAAAACAGATAAGCAGATGGCACCGTTGTTGAGTCCTTGTGTCATTGGTGTAATATCAGCGATGGCGTTCATTTCGGATTCAGCAACTATATATACTGGTTGAATGGTCAGAATACAGCCATGTTTATCAGTAATAATTCCTTTATATTCGCCGGAAGGCAAATTGTCGATCGTAGCCCCTGAATATAGACCATCATTCCATAAAATAGTAAAAGGCTTTTCACCACCGTTAATTGTTATTTTGATATTGCCTAGACTGTCTGTACTGCATACGTTATTAGTGATACTGTCCACAGTATAGTTATATTCCGCTTTTTCAGGAAGGTGGATTACATTAGACATACCTGTACAGCCATTGATGTCCGTAACTGACAAAGAATATGTACCTGCAGGAAGGTTAAATACTGTATCTTGCATCCCGATGTAGAAGTATTGATTGCCATAACTCCAGTTGTAATCATAAGGGCCGAGCCCATTTGAGATTTCAGATGTCAAAATGGCATCAGAGCCCTTATAGCATAAATTTTCCTGTACAATGTCTATTTGTACAGCAATAGGAATATTTAGGTACGGCAAATGGATATGAGGTATGCCTGCCTTACAGCCGAGTTGATCATAAGCTGTAACACTGTAATCGCCTGTGGCAATACTATCCAGTATAGGTTCAAAATATTCGATATTATTCCACACATATCTGTAATCGCCATTACCACCACTGGCATTCAGTGCTATAAAACCGTCTTTGCCAGCTATGCACGAGGCAGATCGAATGGAATCAATCTGTACGACAAAGGCTTGTGGCTGGTGAATACGGATGGGTGGAGTGGTTTGAATACAACCATTGGCATCTGTGACAGTAAGTATATATTCTCCTGCCGGAAGGTTGAAAATGTCATCTGTCCGTTCTGACAATTTGCTCCAGAGGTAAGTATAATTAGGGGTACCGCCGGTAGCTTCAGTTTTTATAGATCCATTAGCTTCTCCATAACATCTTACGTCCTCTGAGCTAATGATTTGAATCTTGAGTTCTGGAGGGCTTTTTAATATAGTCGAAAATACATAAATGCACTGTTGCTGATCAGAAATGGTACATGTATAAGTACCGGCAGGAACAGCATGGATATTTGATAATGTATCGCCTGTGGACCATCTGTAAGTGTACGGAGCTGTGCCACCTGTTGTAAATAGATCAATTTGACCGTTAGACTGACCAAAGCAGGTTGGGTCTGATTTTGTCTTTATGTTGGAGAGTACTGATGTCCTCGCTTCTACAGTTATATTTTCAAGTACTGCAAAACAATTGTTGCGATCAGTGACCGTGACACTGTATTTGCCGGCATGCAGCTGGTTGATGTTTTTAGTCACATGACCATCAGACCAAAGATAGGTGTAAGGTGGCGCATCATTATTGTGAGCTATTTCAATGCTTCCATCATTTTTACCTAGACATGAAGCCGGTTTGATGCTTGTGGCCAGCACATTAAGATTGGAGGTGGCATCAAGTTTATAGAATGGGGTTTTGATAATACATCCTCCAATATCAGTGATTGTGGCTTGATAGATGCCGGAAGACAGGTCTGAAGCTTTGTTGCCTTCCATTCCATTATTCCACAAAATATTATATGGAGCATTACCACCTGATACTGACAATTCGATAAACCCATCCTTTGATCCGTTACAAGATGAAGGTTGAATCAATTCTGTAAAAACGATCGGATTGAATTCAGGCTGATCATCTTCATTGCCATTGCAATTTTCATCAATGGCATTGCATTGAATTTCATGCGCACCCGGATGAATAGATGGATCGCTATCGTCACAATCGCCTTTTTCCACTACATAGCCAGGTGGAGGTAGTATAGTGCAAAGCTGAATAAAATCTTCTTCTGTACCATAACCATCATTGTCTTTGTCTCGATAGAAGGTGTTCATATTGGTGACCGGAATCGACTTGTAAAATTCAATCTGATCCAGTGCCATATCTGCAAAAGCTCCTTTACCTGATACACCGATAAATCTAAAAATACCTTGCATTCCGTCATATTCTTGTAGTGAAAGTGTGTGCCGCTTCCATGCATCTTCTTGTTGTCCTATTTTTTGAAATAGTAGTTGCCATGTGGCCCCACCATCTGTACTTAGTTCAAGTCGGAGTGATTCGATATCCGAACCCTTCATGTGATAGTAAAATGACATATCGCATCCGGATGGGTTGCTTTGAATGTCCATACAAGTGGATTGTAAAATTGTAACATTTTGTTCACCACAAATCTGCGGGTTGTTTTCGATATAAATGTAATGACCTGATTGATTAATATCACCGTCAGGGCCTGTATTTTCAGTGCTTGTTTGATTTTTCCAAATTAACCAGTCTTGCCCATCATCCTCTTCTGTATTCATCCACAATACACCGGTATTTTGACATCGAGATGAGCAGCCTTCATTACATATGTCTAAATCATCGAAACTCTCTGAAACCGATACAGGCTCACAAGTTGTGGTAGCAAGAACCTGACAACTGGGCGAAGAGAATGTAGTCAGAGAGCAGGCAGATTTGATCGAAAAAGAATAAAGGTGATTAGGTAGCAAGTTTTTGGCTATAAATTTCTTTTCACTGCATGGGACATAAATGGTATCGAAAGGTGAACCTTCATCGAGTACAATGATTTCAACTGTATTACAAGGCGGCTTATAATCCCAGCTGAGTTCAACTGAATTGACATCTGTATGAGTGACAGTAAAGTTCTTAGGTACATGACACTCTTCTTTTGTAAAATGAATATTTAGATACCTTAGCGTTCCTGAATCTTTCAATGCTCGGTCGTACACAACCAACTTCCAGTTGCCCTTGCTCAAGGTATCAGGTCTCCATAGTGATATATCACCATCGGGTCTGAACTGACCGATGAATGGTGGACGGTGATTTTTTAACTCCTCACAAGCATCAACTGAAAATGTCGTGAATCTACTACAAGTGAGATCTCTTACATCTCCAAAGTGATTAGTGACGGTTCCGTTATGATTTGATAATACTAGTTGCTGGCCTTGTGGACTTTCGAGAATAATTTTTAAATCTGCCGGCCAAGTGTGCTCTATGATGAGGTCAACGGATTGTAGAAAAATATTTTTGCCGAGGATTGCATCCGGTCCGGTTACTGAAGTAGGTATTTCAATTAGAAAGGTTTCTGTACCATCGTCTTTGAGTGGGATATTGACAAAACAAGATGTAGGTATTTCAATGACAGTAGTGAATGGTATGGCTACATTCCAGTTGCTTCTTTTGTCATCATTACACACTGTACGTATAAATAGCTCATAAGTTGTAGATGGTGCTAGTTGAGTCAGCGACACATATTTTTCAGTGGCGAGAGGCAAATTAGGCATTCCGGTTCTCGAGGAGCCTTTTTTGACTATTTCAAGCTCCCAGCCTTTTGGATTATTATTGATGTCAGACCATGAGATATCAATAGTAGTAGTTGTTTTATTTGAGAACCTGATATTAAAAGGCACACTGCAGTTTTGTCCGATGGCACTGCATGCTCCGGATATAATAAAAATTGCTGCGAGTACTGCCTTTATTCTATTCATATCTATCTTTCCTCAATAAAGTATCAAAATTACAGATTTTTAAAATAGAAATCTTAAATCTTCATGCCGAAATCTGTCATATGTCTTGCAGAAAAGACATTTATACTGTTCAATATCACATTCAATCTCATGCATTTTATAGAAATAGATATATGGTGCGGTGTGTGAATATTATCATAAAAAAGAAATGAATGTGTTGTAATGTAAAACATTTTGGCTAGATTGTAGTTGAATTTTTTGATAGAATTAAAATTAAAATTATAACCCGACAGTGAGAGCACTCGTTATATCAGGTGGTGGCAGTAAAGGTGCATTTGCAGGTGGTGTAGCCCAGTACTTAATTTGTGAACTGAAAACCCATTATGATATTTTTGTAGGATCATCTACCGGCAGTCTCCTTGTTTCTCATCTTGCACTCAATGAAACAGCCAAAATTAAAGATGTCTATACTTCAGTCGATCAGGATGCTATATTTAGTAATTGCCCTTTCATAGTCAAGACAGACAAAGATGGTTGTCGGCACATTAAAATTAATCATCTCAATGTTTTGGGTCAGATATTGAGGGGTAGAAAGACTTTTGGAGAAAGTTATAATCTAAAACATTTAATTGAACAAACACTGACAGAAGATGAATTTGACAAACTGAAAGCATCAGGTAAAGATGTGGTGGTGACCGTTTCAAATTTAACAGACAATCAGATTGAATATAAATCCATTCAAGATTATGACTATAAAGAATACTGTGAATGGGTGTGGATATCATGCAATCTCATTCCATTCATGACACTAGTTAAAAAGAATAATTGTGAATATGCGGATGGAGGTTTTGGCGCCCGTGTGCCTATTGAAGAAGCCATAAAAAGAGGCGCTACCACCGTAGATGTCATAGTTTTGAGTACTGAAATGGAGTCCACTCATCATAAAGGCTCATCTAATTTTTTCTCATTGGTGTCCAACCTCAATTTATACATGGCTGAACGTATTTCACGTCAAAATATACGAATAGGTAAGTTGATTGCGGCTAATAAAAATGTAAGCCTTAATTTTTACTATACACCTACTGTGCTGACCGCCAACTCATTGGTTTTTGACAAAGAAAAAATGGCAGAATGGTGGCAGATGGGGTACGATTTCGCCTGTAAGAAAACCCAAAATTGCAACGAATTACATCCGCTTATCTTGTCCTGACAGAATCGTTTGATTTAATTTAGATGATATTTCATCTGTCAATGTCAATTAAGATTTTGTTAAATTTAACCCAGAGTTAAATTTAATATGACTAATGATTGTTACAGTGATAATTGATAAACTAAATAAATTACTATCATGAAGACCAAAATTCTCCTTACCGGCGCATCAGGAAATATAGGATATGAACTTTTAAAACAACTGATAGCCCAAAAAGAAAGATTTGATATCACCGTTTTTGATTTGAAAACATCGAGGAGTACTCATTTATTTGAGCCTTTTGGTAGCGATATACGGGTGATTTATGGTGATATAACTCTACCGGAAGCTACTATTGAGGCGGCTGCCCAAAAAGATGTTATTATTCATCTTGCAGCATTAATACCACCCGCGGCTGATGAAAAACCAGAACTTGCCCACCGCATCAATGTAGGAGGTACAACTAATCTGATTCGCAATGTTGAGCAGTATTCGCCCGATGCTTTTTTTGTCTATAGTTCTTCTGTGGCTGTTTATGGTGATCGATTAGATGCGATCCATATAAAGGTGGGAGATGAGCTCAACCCGAGTAAAGGAGATCACTATGCTGTGTCTAAAATTCAAGCAGAAGAGCAAGTAAGAAAAAGTGCATTGCGTTGGAGTATATTTAGGTTGTCGGCCATCATGGGTATAGGCAATCATAAGCTTACTGGCCTGATGTTTGAGATGCCACTGAATACACCGATGGAGATTACAACTCCTGAAGATACTGCACGCGCCTTTTTGCACAGCGTTGATCATCAGGAAGCGCTTACAGGTATGATTTTTAATCTCGGAGGTGGTGAAAAGTGCAGAATCCTATACAAAGATTTGATGGCTCGTTCTTTTAAAATTTATGGTTTAGGTAGATTTTCATTCCCTGCTGAGGCCTTTGCAGAAGGTAATTTTCATTGTGGGTACTACGCAGATGGTGACCAACTGGAAGCAATTTTACATTTTAGGCGTGACAATATAGAGACCTACTTTGAAAAGGTTAGCGCTGGCATTTCTCCGATGCAGGTATTTTTTACTCGTCCATTTGCGTGTATAGCAAAGCAAATATTACTCACTAAATCACGACCTTACAAGGAACATAAGAACAAAATTAAAGGAGTGAAGTCGCTCCCGTCGGCGGCATAGTAGCACAACCTATATTTCTATTAATTGGATTTGACTTCAATTATGGTCGGTAATTCTATAGATTATTTTTAATTTTGTAGGTCAAATCAATATAAATATCATGAATTTTAAAACAATTGTAAGTATGTTTATCAGTGTTGCCGTGTTGATGGCATGCAATAATAACAAAAATGAAACCACAGCCGCACCTGCTGAAAATGAAGAATTTCAATACAGTGTGGATCGTTTTGCAGACCTAGAAGTATTGAGATATCAAATACCCGGATGGGACAACCTAACGCTCAAAGAAAAGGAACTGGTATATTATCTGAGTGAAGCAGGCTATTCAGGTCGAGATATAATTTGGGATCAAAATTATAAACACAATCTAGCTATCAGAAAGGCTTTGGAGCATATCTACCAGAATTATAACGGTGATAAAAACACCGAAGACTGGAAAAATTTTGTGGTCTATCTCAAGAGAATATGGTTTTCAAATGGTATCCACCACCATTATTCGAACGACAAGATAAAGCCTGATTTTTCACGTTCATATTTTGATTCCTTACTTGAAGAGACTGGAACAAAACTCGATATTGCGATTGCTGATATTCTATTTAATGATATTGACAATAAAAAAGTCAATCTAGATATTTCAAAAGGACTGGTCAGTGGTTCTGCGGTCAATTTCTATGGTGAGAGTATCAGTGATAAGGAAGCAGAAACTTTTTACGGTGGTATGAAAAGCCCTGATCCTAAGCATCCTGTTTCCATAGGTCTTAATACTAAACTTGTGAAGGAAAATGGCAAGCTTGTTGAGAAAGTGTGGAAGAGTGGAGGTATGTATGGTCCGGCAATCGATAAAATCATCTACTGGCTTGAAAAGGCAAAGGGTGTAGCTGAAAATCAAAAGCAAGCAGACGCATTAGGGTTACTCATTGAGTACTATAAAACCGGCGACTTAAAAATCTGGGATGATTATAATATAGCATGGGTAGAAGCAACAGAAGGTAATATTGATTACAATAATGGATTTATAGAAGTGTACAGCGACCCACTTGGACACAAAGGCTCCTACGAAAGCGTAGTTCAAATCAACGATTTTGATATGTCACAAAAAATGAGTGTTATTTCTAAAAATGCACAGTGGTTTGAAGATAATTCACCGTTGATGGATGCTCATAAGAAGAAAAATGTGGTAGGTGTGACTTATAAAACTGTTATTGTTGCATCAGAAGCAGGAGATGCATCCCCTAGTACGCCGATAGGTGTGAATCTACCCAATGCAGACTGGATACGTGCTGAACATGGTTCAAAGTCGATTTCACTAGGCAATATCATTGATTCCTATAATAAAGCTGGCGGATCTGATAGGTTGAAAGAATTTGTACATGACGATGAAGAACTAGAACTTGATAAGAAATATGGAGAACTGGCCAGTAAATTGCATACTGCATTACATGAGGTGATAGGTCATGCTTCCGGACAATTGAATCCTGGTGTGGGCACACCAAAGGAGACCTTGAAAAGTTATGCGTCCACCCTTGAAGAAGGCCGAGCAGATCTAGTTGGTTTGTACTACCTTTATGATCCTAAACTTCAGGAATTAGGCCTGGTTGATGACTGGAAATCAGTAGGCATGGCAGCGTATGATAATTATATCCGCAATGGATTGATGATGCAGTTAGTAAGATTGGAACCAGGATCAGATATTGAGGAAGCGCACATGAGAAACCGCCAATGGGTGAGCGCCTGGGTTTTTGAGAAAGGTCAAAAAGATCACGTGATTGAGAAAGTGGTACGCGATGGCAAAACCTACTTTAATATTAATGACTACGCAAAACTCCATGAATTGTTCGGGCAATTGTTGAGAGAAGCTCAACGCATCAAGTCAGAAGGAGATTATGCTGCTGCACAAAAGTTAGTAGAGACTTATGGTGTGAAAGTTGATCAGGCACTACATAAAGAAGTACTAGAACGCAATGCCAAATTTAATGTAGCTCCATATAAGGGTTTTGTCAATCCATACATAGAACCGGTAAAAAACGATAAGGGTGAGGTAATAGATTATATCATACGTCAACCGAAGTCTTTCGAAGAGCAGATGTTGTATTACTCAAAAACGTATGGATTTTTGCCTGAAGTTAATTAAGTATTATAGGATTTATTTATCACTTTTATAGATAGCGATTAATAGGTACGATAGTTGTGAGCTGATTACTAATTCAATATATTTTGAAGATATGAGGTTTGGATTGAGACTGAGTATGGGAGTGATTGGTTTGTTGTTGACCATTTCACTTTCTTGTCGAAAGGAGAATATTGTTCCTAATGAAGCTGATGATATGAAAGCATTCTGGACTTCCGGTGAGGTAGATTTTTACACCGGACTCTATTATAGTTATGATTCGATCGGAGGTAATTGCTATATTCCGGATTCAATGAATCATTGGCAACTTGATCATGCAAATGTAGAGGAACGAAAATATTGGGTAAAAAAAGTAGCGGATACGATATATATATCATTCAATCCAGAAGCGCTGAATACGACTAGCGTGTTGACACCCGACAGAAAGAATAACGATGGTTGGTATGAGTACGGATTGGCTGACAAGATTAAATTGGTAAAAGACACTCTATATGTAAAGGGCGATATTTGCATTCCACCATATGTTAATGGTCATATTGTAAAGCGCCATTATCATTATTACGGAATTAAGAGTAACTGATTGTACATGATAGAGGCTTCTTCCTCTTCATTTTACTATTTAAGCCATTGTTATATAAAAAGAGCAAGCTAGATTTTCATCTTACCTGCTCCTTATATATTGGATTATTAGTTTTATACTATACTGCTTAATTATTAATATCTAGTAACTAATGCCAGTTTATTAAAATCTTTCATGCTGTCTTTCTCAAGAAAGACAACGTCTCCTCCGAATTTCAGCGTCTGTTCAATCATTTCATCTAGGATATCGTCGATATCATTTTTTGAGGAAATTTTGCTATATTCAATCGGTGTTAGCGTACCGTCAGCTTCTTCTCTTACTGACTGAATATATCCTTCTTCCAGGAATAAAGTGTCACCACGACCTTCACGAATAGCTTTCCATATTTCATTAATATCTACGAGATATTTTCCTACACCTACAGCTTGTTCTAGTTCTGAAATTCTTGCTCTGTTTTTTGCAATAGTCAGTTCTGCCATGAGTGGCCAAATTGTTCTAAGGATGCTTGTAGGACTTTCGTCAAAGTTTTGAAGAGTGACATGTCCTAAAATGGTCTTTGGAAAGTCCGCTTCCTTTAGATACTGATGGTAATTATTTTCTTCAGCATAGATAACAATCGGAAGTGGCTTTGCTTTCCTGATGACATTAATAGCTTTATCTACACTATTGAAAAATTCCTGAGTGATATTACCTGTTTCATGTTTATCAGTAGTCAGCGAACCTTTTCCTTTAAATGGAAAACCTTCTGATCTAATTTCATCAACAACGGTATCCATACTTGCTTCAATCAATCTTGCATTTTGTTTGTTCAGAACAAGTACATAGTAATCCGTATCTTGCTTCAGCGATCGTACAATGGGCCTTGTAGCAAATGTTTTATCTATGATGACTCGGTCATTTACCTTTATAGGTAATCTGAGGTACTCTGCTATATCGTCATTTACAAAAAGCATCAATCCAAGCTCATTATAATTGTGGTCAATCTCAGCTCCAAGTTTTAATAATTTCTCAGTGTATCGCCTTGCATAATCCACACCAAACTCATTCTGCAATCGCTCAGTTGCTTGGGTAATCATATTTTTTAAATGGATACCGTCTTTTTGATTTTCAGGATGTGTCTTGTGCGTATTTAAAACAATGGTCACACATACTGGAGCCTGTATTTGGCTTAATTTTTCTAAGGTCTGTTTCATTTTTTATTTGTTGTATTGGTTTCATATACAAGACAATTTAATAAGATAATTGTTTTTTTATTGAACCTAAATTAGGAATAAAATTTTATAAATGGCGTTATTTAGAATGATTTCAAAATATATATTGGATTTATGAGATTTGATGAATGAAATTGGTGTCAGACAATTTTTCTTTTCATTCGTATGTCCATTATTTGTTGCAATATGTTATATTAATTTGTAAATTTGCCTTTGATTTACCACAAGGCTTGTGATTATATAATTACTTTAATTTTAGTTTATAAGCCTTTTATTTTAAAATTTATAAGATTCGGTTATCATCATGCGAAAACCATTTGTTATATATTCGACTTTAATACTCATTGTAACACTAGCGATGTCCCTATTTCTGGACAAAAACTGGTTTGTTCTATTTGCTATTGTGTTAATATTTACCATTCTGGGCTATCAGGATATGTTTCAGAAGAGGCATGCCGTACGGCGAATTTTTCCTTTATTTGGTAGATTTAGATATATTCTTGAAGAATTAAGGCCGAAAATGTATCAGTACTTTATAGAGTCTGATATTGATGGAAGGCCAATCAATAGGGTGGACAGATCTACAATTTATCAGCGTGCCAAAAAAGAATTGGAGACGATACCATTTGGGACTCAGTTGGATGTGTATGCCGAAGGTTATGAATGGATGTGTCATTCGGTGTCACCTAAGGCTTTTGATACTTTAAATCAAAATCCGAGAGTGGTTTTTGGTAATAAAGATTGTAAGCAACCATACAGTGCTAGTGTGTTTAATATTTCTGCTATGAGTTTTGGTTCTTTAAGTCCTCAAGCAGTTGAAGCAATGAATGGTGGTGCAAAAATCGGTGGGTTTGCTCAGAATACAGGAGAAGGAGGAATAAGTGACTATCACCTAAAACATGGTGGAGACTTGATTTGGCAAGTGGGAACTGGATATTTTGGGTGCCGCGATGAGCATGGTAATTTTGATGCAGGTTTATTTGCTGAAAAAGCTACTTTGCCCACAGTGAAGATGATAGAGCTTAAGCTTTCGCAGGGTGCCAAACCTGGTCATGGTGGTATATTGCCGGCTTCTAAAAATACTGAGGAAATAGCAAGGATACGTCACGTAAAACCTCATACTAAAATAGCTTCTCCTCCATATCACACTGCTTTCAATACGCCCTTAGAGATGATTCAATTCATACATAAATTGCGTGAACTATCAGGTGGTAAACCGGTTGGATTTAAGATATGTATAGGTCACAAAGCCGAGTTTATATCTATATGTAAGGCAATGATTCACCTTGATATTTATCCTGATTTTATTACAGTAGATGGAGGTGAAGGAGGTACAGGTGCGGCGCCTCAAGAATTTTCTAATTATATAGGAGCACCGATGATCGACGGACTGGCCTTTGTTCACAACATGCTAGTTGGATTGGATATTCGCCATCACATCAAGATTATTGCTGCAGGAAAGATTACATCTGCCTTCCACATTGCACGTGCTATGGCTCTAGGAGCAGATACTTGCAATTCAGCTCGAGCCATGATGATGGCCATTGGTTGTATTCAAGCCTTGCTTTGTAATACCAATAGGTGCCCTACAGGTATAGCCACTCAGGACCCTAATCTGACTGTGGGACTAGATGTTGAAGATAAAAAAGTTAGATTGGCAAATTACCATGCCGGAACAGTCAAAAATTTTGTAGAGATACTGGGAGCTTCAGGGCTGGATGATATGAAGAATCTGACTCGGCACCATATTTATAGACGTGTATCCTTAAATGAGATGCAAACCTATGAAGAAATATTTCCTTCTTTGCCTAAAGGTGCATTAGTGAGAGGAGAAATTCCCGCAAAGTATCAACTCGATTTTGCGCAATCAGATATGAATCGATGGGGCATAGGTCTTATCAATGAATAAAATCTTAATCAAGGCAGAATGAATTTCTGCCTTTTTTATTTACTAATAGATAAAAGGAATAATTGCTTTACGCTCCTTTGGATAATCTTCAAAATGCTTCTGATACCATTTATGATGTGAAATGGCTCTAGGCGTTAAGTTGGCAAAAGTCCAGATAAAAAATGCCAGACCAGGCAGACTCCATGTTAATATAGCAAAACCAGCCCATTCTACCGTCTCACCGAAAAGGTTAGGACAACTGATGTATTCAAACATCTTTCCACGAGGGATTTTATACCCGATTTCACCTGGCTTGCGTAGTCCTATGAGTATAGAATCGGCTTGCCAGTTGATGATCATTCCGATGATAAAAATAATAGCACCTACGATAAATGGAACTGAGGTGAGCCATGTACTGTCATATACTTTGAAATTACCAAAATAATAACCAATGATAAAACCATTGACGAGATTAAAAACAATACCCATCAGCATGATGGTTACCGGCATTTTTTTGCCTGGCGTTTTCAATCGAAGTGGAAATATGAGGCTTCTGTTGAGATAATGAAATACAAAAAACGACAAAATAATGATGTTAGCGGTTGATTGAGTGTTGTTGCCGGTAAATACAAAATAAAATAGTACCACAACAACAAAGACTTCCATCAATATCCAGCCCATCTTATTATCAATGAGCGGACCCCATGTGGATTTAACATGGCGACCATAGGGTGCAGTGATAAAGAGTAATACAAAGAAAATGATGACAGCTAGGATGATCCATGCCCAGATAAAGTTATTATATTGTTCTAGATTCATGTCATATTGGTTTTAGAGTGCACCGGTGTCTTTAAACCACCTGATGGTATTTTCAATGGTTTCGCTTAATGGCCTGGCCGAAAAACTAAGTTCTCGGATAGCTTTTTCGGAGCTAATTTTTTTATTTCCAGATTTCAAAACGTCTAAATATTCTTTGTCGTAAATCGGCTCGGTTTGGGTTAAATATGCGTATGCACGGATGAATGGTAAACCAATCATAGCTGTAAAAATAGGAAGCTCAAGCATTTTTCGTCTGCTTCCTCTGGCCTTTAGTACTAGATCTGCAAGCATTTTAATACTATGGAAGGTACCTCCCAAAATGTAGGTTTCACCTGCTCTACCGCGTTCTAAAGCAAGCACAGCGCCTAGAGCTACATCTTCTAAGTCCACAAAATTAAATCCACCTTTCATTACAGCTGGAAACTTACCTCTATAGAGATCTTGAATAGCTCTACCGATTTTTGAAGGCTTGTAATCTGGAGCACCTACCACAGAAGTAGGGCAGACGATGACGATGTCCATCCCTGACTTTGCTTCCTTTTGAGCTAAAATGTGAGCATCGCGCTTTGATCTGGCATAAAATAAGGCATTATCCGACACAAAGCTTGATGTTTCATTAATAACTTCCTGATGTTGTTGTAAATCAAATACCTCAATAGAGCTGAAATGTACGATTCTTTTTACATTATTTTTATGAGCTGATTTTAAAATATTCTTAGTGCCTTCAAAGTTGATGTCGTAGATTTCCTGATCAAATGTGTATCCTAGCCGAATCAGGCCTGCAGTATGGATAATGGCATCGCATTGTGCTGTGAGCTTATCGATTGATTCCGGTATTGTAATGTCTCCATAAATTTGTTGGATGGGTAATCCTCTGAGTACGTCAGATTCATTTCTCACAAGAGCAACAACCGAGTATTGTCGTTGTATCAACGCCCTGCAGACCGCTGAACCTATATGTCCTGTTGCTCCTGTTACAGCTACTCTCATGTATTAATGAATCAAAAATCTGACCTTTTAATTAAAGCTATTATGAAATATGAAAACAGCAGCCGCAAAATTACGACTGCTGATTTTTTGTGTTAATAGTACGAATAGGTGTCAATTACTCTCCGATATAAATCTTAGTGACGGGCTTTTCACCTGCTTTTACATACCCACGATACATACCGGTGGTATTAAACGGCATAGCAATATTGCCATCTTTATCCACTGCGATGATACCGCCTTCGGCCTCAATCTTCATCAATTTATCCATGATGACGTAATCAGCGGCTTTTTGTAGGGTTTCTCCCAGATACTTCATTCTTGCACTGATATCTGAGGCTACATTATTGCGAATGAAATACTCGCCATGACCAGTTGCAGATACTGCACAACTCTGATTATCGGCCCATGTGCCTGCACCAATGACGGGAGAATCTCCTAATCTTCCTACTCTCTTAAAATGCATGCCACCTGTAGATGTACCCGCAGCAAGATTGCCGTGTTTGTCAAGTGCTGCGGCACCTACGGTACCTTTTGAGTTCAAGTGAAATTCGCGTTCAAGTTTAGTTTTGAGGGTGTGTTCATAAGCATCCCATCGTGGTTGGGTATAAAAATAATCCTGCTCTACCATTTCTACACCTGCTTTTTGAGCGAAGATCTCAGCACCTTCTCCAACTAGAAAAACATGTCGCCCATCGTCCATAATAGCTTTGGCAGCAAGGATGGGGTTTTTAGTATGTTTTACAAGACCGACAGCACCAGCTCTGCCTTCTTTACCCTCCATGATAGATGCGTCCATAGTTATCTCTCCGGCTTCGTTATATACTGCACCTTTTCCGGCATTAAAAAGTGGATTGTCTTCCATTTTTGTTATAGCAGCTACAATAGCATCAATAGCACTGCCGCCAGATTTCAATACAGCCTCACCTGCCAGTAGAGCTTCTCTGAGTCCATTGTGATACTTTGCCTGAATGTCTGCAGGCGCAGATTCAAGGACACCAGCTCCTCCATGTATCACCAGAACGTATTCAGGGCGAGAGGTGGAATTTGACTGTCCTGATACTGATTCGGATGTAATCATGCCTAGTGAAAATAAGGCCATCAATAGGAATAGATTTAATTTATTCATTACAGAAAAAGAATTTTGGTTGAACAAATTGTTTAAGGCTTCATTCAATAAATATAATATGAATGAAATACAAGTTCAAATGTAGATAATTATTATCAATATTCCATACGGCAAGATTTGAATATTGTATTTTATAGGAGATTTTCAGTATATCGCTACTGGTTATGCCAACTTGGATAAGTAATAGTTTTCTTTTGTTCGCATTTGAGCTGTAAGTTCATCAGTAGTGTCATCATAGCCGATCAGATGGAGCAATCCGTGTGCCATAACTCTGCTTAGTTCAATTTCAAATGATACGCCAAACTGATTGGCATTGTCCTTGACCCGATCGATACTGATAAAAATATCGCTTTCAAGAGTGTCTCCTTCTTGATAGGGAAATGTGATGATATCCGTATAAAAATCGTGATTGAGGTACTGACGATTTATTTCGAGCAGATAGTCATCAGAACAAAATATATAGGTAATACTTTCTATGGACTTACCTTCTTCTTCAGCGATGGATTGAAGCCAGGAAGCATAAGTATCCTCGTTACCTTCAAATGGAACAGTCGTTTCATCTTCGCCAAAAAAATGAATTTCATTCATTGGTCTTGACAATTGAAGCCTTCAAGCTAAAAAACATTTCTACACTTCGACCATTATCGTAGAATGAAATATCATCAGCAAGTGCTTTCATAATATACACACCTCTCCCTCCGCAGCAGTCAATATTTTCTGGACAAGTAGGATCCGGAACCTTTGTCGGATTGAATCCTGCTCCTTCATCTTCAACCTTGAAGGTAATGCCATCTTCATTACTTTGCACGTAGATGTGTACTTTCTTTGACTCATCTCTTTTGTTGCCGTGAATGATAGCATTATTGACAGCTTCCGTAAGGCTTATCAGTATGTCTGCGTATTTATCCTCATCAAATTGAAGGTCAAAATCCAGCATTTTTAGATAAGACTCTACTTTAAGTATGTTATTGGGATTAGATGTGATAGTTAACATTTTGGTTTTCATTTTAAAAATGAGTTAACTTTAAATTTTGAACCAAATACTGTGCCGACATCCACATTTTTGAATGAATTTATTTTTTATTTACAATTATTTAGCTTGACTGTCCTTTAGTGACTTATAATAATCATCCACTAGAGATTTATAGTACGGCCTCAGCGATGGTGAAACACTCTTATACATATCTATTTCTGACTGTCTTTTTTTAAGATATTCCTGTATAGCAGGCGGCAATTCATTTCTGCGCTCTTTTGCTGTTTCAGATTTTCTCTTATTATCCAATTCTCTTTGCATTTCTGCTTTTTCAGCTTCTAGCAAGCGCGTCTCAATATTTTTCATCCTTTTTAAGGTCTCATTATTGAGCCGCTTATTGACCAGTTCTGTTTCGATATTGTCCATATTATTGATGATCTCTTCGAGCAACTTAGAGCCAGCGCCTTGTTCTTTCTTTTCATTTTGGAGGGCTTCAAGTGCTTTTCTTAAAGCAGCTTGCTGGGCGGCTGCCTGTGCATAATCTTTGGCAGACAATCCATCTTTACCATCTTTTCCTTCTTTGCCACCTTCCTTTTTCTGACCTTCTTGACCCGGCTTTTCACCGTTTTTCATTTTGTCAATCATTTCTTGTAATTGTTCAGAGAGGCCACGCTGACCTTCTGTGATTTTGTCCATAGGCACTTTACCTTTGCCTTTGCCCATGCCACCTGGTTTATCGCAAGATCCACTGCTGGGCATACCTGCGCTTTGCTGTGCTTTGTCCAGTGATTCATTCATCATGAGGGCGAGATCATTGAGGTTTTTCATCGTTCTGCGCTGCTTTTCCTGACTTTTTGCTACCTGTCGTTCCTCCATGAGACCTATACTTTCTTTGATATTAAGTTTGATCTCAGCTACTTTGTCCATAACATACGACTCAATGTCTGGATTGCGATTTGAAAGCGCCACCAGTGTATCTTCTATAATTTTGAAATCATTTTGAAGCTTAAACTGCTTACGGATAGCTTCAGGATATGCAGGTGAATTTACGGTATAAGGGCTGATTTCAGTAAACAATCCTTCCTGGTCGAAAGAGACTTTCACGAGATTTTCAAGCAGTTGACGAATCGTTTGGATATCTTCAGTAGCCTGTTGAGCACTGCCACCAGACATACTTTCACTCATCTTCTGAGCTTGTTTCTTCATCTTCTGAGCTGCTTTTTTCTGTGATTTGGATGATTTCTCATTATTGCCTTTATCCAGCTGCTCTTTACTTTCCTCCATATCCTTTTGGGCATCCTTCATTTGTTCCTTATTGTCATCACCCATGTTTTTTGGTGGCGACAAGGCTTTGTTCTTTTTTTCCAGTTCCTCTTGTTTTTTTAAGAGCTCTTCCATTTTCTTATTGAGCTCTTCTTGTTGCTTTTTGAGTTCTTCAGCAGACTGCTCTTTCTTTTCTGTCTTATTAGCCAGTTCCTCTTGTTTGTCTGCGAGCTTTTCAAGGTTTTTGATTTGTTCCTTGATGTCTTTTTCCATTTCGAGTTGTTTGAAAAGTTCCAGCATCCGCTTCATCTCTTTTTCCTTAGAGTCAGAACTCATCTCAAACTGTTCTAACATCTGGATTGCATCTTCCTTTTCTAGCTCCTGGAGCAATTCTTGTATTTTGTCCATCAACTCTTTGGTCTCAGGATCTGTGGCTTTTTCAAAAAGCTCCTGGAGTTTCTCCTGTTTTTCTTGCAATTCTTCAGGCATGGTGTTGAACTCCTTTTGATTTTTAGCATTTTCGTCTAGCTTTTGCTTTGCTTTTTCTATTTGTTCAAGGAGATTTTTCTGATTTTCTAGCATTTTCTCCATTTCTTTTTTATCCTGCCAGTCCATTTGTTTGCTCTGTAGGAGTTTTTCGCGGAGTTTGCGCATATCATCTTGAAGTTTACTCATTTTATGGAGCGCATCCTTAAGTTCGTCCTTGATAGATTCATCATTCTGGTTTTCAATCTTCTTGATTTCCTCTAGTGTTGGTTTTTCATAAGTCATGACCGAGGTACGAGCTGACTTGCTGCCATTGACACCATCATTGTCAGTGACTTCAAAGTAGAAAGCTATTTTATCGCCAGGAGCAACGTTGATTTTCTTTAAATCAAAAATATGGCTGAACTGTATTTCTCTGCCATCATCTTTTTTAAGCTTAACCTTTTGCAATGGACTTGTAGTACCATTTTCATTAGTTATTGTGTAATTGAATGACAAAGAAGTAAGTCCATAATCATCAGAAGCATTACCTATAAAGTACAACAAGGTATTGTCGAGGCTATCAATGATTTTTTCAGCAGTGATGCCCGGATATTGGTCTTTAATCACACTGATATTGTACAATACACTGTCTGGCAAAGGAAGATTGCGGTTGGACAATAGTATTTTATACACCATGTCTTCGCGAATATTATGAGAAAATGTAAATTGATTCTTAGATTTTTTGTCACCCTCTAGTACTTTTGAATTGTCTAATACGAGCTGAATGTCATCGGTATTGGTGGCATCGATCAACCATGACATGTTTGTTCCTTCCGGCACAACCACATCACCGATGTTTCGAATGGTTTCGTTTTTCCTACCTACATATGCAGGATATTTTAAATCAATGCTGAAATTAGTCAAATTAGGTTTTGCAAGCACATGTAAGGTATATGGAGTAGAATTAACAGTACCGGAACTAAATGAAAATTTCTGATTTTTTTGTACATTTTTAAAAGTATAGGTAAAAAGACCGTTTTCTTGTCTGGTCATTTTATACTGAAAATTGTCAATATTGATAAAAGCTTCTTTGGGAGAAACTTCACCTTCTACTTTCACCACCAGGTCATAGTCTTGATACTGAACTACTTTGAGTGCAGACTCCTCGACAATAAAAGAAAACGGTGCTGCTTTTTCAAAGTGTTTGTTATTATGGATAATTCTATCAGTACTATCAGTAATCATACTCGGTGCTGTAAAAAGTATGACGACAAGAAGCAACAGCGGTGGCATCGCATACTTTAAATACTTTTTGTTTTTATTCAAATCGATGGCAGCCTGGAAGGGCACTAGCCGTATGGCTTCTGTTTTTTGTTCAATACTAGCCGTGAGCAGATCAGAATTTTGGTCGCTTTCCAGTTTTTTGAGTTGTAGTATATTCAGCAGTTTGTCTTTGACATCACCAAAATGATCGCCGATGATAACTGCTGCATCTTCATGAGAGATCGTGCTACCTAGCTTAAAGTATCGTACAAGCGGGTTGATGACCCACCATAAAAAACAAGCTATTGTCGTCAAAAGAAAACTGTAAAACAAGAATTTTCTGACGCCAGAACTGAAATAGAAATAATATTCGGCTATACTGAAAGCTATAAATAATGCCAGCACAATTCCTACAGTATATAGGCTACCTCGGATGAGTTGATTGATATAATACTTTCGGATGAACTTGTCCAGCTTTTGGATGAGTGTATTGTAATTATTGGTTAGATTCATAAATACCCTTAAAATGAGCTGTTTAAAATTGTAATGAGATTAACAAGCAAAACTCACATCAAAACACCTATTCATGGCAATTCGTTCAAAATCCACGTGTTAATTGCCAAAAACATCGTAAGTTAAGCTATTTTTTTGATATTGTCAATACTTCTAGCTTCAAATGAATGTTTTTTAACATATAACGTTATGTAATATGTATGTTTAGTACAGATTTTTAACTTAAACAAGGCTCGTTACAGTCCAAATCTCTTCAATAACGATAAGTGTATGAAAAATAGGCTATTGGGTGCTGAAAATGGGCTAATTAATGGAGCTACATACTTTCGAAGAGCTTTAAAATACGCTTGTACTCGTCCATCCACGAGGAAGGATAGATGAATCCATGATCTTCTGCTGGATAACTGGCCATTTCCCAATTTTCTTTGCGCAACTCTATCAAGCGTTGTGCTAGTCTGTACGAATCTTGAATGTGTACATTATCATCTACCTGGCCATGACAGATCAACAATTTACCTTTCAGTCCTTCGGCAAAGAAGATGGGTGAGCTACGTCTATAGGCAATGGAATCATTTTGTGGCTCATTGAGAATCCTGGATGTGTAACCCTGATTATAAGCTGCCCAGTCAGTAACTGGTCGCAAGGCCGCTCCTGCTGCAAAGACATCAGGTGCTGTAAACATAGCCATGAGTGTGATAAAGCCACCATAAGATCCACCATATATACCGATTTTATCGGGCTGTACACCGTATTTAGATACAAGTAGCTTAGCTCCATCTACATTATCGTCAAGATCCTTGCCGCCCATATGCCTATAAATACCAGTTCTAGTGTCGCGGCCATATCCTGAACTTGCTCTGTAGTCGATATCCATCACAGTATAACCTTTGTCTGCTAGAAGATTGTGAAACATATACTCTCTATAATAACTGCTCCACCATTTATGAGCATTTTGCAAATAGCCGACACCATGTACAAAAATAACTCCCTTCCCATTGGACTTTTCAGGTTTATAGACACGTGCATAGACTTTATGGCCATCTCGTGCTTTAAAAGATACGAATTCAGGCATTCTCCATGGATATGATCTGAATGCTTCTGTTGTGGAAGCAGTGATTTTTATAGGCAAAGCGTCTGGTTGGTTTTTTTGTATGTATATCTCCCACGGAGTATTAGCATTAGAATATTTGATAGCAAGCGATTTTTCATCCGGAGAAATTAGAGTGAAGTTGCCACCTTCCATTTTGGTAAGTTGTATTTTTTGACCACCTGTGACAGGCATTTTATACAAATAGGCCTCACCAGGATGTACTTCATTTGTGGTAAAGTAAAACCACTTTTTGTCCTTGCTGAGATCCAAATCCAACACCTCATAGTCTCCTGAAGTGAGTTGCTTTTTTTTACTAGATTGAAGATCGTAGGTATAAATATGTGAATATCCCGAAGCTTCTGATTGAAAATATATCGTGTGCTCATCCATAAAATTCAATACGCCCATGCTACTAAATCGGCTAATGCCTGGTCCGCCTATCCATGCTTCATCATGTTGTCTGTCTATGAGGGCTAGCGAACCATCTTCAGGATTTAATTCCATAATCCACCGATCTTTGTGATCTTGAGAAAGTACTACTACAATAGCGTGTGTGCCTAAAGGTGACCATATCGGGCCATAAATTGTTACAGCTCTATTCTTACGCTTGGCAGTAGTTTCTGCATCTTCATATTCACTCAGATATTCAGGAAAATCCCTAATGCCGGGAATCGTTTCTGTATTTATACTAATGATGGTATCTCTTTTTATATCATAAATGTAGCTATCTGGTACAGCTGATGGCAAGCCCACTTTAGGGCGACTTCTAAAGTATTGAGTATAGCCTGAAGGCGTTACATAGTTGGCTATGATTGTTGGTTGGTTGTTTGGTCCGGTATTTTCAATTTGATAGTACACATATCTAAGATCAGGACTGATATCTTTATGTACAATTTTTCTTTCGCCGATCTCTATCTGAGGATACTTTTTTTTCTGGGTCAATTTATAGTATTCATTTGATGATTCATTTTTCTTTTTCTCCACTCTTAGAAATTCGAATAATTCTTGTTGACTCCGCATTAATGCCATGTATGCAGGATTTGCATCTTTATCATCCATTTCAGAGTTTAAGGATTTGATAAATTCAGTTAACTGCTCAATTAAACCTGTCTGTAAGTCAATACTGAAAAAGTCATTTCCGCTGGTATAAATGACCTTAGACTCATCAACATTGAAGCAAACGACTTCTTTGCTCTGCTTGGTATTGGTCAATCGTCGTTCTTGAAGTGTCAACATATTTTTGATATAAATATTGCCATCTCGGTCGTATATTTTCTTGCTGTGATCAAATGACCAGACTGAAGGCGACGGCAACAAACGCTCCTCAGAAAGTGGGACTTTTTCAATGATTTTTTTATCCAGATTGTACTTATACAGTGAATCGACTCCTGTCAGCTCAGGATCCCAATTGAAATAAAGGGTTTTAGAATCATCAGACCATATTAAATTGTTTGGAGTAGACCCTATCCATTTTACAGGGTCTTGCATGATTTTTTCAATAGTAAGCTGAGCGCTCAGACTGCAGGTAATAAAAAGTACTATACAAATGGTTAAAATACGACGCATAGAGGTGATTTTTAATTTTAGAAATGAGCTATAATCTCAAAAGAGTGAAATTTTCTGCGTAATGATCTAAATAATAACATTGACCCTATCAAAATCTATGTTGAAGCGTACTTGACATCGCTTTTAATTATTTTTATCAACGCATGATAATTGGCATTTATTACTTATTAGATGCATTTCTGCGCATCACTTTGGGGCCATACCAAAGCCAGAAGCCTGTGATGGTAAATAACAGCAAGGCAAGTCCCATAACTGAGGTGTACACCAGCTTGACTACTTCTCCAGGAGTATTGAAATAGAAATCTAAGATGGAACCATCATGCATCTTTTCAATAAAGTCGGACCAACGTCGTTCTATTTGTAACAATTGACCTGTCACTCCATCCAGTTGAATACCCCAGAAATGATCTTCAAAAACAAATTTAACAATGCCTTTATCTTTTCGAATGTCGATCCTATCTAATTGAAGCGAAAGGTCAGGACTTACATTTTGGTGCAGGTGCTGACACGCCAAGCTGTGCAAACTGTCGAGCGGGAGCCAGGTCGTCAAATCACTTGATGTCCCTTTTGCAGTATTGGGCAGGATGATACCGGAGGTATGTTTTTTCCATCCTAATAAAAGGCCAGTCAAAGATATTACAAAGAAGAAGATAAACAGCGTAGCACCGGTGAAACGATGGAGCTTTCTGAAAATTCTCAAGACTTTTGCCTGTTTTTGTCTTTCCTTACTTTGGGACATTTTAATTTTCTATTTTTTTAGGTAAATGGTATAATAGGATCTGATATAAATCGGTCTTGTTAACATTCAAATAAGCAAAACCTAATAATGAATCGGCAAAAATAGATTTATTTTTTTAAAAAGGTAATGAGGACGTGTAGGTAAGGAGCTTTAATCAAGATAATGATGAGCCATATGATGAATTTCAATTTGAAGAGCCAAATTTTTTAGACAAGTGGTTTTGTGTAGAAAGAAAAGTGGCTATCTTAGGCAATCTTACTAAATGATTTTACCTTTTGATATACATGTTATAATAGGTCATCCTTTTAATTTTGATGGATAATTGAATTTTAACTTAATAACGTCTTAATAGCACCAATCAAACAAATCATTGGTAATGGCCATCAAAAAAATCCACATCACTTTTACATCAGGGAGATAATGTAATATTTTACACCATGTAAGAGCAAAAGACTTTTCCACAAAGCCTGATGATTAACACATAAACTTCATTATTTTAACTTTCTAATCATGAAATCGCTAATGGTTTCGTTGTTTGCAGCGAATATATTCATGGATGGTATATTGGAGACATACGGCAGCCCGATACTAGCAGCTTTATCTATCAAGATTTTAGCATGTAACGGATGATGGACAGCTTCGCTTCTTATAGTAGGAGTGACATTAGGATTCCCATTGCTTACAAAAAACTCTGGATCATCGACAGTCATCCAGCCCAGCATATCAAGTTCCTTTCTTAAAGCAATGACCTCAGCATTTGTGTAAAACTGGTCAAATGAAGCTAAACCATAATCAGCGGCTAATGATTGTTTTAAATCAGGTATTGCTGACAAGTCAATGCCAGCGGCTTCAAAGATACCGACCACAACCACCGGATCATAAGAACACTGACTGGTGAGGTGACCTGCAGCGGTAAGCCTCGTGGATTCTCTCAATACTGGATCTTCATTAGTAATGTCAGCCATATCAGGGTGGAAAGCCAAATAAATGGATGCTCCACCACCAGCTGACCCTCCATAACAGGCTATTCGTGTTTTATCAATATTGAATGAAGAAGCATGGTATCTGATAAACTGAATGCAACGCTTGATGTCTTTTAAACTCACAATAATACCACTGTCAGGATCACTGGTTCTAAATTGGTAATTGATGGTAGCAAAGGCTATAGAATTATCTAAATAGGTCTTTATATTATCAGGATTCTGTTTGTAAATGGTAGCCTTATCGCCGCCAACAAAGCCACCGCCATGTATAAATACGACGAGTGGTACTGGCTGTGAAGACTCTGGCATAAGAATATCAAAAACTGCGTTAGTGTGATCATCATAAGCTACATTAGCTGAAAACCGTGTACCATCAGGGACAGGAACTGGTGGTGTAGAATAGACAAGCTCCAAGTCCGGCGTATCATTCAAAATGGACTCTTTTTGGCAGCTGAAGAAAACCATTAATATACAAAATCCATAAATTAAATGTCTCATTGTAATGTTTTTAATTAATTAGACTTTGAATGAATGCAGAGGTTTAATATTCACTATCTATTTAGTGGATACCCTGCTTAGCAGTCGGCATATTTATCGAAGCACTTTTTCGATTGGTTTGCCTTTTGCCAATTCATCTACCAGTTTGTCCAGACATCTAACTTGTCGTGTTAAAGGTGTTTCAATTTCTTCAATACGGTGGCCACAAATGACACCTTTAATTAAATGTAACTTTGGGTTGAGGTTGGCTTTTTTGAAAAATGTTTCAAAGGTTACTTTTTCATCTATAAATGCTTCGAGTTGCTGATCGTCAAAACCTGTCAACCAATGGATGACTCGGTGTAATTCCTCTTTGGTTCTGCCTTTTCGCTCTACCTTCGATACATAATGTGGATAAATAGAAGCAAAAGTCATTCTAGCTATGCTTGCATCACGGTCATGGGGTATCATCATTCTGATTTTTTAAACCACTTCTGAGCATTTGGCCTACGATGTGGACATCCTGGCCAGCAACAAGGTTGTCGTTTGCCATCGTTCAATTGTTGCATCATTCGGTCAATATGTTCTGCTCTCGTTTCGCTTTTTTTAACAATTGTAACCCAACAGATCCATTCGTTGCGTTGAATAGGAGTAAGTTTGTTCCATTTCTCAACGATGGCCATATTGGACATCAATGCTTTGAGCATATCATCAGGGACTTCGTGCAATACACCATTTAAAATATTAGTTGTCATTCTTTTTTTTTGTTATGATTGTCATTTATTTATGCATTATCATTTAGATGCAATAGATTTTTGCCAACGCTGATAGTTCACATCAGCCTTTCTAATGTATCCTTATTGAGTGGTCATTAAGAGGTATTTTTTTGGGTCATTGCTATTACCTGACTTTGAGTTTGCGATCATCGGTGATAGCAGCATGGTTGCTTTACTGTTTGTTAGTGACCTCATTAATCACCCTGTAACTGGTTGAGAAAGTCAACAAATCGATTAAATTTTTATCGTTCAATTGTTCTACTGATTTTATTTTTATATGTCGGTATAGCTGTCCAGTGCCTTCTAGTAGGTGATGAGGATCTGGAAGGTCGGCACCATAATTAAAACCAAGATTCACATGGTGGGAAGCAGGCATCACAAAGCAAAAATGTTGTGTCTTTTTTTTAGGCCCGGTTCCGAAACCTGAAATTTTCTGACGCACCCACACAACTTCTACAACTTCAGGAAATACCTTATAAATCAGAGACCTTACGGCACGGGCAATATGTTTGATATCATCCGAAAAACTACTGATAGCCAGTTCAAATTGTTCGTTATTTTGGTTTGTCATTAGTTATGTGTTTTTATTATTTTGTGGTTTCAGCTCCCAGTTGCTGACCTAATTTTTCAAAAGATGGATCGTAGGGCTCCCAAAGTTCAATTTTATTGCCTTCTACATCTTGAATATGCACAAATTTTCCGTAATCATAAGTTTCAATCTCATCGAGGATAGTCACACCTTCTAGTTTTAATGTCTCGACCAGTTGCTCTAAGTTTTCAACTCTATAATTAATCATGAAGTCTTGATTAGAAGGAGCAAAATATTGAGTATCCTGGTTAAAAGGACTCCATTGGGTAAAACCTTTTCTGGTGCTGTCTGCGCCCTGATACCATTCAAAAACAGCTCCATATTCATTCGTTTTCAGGCCAAGGTGTGTTCGATACCAGGCTTTCATTTTGTTCGGATCATTGCATTTGAAAAATATGCCGCCTATGCCAGTTACTCGTTTCATATTCTGTTCGTTATGTGAAGTGTTTATAATGTTATTAAATGAAAATCCGAAACAAAAAGTTGCTAGTAATGCCGGAATTAGAAAAATTGATCGATTCATTTGATTAGAATTATAAGCTATAAATGATTGAATGACGCTACTAAGATACAGCTAAATTCAATACCTTACTATAATGGGCTATAAAATCTTCATTAGGAAATCCGAAGATTAAAGCTTTACTTCGTGTTTCTTTTGGTAATCTGATAAGATCAGAAATGCGATTAACGGATGATTTTACTTTTTTAAACTAAACAAAAACTCGAGTCCACCTTCTTTACGGGTTTTTGCTGTAATACTACCTTTGTGAAAGAGCACAGCATTTTTGACTATCGAGAGCCCAAGACCACTACCACCTGTATCTCTTGTACGGCCTTCTTGAATACGATAAAATCGCTCAAAAATACGATTCAACTGATCTTCGTTGGCTATGCCTATTCCGGTATCGTAGTAAGAAAAATGATAGAAGTCATGATCTTCATTGAACAATGAAATATGAATCCGGATATCTTCTCCAGCATATCGAATGGAGTTTTCTACTAGATTTCTGAAAATAGCATTCAACAAGCTCGGATTAGCATGGATGGATAATTGTTCAGGTAGTTGCCAGCTCATGTTTATATTTTTTTCATGCAATTTTTCAGCTTCCTCTGTTTTGAGTTTTTCTAATAAATTCGCCAAGTTTACTTGTTCTAGTTCAAAGGAATCCGGAGCTTCTTCCATCTTAGCTATCATACTCATGTCCTTGATGATTTCAGACAGCGATAAGGTCTGGTGATAGGCTTGAGCTATAAAGTGCTGTTTTTTATCTTCTGGCAAGTTCTGATCCATTATTGTCTCGAGGTAGGCACGGATGCTGGTGACCGGCGTTCGTAGCTCATGAGCAATATTTCCGGTCATTTCTTGTTTAAGCCGTTTGGTTTTTTCTTGTCGGGTGATGTCGGTGAGCAAAATTTCATAGCTGAAATCTTCAAAATAATTGGCCCTTAATGAAAATATTTTTCCCTGCTTTTTGATCGTGGTTTCAAAGTACTTTTCAGATTTCTGTTGCAGAAACTGCTGGAGTGATAAAAATGTTGAATCTTGGAGTGCGGCATGAATATTACTTTGCGGTTCATCGGTGAGCTGGTTTAAATATTGTAGAAATAATCCATTGTGAAATTCTACCTGATTTTCAGCAGAAATAAAGCAAATTCCTTCTTCAGAAATCTGAATATGTTGAAGTAGTTTTTGCTTTTCCAGCTGCAGGTTCTTTTTGTGCAATTCCAGCTGATTAAAATTGTCCAGAATCCGGCCACCTATTTCACCCAACTCATCATTATTGAAATTGAGTTTTCGTGCATTGGGTTGTAGAGCAAAACGATGGAGGTTCTTTATAGAATTGCCAAAACGAAGCGTTATCTTATGCATCAGCAACAAAGACACGAGAAAAAGTAGTAGCAGAAAGTACAAGAATAGATTATCTGCCTGCAGAAAATGCTGCAACTGAATATTATAAGGTAGAGCTACACGGACAAAACGATTATCAAATTTTTTAGCAAAATATAAGTAGGGATGCTGATTGGAATCTGATTTCCGAATATCACTACCTGATCCTTTTTGGGCTGCTTCTAAGATTTCTGCTCGGTGTTGATGATTATCTAGCTTATATTCATTATCCAAAACATTATCATATATCACTACGCCGCCTAGGTCAATAATGGTGATTCTTAAGTGAGGTGGCAAAACGGAATCAAAATCGGTCAATGTAGCAGGTATTGTATTTTTTTCTTCATTGAGACGATGCTGAATCAGGTCAGCATAGATTTCCATTTGTTCTTGAAGTGCTTCAGTTTTGTAGGCACGTTCTCTTGATTGTTCAAATAGTGCAATACCGATAGTGAAAATAGCAGACAGCACTGCAAAATATAAAAAGAGTCTTTGACGGAAGCTTAATTTCATAGGCCATCGGTATTAAAGCGGTAACCATATCCTGTACGATTAGTTATGGTAGCACCCAGATCTCCTAATTTTTTTCTCAGTCGGGCAATGTGCACATCTACCGTTCTTTCGGTTATATAGGGCGTTTCTTTCCAGATTTGGTCGATAATCCGCTGTCTGGAAAAAACGGACTCCGGCTTCATAGCTAGCAAAAGTAGTAGTTCAAATTCAGTTTTGGTGAGGCTGATTTTTTCTCCATGAATAGATACTTCCTTCAAGTCAAGATCTATTTTCAAAGAACCAAAATCCAAAATATTAGATACAATTGCGTCATTATTTTTGTGGCTACTTCTTTTCAATACAGCACGTACTCTCGCTATCACTTCTTTGATGGAAAATGGCTTTGAAATGTAATCGTCACCGCCCACAGAGAAGCCGGTAAGCATGTCATTTTCGGTGTCTTTTGCTGTCAAAAAGATAATAGGAACAATGATGTTATTTTTTCTCAGCTGCTCAGCCATTTTAAAACCGGACATGCCCCCCATCATGACATCCAAAAGTATTAGGTCAAATGCTTCGATATTTATTTTCAGCGCATCTTCAGCTGAAGCTGCCGAGACAACGTCATATCCTTCATTTTTGAGGTTGAATTCTAAAATCTCTGAGATATTTTGGTCATCATCGACCAGTAAAATTTTTAGCTGCATGCGCATCTATAATTATAGTTGCAAAAATAATAAATTTTCAAGCCAAACTTCCTCCGTGCTTCAATACTTTTGCTTCTACGTAAAATACAATTTCCTCAATGATATTGCTACAATGATCACCGATCCTTTCCATTTTTCGGATTACTAGGATCAATTTAAAAGCACAATGGGTATCTTGTGGGTTGGTGGCTACATGGTTTTCAAGCTTACTGAAGCAAGAGTGATAAATTGCGTCCACCTCATCATCTTTCAAAAGTATTTTGCCACACGACTGTGTACTTTCGGCGTTGATAGCTACGAAGCTGTCTGTCATCATTCCAATTAAAATGTCAAACATTTTTTCGAGTTCCAACTGATCTATCAGGTCTTTTTCTAAATGATTGCAATCTTTGTCCAGTATATGACGAGCTACACCGGCTGCATAATCGGCAATGCGCTCTAAGGTAATACTGATTTTCATAATGGACAATACCAATCGCAGATCAATAGCTACCGGACTGTATAGAGCGATATAGTTTTCGCAGTTGCTTTCTATTTTTAATTCAAAAGCATCTACTCTTTTTTCAAGGCTGACCACCTCAAGAGCTAGTTCCACATCGTTGTTTAAAAAGGCTCTTTTGGTTTTTTCCAATTGAGAAATCACCAGCTTCCACATCTGATTGATTTCATCCTTCAGTAACTGGATTTCTTTTTCGGTATGTTTCATGATTGAAAGATTTTTAAATATTTTTAGCCAAATTTTCCTGTGATATAATTTTGTGTTTCTACTTTATCTGGATTTAGAAACATCTTTTTTGTATCACTAAATTCTATTAATTCGCCCAGCATAAAGAAGCCGGTTTTATCACTTACCCGTGCTGCCTGTTGCATATTATGGGTGACGATAACTATGGTATATTGCTTTTTTAGATCGTGTACTAACTCTTCTATCTTAGATGTAGAAATCGGATCCAATGCCGATGCCGGTTCATCCATCAGAATCACAGAGGGTTCGATAGCTAGTGTCCGGGCAATACACAATCTTTGTTGCTGTCCACCTGACAACTGAAATGCAGATTGATGAAGTTTATCCTTGACTTCATCCCACAAAGCTGCGGCTTTTAATGACGTTTCCACTCTATGGGCTATAAATTTTTTGTCACCAATATTATTTACTCTTAAGCCGTAAGCCACATTTTCAAATATAGATTTAGGAAAGGGATTGGGTTTTTGAAAAACCATTCCTACTTGTTTTCTTAACTCGTCGATATTGATTTTTTTATCATAAATATTTTTTCCATCTACGGAGCAGATTCCTTCCATTCTGGTGTTGTCTATTAGATCATTCATGCGGTTAAATAACCTTAAGAATGTGGATTTTCCGCAACCCGATGGACCGATAAAAGCCGTTACAGTATTAGCTTCAATCTGCATACTGATATTTTTTAAAGCATGAAAATCGCCGTAGTAAAAGTTTACATCTTTCGCTTCAATCATTGGTTTGTCCATTCTAAATTATTTTATTGTTTTTCTAATTTCCTTCTCAAAAAGGAAGCAGTTAGGTTCATTATCAAAACGATTACAATCAGCACAAAAGCAGTACCATAAGCCATAGGTCTTGCTGCTTCAATATCGGTTCCACTAGTTGCAAGTACATACAAATGGTAGGGTAAAGCCATGGCCTGATCAAAAATACTTGAGGGCAATTGTGGTAGAAAGTAAGCTGCTACTGTGAATAGGATAGGTGCTGTCTCACCTGACACCCGACCAATGGAAAGAATTAGACCGGTAAGAATGTTGGGCAATGCACTAGGTAAAACCACTCTTTTGATGGTCTGCAATTTAGTGGCGCCCAAGGCTAGACTTCCAGTTCGGTAGGTATCTGGAACGGCTTTCAATGCTTCTTCAGTCGTCCGTATAATCAAGGGCAGCGCTAATAAGCCTAAAGTCAAAGATCCTGCCAGTATAGAATCGCCAAATTTCAGTTGGGTAACAAATAGAGACATACCAAACAATCCAAATACAATGGATGGAATACTGGCTAGATTATTGGTCATCATCCGGATAAAATTCACCACCCATCCATTACCTGCATATTCATTGGTATAGATAGCCGACATCACTCCTAGAGGAAAGGCAAACAACATACTTCCGATGATCAAATAGAAGGTACCTACAATGGCTGGAAAAATACCGCCTGAGGTCATGCCTTCTTCTGGGTATGTGCTAAGAAACTCCCAGTTGACTACCTGTATGCCATTATAAATAATAAATCCTAGGATGCTCATTAATATCAATACCACCAGAATCCCAAATATTCTAAATATACTAAAGGCTATTTGCTGGCTTAATTTTTTATTCATGCTAATGAGTTTTATAATTTTTCTTCTTTGAGATGATTTCTGCTACGATAGAAATAATCATGGTGAATACGAAGAGGATACACCCCAAAAGAAACAAAGATTGATAATGAGCACTGCCTAAAGGTGCTTCTCCTAGTTCTGCAGCGATAGTGGCTGGAATGGTACGTACAGAATCAAATACTGAATGTGGAATTAATGCTGCATTACCGGTTACCATGAGCACCGCCATAGTCTCTCCGATAGCACGCCCGATGCCTAGTACCACAGCAGCAGAAATCCCTGATTTAGCATAAGGGATCACCACACGATAGATAGTCTGCCATTGTGAGGCGCCTAGAGCCAGACTGGCTTCCCGCATTTCTCTAGGTGTATTTCTTAACGCATCTTCAGAAACAGAAATGATGGTCGGCAAGGCCATTATGGCTAAAATCAGACTTCCTGTCAATGCTGTTTCTCCGACTGGAATGCCAAAAGCTTTTTGAACGATAGGAGCTAACACCACTAAACCGAAAAAACCATACACTACTGAAGGAATACCTGCAAGTAGTTCAATGACAGGTTTTAAGAGACGCCTTTGTTTTTCACCTGCTAATTCTGCTAAATAGATGGCTACGCCCAGACCTAATGGCAACGCGATAAGTAAGGCTATGATACTGACAAATAAAGTGCCCAGCACTAGTGGTAATACACCAAACAATGGAGCAGGCGTAGCAGTAGGTAGCCATTCTTTTCCAAGAAAATAATCACCAATCTTGATGTTTTCAGATATTAATTCTTTGACGGATGCGCCTGATGGTGCATATTTCTTAGGAAGAAAGGCAATGATACTTTCATCATTAGATATGATTTCACTTAGTTTTTGAGGCAATAATTCATAGTTTTCACCTAGGTCTTTTTCTGAATGTATCTCGAAAGCATCATCTATCCTGAATAGACTGATGTTCTTGTCATCCCAACCCAGCTCCTTCCAGTTGTCTAGCTCACCGTCAAACACTTTTTTGGTTTGCTCAGGACTTAACTGTATTGTTGGGTTACGGCTGTGAACATAAAGTCCGTAGCCCTTTTCTATATCGGGATTATTAAATAGATGGATACCTTCTTTAAAGAGGAAAAAGCAGATAAAAAGAATCGTGATGCTCGTGATTGCACCACTAAGCCGGAGTATTTGCTCTGTAATTTTTTCAAGCATTTTTCTAATGAATGGGTTATGCTTCATTATTTTGACTTATCTTCTTGGATTATTTAACAGAGATATAGCCGACTTCTGTCACTAGTTGTTGTCCTTCAGGCGAAAGAATAAAATCAACGATTTCCCTTACTTTTGCTTTATTTTCAGATAAATAATAATAGTATAGTGGGCGGACCACTGGGTATTTTTTTTCTTTTACGTTTTGATCCGTAGGCATTGCATAAGTCTTGCCTTGATCAAAGGAAACTGCTAATGCCTTCACTGTTTTATTCAGATAAGCAATTCCTACATAGGCAATGGCACCTTTGGTCTGACTGACAGACTGAATGATAGAGCCATTGGCAGGCATACTCATAATTCCTGACATATAGTTCTTATCATCTAAAACCACTTCTTTAAAAAACTCATATGTTCCTGAAGAGGTTTCTCTTGCATAAGGAATGATTTCCAAATCCTCACCACCTACTTCTTTCCAGTTTTTAATGTTGCCGGTAAAAATATCTTCCAGTTGTGCTCTGGTCAGCTGTGACACTTTATTAGAAGGATGGGTTATTACTGCTAATCCGTCATAGGCTACCACTACTTCTTTTACAGATTTTCCACTTTCCTGTATTTTTTCTTTTTCAGAAAATTTGATGGCTCGTGATGCCTGAGCAATATCGGTTGCATTTTTCATTAAAGCAGCGATACCTACGCCCGAACCACCACCGGTCACACTGATATTAGCTTCAGGATGCGATTTCATATAGACTTGCACTGCTTTTTCAGAGACTGGCAATACTGTTTCGGAACCTTTTATTTTTACAGCTTGCCTAGGATTAGATTGTGACGAAGCATCAGTGGTTTGCTGATCTGTTGACTTTGAGCCACAGCTAAATAATAATAAACAGCTGATGCAGAAGATAAATAATTGTTTCATGTTAATATCTCATTAAATTTCGCTGCAAAATTCTATTATTGTTGTTGCAGATGTTTTGAGATATTATTACGTTTTGGTTAAGAATCAGAATTTGTACTGTAAACGGAGTGTAAACACATTATCAGCTAGGTCATTTTCAAATCCGGATAGATTATCGGATGTTTCATTGGTATTCCATTCGTAAAAACCGGTAAGCCTAAGTGACTTATTAATGCGCCACATTAGACCACTACCTATAGTTTGATATGCAATATCTGCTTTTCCGGTACCATTCAGACCGATCTCACCATTTGCAACCTGAATGTTGGGGTCATAAAAATCATATTTAGCAATAATAGATAATGGTGTTTTTACTATATCTTGAAATAAAGTGATATAACCACCCATAAAATTTCGGATATAAGTATCACTTTCGGGTAGTGATGAATAATTTGGACTGTCTGAACTGTATTGATCTCCTGGCTGTACACCGGTCAACCATTCACCATAGAGGTGTGTAGTTCCCCAGTTAGATTCTAGATTCCACTGTATATCTGCTCCATAATAAATCCTCGGTGCGAAAGCGCCTAAATGGTTTGGGTCACTATCTAGCACAAAGGCTTTTTCTTTCATCTTATAAACATTGTTGGTTCCTTGATAAACGCCACCGTTATAATATGACACACCAGCATTGAAGGATGAATTGCTACTAAATTCTTTTTTGGCCGATAAATGTAGGATTAAATCTTTCTTGTTGTCCACATCTATTTTAATACCATTGCCTGAAATCATCGCTGCTTCAAGCTTTAAAAAATGTAAGGCGGAACTTTCAGCTAATTGTAATGTGAGTAGTACTCCTAAGTCTCTTTCTTGTGGAAATAAGATGTTGTTAATTCTCGAACGCTCTGGACTTTCTCGTCTGGAAGAAGAGTAGGCGACTTCAAAACCAAATGGTCGGTCAAAAACGCCAGCTTTTATAAATGATTTTCCATTCCAGGGATCATCTACCCTTATATAGGCATCTTTAAGGCCCAAACCTCTTTCTGTAATGTCGAGTTGAAATAAGCCGGAAACAATACTCTTAGTATAAGTAAATTTAATACGACCTCTTCTGATCCCGATCCGGTTAAAACTTTTGCTTTTATCAGAATTAGGAATACCAACCCTCAAGGATGCATCTTTTTCACCATACTGTAATTGAGTCTGGATATATCCGGATATTTTTACTGCTTTAAGTGTATTAATTTCTTTGTTTAATACCTGCACTTGCTGTGTTAAATATCTTAAAGAGTCCTGGTATTCACGCTGCGCATTTCCCACAAAAGAGATGGTTAACATACATCCCCCAAATAAAATTATCCTAATCATCCAGCTTTGATTTTTATATTTCATAAAAAAGAAAAAACTGCTTAGCGCAGAATTGTTGAGACATGGTTAAGCTAATATTTTTAATCATGGATGCAAGGATATGGTCAAATAGATGAAGATAGCCCATGAATTAAATTGTTGTTTGTGCATTCAGTTTTCTATTGATGGATTGGCTGATGTTGTCCTAATAATCGTGTAAAAAACTTTTTCAAATTAAAATATAGTAAATAAATATATGTGTTATATATTGATTGTCAGCATATATATGTGTGTACGCTACTTTATATTGTGCGCAAAATTATTAGAATTATTGAAAATTTAGAAGATTCTGACAAAGATTTACTTTAAACCCATATTCATCATTAGACTTTTTGACGAATGGAAATGATACAAAATAGTAATATGGCTCGGAGTTTTTATTCCACAGGCATAGTATGTCGCGGACAGAAAAACGAGTACCGAAAAAGATATGAAGTAGCATTTTTATGTAGTCGATTTCTAATGCGTAATTTGGATTAATTGCCCATGCAAAGAATTATTGTGTTTTTCCAGCACTATATCCTTGACATTTCTGAAAAGGCAATATTTGTCATCCCGATCAGTGTACAACAAATTCACTCCTTGTAAAAGCCCTTTTATGAAGGCTAGCTGCATATTCTTATAGCTTAACAAAGCGCGTAGTATAGAGATCTATACCTTTGTTGTCCTTAATTTTAATCCAGTAAACACCGGGATTTAGGTCACGAAGTTCTAATTGCACAGCATGATCGCTGATTTGCGTTTGATGTATCTTATGTCCTCTCATATCGTATATTCCTATCCATCCTGGCGTATTGAGTTGCTCAATATTGAGGTGGCCGGTCGATGGATTGGGAAAAATTTTGATATTGCTTGTTATTGTTTGTTCTTCAGCAGTGGTTATTATAAATTCATAAGCACCTATGTCAACACCATTGCCTTGTGGTCTGGAAACGCCTTCAATATCTGTTTCTGAAGCATTTTGTGGGCTGCCAGCATCAATCAATCTACTGCCTTCTATCAGGTGAAAATCATATTCTTTATAATTTACAAAATTGGAGTCATATGCTTCATAGGTTTTTAATTCTACATTGTTGATAAGCATGGCCAATGAAGCGATCGCATTGGCAACATTATTGGCTACAATACAACCTTCGCTTGGTCGGCCGTCTTTGTGGTTATCCACCATGATCCATGATCCGCCTGGACGTATGTCCGGTGTAGGGTCGAGTACAGTATTGTTACGGATGGTACAATTCCGAGCACCTAATAGTGTGATGCCGTGCCAGTGATTGACAATGATTAAATTATTTTCTATCAACCAATTTTCATAAAATCCATCGAAGCAGCCTATTCCTTGAAGTGGACCCAGTAATCTCTGATCCTTATCTACATAATTTAAAATGATATTAGAACGTATGATATTGTTTCTGAATACACCATCGCCAATGATAAAAGACTGAATTCCATCATCATGGTTTTCATCGACATCGTAGCAATTCATAATGGTGTTGCCTTCAAAAAGGATATCAGAGCCCTGCATACGCATGCCATCAGCTGAAAAATTTTCAATTACATTGTGATTAGCTTGAATAAAATCACCTGAGGCAGAAATACCCATGACCACATTTTTGAGATAATTATTTTCTATAAGCATTGAATCACCTTCTATGATGATGCCGCTGCTCGCATTAGAGAGCCATTCTTCAGCGGTCTCCCACGGTTTCTCACCACTGAAAATCTCACAATTTTGAATGACGATTTTAGAAGTAGGACCATGCCATCCGTGTGACTCTAAAAAAACCAATCTATAATCTAGGTAGTACCCATAAGGTTCAGTGCTGATGATTACATTTTCAATTTTCCAGTTCTTGCACGCCTGCATTCGAATATTCTTGAGAATCGGTCTGTGTCCTTCTGCAGCGATGATGGTGATAAATTGTGGATTGATATAACCTCGCAAAAATAATTCTCCATGTAGTCCATTTCTTAAAATCAGCGTGTCACCAGGTTTAATTGGACCATTTTCATTTTTTATAGTTAAAGAATTATTAGTAGGATCATAGGGTAGTGGCGAATATGAAAATGACTGAATCAAACCTGCATTTGCAACCTCTTCGAGTGTACTCCATGGCTGATCAAATGAGCCATCATTATCCATACTTCCTTTTTCAGGGTCAATATAATAGGTACTTGCCGAAATGTTGAAAGAAATAATGCAGAAAAGAATGAGTAAATATTTTTGCATGGTAAATGAGGTTTATAAACTGATGGTTTTTTAATAATCGGGTATATAGATGGCTATATTCAATACGTCAAAGATAAGGATAAAACCAGACATTGATCATGGGTGTATTCCCTAGAAATGATAGTGAGGATCAATTTTTTAATCAGTCAGACGCTTTTAGGATGATAATAATTGGGCATTTTTGACATTTTGTGTGAATTATCATTCACTCGACTCACAACAGTATAGCACGATAATAACCCAAGGACTGTCAATGATACAATGGATTACCCATGGCATAAAAAGTGGTAGAGTCGATGATTTTATAAACTTCTATTGGTACAACCCCATTTACTGAATACAGTGAAGTATTTTGGTGAATTGTAATAAACTCAAGTCAATCCATTGAAGACAGAAAACGGCTATTTTTTGATCATTTTTCCTGTCCAAATGTTTCCGTTGGCCAAAGTGGCATTTACAAAGTAAAATCCGTTTTTTAATTCACTGATGGAAATGGTGATCTCTCTAGCATCTGATTGTAAAGATTTTACAGTTTGACCACCGGAAGTTGTTATTTCAATTTTTGAAATGAGCTGATTTGATTTCAAATTCAAAATATCACTTGCAGGATTTGGGAATAACTGCATAGGATTGTTTTGGTTATTGTCGCTATCTACTACGGAAGTGGTACATTGCAGATCGTTGATATAAGCCCAGATGTCATTATTGAGTAAAAAAGGAACTAATGAACTGCTCGGCTCGTCACCCATTCTTAACCAAACCATATGTTGACTTGGAACTACGTTTAAAAACTGCCCACCTTTCCCTAGTGCTACGATCATATCAGGAGGAGCATTAGAACACAAACTACCCGGAAAAACAAATTGAGTTTGGGGTATCATGAAGGATTTTTTGCCATTGAGCCACCACAAATATCCATAAGATAGATTAAGTGCTTGTGAAGTACTGGTCATTTGGTCAAAGTAAGTTGCATCTTTCATAATCTGATTTCCATTCCAGTTCCCATGGTTCAATATAAGCAAACCAAATCTCGCCATACTTCTTGCATTGCTAAAATACACATTATTATAGTCAACAGGCACAAATAAGCCGGTCATTCCGGTAGGTCGCTTAAGTTTTTGAGTCGTGTAGTTATTCAAAGTCATTCCAGTTGCATTTTCTATGACTTTGTCTAGTAATGTGTACGGTGCATTATGATAAGCCCATCGTGTACCTGCATCCGCTTTGTACACTAGACAATCGTCCAATGTGCAAAAAGGATCAGCAACGCCATCGTCCAAGCCGGAAGTCATTGTCAATTGATGTCGGATTGTGATTTTTTCTTCCTGTTCAGGAGTGCAGTTTGTCCATCCTTTACCAATAAACTTTGAAGTAGCGTCAGAGATCGATAAATAGCCCTCTTGTTGAGCAATGCCCGTCATAAAAGAGGTAATTGTTTTACCTGCAGAAGCCCATTGCCAGGGGGTATCTTGGTTATGAGTGCCGAAGTATTTTTCAAGCACTATTTTCCCATCTTTAAGCAAAATAAAAGCTTTCGTATTTTCGGATGCTAAGAAGTCGTACAGGCTATCAATTTTTGAAGGACAATAACCTAATGATGATGGTGAAATAGTGTCCCAGGCATTGCCAGTTGTAGGTGGAAAATAAAGCGTTTGCGCATTTATCTTGATGGTACTGAATGCCGCAATTAATATAATATAAACCTTATTCATATAAATTTTATAATTAGACTAAGTGAAGATCGGATCGTTTAATCAACTTCAAAATTTTAGAATGATTAAAAATGTCAAAATATCATAGATACTTGAATTTGGGCTGATTGATTTATGATATATTTAATTGTTATATATGTAAAATTAAGAAAATTAATTATATGTAATGGTTGTTTGTTTTTTATTGAAATAATGCTCGGGTCATCAATCTCATACAACAAACGGCTTTAGCTTACATTTGACATTTTACATTTGTCGAATCCAAGTCATATGGAAAGTTATAATTTTAGAAAATTTTCCATCAACTGCATACCATATTGAGTTAAAATGGCTTCAGGGTGAAACTGCACGCCGAAAATCGGATATTGAGTGTGCATAAGCGCCATATTTATGCCTTCCTTCGTCCATGCGGTAGAGACTAAATCTCCACTGATATTTTCAACAACAAGAGAATGATATCGACAAACCTCCAATCCTTGTGGCATTCCCTGAAAAAGTGGGCAACGGTCATCAAAATAGATATTTGAAGTTTTCCCATGCATAGGTTCTGATTGAACAACATGAGCTCCAAAAAACTGACCTATGCATTGATGGCCTAGGCAAATGCCAAGTATTGATTTTGATTGGTAAAATTCAGATATGACGCTCAAAGAGATACCTGCATCATCCGGATTGCCGGCTCCGGGAGAAATGATGATTTTGTCAAATTCAAGCTTATGCAACTGTTGAATTGTGATCTTATCATTTTCAAAAATCTGAGGATCTACACCCAATATCCGTAGATACTGTACAATGTTATAGGTGAATGAATCGTAATTGTCTATCAGAATCATCGTAAAATATTAATAATCCCTGGTCAAAAACTTAGTTTTAGTAAAAGCTTCATGCCATTCATCTTTTGATATAGAATCCCATACAATGGCGCCTCCTACACGGTATTTTAGGCTGTGGTTGTCCGTACTTTGTAAAATCCGTATGGGTACGCTGAATGTACTTTTTTCAGGACTTAAAAAACCAATAGCTCCGCAATAAACACCTCTGATTCCGGACTCTACCTCATCAATGATGCGCATAGTACTTATTTTAGGTGCTCCAGTCACAGAGCCACAAGGAAAAATGGATTCAAAAACTTCAAAGAGACTTACATTTTCAAGCAAATCAGCTTCAATTGTGGAGGTCATCGCATGGAAAGTAGGGTGGGTTTCAACTTCAAATAGCTTAGTCACTCCAACTGTTCCTGTTCTGGAAATTCGGCCAAGATCATTCCTTAATAAATCAACAATCATTACATTCTCCGACCTATTTTTGATATCTGATTTCAAAAATTGTATTGACTCATCATCATGATGTTTACTACGTTTCACAGTGCCTTTCATAGGTTTTGTGACAATATGCCCGTCTTGAATTTCAAAAAATAATTCAGGAGAAAAGGAAAGTATAGTTTCATATTCGTTTTGTAAAAATGCATTGTATGGTGTAGGTTGTACACTCCTCAGATATTCAAACAGTTGGAGGTAATCACCATTAAAATCAATATTAAAATCAAAGGTATAATTGACTTCATAGGTATTGCCATAGGCGATTTCATGTTTGATCTTCTCAAATGCAGCACAATATTGGTCAAATGACAATGTAGGCTTGGGGTCTAAATACATTGGCTGTGATGGTGAAGGGATGTATGGTTCATAACTTTCATAGACTTCAAAATATAAATACGGCAAGGATGATTGCACTTCTTTTTCCAGGAAAATGTCCTTTGCTTCATACCGAATATAACCAAGCAAATAATGAGTTTTGCATGCTGTTTCTAAAAGTTGAAAAGCTCTTGAAAAAGACGTATTGTCAAATGCTTTTATAATTTTTACCGGATTTCTAAATATCTTGTTATCATAAATTTGCATAGAAAATTACCCTTTGTATTAGCTGTCGCAAAGATGCATTATTTTCTAATTATATACTTGTTTTTCGATATGTCCTATGGTGCTTAGCGTTCAATGTTGGTACCTAACATCATTTGGACTAAATTTTTTAGCTAAAGTTTGATGATTTTTTTTGCTTCTAATGTATGGGCATTCATGATTATGAGATAGTACAGTCCCGAATCACAGTCGGATATATCAACCTCCGTTTCAGAATTTGTTATTGTACCGGTAGTGATTAATTTTCCTGAAATAGACAAGATTTTAAACGTTAATGGCTTCAATTTAGGCTGATGGGATTGAATAACTATTTTGTCGGCTGTAGGGTTAGGAAAAACTGTAAAATTGAGGTTGTTGTACTGATTAGATGTATTAGAAATCGTGTTGCATGATGGCCATACCTCGCCTTCCTGCACTTTGGTGATGCAAGTATTACACATAATGCTTTTGAAAAAGCATGCTGCTCGCATGGCGACCAGCGAATCATTGGTGTATGGACAATGCCTACCTTTGACATAGATATTTAACTCCGAACAAATGCCTTGTGTAGCAATCGTTTGATGGATGGCGCTCGATCCTGCTATAAAGTGGTACATGTTGGGTTTGTAGCAATTGAGAATTCTGCCTGTATCTATAGGCACTATTTTATCATGCGACCCATGAAATGCAATTATCGGAATAGGTGTATCCGCTTTTAGAAATGCAGTATCCGTTACTCCGCCACATTCATTTAGAATGCCTTTTACTGTAAAAGTGTGGTTAAATGGATTTCCTGACGTGTATAAGCTACCTAAAGATTTGCTGAGTGACATCGCTTCGTCCTGATTGTAATAAGCAAGTTGAAGAGCTGTAGTAGAACCTGCACTTGAACCTCCTATAAAGATGAGTGTGGTATCTATTTTATATGTTGAATAATATTCAATAAAATACCGTACTGCAGCATGTGCATCTTGCATGGCACGATATTCTGCGTCTTGCAAAGACTGAAGACTGCCCGTACACGGACTGGTGCCACTATCCCATCCCAGTCGGTAGTTTATGCTTGCAACTACATAACCAGCTTTTGCCAGATATTGGGCCGTTGTAGAAAATGCACCTTTGCCACCATTTTGAAATCCTCCTCCATGTAGAAGAAGTACAAAGGGCCGATGACTTGTGGTATCTACTCCAACAGTTGGCATATACACATCTGCTTGCAATGCCACAGACCGGCCTAAATAATCGTCGGCACGTCCGTATTCGATATTGCTGATGATGGTAATGTCTTCAGCGTTAAAATAGTTTATATCGCTATATTGACTGGAACCGCAAAACGACTGGGCATTTAAAATGATAGAATATAAAAAGAGGCCTATCTGTAAGATTGGTTTCATAAAATACATTTAGTGAGTTGGACTTTCTGAAATGTAAAAGGTTTAATTTTTAAAACATTGGTTGATACGATTATCCACGGTAAATATACGGCATTCATACGATTATGATGTATTCTATTTTTATGTTTTAGGATAATACAATACGGCAACTATCCATACTTGAAAACACTTTTACCTATATCTGCAGCTACATCAGACAGTGGGACAAGTAGGGCTTGGATTGTTTTGTGTATTTTCCATTTAAAACGCTTACGAAGTATCTTGTCAAGACAAATTTTTGCTAACTTTGCACTTTGCATTGAGTAACCATTATGTCCACTATACTTATTTCACTCATCATTGGGATTTTTATTGCCTTATTTTTTCTCAATGTTTATTTTAGGGTTAAAGTACTGAAAGTGTATAAAATCCTTGTTCAAAACAGAGTACAGTTTGATTCTTCCCATATTTTGAATAAGTCAAAACTGGAGGCTGAGATTCTTCCCAAGTACCCTGCATTCAGAAACGAAATTTTGACTTTTACAGGTCATATTCGGAAATCTCTGAGCATAGCAGTTGTTTTAGTGTTGCTGATTACAATAGCAGGATTTATTTTGAAGCAAGTATAAAATTGATCACATCTTGAAGATAGGTTTAGCAGGCGTCGGGCATCTGGGCAAAATCCACTTAAAGTGTTTATTGAATACACCATTTGAAGTGGTAGGTATTTATGATCCGGACGAAAGTGCGCAGCAGTTTGTTAAAGATCATTATGATCTTCGGATTTTTGATACTTTTGAAGAAATGCTAGATCATGTTGATTGTGTGGACATAGTCAGTCCTACATTGCATCATTTTGATATAGCGCAACGAGCGATTAGTGCAGGCAAACATGTATTTATCGAAAAACCACTGACAGAAACAACAGAGCAGGCTGAAGTCTTGGTGTCATTAGCAGCCCAAAATCAGGTCAAAGTACAGGTTGGCCATGTAGAGCGTTACAATCCTGCGATTCGGTCACTTAAAAATGTCATATTTAAACCAAGGTTTATTGAAGGGCACCGACTTGCTGTATTTAATCCGAGAGGTACGGATGTTTCTGTTGTGCTGGACCTGATGATTCACGACCTAGATATCATCTTGCACATGATTAAGGATGAAGTCGTGGATGTCCGTGCCAATGGTGTCAATATCGTAAGTGGTACACCTGACATTTGCAATGCCAGAATAGAATTTGCTGGCGGTGCGGTAGTCAATTTGACGGCTTCTCGTATCAGTATGAAAAACATGCGAAAGATTCGAGTTTTTCAGGAAGATGCATATATCAGTTTAGACTTCCTAGAGAAGGAAGCACAAATCATCAAAATCGAAAATGATGCCGAAGACGACAATTTTTCAGGCATGGTCATACGTACAAATGATGGAGTAAAACGTATTAGTATAGATAGCCCTGTAATTATGCAGAACAATGCTATCGAAGACGAACTCATTGATTTTTATCAGTCAGTAGTTCATGGTGCAGAAGTATCTGTAACCATTGAGGACGGTCTTCGCGCATTGAAACTGGCTCAAATTATTCAAAATAAAATAACTGGAGTGTGAGTAAATACTGGATGTGGATATTGATAGGAGCATCGATCACCTGGAGCAGTTGCGGAATCACCGACCACGAAATGCCGATACCGTTTTATCTGGAGCTGGGAGAACCGGTGACTTTCGAGCCGCGCACCGAAATACAGGGTACTAATAAAATTACGGAGGCATGGGTTTTTGTTGATAATCAGATTCTGGGTGTGTATCCTTTACCGGGCAAAGTACCTATTCAATGGGAAGACAAGGAGATGGATATAAAAATTCTGGCAGGTATTCGCAATAGCGGTATGAATGATTACCCTGTTTTTTATCCTTTTTTTAAAGATATTGGTTTTCAGCTTAAGCCTGAACCCAATGGTATATATCCTGTAGATATGAAGTTCAGGTATATTGATGATTGCAAGTTGTCAGTATATGAAAATTTTGAGAGCTCTAATATCTTTGAATTCGACCTTGACAATAAACCAGAGACGAGCATGGTACTTACTGATGAAGAGGCTTGCACCGGAAGGCAGTGTGGTATGGTCGTGCTGAATAGCGGTAATCGATTTGTTGAGGTAGGAGCACTTACTCAGGTTTTGAAAGGGCAAAACGCACGTGGAAAAAGTTATGTGGAGTTTGATTATAAAGGCGATGGAGAAATAGCAGTCGGGATTGCCAAAAGTCAGAATGGTGTGATTATAATCAAATACATCCTATTTGTTCCGGCAAAAAAAGAATGGAACCATATTTATGCGGATTTTACGGATATCATTTCACCTAATGATTTTGAAAGCTACAGGATGATTTTAGCATTTTCTAAGACCGGAATTAATCAGGAATCCAAGGTTTATATTGATAATTATAAACATATTCACTTCTGATAAGAATGGGCAAACAAAGAATATCAGAGCTTTTAATCTATAGAACGGGAGATTTTTTTGCCGCGCTGGCAGCATGGTTTTTGTTTTTCTTATTCAGAAAAATAATCCAGCAACCGGATGTTGAAGTAGGAGAGATAATTGCAGATCACAAGTTGTGGTTGGGATTGATTGTGATTCCTTTATTCTGGATGGCGATGTACGCTATTTTTGACAAGAAAAGAGACATCTATCGATTTTCCCGATTGGAAACGCTGAAGAGTACATTCTTTACAGCCTTTGTAGGGTCATTGATTTTGTTTTTTACGGTGCTGGCAGATGATGAAGCGATGATGTTTACTTCCTACGTTACATTGTTTGCTACCTTGTTTTGTTTACAGTTTTTGTTTACGGCGATTTCGCGCATGATAATACTGACAGTAGCCAGTAGGAGACTACGCTCAGGTAAGGTCAGCTATAATACGCTCATCATCGGTGGAGATAAAAATGCCCTTGATTTGTACGAAGAAATCATCAGTCGACCGTATAGTTTAGGGCATAAATTCATTGGCTTTCTGGATAGCAATGGACATAGTACCAATCATCTGGAGCAATATCTACCTAAATTGGGCAAACTCAATGAATTGGAGCAGGTGCTAGAGGATAATAAGATTGAAGAGGTCATTATCGCTGTGGAAACCTCCGAGCATGGCAAACTTAAAAGCTTGCTAGATGCATTGTTTGACTATTCTCAGCAGATCCTAATCAAAGTGATTCCTGATACTTACGATATCATGATAGGCAATGTCAAGATGAATCATATTTATGGTGCTGTACTTATTGAGATAGATCAGGAGCTCATGCCCAACTGGCAGCGTGTAGTCAAGCGGCTTATGGACTATGCTATTAGTTTTATTGCAATAATAGTTTTGTCGCCTGTGATTATCTTGAGTATGATTCGCGTCAAATTATCATCACCTGGTCCGGTGTTTTATAAGCAAGAGCGCATCGGACTGAATGGTCAGCCCTTTATGATCTATAAGTTCCGATCTATGTATGTGGAGGCAGAGCAAAACGGTCCACAATTATCCAGTGATACCGATACTCGAGTTACGCCATGGGGAAAAGTGATGCGAAAGTGGCGTATCGATGAGATACCTCAATTTTTCAATGTCATCAAAGGTGATATGTCCATAGTAGGGCCTAGGCCTGAGCGCAAATATTATATAGATTTAATTACTAAAGCAGCACCTCATTATAAGCACTTGCTTAAAGTACGTCCAGGGATTACGTCATGGGGACAGGTCAAATACGGTTATGCTTCTAATGTGGATCAGATGCTACAGCGTCTAAAGTTTGACATACTTTACATTGAGAATATGTCGCTTTCACTGGACATCAAGATTCTATTTTATACCTTGCTAGTCCTTATTCAGGGCAAGGGAAAATAGCCATATACATATGGATTTATGATTTTTTTTACGGTTGCGATTGTGACTACCTTGAGTATATAAGTCATAGTTATTAAGAATTACGTGAATAATGTTTAAGCAGCGATAAGAATAGGCATATTTTTGTCCAATTCATGAGACATTTTGATGGAAGGTTTCTTTTCAAAAGTCTGATAAGATATTAAGGCTGTTATCATGTTATTTAGAAA
>WBZO01000195.1_pt1 | contig 157435 bp, 157 predicted proteins | sample 5204261 | NCBI WGS metagenome assembly WBZO01 (sample SAMN12412400, study PRJNA552823) | activated sludge metagenome | isolation source: activated sludge from anammox sidestream of wastewater treatment plant... | place: USA: North Carolina | collected 2017-09 | reverse complement strand
GTCGCGAAAAAATTTTGGCCGGCCCAAGACCCAGTTTCTGTAAAAGCGGAGACCTATTGCGGGAGGCGCGGGTGCTTCCCAAGTACGATTTGCCATCCAATCAAAACAAGCATGAAGTCGGTATTTGACCGATTCTCGCCTCCCATTACCGCGGTTCCAAAATGTTCACTTTTGGGCGAAAGATGTTCACTCCTCGGGATCCAAAATGTTCACTTTTGTGAACATTTTGGATCCCATGTCCCGTTCTCGGTTGTGCGGTGCGGAACGGAGAAATTTATCGGCATGTAGTATGCTATGGGTGGGGCTTTCCGTTCTGCAAAACTGTACGAAAACGGACAAGTGAACATTTTGGTTCCGTACATACCCCCCCCCCCCCCTTTTTATCAAAAACGAAAGTCGCGAAAAAATTTTGGCCGGCCCAGGGCCCGATTTTCGTAAAAATTTAAGACTTGAAAAATAAGAGTGGGTATTCATTTTCTGAGCACATAATGTTCGATTAAAACGGTTCATTTATTCGTTTCTCGCCGTTCTTCTATGCTGCTCGGATTGTGTATCTTATCTTCGGAAATGTGTACCTGGTCTGCTCGGATTGTGTATCCGCGGATACATTTTCCGAGCAGACACGCCCATAATCGTCGCCCTGGTAAGAAATCGACAGTCCATTGGTATATTCAACTTCGGAGCTTGATATATAGATTGTCGGCTCTGCGATCAAAACCAGTAGATATATCGATCGCTGCTCGGATTGTGTCCCCCAATTTTTGTATACATATACCCCCACTCGTCAGAAACAAAAAGCCACGAAAAAATTTTGGCCGGCCAGGGCCCATGATGTAAAGTAATGCGCTCAGAAGACCAAAAAATGACTGACGGATTGTGTTCCTAAGAGAACACAATCCGTGCAAATATTCGTAAAGTGTTTTGATTCGCGAATCTACACTTCGTGACGCCCCCACCACCATTGCGACTCATAAGTCTCTAACTCCTCACGAAAGTACTTATCGAGATCCCGGCGCCGGCGCATGGTGCCGGCGTCAACCCGTGTTTGGTCATTCCGGGACCGTGCTTGGTAGGTGTTAAGTTCGTCAGCGTCCATTTCAGCGTCATTGGCCTCGTCATCGATGCACGGGCTGGCGGCCGCGGGAGTCGCGATTTTACCGTACGCAAAGGGGTTCCCTTCTGGCGCATTCGGCGCATCGAGCGCCATCCGGTCCCGATGTCCCCACTGCAAGAAGGAATCAGGGGCGTCGCCTCGAGCCTCATCGTAATCATCGGCGAGCTCGACCGCCCCGGGATAGACACCCTTCATCGGACTGGGCTGAGTGTAGCTAAACACGGCATGCGGAGCGGGTTCACCAGGAATTGGCCAAAACTTGTCAGACTGCGAAGCATCGGGAGGGGCGTAGCGTTCGGAGACCATGCACAGAAAGGCGAGCAGCAAGCCGATAAGGGAAAGCGCGACGAAAACATTGGGGGCGACGAAGGCGACGACGATAACAAGAATGAATGTTAAGGCATAAAGGAGCCGGAGGCGGTTGTTCGGATCTCCGATGATTTTTTGGACCCGCCGGCAGGCGCCGGCGGAGAAGCGGACGAAATCCTGAAGCACCGAGCGGGGAGCAAAAGCTTTGCCGGCGCCCGGGGGAGGACCTGGCGGTTCGGCAGGAAGCAGAGGCGTTGAGCTCTGCGAAAAGCGTGGAAGGCCGGAATTTGGGCGATCCATGTGAGGGTGGCGGACTCGCACAATATAATACCCGTGGGGTTTTTGCGCGGAGCCACAAAGAACAAATCGCTGGTGGGGAACAAAAAAGTCGGCAGACACGGGCGCGGACAGGACAGTCTGAAGGGCTTCTTCGCTGCGGTCGGACCGCAAGCGCCTAGGCGAACTGGGACCACTTGGCAGTTCCTGGGTCGGGGGGAGTGATCCCGGGGACGACATTGTAGAATTCCAAGACGCAGGGAGTGGCGCCTGTGCTGCCGCTGGAGCCGCACAGGGGGAAGGCGTTCGGCGGCGGTTTGATGCCGAAAACATTGACGCCAAACGTCCCAGAGGGGCTGGGCTTGCTGCTGAAAATCTGGACGCCGGGTTTGTAGCTGCAGTTATGCGCGGTGATCTGCATCGGGTAGGCGACGGAGAATCCGCCGGTATCGTTGGCGACCCATCCGGCCCAGCACCACTGCGCACCGGAGGCCTGGGCCGCAACAAGCTGGGCCATGGTCGCAATGGTCCCGCCGAGCCGCTGCGCGAGCGCCTGGGCATTGGCGAGGTCGAGGCCGTACCGCCCGACGTCGCAAAGATAAACCTCGGGCATCAGGGCCGGAGCCACACAGAAGCCGTTGGCGCAGAGCTGGCCCGGAGGGCAGTCGTTGTCGGAGGTGCACCCCTTCGCGCGGTGGCGCCACCAATAAACGCCGACGACGAGAATCAGGACAATCGCGAGCGCGACAAGGATCGGAGTCGGAGACATAAGCTTTCGTTTTGCTTTCGCAGGCGCGCGGCGGGTGTATTCGGCGCAGACAAACTTGCGCGGGCCCGCGAAGAATGGCGGCCAAGGAACGAGAAAGGACGAACAGTTCGGTCCGTCCCGGTTCTTTCGTTGGAGCGCCGCAAAAATGTCGGCGGCATTCGACGCAATACAAAATTTTGTATTGCGGCGGCCTAGCGGGCTTCTTCACTTTTTCCGTCGGCAGACCCGGGGGGGTGGCCCCCCTCGGTGCCCTCGGCGCTGGAAGGAATGGAGAGCCGCGCCAGCTCGTCGGCGAGACCCTCCTCTTCGTCGCTGGAAGACGCAGCATCGGTAGCGCGGGCGGGGTGGGTCGCGGAGTTGAGGGCGGCGTTGAAGACGATTTCGTCGTCCTCGTCGTCGAGAGCGGGGTCGGCGTTGTTGTTATTACTGGCGTCCTTCCCGTCAGCGTCCGCGGTCTGTCGGTCAAGCTCGGAAAAGTTTTTGTTAACTTGCTCGAAAACGGTGCGGAGTTTGGGATCCATCGAGCTCGAGTGCTTGGAGGCCTGTTTCTTGTAGTGGCTGATGATTTTTCGGAACTGGCGCGTGAGGTTGGGCGAGGCGTTGGTCTGCCCCTTCGCGACGTCGAGGACGAAATTTTCCATGATGACCCCGGGGTTTCCAGAAGCGACGGCGTCGCTGTGGTATTCGCCAAAATTCAGCTTGAGAAGATCGACGCTGTCGGTGATGCGCCGGAACGCGTCCTCGCACCCGGGTAGTTGCTTCTTGACGAGGCCGACGGAGTCGATGATGATGTGGGAAAACTTGTCGACATCGACCTCGGGGCGGCGGTAGGCGTCATAGACGTCGTGAGAAATCCGGTAGAGCTTGTGGATGACGACGAGGAGGAAGTGTTTGTCCTCGGCCCGCGAAAAGCCGGTATAAAGCGCGCGAAAGTTGAGTGGGAGATCGGGAAGAGGGCAAAACTGGGATCCAGCACTGCTGACAAGGAAGCGATCCTTGAGCTCTTCAGCGTTCTCGATGAGCGCCTTGAAGGGGACAAGCCTCTGGCAGGTGACGAGGATGACCTTGACGAGGTTTGACTCCTTGGCGACGCGAGCGGCAGCGACAAACTTGTCCTGTGTGTCCTTGGGGATGGAGGCGTAGGGGTCGGCGTCGAGCGCAAGGACCGTCGCCCCGCTATGTTCCTCCGGAGCCGGAAGCGCCGCGGAGAAGTTCTCTGCGAATTGGGCGCGGAGTGCGCGGACGAAGCCGGCGAGCAGCTCAGAGTCGCGAGGGAACGCCAGCAGGCCTTCGTAGGCGAGGAGCGCCTCGAGGAGGGTAAGGAAGCGGTCGACGTGGGTGCGCAGCTGCTTGTACTTCGCGTCGAGGATGTTGAGGTCGACGTCGCCGGCGCCGAGGACCCCGTCGAACATGTCGAGAACGTCCCTGTTTTCGAGGGTTTGCCGGACGACCCCGGAGAATTTTTTGCCCTTGCCCATGCGGATGTGTTGTTTCAGCCCCGACGTCGTTCGTCCAATAGCGCCATACTGGGCGAGCCGCCGGAACAAACAGGGTCAAGACGCAAGGAGCCCGAAGACATTCAAGCCGGCCAAAGAAGCAGTCTATCGATTTCGCCTTTTAGGATCTATTTTCGGCGAGGGCGTCGGCGAGATCCTTGTAGTCGAGGTAGTCGGTGAGGAGCCCCTGGACCTGCACCCGGTAGTCGTCCTTTTTCTCGGCGGGAAGGCTGCGCCAGGCCCTCTGGACGAGCGGGATGACATACTGCGAGTAGTCGCGCTTTTCCTTGTCGACGGCCTCGGCGAGCTCGTCGTCGAAGCGGTTGTCGATGAAGAAGCGCTCGGCCTCGTCGGCGCTGGCGTAAATCTGTTCGGCGTAGGGGAGGAGGTAGCCGCCAACGATATCAACGACGAGGACGGGCTGGACATCGACGGCGGCGAAAACTTTTGTCTTGACGCGGTGCACGACGGGGTCATTTTTGTTGCGCTCGTGGAGGTCAGAAACGAGGAGTTTGATGCTGCGGTTGAAGCTGTTGACAAGCTCGGTGATGCGAATGCGGAGATTTTGGTTCGAATTCGTAAAGGCCATCGCGCTGGGCGTGTGCGGTCGCGTAAACTGGTGAGGCGCTGCGGATCGGCGCAGATAGGATTACGCAGATGGTATCGCTCCGCGGGTCCCGGCTCCAACAGCAGAAGAGCCGGACGCAAAAAAACCCACCCGCGCTGCGGGGCGCCTTTGGGGGCGTGCACCCCGCCCAGCGGAAGGCTTAATATCCGTCGGTCTGCTGCTGGTTGGCCCAATACTTCGACTCCATGATTGCGTCGCGGGCGTCGCCAGCGTTATCGTCTTCGAGCTCGTCCCCGCCGGGTTGCGAAGAAGAATATGCGCGGGAGAGGGTCCCTGTGTCGATTTCGCGTGCGAGCCGGTCGATCGTATCGGAGATGTCGCCGTCGTCAGACGGGTCGCGGGCGGGCCGCGCGCGGGAGCCGCCCCCGACGTTGTCGCCCCGCGAGGAGGGAGGGCGTGAAAGGGGGGGCTGCTCGTCGCGGCGGGGGGGCGCCAGGCGCCGCGAGATATTGGTCTCGAGGGGCGAGGGCCCGCCCCCGGACTGCAGCCGGCGCCTTTGGCTGGCCGAAGATTTATCGCGGCGCTCCAGCATGGCGCGGTGCGCCTCCATCATGTCGGATGCCCCGTCTTCGAAGCCGTTCTCGCCTTCGAACGCGCGATCCTTTTCGGCGCGCTCGAGGGTCATCTCGTCGCGGTACATGGCGTCCAGCGGGTCCTCGTCGACCGCGTCGGTGGCGGGCGGGCGGGCCTCGCCGCGCCGCCGCTCGGCAAGAAACATCCGGATGTTCTCCTCGTAAACGCCGACGATCGGGTCGAGCCCGACGTAAACATTCTCCGGAGTCTTAAGGGCGGGCAGCCGCGTGATGCCCTTGGCGAGGAGAGCGTCGAAAACGCTTCGGTTCGCGAGGAGCTCAGGCGTAAGCTTCTCGACCCGGACGGCGACCCCCATTTCGCGGATGACGGCGAGTTTCTCGTGGATGTACTTGAGCAGCCGGAGGGTCAGTTCTCTGCTGACCTGGTCGGCGGCGCGCTCACCCGCGGGGTCAACTTTAACGTAGATGTAGTGGACGGGATCGTCGCCTGCTCCGGGGTCAGGGGCCGGCGACGGGGCGGGGGGCGGAGGAACGGGAGGGGCGCGGTTTCGAACGGCGGAAGGCGGCGCGGCGTAAACGGGTCCGGGAGCGCCGGGCGGCGGCCCCCGGTAGGGGGGCGGACCCCCACGGAACGGGCCGGGCGGGGCGCCATGCGGCGCGCGAAACGGGCCTGGCGGCGGAAGGTAGGCAGGATGGGGCGGATAGGGGGAGTAGGGGGGGAAGCCGCCCGGCCCGCCCCCGCGGCCGGGAAACCCTTGCGGTCCTTGATAGTATGCCGGGCCTTGCATTCGAGAAAGACCTGTTCAAGCAGCTGTGTTGCTCCGCCGCGCGACGCGACTAATACATGTGCCGCAACAAAGCGCGCGACGACGCCGCGCGAATTGAATCCCGAAAGCCCGGAAGACAAAGAAGGCCAATCAGCCAAACACACATGGAGCCAGATTCGAAGGCAAAACAGGCGAACAGAGCGCCCAGCGCAAAGGCGGCGCCACCGGCGCGAGCCCGGGAAGCAGAGCCGCGCAGGCTGCACCCGAAGGTTTCGGCGCTGCGTTTCACAAAGATCGAGCTTCTGGAAGTCGAAACGTTGAAGCAGCTCTTCGGGCTCGAACGGCTGCCGCTGTCGGAGTACGTGCTCGAGTTCGAAGTCGCAGGCGCCCCGCCGAGTGTGCCGAACGCGCTCCGGCGGGTCCTAACGGACGAACTCCGCTCGAGCTGCCTCGCGATCCAGGGCTTCCTGAACATCAACGCCTCGACGGACCCGATGATGTTCGACCAGTTCGTCCGGGGCCGGATCTCGCTGATCCGGCTGCGGCCGCAGCTGCCGGAGGCGGTGATCCGGGAGGTGACGTTCGGCCTGAAGTTCGCGAACAGCACGCAGTCGCCACAGATTGTGACGAGCGGCGACCTCGTGGTGAAAACGGGACGGAGCGCGCTCCCGGGCCCGCTCTTTAATCCGACGTACGAGCTCGCGGTCGTGCAGCCCGGCCGCACGCTCGAAATCGACGAGATCTACATCGACCAGGGCCACGGCCGCGAGCACGCGGCGTTCAACGTGGGCTGCCGGGCGCGCGTCATCGCGCTGGACATCGAGGAGTACCCCGAAGAGGAGACACACGGCGCGCGCTCGCCGCATCGGGACGCGAGCGGCTACAAGGTCTCGACGTTCGTGTCGCGCCCCCGGCGGCATCTGGTCGACGTCGTGATCCCCGCGGCGCCGGATGACCCCGCGCTGCTGAAGATGCTTCCGATCGACGCATGCCAGAACGTGAAAAGCCGGCTCGCGCTCGTGGTGAGCGCGCTCGAGCGCTGGGTGGACATCGAATCCCGGCCGAAGCCAGCAACGACGACGTCCCCGGCTGCGCCAGGAGGGCCCCAAGGTGCGGGCCGGGCAAACAAAACGAGCGAAGCGGAATCAGTCGCCCGCGGAGGCGAGATCGCGTTCACGCAGGTCGAGCTGCCGGGCGGGCTGACCGAAGGGAATCTGCAGGTGCGTGGCGAAACCGTGACGGTAGGGGCCCTTCTCGAGGAGAGTGTCGTCGAGCTCGAACCCACCGTTGACTACGTGGCATGTGACACCCCGCAGTATGAGGGGCTGATCAAGCTCATCGTGAAACACCGGGGCGATACACGCGCGCTTCTTATCCGGGCAGCGAGGCAAGCGATCGAATGGATGGACGCGGTGCAGCAGGGTCTGTTCGCGTCGACACCGACGCTTGCGACGGGCGACGGCAGCTTCAAGCGCCGTCAAAAATAAGAGACACTGCCAGCGAGAACAAGTTTTTTCGGTCCAGGAGCGTCTTATGATTCGTCGCCGCCGAGGATCAAGGAAATGTACTCGCTCAGATCGGCGGCGGCCGCGAGTTCTTCTTTTTCCGGCGGGAAGTCCAACGGGGTCTGAAGTCCGCGGATGTCCTCGGTTGGGGCGCCAACCCGTTTTTCCACACGCGGCTCGGCAGGAGTATCGAACATCCGGTCGAGCTCCCGTTGCACCTCCTCGATTTCTTCGCGCAGGGTTTTCGGTGCGGCGGGCAAGGGCGGCGCGGCGCCGCCATCAGGCGGTCGGTTACCCTCCACCGGGAAGTCCTCCCACTGGCTCGTGAAGTGGCTGAGCTCGAAGCCCTTCTCGACGTAGATTTTTTTTCGTTCGCCGAACTGAGTCTTGAGCGCGACCCGGGTGTCGACGATGTCGACGATCTGGCGGACGATGCTCGTGTCGGAGCCCCGGCGCGTAATCCGTCCGAGGATTTGCCGGTAGCCGTTGCGTCTGGGGGTCGCGAGGACGATCGCGGTCATGTCGGGGAGAGAGATCCCCCGGCGGCTGTAGCCATATGTGGTCAGGACGATATGCGAGCCTGCGCGGCGAGCTTTTCCGAGCTCAGCGCGGGCGACGGGCCGCGTGGCGCCGCGCAGGACGCTGATCGACCGAGAGTCAGGCTGGGCGTGTTCGGGGTCAAGCTCGGGGACGAGAACCTCGTTGCTTTCGAAGCGCTCCAGGAGCTTGGCCCGCAGGGCGGGAAGATATTCCCGGAGCTCGGCGAACACGAACACCCCGTGTCGGCGGATTTCGCCGGCGGGGAGCGAGTCGGTGGCCGCGGCTTCCGGCCGCGGCCCGAGCCCGAGCGCGGGGAGGCTGTCGGCGCCCTCGGTTTCATGCAGCCGGAAGAGGCGCTCCACTTCGGCAGCGACGAGGCTGAGGCGGTGGGGGTCCTCGACGACGTTGTTGATCGTCATGATCGACGAGATGGTGCCCGAGGGCGTGAGGCCGTTGACGCTGTGTTCTGGGTGCCCGGCGTACTCAATGACCCGGACCTGGCCGGTGTACACAACGTGGCGGATGTCGTAGCCTGGGACGTCGCGCGTAGGCCAGATGACGGGGCCAAGGTGCTGGTTGACGTACCGATCGAGGCCGTTCGGCCCATCGTTCGGCGTCGCGGACAGACCGAGAACGAAGCGGGTCTGCGCGAGCCAGAGCGCCTTCGAAAACTCAGGTCCGCAGTACTCGTGGGCCTCGTCGAGGATGACCAGGGCGTAGCCCGCGAGGACGCCGGCATCTTTTTGGGAGAAGGTGTTGATGATGAACACCACGACGTCATGCGTCGCAGGTCCGGCAGGAATTTTACGCGAGCCTTTCGGGGGATTCTGGTACGCCCCGCAGACGAGGTCGGGAAGGACCTCGGCGAACTCGTCGAGCCACTGTTCGCGGATCGCCTCCGTTGGGACGACAACCGCCGCGGGCCCTCGGCAGCGGGCAACGACGGCGCACCCGACGCGGGTTTTTCCGAGGCCGGTGTCCATCTGTAGGTAGGCGGTCGCGCAGTGCGCGGCAACGCCGCGGGGGCTGAAGGGCCCCTGGGCGCCGAAGAGAAAGTCAAGAATGGCCTGCTGGTATTCGAACAGCGGGGCGGTGAGCTCCGCGGCGGGCTCGGGCAAGCTTCGAGGCGGAGGGAAGGCGTCGGCCGCGGCTTCAACGGCGGTGAGTAGCGCCCGATGGAGGAAAAGGTCGGCTTTGATCCGGGGGAAGCGATAAAACGTGGTGCCGTCGATGCGTTCGCACTGGTAGGCACACATCCGTTTCCGCGCGATATTTTTGGGACGGCCCGGGCATGGCCGCTCGACGACCGTGAGAGCGCTGAGGAGCTTTCGAAGCCCCTCGCGGCCGAGCGTGGCCTTGAGCTGTTCGGCGGGGACGAGGAGGCCCCGCGCGCCAACGTGGCCGACGAGTGGCAGGATTCCGTTGCGATTGTTGGCGTTCCTTGCGGCCATTGACGTCGATCAAAGCCTAATGCTTATTCGGGCGGCAACAAGCCTTCAAAATTTCGTCGCGCGCCCGGCCGGGGACGGCGGACAATCGCTGCCCCGGCCACCAAGTCCGCAAGACCTCGGCGGCAGCAATGTATGAATTCGTACGTTGCGCTTCGGCCCGGTGGCGTTTGTGACCGGTCCCATAAACGTCGCCCCCCATTCTGTCGTGCGAGAATAGAGGAGCCGACGCCACCCAGAACAAGGTCGCGGACAACAGAACAAACAAAGCGAAAAAAGCAACGCCGAAACCACCGCCACAATGGGATCACAAGGCGCCGTATTTAACCTAGTGCTGCGCGACGAGCGCTTCGACAAGCTGTTCCAGGCATCGGACTACCTCCGCCTGCGTCTGAACAAAATCCGGCTCGAGCGGAGGAAGAGCGGCCTGCCGAACATCCAGCCGACATTCGAGGACATCCGCAAGACGCACATCCTTTTCATCCACGCGCTCTACAAGCCGTTCGTATCGGTCGCGAGTGAGTACTCGAAGGTGCTCCCGAGCGGCGACGGGTCGTCAGTGCTGACCGAAAGCGGGGGCTCGGTCCAGTTCAACTTCAACATTTTCGGCCACTTCACGAGCGACATGGCGTTTCACGTCCGCTTCCGGCCGATCGGAACGGCGACCCCGACGATCCTCGAGCCGAACGGCGATCCCGCGGCCGCGTCGCCGCGGCTCCGCTACTGCGCGTACCCGGGCATCCGGATGTTCAAGAAGGTCGAGTTCCGCTCGAACGACATCCTGATCGACGACTACATTCGCGACGACGTCGCCGCCTGGGCGAAGCACTTCGTCCCGCTCGACCAGCTGACGGGCTGGAACCGCAACACGGGCCAGCAGGAGCTGAAAGAGGCGGACTACTTCAGCCAGCAGGGCTACACCGGCGCGTTTTTCTACAAGGACGGCCTCCAGACGCCGAAGTTCCTCCAGGGGGCGTTCGACATGTTCGTCCCGCTGCACTTCCACTTCTGCCGCGACGCATCGAACGCGCTGCTGAACGACCTGATCCCGAACACGCAGCGGACAATCTCGGCCGAGCTCGCGCCGCTGTCAGAGATCGTGCAGGCGCTCGACCAGACCGGGGCGCCGGCGAGGCTCCCGTTCAGCCGGATGCAGGTCGAGATCTCTCTGTACGTCAACGGCCTCTTCGTAAACCCGGAGATCCACGATATCTTTTCGTCGCGGATCGGCTTCAGCCTGATCCGGGTCCACCGCCGGCAAATCACGCCGCTGCAGCTCCCGGCGGACGCCATCCTCCTCGACCAGCTCAAGTTCCCGGCGGAGTTCCTGATGGTCGGCATCCGCAGCAAAGAAAACTCCCTGAGCTTCGACCACTGGTTTCTCTACGGGCGCGCGCGCGCGCGGGCAGATACCGAAAAAATTATGGTTCCCGCGATGATCTGGAACACGACGCTCGGCGTTTGCGAGCTGGTATGCCGCGAAGCGACCGAGGTCTCGACGCTCGACCCCCTCGCGGAAAGCTACAGCGTGACGGCCCACGGGACGGTGATGTTCATGTCGAGCCCGACGCCGTTCTACAACGCGTACCTCCCGGGGCGCTACTTTGCGAGCACGGAGCTCGTCTCGCCGTTCGATTCCTCGGCGGCCCTCATCCCGTTTTGTCTGTACCCGGGCAATTACGCCCCGAGCGGCTACTACAACCTATCGGCGGGCCGCGAGCTGTACCTCGATTATGTCGCGAGCCAGATTTCCTCGGACGCGCAGGCGGAGCTCGTGATCTCGATGTCGGCGCTCAACTTTCTCATCCGTAAGGGCGACTCGGTTTCGCTGAAGTACGCGATGTGAGGCGGTAAAAACCAAGCCCGAATGCCCAGTCGATCGCCTCATTTCCGCGTGCGCGCTGGAGCGGCCACGCTTTTTTTCGCGACGATCCGCGGGGGCGGAGCAATGAATGCAGGCCCCGCGTCGGGCTTGGCGGCCACGAGCGAGGGCCTCGGCGGGGGGCCAACTTTGTTGTTCGCGGACTCTTCGGAAGGCGGATCGAAAAAGTCGACAAACGGCTCCGGCTCGGGGGGCACCGGGAAGCGGGCGCCGCGATTACCTCCCGGGACCTCAACGATGGCGACCGGGTCCACAGGCGTGAACGCCGGGGGGATGTTCGGCCACCGAACGAGCGCGAACCGCTTGCCGCGCGAGGTAAATACCTCCAACGAGAGCCCCTTGTCCTTCATCCGGCGGGCGACCTCTTCGGCGCAGCTGCCCATCAGAATCGTGTCCATGACCCTCGGCGAAACCCCGGGATACGCATCGGCTTGCGGCGAGCGCTCACCGGGGCCCCCAAACGGGCCGCCGCGTATTATGTGTCTGACGGCGCGTACCGGCGCATGGCAGAAGTCGTCGTCGTCAGCTTTGGCCTCGCTCAGAAGCAGCGCGGTCGAGGTCGGCAGCGCGGCTTTGACCGCGGCCCAAATGGCCTTGACCGCTTGCTGCACGAGCTGCTCGTCCTGCGCGGCCTTCCATGCGCGCAAATTACGGAAGCTCGGTTCCTCGTCGATTTCGGAGTCGTTCCCCTCCGGGGCGGAGAACTTGGTCATGTCCGGATGGGCCGCGCCGATGATCGCGTCGAGGGCGAAACAGCGCACGTACAGGTCGCGGTGGACGGGCGCCCTGCACGTGGGACAGGTCGGCACCGGAGGATCCCCGTCGTTCTCGTACGGAGTAATATTCATGTCGGTGGTCGGCCGCGGCGTTTGCGCGGCCGCGGTCACCATGCCCAGGCAGCTGCTGCAAATCGCGTGGCCGCACGGCGAAAGCATTGCGCGGAGGAGGGGCCCGCGGCACACGGGACACTCGCAGCAGGTCCGAATATTGTCGACGAGGCCCGGCGGCGCGCCGGGGGAAGGGTCGTCGACATCGGCCCTAACTTCTTCGGCGTTGGCGGGTTTTTTGTGCGGAGGGCTTTTTTTGCGGAGGGCTTTTTTGCCGGGGCCCGTCGCCCGGATCTCGACGCCAAAGTTGCCGAAAAGATCCTCAATCGCGTTTCTGAATTCGGGGGCGCCTGGGCCCGAAATAGGACCGGCGTCGTCGGTGGACGTTCTCGTAGGTCCGAGGTCCATCGCATGCCGCGCATCGCGCACGGCTCTAACTAAGTCTTCGCTATGGGGGCGTGCGCCCCCAGCCCGGCAATTCAACAAAGGCCAACCGGTAAAGAAATGGCGACAAAGAGCGAAACCAGCGCCCCAGGAGGCGCTGCGGAGCCCTCCGGGGCGTCCGGCCATGGAAGCGAAGCGAAGGCCACCAAAGGCGCCCAGGCGGGCCTTTACGTCGCCTGGCACCCGTGGCTCGACTGCGAGCACGGCGCCGGCCAGCTGCACAAGGTCGGCCACACGGGTGACCTTAGCCGGCGTCTCGAAGACTCGTCGTACGTGACGTGTTTTCCGCCCGGCTGGAAGTATGTCGCAACGTACGAAACCGAGGGGAAAGACGATGCGCACCTGCTCGAAAGCGCAGTGCTCCACTGCTGCCGAGACGTTCGCCTTGGGTCGCGGGAGCTTGTGCGAGCCCCGGCCGCGGCCCTGATCGGGCTCGTGGAGGCCGCGGCGACAAAACTCGGCGTCGCAGGTGTCGTCCGGCTGACCCCGGTGTATCCCGCGACGCCCTCTGGAGGCTGGCTGTCGGGCGTGCTGGGCGGCGGGCGCCTGGGCCGGCTCCTGTCCGGCGGCAATAATTCCGCCAGCCCGGGAGGCGATAGAACCGAGACGACCCCGGACCCCGGGACGGAAAAGCTTTTCAGTCCACGCTTCGACGCAAAAAAGAAAGCGCTCGTCGCGCCTCTGCGCCTCGGCCAGGCGAGCGCAGAAATACCAGGCACCGAACCGAGCCTGGGTTCGGACCTGCTCGACGATATCATCATGGGATGGACGGCGGTCGAGGAGCCAGAGGCCAGAATGTTTTCGACATCTGAGTCTCCCGCTACGTCGCCGGTGCAAAGTCCCAAGACGACGACAAGTAAAAGTATAGCGAACACAGCCGCGCAGCCCGACGACCAGTTCGCGACCGACATGGACGTCGATTGGGCCGACGCGGCCGGAAGGCCCCTGGATTTCGCAAACCCGGTGGCGCCGCCAGAAGAGCGGCCATATCAAAACGAAGCAGCATGCCGCGCGCTCGCTGAGCTTCGCTGGAATCACCGGGCGATCGTGCAGATGGCCTGCCGTTCAGGAAAAACGATGGTAGCCTTCAAGATCCTCGGCAAGTACCTCGAAGACAAAAAAGCGGTGCTCGTGCTTGTTCCCGGGCTGTCCCTGCTGAGGCAGACGGCGCAAAAGCTCGTGTCGTACGGCGTCCGCGCCCCGATCCTTTTGGTCGGCTCAGACGCGCGCCCGGTGAAGCTCGCCGATGGAAGAGAAATCGTGATGACGACAGACGCGGCCCTCGCGACGCTATTCGTTGAAGGCAACGCCGGCGCGACACTGACAATCAGCACGTACCAGTCGTCGCCGAACCTCCCGAAGGATCGGTACGCGCTGACAATCTTCGACGAATGCCACCGAGTCTGCGGGGCCGAGGCTCTTCGCCCGTTCAACCACGTGCTCAGCACACACGCGGCAGGTGACCGCGTGTTCATGACTGCGACCCCAGCGTACGAGGGGGCGCTATCGATGGCGGACAAACAGCGCTTCGGCGGAATCGCATATCGCTACCACCTGCGCGAGGGGATCAATGCCGGCTATGTCAACGATTTCCGTCTGCAGCTCGTCGCCGCGCAGGAGATCGGCGGAGCGCCGCCGTCGCCAGGTGGCACGGCGACCACCGTCGAGCAGATCGTTGCGGCGATGGGCGTGGTCGACAAGCTGCTCGTGTTTTGTCGCGACATCCAGCACGCGACACAGCTGAGCGCCGCGACCGAAAAGGAGATGGCAAAGGCGGCGCAGCCGTTTGGGTGCATGCTCGCGCATTCGCGGATGGGCTCGAAGGGTGTCGCGGCTGCGCTTCGGAATTTCTCGGAGCCGGGACGGCGCGCCGCACTGTTCAACTGCCGGCTGTTTCAGGAGGGCGTCGAAATCCCGGCGCTGAACGGCGTCTTCTTCGCGGCCCCCCGCCACAGTCCGCGCGACATCATTCAGAGCATCTGCCGCCCGCTGAACCGCACGGAGGGAAAGGGTGTATCGGTCGTCTTCCTTCCGATCGCGCACGACCCAACCCGGCCGGCAACGGACCCCGCGAACCTTAAAAAATACGCGGCAATTGTCCCCTTCGTCGATGCTCTGCTCGACGAAGATCCAAGGCTATACGAGCACCTGCTGAATCCGGCAAAGAACTCGTACCCGATCGATTGTCTCGGAACGCACAGTCTCGCTCTTCCGAAAGACGCAGACAAGCGCGCGCTTCTTGCGGCGGTTCGGCGGGCGGCGCGATTTGGCGCCTCGACCGCGGAGCGACCAGTCGAGCGGCTGCTTCGCGCAGAGAGAATTCCATGGCAGCTGGGCTTTGCGGAGCTAAGCCGGATCGTTAACCAATGCAATCGATACCCGAAGACGACGGACCTTTGGGTCATTGGCGAGGCGCGGGTAAAATTCCACAACTTTTACCGCTGGTGCGCCGAGAATTACCGAAATTGGAAAGAGGGGCGGCCAACGCTACTTGAGCCGCACCAACTGCGCGATCTCGAAGGGTTGCGCCACTGGGACCCCTATGGGATCGAAGGGCCCTACCCTTGGAAGATTTGCATAGACTTCCTTGAGCAGTGGATTCGGGAACATGGCTCGCCGCCGATGATCGAGGTAAACCGCGGCGGCTACGTCGGACTTGACGCGTCGGGAATGGAGCGTCTCTCCGGGGCGATGACCTGCATCAACCAGGGCGACGGGAAAGCGCGGCAGGGACGAGGACCGCGGAGCGGCTTCGTTATTGATGCAGGAAAGCAAGCGGACCTCGATCGGCTTTGCGCGGAATTTGGTTTGCGCTGGCGAAAGGAACGCGGCCCCGATGGGGATCTCGTAGAAGGGGGCCCCCCAACGTTCATCCAGGAGGCCCATCGGCGGTTCAAGGACTACTATAAGGAGCACGGCCCTAATGGCGACTACATCGTGACGTGGTTCAGCGGTTTTCCTGTCAAACATGATAAGCAAGAGAGCCTCGAAGTACTAAAAAACGGGACTGCCCCTCTGAAACTGAACGGACAGAAAAGGGTCCTGGGCAAAGATGCCGCCAAACGTGTCGAAGAGACCGCCGCGGCGCCACGACCCAGAGATGCTCCATTGGCAGCCCCAACGGTGGCCCTGGCGTCGACCCCAGCAACAAGCCCGGTAGCCAGTCCGCGGCCGCAGAACGGCCTTCCATTTATTTCGGCCGCATCTGTGGAGACCGCGCCGAAACCGAAAGCCGCAAAATCCCCAAAAAAGAGTGGGGTGCGCGCGGAAAAAGCGCCATCCCCGAAGGCCTGAGCACGTCGGCAAGAATTGAACCGGGGTCGTCGACCAACAAACAATGGAAACGCAAGCAGCACCGCCATACCCAAGCGCGGACGATCTAATCTTGACCGCGCATTTCGAATACTCCGAGCCCACAAATAACCCTGTTGCTCTGTCCGTCCCGAACGGCCTCGTGGATGGCGAAATCACCGACCCTGCGGTGCAAAAGTTTACTCTTATCTTCGAGCTGACGTGCCCATTGATGGAAACGACTTTCGTCTACACGGACCTCACGCTTCCGGACGGAGAATGGCTGAGCCGGCAACGCTGGGCGGAGTTCGCCGCGGCGCACAGGGCGCGCCAGGAGGATGGCCTCGAATTCGGTGACGGCTCGGGTATCTGCACGTACGAAGGCGACGCGATCCTTTATCGCAATGGGCCAGGCGGCAGGATAGAAACCGCTCTCGCAGGTGAGCTGTGCTTCGAGCCGTTTGAGCGGGTCTCCGCCGAGCTCGAAAAGTGCGAAAACGCAGGCATGTAAGCGCCGCTTTTTTGTCGGAGAAACCCGGCACGCCCGAGAATTGAATTTTGGGCCCGACCGAGACAACGACCCACCAACGCCGGCCGAATAGCAACAAGCGAAAATCAGATGGAAGGCGAAGCACCACAAAGACGCGAAAACCAGATGGAAGGCGAAGCACCGCAAAGACGCGAGGGCGAAGACGGAGCTGAGGCCCCGAGGGCCAGGCGGCGAAGACCGGGGCACGCGCGCCGCGGTCAGGCCGACGGCCCCGCGAGAGGGGGCGGCGAAAACCAGCAGCCCGAAGAAGCGGCCGAATATGACCCGCGGCGGCCAAGCGGAGTAAAAAACGAGTCAGGCGTCCCGTGGATTGAGATGGCGCACCGGCTGGGGTGTATGACGTATTTCGACGAAAACGACCCGCGAGCGCCGAACCCCCCGGGCTTCAACGGCCAGCTGTGGCCGCCCCAGGCGACGCTCTTGCACGCGATGCTCGCGCTGAGTGAGCGGCCGGTTGTCCGGATTGCGGACAAAAGCGGCGCGATCCTCCGCCCGCACGTGTACGTCCTTTCCGAACCGCCGTCGTCGGGGAAAACGGTCCTCGCGCTCGCCTTCATCTGCGCAAACCGCGTGCGCCTGTTCCCCGCGCCGGTCAACGTCCTCACAATGCAGACCGACGACGGCGGCGTGGCCCCGATTAACCGCGCGGCGGTGCGCGTGGCGCGCCGCGTGGGCCCGCGCGGCCCTGCCCACGCGCACGTTCTGTGCCCAAACGGACGCGGCTTTCTCCCGGAGCTGTGCTGCCGCTACACGCGGCACCTGCCGCTCCACATCGTCGTCGCCTCGAACTCCGTGATCTCCCAGTGGGAGCGCGAGGCGCGACGCTTCTGTCCCGACCTCGGCTTCTTCACAATCGACAGCGTGCGGACGCTGAAAACGTTCAGCGAGCTGTACGCGGAGGGCCGGCTCGACGCGGGCCTGCTGTTCGTCAAAATGGGGAAGGTCACGACGACTTTCAAAATGCCAGGGGAGACCCTCGCCCCGGGCGCGAAGCAGCGCTCAATTCTCCGCGCCCTCCGTGCGGTGCTCGATGGGGTGATCGTCGACGCGGTGATTTACGACGACGCAGACGTCGCGCTGCTCACGCCGGAGGACTGCATGCTCCCGGCCGCGATCTCGTTCGTCGTGTCGGCGACCCGCCGACAAACAGTCGCGAAGGTCCATGTGCAGCCGGCGCCGACCATCGAAGAGTTCCTCGTGCGAAACCACGACGCGTTCCCCGTCGTCGCGTCGATGCTCGACGACCTGCTGTTCTCGACGCTGAACCTCCGCTGCGACCCAGAGTACGCGAAGGCGTACCGCGACACCCCGAAGATCGTGAATAGGCGGATCATCGTTGAGGGCGGCCGCGCGGCGGAGATCCTCCGCGACCTCGACGTCCCCGCGGAGGTCGTCGAGATGCTCAACGGCGACGCGGTCGAAACCGCGGCGAGCAGCCTCGGGATCCAGGCGAAGTCCGCCGCGGAGGTCGTCCGCTGGGTTCTCGCCGATCGCCTGTCGCGCTACCAGGACGCCGTCGCGCGCCTCGCCCGGCTCGACCTTTTCAGAAAATCTACCACGGGCCTGCCCGCGGACCGCGGAAACGACAAGGAGTACGCCCGGCAGGTCCGCGAGCTGCTGAAAAACCCGGGCTGCACCCGCGCGGAGATCCTCGCGTTTGCCGCCGCCTGCAAAGGCTACGGCCCGGAACTGCGGACGATCCTCGAAAAATTCGAGGAGAGCGCGCTGGAGGCGCGGGAGCTCCACGGCAAAAGCCTGGGGCGGATGCGCGACAACATCCGCGAAAAGCAGTGCCAGTGTTGTAAGGTGGCGTTTGGCGGCGACGGGCCGAGCGCGGAAGAGCTCGAAGCCCTCGCGGCGTTCGCCCCGATGCTCGGAGCCGCGGCGGCGACCGCACCCGCTGCGCTTGACGCGTACATCGTGAACTGCTGCCAAATTGTTCTCTGCGAGAACTGCGCCTTGCCGACGAACGGCGCGAAGCGGCGGTTCGTGAAAAAATGCCCGAACTGCGCGCGGCCCGTGCAGCCGCGTGGCGGCTTGATCCGGGTCGGCGGCGGTATCGACCTCGAAGCCGCGCTAAGCGACGAGGCGCTCCTTGGGGACGAAGTCGAGCCCGCGGACAAAACAACAGAGCCGCCCGGCGTCGGCGCGGGTCCCGGCGAAGCCCTCGGAAACAAAGCAGAGATTCCGGAGCCTGGCGGCATCGGCGCCCTCGATGCGCTCGCCGCGGAGCACGCGGAAGCGCTCCCGAAGCTCCGGGCTCTCGTGGGCGTGCTCCGCGGCGAGGCCCCCGCCTGCATTCGCGACGTCCGCGACGCCCCCCCGATCGTCAAGGGTCTCCTCGAGGGCGAGAAAAGAATCCCCCCGCCCGCCAACGCGGCCCGAAAGGTGCTCGTCTTTGCGGTCCATGGCGAGTCGACGCGGCTGATCAGCGCCGCGCTCACGCATGTCGGCATCCGCCACGTCGTGCTTCGCGGCACGCGCCAACAAAAAGACCACACGCTCGAACAGTTCCGGGGCGAAGTCAATGTCATGGTCGTGACCGCCGCCCGAGACTGCGCGGGCCTCGACCTCCCGTTCGTCTCGATAGTCGTCCTGTACCACCACATCCGGGACGAAAACATCCGGATCCAGGTCGTCGGGCGCGCCCAGCGGGTGAACAGGACGCATTCTCTCGAGCTGGTCGCCCTCCTCAACCAGGTCGAAGAGGCAGAGCTTGCGCATCGCGATTAATCGCGCGATCTTGGCAGCGCCGGCCATTTTTGGAAGATCTTCGTGCCGCGGGCCTCTCCTGTTTTTCGGCCCGCGAGCAATCGCCCAAAAAAATACGCTTGTTTTTCTTCTCAAGCTTCGCGGCGAGCGGTCAACCGAAAGCACCAGATGGCCGACGACAACGCCCCAGATGGGTCCAGAAACCAACGCGCCCGCGGCAATGACAGCAAAGCCGGTACAGGCCGCGGAGAGCTTGACGCGCCGGCGCGCTTTGACGCCTGCAGCTCAACCCCGATGGCGCTGCATGCGATTCGAGCGATGGCCGAGTGGTGCGACTTGCCACCGGGCGACACAGGCACCCAAAAACTTCAAACAATGCTCGATAAGTTTCGGCGGGCGATCGCCACCGAAAGCGGGTTCAGCCTCCAGGGTCCTGACCGCTACGCAGTCGTTTTCACCGCTTCAGCCTCGGAGGCAAACTGCGCGATCATTATGGCGGCGGCGCGCGCGTACGCGGCGAAGATGAAAAAAATCCCCCACATCGTCACGACCGCCGCCGAGCACCGCTCGGTCCTCGAGTGCTGCAGGCGGCTCGTGCTCGACGGCCTCGCACACGTGACATACGTGCCGGTCCGGACGTCGGGCCACGGCTTCGGGACCGCGGACCCCGAAGAGATTGCCAAGGCTCTGCGGCCGAACACGTGCCTCGTCTCGGTGATCGCGGCCCACCACGTGACTGGCGCGGTGTCCGATCTCAAAGCTCTCGGGGCGATCGCCCATAAAGCGAAGGTGCCGCTGCATACGGACGCGGCCCAATGCTTCGGGCGCCTGCCCCTCCGACTCCAAGGGATGGGGATCGACGCGCTGAGCGCGTCGTTCGGCAAGCTGCACGGCCCTCCCGGCGTCGGCGTCCTGATCGTCAGGATGGCGCTGGTCGACGGCTATGGCCTGGGGCCGCTGGTCGCCGGAGATGCAGAGCTCAACGATGGCCTGCGGGGTGGCGCTGTGAACGCACCAGGCATCGCCGCAGCTTTTAGCGCGTTCCGCGCGGCGGTGGAAGGCGGGGCCGCGTTGACCGCGGACACGAAGCGGCTGCGCGACGCGCTGCGCGCGGCGCTGACTCGGCGGTACAGCGCGCTGTATCTCGACGCGTACCGCGACGCCCTCGTCGGGAAAAACCCCCAGGCCTACCAGGTAATCCGCTCGCTCGCGGCGGACGCGCCCGACAGCGAAAAAAGTGGAGGAACCGCTCCGCTCTTGGTTTGGTTGTCGCCGCGTGACGGGGTCGGGGTCCTCGGGAACGTGCTGTGCTTCGCCATCCATCGGCCGGGCATCAGCGGCGACGCCGTGCGCCAAGCGCTTGAGGACAAAGGTGTATTCGTTGGGGGGCTCCGGCCCGCCGACCAGGCCGATTTCGTCAAAAATCTCGACATCCCTGTCGGGCTGCGCGAAGCGGTTTTCGTCGCCGCGCTGTCCGCGATGACGTGCGTCGACGACGCAAAAAAGTTCGCCCACGCGCTCGCCGCTTGCCTTTCCGGCCAAAGTTGGCGCAGGCCCATTCATTGATGCGATCGGATCGGCCTGGTTTTTTGTTACACGTCTTCGGCGCCGTCGGCGTCCCCGTCCTCGCTCGTGCCCTCGGCGGCCGGAAGCTGTGCAACCTTTTCGGCGAGCTCCGCAGCCCGAGTGGCGGCTTCTTCTGCGCGCTTTTGCGCGGTTTCCGCGGCCTTCCGCTTTCGCAGGTTTTCCTGCTCGGTTCGCTTTTGTTCGAGCTCCCTCCGCTTCTCTTCGGGGAGGAGGTTCATCTTGTTTTGGCGTTCAGCCTTGACGTGCTCGCGGAATACCTCGAGCTTCTCTTTGATGTGGGTAATCGTCTCCTCGACGATGTCGTCGGCCCGATGCTCATCGACCATGAGGACGCGCACGATCGAGACGATGTGGTCCGCGGTGAGCGTCCGCACGTCCATGACGGACATGACCATGATCCGTGCGAGCCGCGAGAAGCGGACGATGAGCTCCGTGATGAGGTCGGCGCAGTACTCGCGCAGGCGGTTGCTCACGCGCATGTTTCGGAAGTTGGGCCCCTCGTCCTTGACCTTCTTCAGCGCGCTTTCGACGTAGGTGAAGAAGGTCGTCTTCCCGGTATGAGGTTCGAGGTCTCCGGGTTCTTCGTCTGCGGGCTCCTCGACGACAGGGGCCGGCGCCTTTGCCCCCCCCTTGGCGCCCCCTTTGGCCGGCACGGCGGCCACGCTGGGCGCGGCGGGCCGCTGCTGCTCGGCGGCCCCCTTTTTCGCTTCCCGCGCTTCCTTCGCCTCTTTGTTCGCGGCGGCGCGTTTGCGCTTGAGCTCCTCCTCGGCGTCCTCGCTATAGTTCTCGAAGGAGGGGAGGTTCCGGAAGAGGGGCCAGGTGCTCAGCTCGGTGATCTGTCCGCTGTGAATGTGGCTGACCTCGACCATCCGCCGATCGGCGGCGTGCGCCTGCTGCATCGCGTGGCGGATGAGCTCCTTCACCATGACGTCGGCGGCGGTCGCGAGCGCGATCGGCGCGTCGCTGCTGATGCGGACGAGCTTTTTGGCCTCCTCGTTGATCAAAAGCTTTAGCTCTTCGGCCTGCGCCTCGTCGCCGGCTTCTTTGGCGGTTTTCAGCTGCCCGCGCAGCTCTTTGATCCGCGTTTCTGACTCAGGGTCGCCGAGGTTGTTCTTCAGATGCGACGTGACCCGTGCCTGCGAGACGTCAAGGCCCAAAACCACCGTGACCTGGTGGCGGGCCTTTTTGGGCTTGGCGTCGCCCCCGTTTTCGCCGTTCTCCGGGTTGGTGGACGATTTGGCAGCCGCGGGGGCTTTCGCGAGCTTGATCGGCGCCTTCGCGGTCGGTGCTTTTGCCCCTTCCGGGGCGCTTGCGGCGAGTTTCACCGGCTCGGAGGATTCCGGCGATTTGGTGGCCGCGTTATTTTTTGGTGCGGCCTTTGCGGGCGCGGGCGCCTTTGTGGTCTCCGGGGCGCTTGCAGCGGCTTTCACCGCGGCTTTCGCTTCTTTCGTGGCCGGGGCGCCAGTCTTTGGCGCTGCGGTGGAAACCTTCGCGGGGGCTTCAGGTTTCTGGGCGAGTGCCACCGTTTTGGCTGCGGCGGCGGTTTTTTGGGCGGATGCTGTCGACATTGCTGCGAGTTTTTTGCGTTGTTTGGTGGGTAGTGCGGTGCTGAGGACAGAGACGCTGTCTTTCGCTGTTGCATGCTCCGGCGTTTCTCCAAAAGGCCGGACCCCGAGAAGCCTCGTTGTATCTGTCTGGGACCCGCGGGCGGCGCATCAGCGGGTCCGACGCGAACAAAAATAATGGGCCCGGGCGCGAAAAGCGGGGCCTCCGCACTCTTGTGACCCGTGCAACGCCCGGCGGCAGCAGAGACCAATCCGGCGTGCCGCGCTGGTCCAGTATTCCGTCGAAGGACCTTGGCTCTGGCGAACGCCGACTACTGCCCGCCAGATGCTTCGTCTTCGAGAGACGTCGCGAGCTGCTGGAAGAGACTGCTGTTGCCGCTAACCGAAAGGCCAGAACCACCGTCCACCATTGGGGAGCCCTCGGGCGCCGCGGGCGTTTTTGGGACACGGGCGGCCCCGCCTTGGGGCGCGCGCCCCTCGGCAAACGCCGCACCCCCGCCACCCCGGCCAAAGAACGGAGTTCTATTTATTTCGCCGCCGTCGGCCCAGGTCACTCGCCGCGATTCCATTTGCCCGAACGGCCCTGGGTGGCCGGGGGGCGCCCCCGAAAGGACGTCGACGGCGCCCGACATCCTGCTTGGATTCGCGACTGCTGCGGGTGTATTTGCGCCGAAGAAGGCTTGATTCTGCTGCGAGTCGGCCGGCCGGAACGGCTCGCGTCCGATACGGTTTGGATTCGCTTCGGGCGGGCCGCGCGGCTGCGCAAACGGCTGCCCGTTTGACGCCACGTGATTCCATGGCCCGGTATTCTCGGTTGGTGGGGTGTCTTCGCGATTCGACGGCATGTGGCGTGGTGGAGCGGGTGTGGAGCTCGAATTGTTCCTTGATTCTGCCCGCGGACCAAACGACCCGTATGGCGGGTACGGGGCGTCAAAAGATGGCGGTGGCATTTGTGGGTCGCCTCGGATGACTCCGTCATTCTGGCCTCCCTGCCAAGGGGGTCCAAAGCCTTCTGGCTCGGCGCCATCGTTGGGGCGCCGCCCGGCACGCTGCTGTGCCGCGCGCGCGGCCTGCCGCATCATGAAGGCTTTCTGCAGCTCGGCATTGTTAATCCTTTCTTCTTCCGAAGCCCCGGGGCCGTCCCCGCCATCCCCGGCCCCGGCCCCGAAACTTCCCGGAGGACTTCCCGGAGGGGGGCGGCCTTTCGTCCCCTTGTCGCCGCGTTTCCCCTTCTGGGACAAGTAGAGGTACAGCACGACAAGAACGACCGCGAGGACCACAACCGCGACGATGATCGCAAATTTGTGCTCCTGGAAGAAGCCGCGCGGTTTTTCCGGCCCATTGCCGCCGTACGCCGGATAGGCGCCGGGCGGATAACCGGAAAGGTGACCCGGCATCCCGCCGTTTTGTTGGCCTGGAGCACCGCGAGGGGTGTGTTGGTAGGCGAACCCGGGCGGGACCCCGCGAACGTTTTGTGGAGCGAGTTCGGGGTCGACGATTTTTGGGACGACCTCGTGCCAGTTGGCTTGTGACATGTTGCTCTTCGCGGCTGAAGCGAAGTGTTGCGGTGATTGCCGATGTCGGTCGCCTTGTTTGCAGACGACGAATTAAGCACCTTCCTGGAAAGAAGAGAACATGAGCGGTCCTCCCGCGATGTCTAACACGGAAGATGCCTCGGCCGATGCAGCAGCTGCCGAAACGTTCCTGAGCGCGCTCGTGGAATGGGGAGGAGCTTTGCGCGTCTATGGCCGCGCGCTGGCCTCTTATGCCACCGAGGTGAACGATGTTGCGCAGCGCATGCTCGGTGCGCGTTCCGCGGCCTCGTGGGACCTCGCGCTTGAGGCCGCGCGCGCGGCCCAAGAGATGGGCGCCCCCGGGGTCGCAAGGGGATCCAGGGAGCTCCCTGGGCCGCCCACCCACATAGACGTGGAACAAAAAACAACAAAGCTGTTCGACGAACACGCCGACAGGCTCGAAGCGATGGAAGTGCGCCTGCTCGGCGCCGAAAACCTCATACTCGACCCAGCAGTACGTGATTCCGCCGCGGCCGGCGTCGGCCGAACCTTCTCCGACAATCTGTCGCGGCTTCTCGATAGCGTGCATCGGGCTCGCCGCGGTTGTTCCGCGGCACACATCGCGACCCTCGAAGCCGCGAAAGTTTACGGGCGCAGCTTGGCGCAGACTCGGCCTGATGAGGTACTCGCGGTCGCGAGCCGTTGGTGGGCGCCCGGCGTCGGGGACGATTCCAACCGCGTACACGGAGGCGTCGCATCGGCGGTTTATACTTGGGCGCTTGCGCGCGTGCGCGCCCTCGGCGGACCCGACGCCGCCGCAGCCGGCAAAATGCTCGAAGCTGCAAAAAACGGGAGCCTCGGCATCCCCGGCGACACGCCGGAGGATATCCTCGCGGACAGCCGCAGGGGGCGCAGCTACCACCCAATGCAGACGTTGGCCGCAATGCCGCGCCTCGTTGTGCCCCAAGGGGGCCATAGAGCCCCTCGGGCTGCAAAAATCGGCGGCGCGATTGCTTGGACGCCTCTGGCTCTTGAATCCGGCGAAGTGCTGCCGGCACTCCCTTGGGCGCCTTTTCTCGAGCAAACCGGCTTTATTGATTTGAGGACCGAGCTGGCAAAGGGGGGGAACGCGACCGCTGATCCTTTGCAGCCGGTGGTCGACGCGCGGCTCCCCCAAGCAAAAAAAGACGTCCAATACGATCTCGCGGCTTTGATCGATCCGGCCCGCGCGGGCCCGGGCGACACCGTCCGCAGCGGCCTCAACTATAAGCTCGTCGAGCGCCTGCGTTCGATCCGGGAGACCCCCCGAGATGGCGGGGAAACTTTGATGGCCGCCGTCCCCCTTCCCGAACGTGTTCAAGACTCTTTTCTGCTCACGTTTGGCGGATCGCAGGTCTTGCGCGCGACGCCCCCCGGCTGGGATTACGGACGACTCGAAGGCGACTGGGCGCCCGCGGCCGGCGTCCCTCCGCGGCTCAGCGCGTATTCTGGTGCGGTCGGTGTCCTCGTTGCCGCTCGCCGGACGGATGCGGCGCCTCTCGTCGACAAGTTCACAGCCGAGAGCAGCTCGGAAAAAGCCGCGGCGAGCTCGGGGCCCCACACCCGCGTCAGTTTGGACATCCTCCTGGCTCGCATCATGCAAAAATTTTCTGCTGCGTACGACGCAGCGCCCGGCGACGGCCCGGCAACGCCTGCCGAATTCCTCGGAATCGCGGCCCCCTCTGAATATGCGACGGGGCTGTACCTCGAGGCAGCCGTTTTCGATGCCGGCCTCGCGCATCTCAACAGGTTGTTTGATCGTTTCTGGGCGCCGGGCACTTCCGGCAGCAGGATTACTGCAGAAGGTGCGCGGCGAGAACTCGCCGCGACAGTGGCGGTCCAAGCGGCAGCCGCGGGCTTCGAGCTATGGCGGCGCGTCGTCGGCGTGTACCTGCGCCGCGCGCCGGACGGCGCGCCGTTCGGATACGAGCCCGGCCAGCGCAAAGCCGCACTGACCCGCGTCCACCGGGAGACCATCGCGGCGGCACTGGCCGCCCCGCCGCTCGACTACGTCCAGATGACCTTCAAGCTCTTTCACCTGCTCGGCGGCGCGGCGCTTTTCATCGCGTGAAAAGCCCGCCGGCGCCAACGCGGCGCCCAATGGCCGACGCGTGTTAGACGCGAGACCGAGGTTCGAAACCGAAAGGTCGATGGCGACGCGCAGAACAACCAGCAAAACGGCGGTGAACGGACACGGGCTCCAACAAAAGGTCTTCGCCAGCGGGGTGGATCCCGCCAGCGGCGCAAAGGAAGCCCCCGGGGACGGGGCGCTGGCGGCCCCCTGCGAGGCAAGAACAACAGAGCTGCTCGACCTCGAGTCGGTGGAAAATGGAACAACCCCGGACGTGGGCGGAGCAACGCAAACACCGGCGCCCGCGGTGCGCCTGCCACCGCACGGCGCCGCAAACGGAAATGCCCCCCAGGCGCCCAAGCGCGTCGGCCTCAAAGCTCTCGCTCTCGCGCCCAAAACCGGAGGCGAGCCCGCGACACCGGGCGCGCCCGCGAAAAGGGGGCCCGGACGGCCCCCCAGCAAACCTCCAGCGCCACCTCTGGAGCGCCGGGGCGTCGTGGCGGACCCGAGCGACCCGAACAACAAGTTCGAATTCGTGTACGACGACCCGACGGTGTTCAAGACCCTGTTCGTGTACTACAAGAATCTCCGGGCGCGGGACATTTACGTCCGCTGTGACCGCGACGGGATGACCTTTTTCGCGCGCGACCACACGAAGACCTCGCGCGTTGTCGCGCGGATCGAGGGGAGCAAGGTCAACTGGTACTTCTGCGCGGAAGTGTTCTGGTTTGGGCTGAACCGCGAGCAGGTCCACCCGATCTTCGCGAGCATCGACGCGTCGTTCTTCAAGATCACCTTCCGCCAGGAACATGGCAACACCGACCACATCAGCCTGACACTGAAAGACGCGGCAATCAACAAGGAGTGCAGCTACCAGATCATGCTCGCACACCTCGAGCCGGATCAGGAACTGTTCGACGCCGAACAGATCACAGGCGCCGAAAACCTTGCGCAGGAGTTCCCGATCGAGTTCACCCTGAGCTCGAAGCAATTCAAGAAAACCGTCGCGGACGCCGCGAACATGAGCGAAGACATCAGCGTCGAAAAGCACGGGCAGAAAAGCCCGTTATACCTAACCTACCAACGGATCGGCGCGACGTACCACGAGACGTACCACTCGGCCGACAAGATCAGCCTTCGCGCCGATCTCCAGCCCGATCAGATGTTCCGCTGCACCGTCACGCTCACGAACATAAAATCGCTCGCGACGTCTATGGTCGCGGAGACCGTCCAGATCCTGTGCCGGGAGACCAACTACATTTTGTTCCGCTCGCGCCTCGAAGGCGACGCTCCCGTCGGAGCAGGCAAAACCACCACAAAAAATGCGGTGGCAGCATGCGAGGCCGCCGCTCTGGTCGTTAGCACGCTGACGAACGTCAAGTAGCGAAAGCGAACGAAAAAATCGAGCCGCTTGTTGTTCTGTCTGTGGCTTGTCCGGGCGCTCGTCAGCTTCAGCGCCGCCGTGGGCGCCCTAGCCGCCGCGGACCTTGAAAGTTCGGCCGCACATCGGGTTCAGACAGACGCAATCGAAATCTGCCGACTCGTCGAGCGCCCTCCTCTGCACCGACTCGTACGAGCACCGCCTCTCTTTGCAGAAGGGGCAACGGAAGATGTCCGAGGCTTTCTTGTTGACAGTCTGTTGGCTGCGGAGGGCGATCAGATCCCGCTCTTTTTTGGTCGCCTCGGGGCACATTTCGGAGGCCTCCATCGATCCAAGCGCTTTCGGTTTGAGCTCGCCGGCCCAGAGGCCCTGAAGAAGAGCCTCCGCGCTGTCGTACGCGGCCGAAACTGTCGAGTGGGGGTCGAGGTGGACGTTCACCGTCCCGCAGCGCGCCGAGTAAACCGAGACGAACACCTCGCAGTCCCATTGGCGGCGAGTGTCGGTCGACCGCGTAATCGCGAGCGCCTGGTTGTAGCAGGCGCTTTCGATCCGCTGCGCCTGGGCGAGGGCTGTGCTTCGCTCGCTGCCGAGAAGCGGATGCGCGAGGAGCGTGCGCAGGAACATTGACCGGCAGACCGCGCGATGATCGAGGGGCTCGCCCCCTGCGCGGTCCAGGTTCTCAGGTTTGGCGGCGTCGGCCGGCGAGGCGCGGCCGGCCCACAGCATGTAGGCGAGCGTTTCGTCGGGAAACTCCGTCCACTGGAGTTTCAGGAGCTTCCGTGCTTTCAGCATTTTTTGGCCGTAGGCCGCGCTCACGGCCTGCGGATCGGGGTGACTTCGGCGGCCCGCGGCCGCTGCGGTGGCGGCCTGGTACAGCTCTTCTTCGAACGCGAGGACCGGCGCTGGGTCGACCTGGGTTCCGGCGTCCACCCAGCCGTCGCCCCGCAGGGCCTCCGCGTAGACATCCGGAAGGATCTGTTCGCGGTAGCTTTTCCGCATCATCGCGAGCGGTGTCACAGTTTTCGGCTCCATCCGGCTGTTCGTGCTCTTATGGGCGTTCGTAGGTTCCGTCCGCCAGGAAGGGTTCAATTCTGAAAAAATAAGAATTTTATTCTTTGGCGCCGGTGTTTGGAGGTCTTCACTTTCGCGAACCGGCGTACTGCTTCGCTTTTTCGAGGCCTGCGGGCTCGATCAGGATTTTCACCAAGGTCGCGAGTGTCGTCTCGATCCGGCCGACCTGGTCCCGAAGCAAGCCGACTTCGCGGCTCAGATCTTCGAGCTGGCGCGCGTTGTCTTCGGCGCACGCGCTGGTTTGCGCGCTCAGGTCTTTGATCTCGATCACCCGGTCCTCAAGGGTCGCGACGCTCGTGTCGACGTCGATCAGCTGGTCCCGGATGTCGGCGAGGGCGGTGGTTCCACCGAAAGAGTACGCCGCGGAGCGCGAGCTCGTGCTTCCCCGAGCGCGCGCGCCGACGTAGTCGTCGTATTTCTCCCCCTCGGAGCCCTCCTCCCCTGATTGGTACCCGTTTTCTTTGCCATAGTCGTAGTCCACCTCGGTTGGCAGGCTTTCGTGGTACAAAGACCCGCCCACGCCCTCGGCGGCCGGGTCATCGTAATACAGAGACGAAAGCAGGTCCTCGTAGAAAGGCGACATCGGCGGCAGCGAGTCGGCGCCGTTCGTCGCGGCCGCCGGCTGTGGGCCTTCTGCCCCGTTCGCTGCAGCTTTCCTGGGCTCTGCGGTCTTTCCCGGCGCGCTGGCGACCGGGTTGTATTTTTCGGCGTACTCGGCGAACACGTCGCCGTATGTCGTGTTTTCTTCGTCGGGAAGGTTGGCCATTCCGGTTGCTTGTTAAGGCCTGCGCGCCGCTTCAATTTTGTCCGCCGGGCCGCGATGGAGAAGCCTTGACGCGCGCGCTCGGAGCGAGCGCGTAGAGCACTCGGTAGTCATCCGCGAGCTTTTCGACGGGCTTGCGCTCGAGAATTGTCACCGTGTCGTTGCGGACCGCGTAGTCGACGAACGCCGCGAGCCCGCTGTCCGCGAGGGCCCCGCGGTACGCGCCCCAAATTTTTCCGTCGGCGAGACCGGCATGGGCATCTGGGCCGACCCCTCGGGGCCGCAGACTGTCGTTGAGGTGCATCATGATCGATTCGGGGGGGATCGAATCCGCGGCGGCGTCGAGACCTTCGAGCCATTTTTCGGCCGCCGCGTACGAGGCGATGTCGACGCCGGATGTCCAAAGATGTGCGGTGTCGAGGCACAGGCCGACCCGCGACAGATCCGCGTCGAAGCGCTCGCGGACCTGCCGGAAGAAATCCCCGAGATCCTCGCCCGACGCGTAATAGGCGTTGCTTGGGGTGACCGCAGGCGTTTCGAGATAGATCTTGACGTTCGGCGTCGACGACGTGTAGAGGCTCGGCAGAATCGGCAAAACCTCGCTTGGCGGCGCCGCGGGGAGATGGATAACGAGACCGCTGATGCCAGCACGCTGGCACACTTCGCGCTCGCTCCGGATAAAAATCCCCGCGCGAAGGCTTTCCGTCCAAACCTCGTTGTCGGGGTACGCTCCGTGGGCGATCACCACGACGCCGGACGCGTCCACAAATTTTTTCAGCTCGATCGCCTCGGCGGGGCGGAGCGTGAGCGCTCGGTTTCGGGGTCCGCCAACAAAAATCGAAGCCGAGCGCAGTTCGATGCCCTCGCGCTCTGCTTCGGCGATTGCCGCCTTGATGTGGGCGGTCATGCTTGGGCGTGTCCCCGCCGCGTGCAATCGATTTATGTGAGCGCCAAGCATAGTATGTAGCCTGTTTTTCCAGCGAAGCACAAGAATGAACCCATACACGGCCTGGTCCTCACTCCAACATAAAAATAGAGCCGGTCCAGGCTTGCCCGCGGCTTCACGGTCGAAACACTGGGGGGGGCGGGGCCTCTCGGGCGGACGGGACGGAAGCGCATAAGGCCGGTGACGGCGCTCCCCGCCCGGCGAGGACCCGCCGCACGAACGCGGGTGGCCCTTCGCACGCGAGATGCCGCATATCGCTCGTTGCGCCGCGGGCGGCCAAACTGTCCGCCGCCGAGTTTCCCTTCCACAGGAAGAACTCCCGGCTTTGGGTTTTCGCCGGAGCGCGCTGGTGCGAGCGGACATGCGTCAGAATCACCGCCGAGGCCTGGCTCCTGAGCGCAGAAAGCAGCGCCTCGGCAATCTCGACGAGGTCAAAGTTTTCGAGCTCGTGCGCTGTTCCCTTGTGCCGCCTCGATGGTAACCACTCGGTGAGGGTCTTAACGCACAGCAGACTGTCCGAGACCACCTCGGCGCTGCCGCGTGCCCCGCTGACGAGGAGACCGTACAGCGCCCAGCACATGCCGAGGTACTCCCCCCGGTTGTTCGTTGCTGGCTTCTTTGGCGACCCGACGAGCGCGCGAAAGCCCCGCAGAGGGCACGCCGGATCGACGAGGGCGTATGTCGCCTCGTCGACGCGGCCACACAGGCGGCCCCCGCCGCATGCGCCGCCCGCCCACGCAACGCCAAAGCCTGCGGCCGCGTCGGCCCGGCCGTTCCCGCTGCAGGCCCCGTCGCAAAACGCGAAACTTTCCGCGAGGGGGGCCCAGCAGATTGGCCGCAGCTTGTGCTCCCGCTGAAGCTTGTTGATGTGCAAGAAATCGCCACACGCGGCAAACTTTCGTTCCGGGGGCTGCTTGTTGTCGCTGAGGGGGGACGGGTGCGACCATTCGCGCACCTCGGCGCCAGCGAGGCGAGCGCACGCCGCAAGACTCTGAGCCTCGCGACCCCAAAGAAGAACGACAAGCCCGCAGCCCCCCTGCGCAGGAATACGGCGAGCCTCACACGCCTTGACCAGCAAGTCCTCCGTAAATTTTTTCCAAATCTTGCTGTGCGCGTTGCGCGCGCCCACGCGCGTTGTCAGCGCGCGATTTAGTAGCAGGCCGCCTTGCATCGCCCACGAGGTCAAATCGCCGGTTTCGCCGAGGCCCGGAGAGGTTTTGCCTCCTTGTTCCTGCGCGGGCATCAGCCCGCCCGCGCGCAGGCACGCATAAATATTGCGGAGGGAATCTGGCACCGACCCGTGTGACGAAAAGCACAATCCCGTTGCGGTCTGTGGGGTTGGAAACGGATCCTGCCCCATCACGACGAAAACAGTTTCTGCAGGTGCTGCGTATCGTAGCATTTCGAGTATGAGCGGGGCGGGGGGCGCCGTGTGCGCACCGTCGCCGAGCTTATCAATTTCGTGTAAAGCGGCCTTGAGCAAGCCCTCGTCGAGAAGCTCGCGCCAGCCCGGGGCCAGATCCGCGACAATCTCATCAAAGCGCCCGAGAAGCGTCATGCCCTCGGGTGGGTTTGCTTCTCTGCCCGTCGCGCCCGACACTGGCGTTTGTGTATCATCTGCGCCGTCGAAGGCTTCCATTCCGTTACCGCCGCCGCGGCGCGTTCAAATCTCGGCCCGAAGATTTTTCCGATCAATAGCAAGGATTTACGCCCGGCGCAATAACTTCGTTATTCACCGGCCGCCGACACAAAACGACCGCTTAACATAAACACCACAAAACAAAACAATGGGAACCGCGCTGCAATTCGCGATCGTGCTCGTGCTGATCCTCGCGATCATCGCGAGCTTTTGCGTTTTCTCTGGCAAGGGCGTGCTGTGTGGCGCGCGCGAAAAATTCGCGTCGCCGCGCGCGCACGAGGTGTACCGCAAGAGCCAAGACCTTTTCTCCCGCGCGCCGGACGGCGCGACGTACTCGGTCTACAAGAGCGTCGTGCCCGGCGCGGACCCGGTCCTCTACACCGACGTCCGTAAGCTTTGGACGAAAGGGGCACTCTCGCCCGAGACAGTACAATCGTCGCTCTGAGCCGCATTTGCCGCGCCTGATAAAAACGCGAAGCACCCAAGCCAAAGCGCCGCGCAATGTCCGACCCACACATACTTGGAACTCTCCTCCTTTTAGCAGGCCTGATTGCCATTCTTGTGATTATCATTTTCGTGCTGGCACGCGACGCGCCGAAGGGCCCAAGCCAAGCCTCGGCCCAGCGAAAGCCAAGCCCGGCCGCACTTTACAGCCGGACTGCGGGCGGCTTTGACGCCCCCGCACGAGCCGCGCTCGAAGAAATCGAGCGCCAGCCCCGGCCGTCGGCGGGCGAGCATGCCCTTGCCGCGGCGATAATAACGAACAACGTGCTCGCCAACGCCGCCGTTCCGTCTCAGGCGGACCGCCCTGGCGCCCCGCTGGCGCCGAGGGACATCGCGCGCGCGCGCGCGGTGGCGCAGCTGTTCGAACGCGCGCGCGCGCACCATCTGGCAGCGCTCCAGGAGCTGAACCCGCGGCAGGCCGTCGGTCGCGCGGCGGCGGACGCCGCCCAGCGCCGCGCAGCCCAGGAAAACGAGCAGGGCGTTGAGGCGATCATCGACCAGGCCCTAAATTTTGCGTTCGGGGGCGCGTTCGCCCTTCAGGCGACGCACCCACTCGCGGCGCAGCTCCTGGGTCCGGGCGAAAACATCGTTTGGTTGGACGTGCCGCTTGTCCGGACCGCGCTGACCCGGCGCGATGACGTCATCGAGGAGCGCCAGCAGGCCGCCGCGAACACCAGCCCCGCGCCCGGCGCGCGGGCCGAGCAGTACATCGCGCTCGCGACGGAGCACACGAACGACGGCCAGAACGTCCACGACAGCAGCGTCAACGCGTACCTCCGCAAAATCCTCGCGAACCTTCGCGGGAATCGCGGCGACGGTGGTGGCCCTCTGCCAAGCCTCGACACCGTGTGGGCGGAAATCGTCGAAAACGGGCTGGTGTTTTCGGCCGACCCTCGAGGCTCACCGCGGCCCGAGCTCGTTGAGCAGGCCCTCGAAGTCGTCGACGCTGCGCGACGTGGAGAAACCAACGTCGCGATCGGCGCAACCGACGAGGAGGTGCTGCGCCGCGTGTGGGCCCGCGCCGACGACCCCCGCAACGCCGAGAACCGAGAAAAACTTCGGCAGGCCGTCTTCGACGCGTTGGTCGACTCCTGGAAACACCCCCCGGGCCCTATGGGCTCAGGGGTCCAGTGCGTGAACGGGCGGACGGCGCGCGTCCTTGGCGCGCTCTCACTCCTCGACTGGGATAAAGAAAATTGGGACGTCAAGCGGCTCGAACAGCTGAAAAACGACGTTTTCGCGATGACCCGCGCGCTCATCGACGCAAAGGCGGCCGAGGCGGCCGCCTCATCCGAGCCGGGGCTGAGAGCCGTCGGCCGGGCGTTTCTGGCAAAGACGCCCCAGGAGCTCGTCCAGGCGGGGCCGGCCAGCCCCGAAGACGAGGCGGCGTTCAAGGAGCAGCTCCGCGTGGCGATCGAAAAAATGGTCGACGACTTCGCCCAAGAGCGGAACCGCGCGACGCCGGGCGCGATCCCGGACTACATGGTCCAGCCAATAAAAATCGAGGCGATGTCCGCCGTAATCTAGGGCAGAAAGGTCCGAGATATTCTGGCCTACTTGCACGGGACATCGACCGCGCGGACAACCGCGATTCGCGTGACGGAAAGGACCGGCAGCCGAGCCCCAAGCGCGACGACGGCGGAATGCGCGAACGCGCGCGCACCTCGCAGGCAGTGCGCACACACCACGACGACGCTGTCTTTTCCTTTTTTGCCCAGGCAGTACGCGCCTGGGACGTCGCCGATCTCGCGGCACGCGTCATGCTCCACGAGCCACGCCAGCTGGCTTAGCGAGTCCGCCCGAAGCGCGTCGACTTGGTCGCCGACCGCCGCCATGGTCCGGCAGATCGAAACCCCCTCCCGAACGAGCTCCTGCGGCTCGGTGATCGAGGCGAAACACGTCGGGCAGACCCCGAGCGCCTGCTTGGGGTCGCCCAGTAGGAAACGGCCCCTTACGGCGTTGAAGCCGCCGAGACCCTCGTGCCAGGTGAACGCCGAGAGCCAGCGGCTGCTCCCCCCCACGCGGATCGCGTGGAACGCGAATATCCGCCCCCACAGGGGCATGCCGCAGAGCACGCAGCTTTCCTTCTCGAACACCAGCTGCTCGCGGGGCACGAACGGGAAACGCGGGTCGTCGACGTCCCCCGTCTCGGTGAAATGCGGGCGGATCTCGACGACCGACCCCATGGACGTGGAGGTGTGCGGCGTTTCCGGGTGACGGACCACGCGCACGTCGCACGGCGGAGACTCGTCGGCGAGCGGATCCATCGGGATCCGGGGCGGTGGGCCGCCCCCCGTAGCGCGAGTCTTTGTCTTCGACGGCCCCGGGGCGAGCACGACGGTCCGCCCGGCGAGGGCCGCGGCAAAGCCACTGCGGTCGAAGGGAAGCGCAGGCGTGAGGAGGGTGTCCCATCCGGGCGCGGCGAAGGTGACCGCCGCATCATCGAGACGGCAGAAGGCCGCGTCATCGTACAGAAGCGCAGCCGCGAGCGCGTTGAAGTGCTCGAGGGTCTCGATGGTCTTGACGTCAAACGCGGCGCCGAACGGCAGCAGATACCAGGTGAAAGCCGCTCCGAAGCTCGCCGCGGGCGGCAGCGGCAAAACCTTCGTGACCGGGCTGCGGACTATCAGCCGCGCGGGTCGGGTGTCGTCCGCGCTGTAGCGCGCGGGCGCGGGCCCCTGGCTGCCCAGAACCGTATGGGGGAGCGTCGTGATCGTAAGCGCCGCGCCCGAATGACGGAGGACCGCGCTCGGCGTCGCCTCGACGACGCGCGAAGTCGCGCACAGATGCTTGTAGCCATAAGCGGGGAGGAGCTTGCAAAGCTCCGCGGCGAGCGTTTCGAGGTCGAAGCCTTCGCCCGGAATGAAGTACAGGACGCCCACGGTCGGCCGATAGGTGTACTCCCGCGCGAAGCTGTGGTGGGCGTCGGGGTGGGGCTCGGTCTTGATCGTAATCGCCGGCGCGAACGGAGATGCAAGCGCGCGTCCCCCGGCGCCGTTCGCGGCCGCCGAGGTGAACTGCTCCTCGCCGAGCTCGAAGTTGATCATTGCCGCCGCGAGGCGCGCAAGGGCCGCGGTGCGGCCGTCGAGGTTTTTTATCACGCGCATTCCTGTTTCCCGTGTTTTCGGGGCCCCCGGCATTTCAAATTCGGCGCCCAGAGTTCCTGCACGGCCCCAATAGCGGAGCGCCAAAGGCCCAGCGAAGAAGCAGCAAACAGATACCGCCAATGAACGTCCCCACCGGGATCAGCAACACCCCGCCCAAGCGCGCGACCTACGTCGCGTTGGTTGTGGCGGTCCTCGTCGTCCTCGCCCTCCTCGTCGGCGCGTACATGTACCAGCGCTCAAAGGCGGCCGAACACCCCGGCTCAGCGGCCGCCGCGAAAGCAAAGTTCCATGGATGGCGCGCCGTCCATTACGACGACTACCCGTACAACGGCCAGCGCTATCTTTGCGGCGCCCAGATCCCTGCGTGTGACTGCGCGGGGTGCACCCTCGCCGCCTACCGCCACGAGTTTCTTCCACACGGCGTGCATCCCCCGCGCGGCCACTCTCGAACCTGCGACTGCGCGATGTGCATCGCCGCTAGCCGCCGCACAGAGCACCTGAACAGCGATCTCCAAAACTGGCCCGACGCAGGGACCTTTGGCGCGCCGGGCGACACATACCCCTACGGGAACCTCTACGACAGCCAGCAGATGACCTACCCGACTATGTCGGACGGCGACGGCCACTACATGGCGTCCCACGGGCGCGACCCGAACAAATACGTGAAACTCGGCCTCGAGCCGCGCGAAAAGTTCGGCGGCGACGACCAGAACTGGCCCCAGGCCGGCTCGTTCGGCGCGTACGCCGACACGTTTCCCTACGGAAACTACGCGGATGGCGAGCAGATGTACTACCCGACCTTTTTCGAGCAGGACGACAGCTTTTACTACAGCAGCCGGTAGGGTCGGGCAGAATTAATTTTAGTTCCGGCGGCCGGCACAAAAAAGAAAAGGACGAATGCAGATTTCGCTTGCTTCGCGGGGCACGCGGTTCGCGGCCGTCTATTGCTGGCCGCCGGGCCCCGTGCTCCCGAAACCGCCGGCCCCCCGCGCTGTCGCACCCGCCGAGAAGTAGCGGTTTTTTTCGCTTTCGTCTGCGAGCCGCGCGCTCATGGGCCGGAGGTCGTAAGCGAGCAGCTGGAAGTACGCGCAGCCCGTCTTGATGCAAAAAGGACTGCCGCCGAGGTTGAGAATCGGCACTTTGAGCGCGCCGCGGTAGCCGGCGTCGATGATGCCGATGCTATTCGTCTGGATCAGGGGCGTTTTCGTGCCGAGGCTGCTCCGGGGGGCGAGCATGAACGCCCACGCGCTCCCGCAGACTTTGCAAATGCACGCAGCTTTGATCTTGAGGTCGAGAAGGCACGCGGTGTGGGCCTCGACGACGGTGTCGACGGGGGCGCGCAGGTCGACGCCGGAGTCTCCGCGGGCGTTGGCCCCGCCAGCAAGGCCCCAAACTTTTTCGGAGGTCGCGTCCGTCGGGCAGACAAGAAACTCGAGAGGTGCGCCGTGGGGGCACGGCGGGCATCCCGCGGCACCGAACGAGGCGACTCGTGGCGAAGGTTCAGCTGAGGAGTTTGCTGTGGTTTCCATCGTGTTTATCCGGTGGCCCGGGCTTTCAAATTGCGGCGGCGCCAAATTGCTGCCCTCAAGGACTTCTTCTCGGCAAAGTTACCCTTTAGGGCAGAGAATTTTGCCCGAGCGCCTTTGTTGCTCGACGCGCGGCGCCTTCTCGGGGTGTTTTGAAGTCACATGCGGTGCAGCAACACAAAGGCATATGGACGACGAAGGCTTCGGCGCGTATTTCGACGAATTGCTCGGGTTCGGCCCCGAGCCGCCGGCGGCCCGGCCAACAAAGACGCCCGAGGGCCCGGGGTCGCCACTCATTTCTTGCGAGCTCGTGCCGGTTGGCGGCAAGCCGCCACGCAACGGGGCTTTCGCCCGCATCCCTGCGCGCAGCCCAAAAGCCGAAAAAAGTGCGCTCGCCGCCGTGGAAAAGCTGGAGCAGGTCGCACCCCTGCGCGAGGGCGATCCGCTCGCCCTCGGAGGCGAGCGACCGAAACCGCCCGCAGACCCGGAAACGTACGATCCTGGGCGGGAAGGAAAAGAATTCACCCGCTCGCTGTTCGATGCAGAAACGCGCGAGCAGCTCCGCGCGGATGGCTTTTTCTCGATCGAGGAAGTCCGCGAGCTCGTGAAGACGAACAGTGTCAAAGGCACGGCCGAGGGGGCCGCCGAAGCCGCTTTCACACTCGACGCCGAGCTAATCATCCTCGTCGACAGCCGCACAAACTTCAAGGTCTTCGTGACCGACGACAACGTTTATACCCGCGACGAGCTGTACGTCGCGTTTCCTTTCCAGGAGCTCGGCCTCCTCCCGGAGGGGGTCTTTGCCCGCCAGGAAATCGGGGTGTTCCCCCCGCGGAAGCTCGCGCTGACCGAGGATCTCGAGTACCAGGCGCGCGATGTCGGCGACGAGACCGTCGATTTCACCCGGATCGAAGACCTTGTCGGCCGCGCGGCGAAGGGCCCCGGCTACACTGACGCCCGCCCGCCGATCCGCGTCGTCAAAACGAAGGTCTTCGTCGGCAAAGAGCGCTGGAAAGACTTCCTAGCAACCGCGAGGGTCGCACGCTGTCTCGTCCGGAGCGCACAAATGCAAATGCTCGCGCCCGGCGTCTCGTCGTTGTCTTTCTTTGCCCTCGGGGGCGCTGCCCCCGCGCGGGCAAGCCCGCTCGCGCTCATGGACGGCGAACAGCTCGCCCAAGAACAACAGCGGCTCAAGGCGCGGGAGGCCGCGCTCGAGCAGCGGGAGCGTGAGCTCCGGCAGAAAGAGGAAGAAAAACAGAAAAAAGACGAAGCGGACCAGCGCCGCATCCGCGAGGACATCGAGCGGCTCGAGGCAATGATGCGGGCGGTGCCGGTGCCTCGTGGGGGCCAAAACGGGAGCAAAGCCAACGGGAGCGGGCAAAAAACAAGACCCGCCGGCCAAAGCTGGCCCCGCCCGGATGGCCGCGATGTTTTACCCTCCGAGCCCGCACAGAAGCCCGAAAAAAATGGAACTGGAATGAACTCCGTTCATTCCATCCCGTTCTATGGCGGCGCCGCAACGCTCGAATGCGATTCCGTCCCCCTCGGGTGAGGTGTGCGGAAACGCTCGCGTCCCGAAGAACGCAGTTCTATTCATTTCGGCCGCCACGTTTCGTCTGAATTGTTGCCGGTGAGGTATACGTATCCTCCGGCACGCAGCTCAAATGAACGCAGTAGATGCGCAGTACGGCCCCGGCGTGTTCGCCGACGCCGTCGTCGACGTCCCCCCGCTCGCGCCAGCGCCCGGCCCGCCGGCGCAAGTTCAATCCTTCTTTCCGAACGCGCTTGGCTTCATGCCTTCGGCTGCCGCGACAGTCCACAACGCGCCCATGCGCGCCTCGAGCCAAAAAATTTCGTGGGCGCCCGTCGTTGCCGCGGTTCTCGTGGTTTTGCTGCTCGTGGTCGCCGTCGTGTTCTGGCGGGGGGCGACCGACCTGAGCAGCCGCCTCGCGCGCGCCGGCTGGGTGTTGTACGCGAAAGAGGGCTGCGGTTTTTGCGACGAGCAGCTCGCGATGTTCGGAAAAAAGCTGCCGAAGCTCCTCGTTTATTGCTATTCGGACGGGACGACGATGAGCACCTTCGACGCGCCGCCCGTCGCCTGCGGCCAATTCCGCGCGTTCCCGACGTGGTACAACCGGAAAACCTCCGAAACGCGCGCGGGACTGCAACAGCCCCAGGACCTCGCGCAGATGGCCATGGCGGAAAGAAAACCCGGCAAATAAAAAGCGGCCGGCGGGCAAACCGTCCGAGCCCGCCTCAATCCTGTGCAGCCGCCTGGAACGGCAAAGTGTAAAGGACGTCGCATTCGCTTTGCTGCGGCGTTTCCAGCCGCTTCCAAAAGGTGTTGATCGCTACCTCCGGCACCGGCCGTTCGCGCGCCGCGTTGAGCGCGCGGCAGGTGTTTTTTGGCGTCGTGAGGTGGACGACCACCGTCAGCGCGCGCTCCTTCCGCGCGCGCGAAAGGTATTCTGCACGCGCGGCGGCGGTTGGGTGCGTGTTGTCGGCGATGGCGTGGCGGAGGCCCAGCAGCGCGTCGCTGAACATTTTTTTGCAATCGGCTTTGTCCGTGTCCTGGTTGCAGACCATGAAGCGGTGGTTCGTTCCGCGCTTCAGGCTCCACCGCTCGCCCGCGGCGATGAGCCGCCGTGCGAACGTGGTTTTTCCGCTCGCGGGGCTCCCGACGAGGACCACGGCGACCGGGCAGCTCTGCGCCGTCAGCCCGAGGATCTCGTCAATGATTTGCTCGGCCGTCGCCCCCTGCGGAGCCGCGGGCAGGCCGTCTTCGCCCGGCTTGGGCGGGGCCGCCGGCCAGAAACAACCGAGGGCCTCCGGCGCCGGCCAGGGGACGGCCGGCGGGGCGTCTTCGTCCGCGCCCCAGCCGAAAACGACCTCGGGCGTGACGAAAGAAACGCCGGCGGCCAAAGCGAAACCGTAGTCCGTCGCGGCGAAGTCCCCCGGACGCCCGGCGGCGTCGCCGCAGAAGAACGACGAGCGGCTCGGGCGGAACCGCTGCTCCACGAGCTGCCAAAGATTGGCGTGTGGCTTCCGGAGTCTGTCGCCGACGGCCGCGTATGCGTCGACCCGCGGGCCGCCCATGAGCGCGTCGAGCTCAGCGACGTACTGCCGCAGCGGATCCTCGGCGGGCGCCAGCCCAGCCCCGCGATTGCTGAGGATCACGACGCGGAACGCGTCGCCGCGCGTCGCGAGGCTGCACAGCACGCGCTGTGTGAGCTCCCGGGGCGGGCCGCGACCGCGGAACGGAACGAGCGTCCCGTCGTAGTCGAACGCAGCGACGGCCTTTCCTGCAACCGCCGGGCCTCCGGTCTGAACCCCGAAACTGACGTAGGCCTGCCCGCCCTCCAGCGGCTCCCACACCCTTTCGGGCCCGCGGGCCGGCGCGTGGCCGCCGGTCGCCGACACGACATCGGAAACCGCCGCGAGGACAGCTGAGATCATGTCGGCGAGCGCGCCGTTGAGCGGCCCGTTCGCCGTCGCGTTGATCGTGCCGTTCTGCGTGCTCGTGATCTTGGCGGGCACGGTTATTCCGTTGACGGTGATTGTGTTGAACTCCATCGCGCTATGCCCCCCGCTGCGACCCTTCAATTATTCGAAGGGCGAAAGCATTCGCATCCGGCCGCGGGCGGGTGAAAAAAGACCAGAGCGGCGCGGCTTGATGTCGAAGACATTTGGCGCCGCCCGCCTACTGCGACAGCGTCACGACCCTGTCGACCGGATACTCGCGGGGCGCGACGGGGTTTTTGTCGCCGAACGCGAAGATGTAGCGCGAATCCCACACGTTGCCGGGCGCGAACGTTGCCGAGCCCAGGGCGCCGAGGGATAGCCCCCCGGCGTAGCCGCCCGGCGCGGGGCTGTAGTCGCCGCCGTAGAGCCGGAGCTGGGGCCCTGGCTCGAAGCGCGGGTCTTGGTGGATGCTCCCCAGGCCCCCGAGGGTGTCGGTGTACTTGTTCGCGGCGAGCCGCCGCGCGCTGGTGAGCCCCTCGCGCAGCTCCAGACTTTTGCCGAACTCGTCGGCGAGCACCGCGGTGCCGTAGTAGCCGTCGGTCGCGAAATCCGAGTCGATGTCGGTCGTTGCGAGCGGGCAGGTTTTCGCCGCTTTGAGCGTCGGCGGGCTTCGCCGCGTCGTGGCCGCGAGGACTGTCTGGCCGTCCTCGTCGATCTCCTCCATGTAGCCCGGCTCCCCCGGGTGGAGCTCCCACACCGTCAGCCGGTGGCGGGCCTCGTCGCCGGTGTACTCGTCGCCCCAGGCCCGGACCTTCGAGGTCGTGCCGATCCGAGAGACGGGGTTCGGCACGACGGTCAGGCTCGGCGCGGAGACGCCCCGTTCGAGGGAAACCTTTGACTGCGTCGAAAACGGCTCCCACACGACCGTTCCCGCGGCGTTTCGCCCGGTGAGATCGACCGCGTAGTACGGGTCGTTGATCCCCCCGCAAGAATACATCGGAACCGGCGTGAAGCCCGCGCGGGCACTGCCGGGCCGCTGAAACACGAAGTAGATGACAAGCAGCGCGAGCACGATGAGTGCCGCGACGATGAGCGCTTGGCGTTTTCCGTCCATGTTGTTGCGCGCGTTTGTTCTTTGTTTTGTCCGCTTGGCGTCTGTGCAAAACGTCAGGCTCTCGCTGGCGCTCTATACGGCGCGAGGAGAAAAGTCGAGAGATCTGCGGACACATCGGCGCCGCGCGGCCGCCCGAAACAGAGGGGGCCCGAACGAATCCTGTTTTTCGCGCTTCACGGGATCCGGCCGAAGCCCGACGGCAAGCCCCAGCCGTAGCCCGCGGGCATGTCGCCGCCTCCCTCCGTCCACCCCTGCCGCCGATAATGCGGCGTCGGGCACGAACACTCCGAAGCCACCGGATGGAACGCGAGCGCCCACGGTTCGACCCCCCAGGTCCCGTTCGGGATTGTCCCGGTGTACGGGACGTAGCTCCGCGTCGGCTCCTCGCGCGCGTATAGCGTGTAGAAGCCCTCGCGACGCGCCTTCACGGCGAAGATGATCGCCGCCACGGCCACGAGAAGCGCGACGACGAGAAGTGCGAGAAGCATGCGGCGCCCCGAGATTTTTTCTGTTCCGCCCCCCTGGTAGTAAACGGGGTCTTCGCGGCGGCCGTCCTCCGCGCATTCCCCGCTCGCGTCGTCGCAGAAACCAAGCTGCGGCTGTTCATCGAACGCGTCCATCGTGGCGCCTTATTTGCGTCGGCGAATTTTGCTGCCTGGCCCACGGGGGGTAAAACCCCTCTTATCGCCGCGCCCATTCGCCGCGCTGTCCGGGGTGCGACCATCGGCGCCAGACGCGCCCTGTTTTGGAGAGTTGGGGCGGGGAGGACCACGTCGCCCGAGTCGCATGGCCGGAAACCGCTGCAACATCTACGAATTCATCGACAAAATCAAGGACGCCAAGAGCTTCGAGGAGGCGAAGCAGTACCTCGTCCCGTTGCTTGAGCTGTGCGCCTACGTCATCGTGCAGTCCGACGCCGCCGTTCTCGAGGACCACGAAAACTGGCGGGACACGTTCGCCGGGCGGCTCAGAGAAGCCACCGCGCAGTCTGGCGGGGGCGCGGCTTATAGCGCGCCGAGCCCGATCCCCGCAAATACCCGCGTCCATGTCTCGGGCAGCTCGCAGAAAAAATATCTGGGCGCCGCCAAGCCGCCCAAAACCAGCGGAATGAACGAGAGCGATGGCCGGCTTGTCGTGCGGTCCGCCCGCCCGCCCTCGGGCCAAAACCTCCCCGCTTCGCTCCAGAGCATCATGAACGGCACCCACCCGTCGCTGAACAACGACGACTAAGGGCCACTAGTTGTCGCGGGCCTCCCACTTGATGGGCCAGATCGTCAAACTTTCGCCGCGAAAGGAACCACACGCGAACCCGCCGCGTGCCGCGAACAGCAGAAGCGCGACGAGGACAACCAAAACCGCGACCAGCGCACACACATCAACCCGGCAAGCCATCCCGTTACAGAAGTTCGGCAGTATTGCAGCCGGCTAGAAACCGCGCGCTGTGTTTTGGCTGGCACGCCTTTGGCCGCGATGGCGGTTTTTTGCTGCTCGGCAATATCTCGTGGTTTTCGATGGGCAAGATCTTGCCCGCGGACATCGAATACGCCGTAATCATCGCGCTCGTCATCGTCCTTGTGTTCGCCTTCGTTCGCGCCCAGTTCGCGATCTCCGATTTTGAGGGGCGCTGGACCGACGGCGAGGGGAACATGTTCGTTATCGAACGTCGCCCTGCGCGGCCGGAATTGGGGGTTGGTTCGGCGTCCGCGCCGCATCAGGGGGGCGCCAGCGGCTCGACTGCCGGCCAAGGGCATCGGCTGCGAATCTTGTCGGCCGTCGGCATCGGGCCCCGGCGGCCCGGCCAGCCAACGATCACCAGCCACGCCGCGGACGTCAAACTGTTCCGACGCTTGTGCACCGCCGATGGCGGTGCCGCATCGTGCGCGCGGCTGTCGCTGGACGGGCGCTACCTCGAGTGGGGTGGCGGCGCTGGAGATCGCCAACGCCGCTGGCACAAAAACGGGGTGCTGTGAGATAATTGAAGAACGCGCCTCGGCGAAAACGATGCACGCGGGCGCCAAAACGAGGGACGAACAACACGAAAGCCAGGCGGCATGTGTATATATAGATATATGTACTACATCAATGCAATCCTCCGCCAGCCCGCCCCAAAAAAAACAGGGAGAGATCGCCGAGGGCGGTATCGAAGCGCTCACGGCAAAATGGCTCCGAGCCGACGGCTTTCCGGCGGTTCCGACCGCGGGGCCGCTGCCGTCCGTCTTCGAGCTTGCGGCGCTAATGATCCTGGGGCGCATCCCGTTCCCCTACAAGCGGGGAACGATGCCCGACCCCCGGGGCCTGTACGATGCGGCGCAGCGCGGCGGCCTCTCCACCGCCGTCTTCGAGCTCGCGGCGGTGCCGGACCGCGCGCCCTGCACGGGCAAGTGGGGCTTCGAAGGCGCGCCCCTTTCTTTGCAAATCGAGGCCACGGCCTACGCCCGCATCGACCAAATCACGGACTATTTCACGGAATACGCGCGCGTCACCGCTCGCGTTTGCGGCTGGCCCTCGCCGCTGGCGGCTTGGTCCCGCCCGGACTTCGCCATCGAGATCGCAGGGAATGCCCTCGCATCGGCCCGGGCCCGCGGACAGCCGCTCGACGCGCACGCCCTACGCGAGGCTGTGTATGCCGCGGTGCCCGAATGCACGCAGTTTAAGATCTCGCTGGCTTGGTGGGTGTTCCGCCGGTTCCGCGCGGCGGTTGTCCTCGATCCCTGCGCGGGCTGGGGCGACCGCCTTATCGGCGCGGCGGCGGCCGGTGTGCGGCGCTACCTGGGGGCCGACCCAAACGTGGCCCTACGGGCCGGCCACGAGGAAATCGTGCGCACGCTGCTCTCAGCAAAACAGCAAAAAGCGTTTACGGTCGAATACACGCCCTTCGCGGCTCTCGACCTGGAAAAGGCCGGCTACCACGGCAAGAACCGGCCCGACCTCGTCTTCACGAGCCCGCCGTTCTTTGACTTCGAAGTGTACGCGGAGGGCGCGCAGGCCCGCGGACAGAGCATCGAAGACACTGTGGGCTTCGATGCCTGGCTGCGCGGCTTCCTCCTCCCGGCGCTGGACAAAATGTGGCAAGCGTTGCGCCCCGGGGGCCACTTGGTCTTGTACCTAAAGGACGTGCACAAACGCGACCAGCGGCTCCCCCTCTGCGGGGAGGTCCGGCGCTACGTCGAGGAGCGGCTCGGGGGCGACCACCTGGCGACGATCGCTTGCCACCGCCTCAATCGGATCTACAGGGGGGAGGCCCGTCGCCGCCAATGCCGCGACGCCGGAGGGAAAAAGGGGCCCAACGTTGTCCCTTTGTGGGTTTGGCGCAAACGGGCCGAAGCCGCAGAGCCGTCCGACGGCCCCCGATCTGGCACCGCTCAAGACATCAACCCCGTCGGTTTGGCACTCACTCGAGATCCAGTGTGACGCCGAGGTTGTGGACCGCGGCGCTGGCCCGCTGAATTTTTTCTCCGATTTTTTGCAGGATATTCCCGGCGTCCGAAAGGTCGGCGATGCAGCCCGACTCGATCAGGCCCGGCTTCGTGCCGATCGAAAGCAGCGTGCCGCCGGTGCTGTAGACCCGCTGGGCGATGCTTTGGTGGACGCCGCGCCCGGCCGCTTCGAAGCTCCGCGCGGCTTTGAGGAGCGCCTGGTCGCTGTTGCAGAGGTTGTAGTAGACCTCCGCCACGTTCGCGTAGGTCGGCGGCATGACCGCGATCCGCTGCCGCGTGGCATCGAGCGGGGCGACCGCTGCCGCGACCGCCCGCCGCGCGGCCGTGATGCGCGGCGCGACGTCAGCCATCGAGCCCGCGCACGAGGTTTCGATCTGCGAGGCGGTTGAGGCGAACGCCTGGGCCGTCGCGGACAGGTCCGCGAGGCGGCCGCTGAGTGCGACGAGGCCGTCGAGTACGAGGCGCGTGGCCGGGGCGCCCAGGCCGAACCTTTCCTGCGTGTTGCGCCGCCGGTACCAGCGGATGGCAAACCACGCGAGAATGACAATGACGGCAACGATGATGAGCGCGATTAGCGCTTTGGTGCTGGTGCTGACGCCCATGATACTGTTTACGACTTCTACGAAGCGATTGTTGCTGTGTTGGCGTCGGACGGGTGTGTGGCCGAGACGCTCAAACAACTTGTTGTTCTGGCCGTGTTCCGCGGTCGACTATTGAGTAAATCGACGAAACCCCGCCTCGGCAAATCGCCAAACTGCTGGCTAAGCGGACCAAAATTGAATGGCGCGCGCGGGTGCAACACACATCGCAGTCACCGACCACTCGAAACGACAATGTCAGAAACCGTTCGCGAAGCAAACGACCACACGTCCGAGCAGACAGTCCACCCCCGGCCAGAAGTAAACACGAGTAACCTCGTTCCTGCCCTCCCAGCCTCCGGCGACCAGGCCGAGCTCAAAAAACAAGACAACGGGCCAGGCCCCGAGCCCGCCGACTTCGACGACAGAGAGTTCGCCCCGTGCGTACCGCCGCCGGCGCCGTACGTGCACCTGTGCAAGCTCGTGAACCTACCGGACCTTTGGTGGGAGCTGTTCTATGAGCATCCTGGCTTCATGTGCGAGTTCTGCGAGGGCCTCGAAAACATGGAGTACTCGCCCGACGAAGAGGAAATCGTCGGGGTCTTTTGCGAAAGCTGCCGAATCAAGATCGCGCGGCTCCCGGCGAACGCGTGTCCCGGGTCGGCGCCCGGTTGCCTCGCGGTCCGATGGGTCGGGCCGCTGGGCGAGATCTCCGACTTCTGCCGCACGTGTGCCCAAGATAACGCGGCATATCGGGGCCGCGCCCCCCCGCCGAAAAAACACTCCGACGAGGCGAAACCCCGGCGACGCGGCAAACGCGGAGGACGGAGGGTCCGGGCCCGCAAAGAAAGGCAACAGCGCGCCTCCGGTGCCGGCCTTGGAGCGGATACAGAAGGCGAGGAAATCGAAGCCGTGGTCGGAGTGCCTTTGTCGTCCGCGGTCGAGCCAGGGCACGCCTCGAGGCCATACGGCCTCGAGATCCAGCTCGGCAAAACGCCGGGGCTCAGGGTTGTCGAGTCCGTGCCGGCTTTGCGGCTCCGGTAGGGCGCCGAGATCAGCAAAATTGAACGCGGCGCTTTTTTGTCAACACGACACCCCGATGGCACCGACGAAAACCAAAACAAGCCCCTCGAAAACTTCGAGGAACTGCACGACGGAGGGGGCCGGAGCCCCCTCATTCGAGGCGCCGAGCGGCGGGACGACAGCTCTTGCCCCTCGCCATTTCGCCCCCTTGCCGCGCGAGGCTCTGCGGATCGTCGCGGCGCATGTCAAATCGACCATGTCGGCTCTCTCTGAAGACCGCGCTCTCGTTAGAGCGGACGGGGGCGAGCCCCAGATCCGAGTGCTCAACATCAGGGTACCTGCGCGGTCCCAACGGTCCAGGCATGGCGGTAGCCCATACGCGGGCAAACCGCAGACATCGGAAACAGCCGATATACACCACGTACGCATTTCGGGCCCCATGAGCCGCGCCGAGATTGCAAAGCAGCACAGCTTCGCGATTCCCCTCCTACACGAAAGCGCCGGTGCGGCCGACCTTAAGCTCATCGTGCTCTTGCAGTTGGCCGGGCAGAATTACTGCGCGGGCTTCTGCCGGGACACGAAGCGGCAGAACAGCGCGGCAGCCCCGCCGAGCAGATTTAAAGAAAGGCGCTCGGCGGACAACCAAGATGTCCACCGACCGCACCCAGAAAAAAAGCAGTAAAGACCCCAAGACCGCATCGACCGGCAAGCAGCCCGCGCCGTTCGTTGCCCCCTCAACAGAGAAGAAAGCGGAAGGAAACAGTCCGCTGGCGGAAACCCATCCCGTTCTTTTGGATGCGATCGAGTACTTCCTGACAGAAAATACCGTGTTTGAGTCGTCCAATGCCGTCCAGATCGCAATGGACGACGTCGAAAAGAGCCACAACCTCAACGAGGCGTTCATCGTTGCGATCCAACACAAGCTCCTCGGGATGGACGCCGCGCTCCGCTTTTGTTTGTTTCTGGCCCAGGCGCCGGAAAAAATTAACAGAGAGATCGACGTCCCCGAGCCGACGTTCGCTGCTGCCGACAAATTCTCGGCTGATGCCGCGATGAACGTCGTTTATGACGTATTCAACCTCGCGGTCAGCGGCATAGTCGATGCCGCGGTTACGAGCGCGCTCGGATACGACGACGAGTCCGAGTCAGAGGACGAGGAGGAGGCCGAAGCCGCCGAAGCCGACGAACCCGAGAACCCCCAACAATAAGCAAAAATAGACCGGCCCATGATACAGCTATTGTTCGCGTCTCGGACGCCAGGCCCCGATACAAAATTTTGTATTGTTGACCCACCGTGTCGCGCCCAATCCTCGCCGAGGACAAAATCAATCCTTAATTCTAGCGCACGCCGGCATGTTCCCGCCCGAGACCGCCACGCTTTCCTTTGCGGGTCTTCGCGGCCGCTTTTTTGTGCGCGTCTGCACTGAAGGCGAGCATTTCGGCTGAAAGCCGCTCCCAGTCAGGCGGAGTGGACTCGAACATTTTGGCCTCGCCGAAGAACGAAGTTGTTCCGTCCTCGGGGCTTTCTGTTTCCGGCGCCGGGGGGCGCGGTTCCGATGCCTGTGCGACCGCGCGCTGCTTGTTGGGCGGTCGGGATGCTTTTGGCGCTCGTGCCACAGGCCACGCCGCGTCCACCAATTTCGCCGAAGATTCTGTCTTGTCCGGCCCGGATGTCGAAGACTTACGGGCCGTCCGCCGGTCATCAACAGAGGCGCCCGGAGTCGCTTCATCCCTTGGCGCCACGAAAGACGACGAACAACCCTGCTGTCCCGGTTGATCTGAGATCCAGGTTCGGGCGTCGCGGCCAGGGTGGCCGCTCTTCGTGGCATAAGGGCAGCACAGGCGCAGCTCGTCCGTGGCGACAGCCATCAGCGATGCAACCGCGTTTGTTTCGGTTTCGTCATTCGATGGGCGACGCAAGAGGGACTGAACGGTTTGCCCGTTCGGACCCCCTTGCGGCCCGCTCCGGACATATGCGAGCCACGTCCTGATTTCTGCCGCGCATCGGCTGCACCGGCGCTGACACTGGTCTTTGAGGATCTCGTCCACCAGCGGTTCTCCTTTCTTCCAGGCGCCCCTCTCTGACGACAGGCTGGACTCGCCCAGAAACACGACGGTGTCGCCTCCGCGCAGCGCCCAATACGCGTGGTCTGCCCAGAGAAGCTCGTGGCGATAAAGCCACGCGGGCACTTCGCGACGTCCTTGGCCGTACGGCCGCGCAGAAAGGCCCGGCGCGGGGTCGTAAACGTGGAATTCGTGTTCAGGAAACAGCGCGCACAGAAGTCCAAGAAACGGCGGCATCCGGGAACACACGACGTATGCAGCGCGGTACGCTTTGTCGGCCTCAGCGCGCGCTGCCTGGACCTCAAGCCGTGCGTCGGCGAGCTGCTGCACCGCAGCGAGGAAATCTAAGCGGGGCATGAACGCCGCGTGGCTTTCCGTCCCAGCCGCGACACCGAGGGGCTGCTGTGATTTTCCCGGCAGAGATGCTACGGCCGCTTTCCGCCCTTTCGCGCTCTCCATATACTCCGCCGGAAGCTTTTTCAAAAGTCGTCAAGGGCCCCCAAGGAAGGGGCGACGGAGCTGCCCGGCGTTCTTCGAAAAGCGGGGGCGCTGCTCCGGCCACCCGTCCTTTCTGTTTCGGCCCAAGGGGGCGGGGTTGGCATGCCAACCAAAGCCCCCTTGACGCCCTTGGCCAGCACCGCGGCGTACCGCAAGGCCCTCGGCTTTGGCAAACGACTGTACACGTAGGCCGCCGGGCGGATGAACTCCTCCTCCGGCGTGTCGCGCCAATAGGTGTAGCCGAACACGCGGAACGGTGCGACGTTCGCCCTAAACGCGGAAAAGTCGCGGAAGCGGTCTTCCGTCAGCACGGCGCAGCGGTGTTTTTGTGCGAGGATTGCCATGTATAGATCGTCGCGGGCGCGGGCCGCGTGTTCGTACTCCACGGCGCGCGGATCTTGCGGCGAAATAAATGGAACTTCGCTCTTTAGTGGCGGCTCGGAGTACTGCTCGACGTCGTAAATCCATACCTGGTTGCGGTCGGCCGCCGACTTGTAGGCGGCGCGGACCTCTGGCGTGTTGATTTGGCTCTCGCGGTCTTTCACGACGTACATCACCTTTCCCGGGAATTGGGCCCGCAAGGGGGCCGCCGTTTGGTCAATCGCCGCGATGATGTCCACGAGTTCAAGCGGCCTGGGTTTTGTTTTGGCCGCACCTGCGGCTTTGGCGCGGGGTTCCTCGCCTGTCGGCTCGCGTCCCCGTCCCGGTCCCGATCCGCGAAGCCAGTGGGTCAAATTCAGCGTGTCGACCACGATGTGCGGCGACTGCGGGCAGGCTCGGACGGCCTCGCCTTTCTTCAGGGCCTTCGGGGCCTGACCCCCCGTTATCGGCGCGAAACGCACGAAGAGCGCGGCCAAAAGGAGCGCCGCAAGGATGATGCAGACAAGCACGACGAGCGCGGCGAGCTGTAGAATGTTCAAGGTGGATGTGGGGCCGTCCTGTGGATGGCGCGCCATCGGCGAATGGTCGATCGTTTGCTTGGTCGAGGCAAGCATTGATGGAGTCGGTTCGAGCGTCCGCTAAAGCAACCAAGTTGCCCACTTCGCTGTTATTTTCTGCCGCTTTTTGTTGCGGGACATTCTCGGGATCTTATAGAGCCGCGTCGGACAGAGCGAACAAAACAACGTCTACGATGGCCGATCCGGATAATAGACAGACAAACGTCGATTCGGACGTAGCTCTGCGCGGACGCGCGCAAAAAACGCCGATGGCGGCCGCGGCACATCTCTACGCGCACGCCACGCCAGCAAGCGCTGTTGTGGCCACGAACAACAAAGTGACGACAGGAACAACAAAGTTTTATGCGGAGACGAGCGACGCAAAAGAGAGCCACGGGAGTGGGGTTGGCCCAAGGGGGGTCGTGGCCCCCTTGTGGTCCCCGATGAAAAGCACCGCGCCGCCCGCAATACAAAATTTTGTATCGGCGCCACCCACGCCGGTACCGACCGAAACAAAAAAGGCCCTGTTGGTCGGTATAAACTACGTCGGCACGCCGAACGAGCTGAGCGGCTGCGTCAACGACATCCACGATATGTGCCAACTGTGCGCCGGCTGGGGCTACACCGACATTTGCGTTCTGCTCGACGGCGCGTGGCCTGGGCCGGAGCCGATCCCAAAACTTCCTGCACAGCTGCCCGGCCTGAGCGGGCGCGCGCCGACACGCGCAAACATCGAGGCCGCGATGCGCTGGCTCACTGCCGACGCTGCAAAAGGCGGGCACAGGTTTTTCCACTACTCTGGCCACGGCTCCCAATTGCGGGACCAGGTTGGCGAGGGCCACGACGAGCCCTCCGGCTGGGACGACACGATCATCCCGGTCGACTTCGGCACGGCCGGACAAATCCGAGACGACGAGCTCCGCGCCCTTCTCGTCGTGCCTCTTGCCGGCACTCCCGTACGGCTGCGCGCGGTTCTCGACTGCTGCCATTCGGGGACGGGCTTCGATCTGCACTACACGCTGTACGATGTGAGCCGCTTCGGCCGCAGAAACTTCAAAACCGGGAAAGACGAAGACGAGCACATTTTTGTTATGCGGACGGCCGCCGCCGCGCCGACGCGCGCTACTGCTGATGTGCTCATGATTTCGGGCTGCGCTGATTTCCAGACGTCCGATGACGCCGTGTTCAACGGACGCGCAAACGGCGCGCTTTCGCGCTTTCTCGTCGACTACCTGAAGGGCCGCTACGTGGTCCGCGCGGGCGAGATGCTCGTCACGGTCCGGGAAAAGCTCCGAAACTCGGCCTACGACCAGGTCCCGCAGCTGTCGAGCGAAAAACCGCTCACGCCTGATACTCTGTTCGATCTATAACGGACCAATGCCGGTTCAGCGCTCGCGCGACAAAGGCGGGCCCTTTTACCGCTACGGCCCGTCGGGGGCGAAATACTACTATGTTTCTGGCGATGTCCGCTCGCGCGAAAAAGCACGGGGCTTGGCCGCGCGCCAGGGCCGCGCGATCGAGGCGCGGCGCCACCGAAAAAACACGTGAACAGGCGTGCACCTGGTGCCGGGCCATTGACCCTTGGGCCACAAACCGAAATAAATGGAACTACGTTCCTTGGCGGGCGGCAGATCAGGCGAGCAGAATCCGAACAAATTTGAATCGCAGGCCGACCGAGCAACATCAATAACATACATGAGCGCCGGAAGCCCCTTAAGATCGACAGGTCATCTCACCGTGGCACACCATAGAGTATGGTACGAGCATGAGGAATTTTCCTGGGGCGCGGTCCACGGCGTCGACATATGGCGATACGAGGAATCTGAGCTGTTGGACGACGAACTGAGCTTTCTCGAGAACCAAGCACAATATTCGGTCGTCCCTCCGCACTGGGACGGAGACGAAACCATCATGTGTCGGGTCGATAACCGGCTGATCGAGGTGACCACATTCAGGGTTCTCTGCGCTGCGCAAAGCGGTTAGGCGCGGATGCATGGTCGGCCTGAGCGGGCCCGCGTTATTTTTCGGCCCGAAGAGTTGTTTGCTTTTTCACACTTGGCTCAAGGGGCTTCCGGATTGAAGCGATGCCGGGCCGAAAACAAAGCGACGTATCCCGCCGCCGCCGAAACCAAACCGCAGATGGATGGACACTTTCCGGCCGAAGCGCCGATCGAAGACGATGACATCTTGTCCGAAATTCTCGGCGAAAGCATCCCCCCAGAACCGGCCCCGAATGCACACACAGAAATCTCGGACCCAAAGCCGATCGAAGTTAGGGGGGGTGCCAATCAAAGCCTTGACGTGCCACCTCTGGACGCGAATCCCAAAACGCCGCCACCGCCGAACAACGAAACCGTGCACGTGCCGTCGGATTCCGTCTCCTTGGGCCCGAATGGCGAAGACATCCGGGAGAACAACGAAGCTGCCCTGTCGGGCCCTCCGGGCAAAAACCAGGCCCGGGCGGTACTGCCTTCGACACAGGTCCGAAACGACACGCCACCCGGCGCGAAACTTCCCAGACAACGAGAAATGAGCAGCTCTGCCGTTCTTGCCGCGCCGGCCCCAAAGAACGAAGTTCTATCCATTCCGGCCGCAAGAGCGACACCGCCATCCGGCCAGACGGTCCAGGACAAGATCAAGGGCGCCTTGTTCGGCGCGGCGCTCGGCGACGCCCTCGGCCTCCAGACCGATGGCCTTCAGTCCGCGGAGATCGTGGAGCGCTATCCGCGGGGGCTCAAATTCCCGGCAAGCGTCCGGTTCCAGGGCAACCAGGCGAGCGACTGGTCCGGCCTTTCCGACCAGATGATTTTGGCGATGCGGACGCTCAGGGAGTGGCACGACCGACTGACCGGCGAGCCGGAGCACGCCCTCGCCCAAAAACTGGCCCACTGGGCGAAATACGGGATGACAGACCTCGGCGACTCTGCCGGGCCAGCGACCGACCGGCTGACCCGTGAAGTCACGAAGGACCCGAACTTTCTTCTGCAGCCGCGCGCGGTCGCAAAAAGAATCCAGGAACAACGCCCCGTTGCGCTCGGCAGCCCCGAAGGCGGCTCGTTTTCAAACCCGGGCGCACTTCTTCGGGCAATCCCCGCCGCCTTCGCGGCCGAAAACTCGCTGCGCTGGGCCGAGCTCCTGACCCAGGTCACCCACGCCGCCCCAAAAGACGCGCTCGCCGCTCGGTGCACCGTCCGCTTCGTGTGGGCCGCCGCCTCGCTCGAAGAGCGACCGCTCGCCGCAGACACCCTCGTTTCGCAGCTCGGTCGGCTCCTCGAGGAAGCCCAAAAACTCGGCCTCAAAGATTTCGAAGAGACGGCTCTGCCGCTGTTCATCCATTCGCGCGAGTTGGACTTTTTGGCCTCGGCGCCCCCCAATGCGCCGGGCGTGCGGATCGGCGCCGACCTCGGCGGCGCAACCGTGTATCGCGTGTTGGCCTGCGGGCTTTGGGTTCTCCGTGCGTTCATCCGCGGCGAGCCGAGGACGCCGGAATTTGTCAAGGAGCGCCTCGCGCGCTGCGCTATGATGGGCGGCGCCGCGTGCGCGAATACCAGCCTTGTTGGCGCGCTGCTCGGTGCCGCTGTGGGGTTCAGCGGGCTTCCGGCCGATTGGCTCAAGGCGCTGCCGTTCCACGACGCACTGGCCAGCGAAACCGACCTATTCCTCAAAGCAATCGGCCTGCCCACGAAAACCGGCAGAGAACAAACAGCCCGAAACCCCGACAGCACGCAGCAGTAAAAAGCGCCCCTTAATAGCGGCCGAGCTAACCTGGCTAAATTTGAACAGACGCCGGGTGCGAAAGATATCGACAAAAGATGGAAGGAAGCCCAGGAACCCCTGAAACCTTTGCCCTCGCCCTCGAAGAAGCCCCCAAGCTTTGCCAAAAACAAGTCGGCGGCAGCTGCCCGCAATGGCAGTCAACGTGCCGCGATGAACACGCAGAAGATCCTGCGGTTGCCTATGTGGAATGGTCGAGCAAAAAAACGCTGAACCTTTGCCGCTTCTTTGCCAAGGGTCGGTGCGCAAAAGGCGCGACGTGCACCTACCTGCACGTTAAGACGTGCCCCAGCGGGCGGAACCGATACGGAGCGCCGGCAAAGGCCGCGATCAAAACCCAAGCCGAAATTGACGTCAGGCCGAACAAAGAGCGCGTGAAAGGAAAAGACACCCAAACGACACGCGGGCCGAGCGATGGCCCGGTGGGCCTGGGAAAGAATGCGCCCGGGTCCGAGCTCCCGCCGGCGCTGCGGCCGAAACCCCGCGTACCAGGCAACAAGGCGGCGATCGCGACAGACCCGCTGCTCCGAGCGGTGAAACAAACTCGAGGCAAGATCCGCGCGCTGCTGTCCGTGCAGCAAAGCCTGGGCGACATCGCGAAGCACGTCGGCGGCGACATCCAAACAAAAACAGAACACACCGATGCCATCGTCGAGGAGGTCCGCGCGCGGCTCGCGGCTTTCAATCTGTGGATCGACGAACAGACGCACAGCATCGGCTTCAAGGCCGCGCCGGACGAAGGGCTCAACGACGCTTCGGACGACTCGGTGTAGACGCCAATTTTTTCGCCCCCGAACCGCCCATTTATTTCCTTTTCTGGGTTGCGCCGCTTGCGCGAAAAATTGGGCCCGGTCGGCGCAACCGAAGTACTGAACAACTGCGGTGGTCGGCGGCCCGATCGCGCGGGTCTTTTATCTTTCGGGCTCACCCTCGGCCTCGGGGTCAGGATCTTGCCGAAAATTTTTTTGGGCGTCGGTTGTTGGTGACATTTTGTTTTCGGACGCTTCGGCGGGCGCTGCGGCGGGCGCTTCGGCGGGCGCTTCGGCGGGCGCTGCGGTGGGCGCAGCGGTGGGCGCTTCGGCGGGCGCTTCGGCGGGCCCGTCCGCGATTACGCCGTCAAGAAACGCGAAAATCTCCCCATCCGGGAAGCCGCTGAGGCCCGTAAAGCCGCTTGCCATAAGCTTCCTGACGAGCTTCGCCCGGAGCTCGTCGTCCACTTGGAGGGGTGAGTCGGGCCTTTGCGCCCACAAATCTCCGTCGCCCGACTCGCCGGGCTCGCCGTTGTTTTCTTCGCCGCCTGACGACAAGGACTCATAATATTCCTGGGTCGACCGCGGGTATTCCCCGGTCCCCTCGTCGGACTGGGAACTGCTCTCGTCGTCGTCGGTTGGTGCCTCGCCGTCACCCCACGGCGAGCCGATCGCTGCCATCCATACCTGCTCTGGACCGTTCGGGGCTAAGGCGTACCTGGCCGGGTCTGAAGAGGATGGCCCCCATTCGACACCATGTTTGCGTAGTCGATCGAGAAAGTCTGCCGCCCGCGCTTCAAGCGCAACTCTGTAGAGTTCGGCCCCGGGCGGGCCGAACGTCTGCAAGACCCATCGCAGCATTTCTCCGTCGTCGCATTTTGCAGCTTCGAGGTACGCGCGGTTTGAATTGATCTGGAAGCCACGGGTGTGCGCCCAGGTCATAGTCCAAAGACTCGCATAGAACATTGGATGGTCCGTCTCGCAATGTCCCGCTTTGGCCACATCGACCGCCCAGCGCAGCACTTCGAAGCGGCCTTTGTCGCTCATGGCGGCACTGCAAATTTTCTCTCGCGGCGCGCCGTTAGCAATCGCCCATTGCACGACCGGAAGATGGCCCATTGCCGCCGCATATTCGACGACGAGGTCCCAGGCAATCGGGGCGCCGTGGGCGTGGAGCCACTCGACGACGCCAAGATGGCCGCCCATGGCCGCCAAGGCGCCGGCCCGGCGAGTCGTAATTTCGGCGCCGTGGGCGAGTGCCCATTCAAGGACCGGCAGTTCGCCGTTCCGTGCCGCCTCGATGCATGTCTCCTCGCTACGTGCAGTCGTGAGCGCCTCGATCCGCCGCGGGTCGTCGGGGTCCAGCCATTGGTCTTGGCCGGCGCGGTTTTTGGGCGCTTCGTCGAGCACCCACTGAAGGAGTTTGACATTTTTGCTGTCGACCGCCGCAGAGAAAACATTGTTTGTCCATGGCACCCCCTGGGCGCATACCCACTGAAGCAACGGAAGATGTCCGCTTTGTGCTGCACAGACGAGCACTTCGGGCGAGAGCGCGGCCCCTTGCGCGAGGGCCCAGCGCAGGCACTCAAGATGCCCTCCAGCCGCGGCCTGTTCGCAGATAATGTACTGGCTTGGCGGGAAGCCGTGGCGCTGCAGCCATTGCATGACCACGAGGCGTCCGTGAACAGCGGCCGTGTCGTAGATCACACCCGCTGTGTCTTCGTCGAGGTCAACGAGATCAGCGTCGAACAGCCAGCGCAGAATTTGCAGGTGGCCCCCGGCCGCGGCTGTAACGAGAATGCTGTCGAATGCCATCCGCTCGTCTTCGAGGAACTCCCTCTCGTATATCCAGCGGACTGCCTCCAGGCAGCCTGCGGATGTGAAGTAGCCCGCGAACCGCTCCATCGTGTCTGTCGACGGCGCGCGGTGGCGGAAGCACCACCGAAATATTTCGAAGCTTCCGTACTTTGCCGCGGTGCGCAGAACTTTTCCATCCCAGGGGGCTTTCGCCCCCCGCGCCCAGCGAAAAGTCGCGAAGTGGCCTCCCTTTGCCGCGTTTTGCAGGACCGACGCGTTCCACGGTGCGCCGGCTTTTCGGGCCCACTGCAGGAGAGACAGATGTCCCCCGTGCGCCGCTGCCGCGCACACGCTTTCGTCCCACGGCGCGGCCCGCTCGGTCCGAAGCCATTGCAGGCTTTGCAGGTCGCCGCGAGCCGCCGCCGTCTTGCAGAATTTTCTTCTTTCTCTTTGCGGCGCGTGCTTCCAACCCCACTCGAGCAGTGTTGGAGTCTGCAGCAGGCGCCAGATCTGGTACGCTGGTTTTGTGCGATGCCCTGCTGCCGGGCGCGCCCGCACGAGCGCGTGCCAACGCGTGTTCACCTGGGAACAGAGTGCGAGGCTCGTTTGGTCGAGCAGGTCCATAATCGTCCAAAAGACATCTGGTATGGTCGTCAAAAGATTCGTGACGTCGGTCATTCGTGCTGTGGGCGGTCGTATTACGATCTCCGCCGGGACGGCTTCAAATTCCATCAAGCCTGGGGCTGGCAATCGCGAAAGCAGAATCAGCCCTGTCGATCGTCCCGCGACAAAACGATTTTAACAATACCGGCTACGTCCATGACATGTTTTTCCTGCCCCCTTCGGAGGCGTTCGTTGCGTTGCTCGTCTTCGCGGTTTGCGTCGGCTGGGTTTATTTCGAAACACGGCCCGGCCCTTCCCTGGCGCCGCAGAGCCCGCCTAAACACATCTTGACGTGCGGCACGTGTTCGACGAAATTCCCGTTATATCGCCCAATCGAAATACGGGTCCCGCCACTAAGCAATGTGTCGTACATTTGCACTGCCGACCCGGCCAGTTGTCGGCAGCATCATCTCGTGTACTGGGACCCTCCTGGGGACGACGATGGCCCCGGCTGCTGGGAACTCGTTTGCGGCGCATGCCAACAATGCACCGTGCTTCCGTCCCACCTCCAGGGCCCCTACCCTCCAGATTTGCCCAACATCCGGGCCTTTCGATGTTTTGCCGGGGTTCCGCCGTTCCACCGCTTCGGCTGAGGGCGCCGCGATTTAGCTTTGTCCTTTACGTCGATACAAAGCATGCCCCTCCGTAAACCTCGCGTGGTGCGGCAAAAGAGAAAGAAAAACATACCGTTCAGAGTTCCCGCCCCGGTTATTGCCGCTTTTTGGCGGCTGATCCGCCTAAAAGCGCGGCTCCGAACTTTGCGGGCTGTCTTCCTCGCTTTCAAAGCAGAACTCCAGGGCGACATTAGCGCCTTGCAGACGTTACCGGCAACCCAAACCCAATAAGTCGGCGGCCGACCGCCATCCGACCGGGCTTTTTTGTCCGTGCGCGACATTGAAACGCATCGCTGCGCAAGGAACATTTTCCGAAGCAAGCATGCTCCATTGTTCGACCCGCTGGGCCCTTCGCGCCACAACAACGGCATGGCGCGCTCGAAAAATGTATCCATGGAACACAATCCGAGCACCGTGAAAAGAAAATAAATAATTCGGCAGAGGTCGGATCCAGATGTTTTCTGAGTACCTACCCCCCCCCCCCCCCCTCTCTTCGAGGCTGCTGTGTATCGCCGGTGGTGTAAAAATTTTACTGGAGCTGTTATAGAGCCTAACGAAAGGTGGAATGATAGTTGCTCCACCACAAAACGATACACAAGCTGAACGCGCAGTGGGTTCTCCACCACAAAACGATACACAAAAGATACAACGGTGGATCGATGGATGAGCTCAAAGGTCAAATGTCAAAAACCATTTCGCGAGAAAACACGTGTGGCACGGCATCGCCATGATGGGTTCCAAAATGTTCACTTTGTATACACTTGGTACTCATCGCCAAAAATAAATAATTCGGCGGATGTCGGATCCGATTGTTTCCGGGTACCTACCCCCCCCCCCTCTTCGAGGTTGCTGTGTATCATCGGTGGTGTAAAAATTTTACTGGAGCTGTTGTAGAGCCCAACGAAAGATGGAATGATAGTTGCTCCACCACAAAACGATACACAAGTTGAACACGCGGTGGGTTTTCCACCACAAAACGATACACAAAAGATACAACGGTGGATCGATGGATGAACTCAAATGCCCCAAATGCCAAAAACTATTTTCACGACGAGATTCGCTCAAACGGCATCTCGAAAAAAAGAAACCCTGTGTGGACGATCCAAAGTTGTTGATCGAGCCGATGGAATCAAACACACATCGATGTGAACATTGTCAAAAAAAATTCGAAAGCGTACAATCGAAACGACGGCATGAACGTCAATTTTGTTCCCAAAAAAGCTCGAACGAGGATCCCACACCGCCAAACAATGACAATCTGCAGCAAGAGATCAGTGTCTTGAAAACGCAAATAGCATGCCTTCTGACGGCGAAGGCCACGTCCGAAGTAACGACAGAAAAACCACCGCAGCGTCTGCGAAATGCGAATATCGTCGTAAATGGTCCGGTGATCCACAGCAATGGCCCGGTCTTCCACGCAGACAAAATGCAAAACAACATGATTAACGTTGATTCATCAGTAGCGCTCGCGGGATGGCCGCCAAAATGGCCGGCGCCAATGGTGCCGCCGAACTTATTCGAACCCTGTGGTTATGTCATTAGCATGAACCTCCTGTCCAGAGTGTTACTAAAACTTGGCGAAGACAAAACCGAAGCATGTCGCCGTGGAGACCCAAAAGCGATTTCGGATTTGCTGGTCGAAATCATTCGGCAGGTGCATGCAGATCCGCAAGAACGAAATATTTATTTAAGCCCCGAACGGAGCGACCAGGTTCTTGTTCACGTACCAAACCGATGGAAGCCACAAACACTAAAGGAAGCAATTAAGTTCATGTTCGAGCACGTTTTGGGGGAAATTTCTTCGCTACCGATTGCCACACTGCCGATGGGTATACAACAGCTAACAACAAAAGCAAAAGAAGGCTTCGCAAAACAAAAAGTGGCCATTGTACAAACCTCACAGGGCGCACTAAGCGCCCATCTGAAAGGCTTGCAAGCGCTTTTGCGTGAAGATCGTCCAGATGAATCACTATTGGCTTGGTCGGCACAAGCAGGCCCGCGACGATTTGGGCATGAACGACTGGACCATCTTATGCTTGAAGAGGTGATCGGATGGCTCGAAGTGACAACCGGCATTTATACCCCAGAAGACATAACACGCGAAAATATGGCAGAAATTACGAAGAAACTACTTGCGGCATTCGTGAGGAAAGTCGTGACAGGACATGCCGAAAATGTAACGATTGCGCCTTTGGCTGGAAACGAAAAGGCGCTGGTATACACGCTGCGCGGCTGGGAAGAACGATCCGCACAAGTTGCCGGAACAGAGCTCGCACACAAAATGCTTGAGGTCATGATACAATTCCTCGAGGCGTACACAAAAACACCGCTGGCACTAATGATTAGCTATCTCAAAAGCAATATTGCAGAATTGGCAAAAGCTGTCGGAGAAAACGGAGAGCTCCTAGCCTTGTACGTCAAGTATGCGAGCGATATTTGCGCAAAATCACAGGCGCCCCCTTTTCTAGAACTAAGGAAACGTTTGGGCGAACACGATGCCCTTGTTCGTTCCAAACAGCCAACGCCTGGACCAATCATAACCGATTTGGACCTATGCGAAATCCTCGGATTGTAACGAACCAAATATTTATCAAAATACAGTTATGGTCGACGACACAAGGCCGCACGAGAACCTTGAATGGTACGCGTACTACCCGACCAAAGTAAAGGCGCTGCAAGCAAAGGGTCATCTAAATCCGACATGCGTAAAGCACGGTTTATCGACGAAGGTCAAGGCGAGCGGCATGAACGACGGAACGTGGCTGCTGCTCGTCACACGGCCGGGCGTGACGTCCGCGGAGCTTTTCGAGGGGATCACAGAGGAGATAAAGGGTCAGCTCGGTGCCGCATATGACGGATGGTGCTCGAAAATAATCGAAGCATGTCCCGATCTTGGCAGCGACTGACCTGGAGGAGTTGTGAGTCTTGGACGTCTTGGACGGCTCGAACAACTCCGTTGTTCTGTCCATTGTCGGTCTTTTTGTGTCTTCCGGCAAAAATGAAAAGAAAAAACCAGAGACAAACGGAACAAGAAATGTGGACAACGCCCAACACCCGGTCGCGCCTCGGAACAAAAAATATGCATCTCCAGCCAGCGGAAAGTACCGCTGAGCAGCCGGACTTTGACGTCGCCCTGGCGGCAACTTTGTTGCTCGAGCTCACTGGGCCGGCGCTTGTCGGCCCGGATTGGGCCGATCCGGAGCCCTCAAACAGCGCGACAGGTGTCCAAGCGGTGGAATGGGAACAGCCGCCATCTTCGCAGCCAGCGGAGTGAATAAGCCGCGATGCTTATCACACACCCAATTCGTCGAGAAATTCAGTAAGATCCGCCGAGACTGGCGGATCCTCGTCCGACTTTTTTGGGCCGGCTGGCGTGGCGGGAGGAACGACGCGACTGGGGCGTGGACGCCGGCGCCGATCGACGGGCTCGGGAAGGGGGGTCCCGGCGCTGGAGATCGCCCCGAACACGGCCACGAGGCTGCCGACGACAGAACCAAGAAGCCCGGACGCCTCAGCGGCGGCCGTGTGAGCTTTCTGGGCGGCGCGCAGCGTTTCGCGGAGACTGGAGGCGGCATCGCTCAAAACCTTTTCGAGGCGCAGTCCGCCGTCGGTGTCGGCGTCAAAGGCAAACCAAGCATGGCGGAGGAGCGAAAGCGTGTGGATGATGGCGTCGCCGCCGTCGGCGAGGGCGCGCGCGACGAAGGCGACGGGCCGGCCGGAAAGGCGGGCAAGCTGATACGCCCCGCGCGAGGTGATGTGCTCCGCACGGATCGCGACAAGCATCGCGGCATGGACGAAATCGGCCCGCGCGCGGACGTCGCGCTCGAACTTCTCGACGTCGCCGGACGTCACCTCGGCGCCACTCTTGACCTCGACAAGAACCCGAAAGGGCGGGCGCCCGCTCTCGGCGAGCTCGAGGAGGAAATCAGCCGCCATTTTTTCGTCGGCGACGCGCTGGACGGACCAGCCGGCGAGGCGCTGCGCGAACCAGCTCTCGGTAAGCTCTTCGCCGCTCCGTCCGATCTTCTGGGCTTGCGCGCGGCGGCCGAACGCGGCGCAAACGATCTCGGCACTCTCCGCGGATTTCCGCGCGCTCACGGCAAGTTCGTCGCGGTAGCACCGCAGCTCATCCTGAAGAACAGAGATGACCTCATCCTTCGCGGCGCCCATCTCCTTGCGCCCCGCCTCGCGGGCTGCGGTTTCCCGAAGTTGGGAAGAGTCGAGGGCGAGCTCGAGGGTACGAACCCGCGCCCACAACTCGGCATCGGTCGGGTGGACCCCAGCCGTCTCCAGCGCAGAAGCAATGGCTGCGACCGAATTCAGTGCAGCGGCCCGCGTGGCGGGCGTGGCGCGGTACCACCAGCCGTCTGGCCGGAAATCTGCGGGCAGTTCGAAGGAGAGGGTCTGCGTTGGGGAGGCCTCGGTGTTTGCTTGCGCGGCTTTCTCCATTATCCTGCGGGCCAGGGCGGTCCAATTCCTGCAAAAAAGAAGCGCCCATGCCGCTCACGCCGTGTATTTTTCGCAGCCAGCGGCGTGGCGCAGCGTCGGGACCGTGGATCGCTTCCAGTCCCAGCCGACGGCCTTGTCGGACATGGCATACAAATCCCCCGAGTCTGGAACGAGCACCTTGCGCGCGCCGACCCTTCCACCCTTGTAGTACCAGTGGAAACACAACGGGAAGGCGGCCCCCAGCCGCACAGCGATCACGATTTTTCGCTCGGTATCGCCATGGAAGCCGATGCCGCACTTCTCAACGTCGAAATAGTAATTTCCTTCAGCTTTGAGCCCGGCGGCTTTGTCTCCGAAGTAAAAGCGCAGAGAGGCCTGGAGCGCGTCGAGCTGGGGGACGTCGGGGAAGGCGACAACGCGCCCCCTGCCAGCTACATAGTCCGGATCTTGGGCCTCCTCGGTAAAGCAGAGGTTCCACCGCGCATGCTTATTGACGACCCGGCCCTTCATTAAGGCCTTTCGGTCGGGATCGAGTTCCACCTGTTCGGCGAGAAGGTCCTCGGCGGACGCGCCGAGCTTTTCCATGATTTTTTGCGCGCCGCCCCGCACGAGCAGCACTGCGGCGGGGGGGACACGGATTCGCGCGCCCTCGTGGAGAAAGGAACCATCGTCGCCCGCCAAGGAAGACAAATCGATCAGCTCACAGGCGCACCCGGCAGCTCCGAACCGCGCTTTCGCATCGTGCAGCTCCTGCAGGGTGAGACCGTGTTCCCCTTTTTCGCCAAGCTTTTGCATCCCGACGTGGTTTTCGGCGCATTCGCCGAAAGTCAGGGTGATGCCCATTTGTGGCAACTGCGCGTGGTCCATCGCGGGATTCGTGGTTGTACCCGCCCAACGTAGCTTCAATTTTTTGCAGAGCGCGTCCTTTTGGACTGCGGTCTTTTGGACCGGGCTGACCGTGGATGCGCCTTGGGTGTTGGTTTCTTTTCTCTCCGCGGCTTTGTCGCGCGCCGGGCCGCGACTTTTTTGACAAAGCTCTTCACAAGTTTCATATGTTCGACGAACGTGACGAAGACGATCGGTGTTTGCTGGAGCGCGACCCAGACATCAGGCACGTACTCGGTTTTTTCGATCTTGGCCGGCGTTTTTTTAATAAACTCGACTCCCTGGAGGCCGAGTCTGGGGTCACCGGTAAAGCCCTCCTTTTTGACGGAGTAGACGTACCCGGTCTTGCCCTTAAAGATCTTCTCGAAAGCGCCGGGATACTGTTCGATGGAAAACCAGATCCCACCAGTTGAGCCGAAGGACAGATCCAGATCGCTCCACTTCGCGAGGAACATGAGCGACACGAACTTTTTGTTCGCAGCGAACACCGCGGATTCGCCGTTGATGACGCCGGATGGCCGGGGCCCGAGCACGCCGCCCTCGATTTTGTGCGGCGACGAATGAAAATAAAACGCCATACCGCGTATACTGGACAGGACAAAACGAGAGGAACCACGCTCGATGTTGGCGGGCCCGCAGCTACACATCGGGCCCATCGGAATCCGAACCAAGAACGATGCGCGCCGTAAGAGACCGCCGCATCAGCGCGGTGACCGCCTCGAGCAGAGGCGACGACTCGTCAGATCCCGAGGCATCGTCGGAGCCAGAAGGCTCTTCGCCGACAAGCGCGGAATGCGCACCACGAAGCTCCCGGGGCACTGGACAGCCGTTCGAGGCGACCCAGACCGCAATCTCGCGGCCGCCCTCGTAGAACGCGGCGCGGTAGGTGTTTTCATTCCACTCGCAGTTGTTCTCCCGGGCCCACCCGAGCATCGCGAGATCGCCGCGGGCCGCGGCATACACGCAGACCATCGCGTTCCAGGGGCAGCCGTGCGCCCGCAGCCACCGAAGGCTCTGAAATTCACCCTCACGGGCCGCGAAGGCGCAGGCGCTTTCGTCCCAAGGACAGTGATGGGCTGCGGCCCATTCGAGCGCCCCAAGATGACCACCGGCGGCAGCCGCTGCGAAAAGGGCTTCGTCGAGGGCGAGGCAGCCGTTCGCCGCGCCCCAGTCGAGGACCCGGAGATGGCCGGCATAGGCGGCCGCGGTGCTGGCATCGGCGGACCAGGGGCAGCCGTTCGAGCACGCCCAGCACAAGACGTCCAGGTGTCCGCTGGCGGCCGCGGCGAGGCAGACGCGCCCCCCGATAGCGCCGGGCTTCCCGCGGGCGAAAGCCCATTCGAGCGCCGCGAGCTGCCCGCACCCCGCGGCGATCGCGCACAGCTCCGTGTCGAGCACCTCGGGCCTGCGGGCGAAGAGCCACTCCAGCACAGCGACGTGCCCGCGGGCGGCGGCGAGCCGCGCGGCTTTGCGGCCGGCCTTCTCGCTGAGCGGGCAGCCGTTGTCGAACGCCCACCGAAGGACCTCGAGCTGGTTCGCCTTCGCGGCGCGGGCGTAGAGCGAGGAGCCCCAGGGCGCCCAGTTGGCGATGGCCCACTGGAGGACGGGCAGCCGCCCGTGCTTCGCGGCGGCGGAGCACGTTCCAGAGTCCCAGGGGCATCCGTTTTCTCGCGCCCAGACAAGAACGTCGAGATGACCGGCCCGTGCGGCCCTCTCGCAGACGAGAGGGTCCCAGGGGCACACGTCGCCCCCATGCGTTTTGGCGCAACGGAGCCATTTGAGGCACCGCAGGTGGCCGCCCTCGGCGGCGCTCACGCACGCGTTCACGCTCCACGGGCAGCCATTCGCCCGCATCCATTGGAGCATCTCGAGGTTGCCGCCGCGCGCGGCGATCGCGAAGGTTTTTTCGGTCCAGGGGCAGCCGTTGATCTGCGCCCAGCGCAGCAGCTCGAAGTGTCCGCCACCGGCGGCCCAGTTGCAAGTTTCAGAATCCCAAGGGCAGCCGGGCTCGTACGGCCACCCGCCGTCGCGGAGCCAGCGGAGAACGGCGAGCTGGCCGCCCGCCGCGGCAACGGCGCACGTATGCGGGCCCCACGGGTAGCCGTTCGCCCGCAGCCAGGCAAGACTTTCGAGGGGCTGGGGGCAGAGGAGCGCGGCCTGCGTGCACAGGTCAACCCCTTTTTCGCCATTCGGCGGCGGAAGCGCCTCGATGCTTTTTGCCCACTCGAGCAGGGCGGGTCGCGCGACGACCGCAGAAATGTGCAGCACAAAGCCGGCCTGTGTGGGGCCTCGGAGGTTTTTCGCGACGGCGCGCCAGTAGCGGCTTACAGCGGCGATTGCCGCGAGACTCGTCGGGTCGAGCAGGCGGAGGACCTGGACCGCGAGCTCGCGGACGCCCCCCAATAATCGCAGCAGAATGTCGTCCGTCTGCCCTTCTGGTATGCCATCGCCGGACGGCGCCGGTAGCTTGTCTGTTTCTTTGTTCGCAGCCATGGCACAGGTGTATGTGCCCCGGGCGGACCGATTCAAAAGTGCGCGAAACGGCCAAGCGGCCAAAGGAATCGTAGCATGGCGGGATCCGGCGCGGACCAACAAAAAATTGAATCCGTCGCCCGCGAAAGAATGATCCATCGTGCCGGAAAGAAACGCATGGAAACCCCGGAAACCATCCAAACACACCAAAGCATTTCTGCGCCGCAGCGCAGCGCGCACGAGCGCGCCCTGACACCCGAAGAAGCACAGGTCCTGGCAGCCGAAGACGAAACTGGCCCGGCGCTGAGCAGCGCGGCCGCAATCTCGTGGGAGCCGCTGGAAGTCCTGGCGCGCTCCGGCGAGGGCGAACCGACCAAGGCCATTTTCGCTCTGCCCGGAAGCTGGTCGATACCGGAGGGCTTGACGCCCGAGGAAATTCGGTTCTTCACGGGCCAGACGTGGCGCGACGTCGCGCATCTCGCGCCGCAGGAGCTCACGCCCGGTGTCATCCGCCCCGGCAATCTCGTCCATGGCGCCGAGCTGCTTGGCCCGGCGGGCGCCGTCCTCGCAGCGTTCTGGAACTGCGAGCCGGGTGACGCTCTGGTCGTTTTCGGCTGCGGCACCGTCGTGCTCGACAGGCTCCGTGGACGGCCGGCGGCGTTCAGCGGTTTTGCGGAACCCGAATCGACCTATTCTATACCGGCGTGCGCCGCCGGGGGCCCAGGAGAAGTTGCGAGGACTCTCTGCGAGGCTCAGCTCCGCTGGAAAGCGCAGCTTGAGTATTTCCGCGAAGAACCTCGCGTCCAGCGCGCCATCAACCACGCGCTCGGAATTCTTTCCAGGACCGGGTATCCGCGGGACGCCGAAGCGAAAATCGCGGCGCTGTGGACGGGAAAAGACGGGACATCCGGCGTTTCGCTCGTTCTGAGCGCGGTCGAATGTGCGTGTTTCACACCCGACGTGATCATGTTTGCGCCCTACGCGCTCACGACCCCGCCGGAAAACCTGGCGCCAGACGCGGCGGAAAAAATTCTTGGCAGCATCGCCGGCCGGGCGCGCACCCTCCACCGCCGTGACCTTCTCGGGCCGACGGTTGTTGGCTTGTACGTGTGCCCCGAGGCGCCAAGCCGGCGATAAAAAGCGGGCGCTGATTTTTCGCGCATCGCGCGGGCCCCGTTCATTGTTCGTCTTCTGGCGGAATTGGCAGGGCCAATTCCGGCCGAGTACAGCGCGAAGCGCAAGGGGGGTAAAACCCCCCTTGCGGCCTCATGCACGACTTCAGCGGCGCCATACGAGCCGCCAACGGATTCTGATATCTCGAGTGTGGTCCGTGCGGGGCGCGCAGTGCGCGCACTGCAAGCGTCCCGTACGCCGCGGCGATGGCCGGGTTCTCGGGAAGAAGCCAGACACAAAACCCCCCGAAGTGCATCGCTAAGTCACGGGCCGGACAGGGGCAGCCATTTTTTTTGACCCACGTTAGCGCGCTTTCGGACCCCGAAAGCGCGCCCGCCCTGCACTCATCGGGCCCCCAATGCCGGCGGATGTCGGTCGAGAGCGACCATTCGAGGACCGCAAGATCCCCTTTCGTCGCGGCCGCGCGGCAAACGATTTTCGCGTCCAGGAAGCCGATCTGACGAAGAAAGTCGAGCACGGGCACGGATCCCGCGCGGACAGCCCACGCCGTCAGTGACACGCATGGGAACTCAAGCACGGCGAGCCCGATGGCGAGAAGTTTCGGGTCGCGAACGAAATCAGAAACCGCGAGTTTCTGTTGGGCGGCAGAAAGCCAGCCCTCCGTTTTTTCTCTGCGAATCGCGTCGCGCATCGCTTTGCCGCACAAGGCCAGGAAGGCGATGCTGGCCGCATCGAGCCACCGAATGATTAGGGCGAGCAGCTCCCTGGGGAGCGCGGACAGCAATGCATCCCCGTTTCGCAGCGCAACCGTATTAAACTGTGTGTCGGCCATACGGGCCGTGGTAAGCACATTCAAATCTACGCCCAGAGAGCGAGAGGCTCAAGCACGTGGCGGTCAAGCCACGAACAGATCGGTTGGGCGTCAGGGGCCTCCCCGGCAGCCCGCTGAAGTTCACGCGCCAGCTCGGAATGGTTCTGAAGCAGACCGAGCAGGGACGAATCGACGGCCCGACGGAGGAACCAGACATCAAAGCGCAGAGAGGCGCGCGCAAAAAGGTCCGGTTTTTCGGGTATCGCAGCTCCGGCATCTGCCAGGAGCGAGTATAGCCACTGCAGGACATCCAACCTTTTCGCCCGTGCCGCGCGCCGAAACGCTTCCCGGCGGATCGCGACCCCGCCTGCGAAGTAGGCCTTGACGACGTCGAGGCATTCCTTTTCGATGGCGTGGAGCAGTGGCTGGTCGTTTCGGGTCCACGGCTCTTTCTCGGAACGGACGAGGCACGGCCAGTCCCGGAGTGGGCTCGACGACAAAATCGCGGCCGTCGCAACATGTTCGAACAACAAAGTTGTTCTGGCCACCTCGGCCTCGGTTGATTCCATCGGACGCTGTTGAGCATCGCCCAGGCCGTCAATTCGGATTGAAAAAATGGAAAAGCCCCCACACAAATAAAGCACCGCGAACCCAGAATGGAGGACCCCAACCGCGGCGCCGCACGAGAAGGCGGCCAAGATAAATACGTCGTCGAACACATCGAGATCGACAGGCTCGCGGTCGCCGAGGAAAACTGCCGCAAAGACGTCGAACAGCCCGACGAAAGCTCGGCAATCCGAGACCTCGCGGACAACATCCGCGAGCACGGGCTTCTCCACCCTCTCCAGGTACGGAAAACCCAAAACGCGGCCGAACCGGCAAGGCCTTCGTACATGATCCTTGCAGGCCAGCGCCGTTTCCTTGCGGTGAGGTCGCTCGGCTGGGGGCTGGTGCCCTGCCGGGTGCTCGACGTGACCCCGCAAGAGGCCGAGGAGATCTCGCTCGTCGAAAATCTCCAAAGGACGCACCTTTCGCACGCAGACAAGGTCCGCGCATTCGCGAAGCTCAACGCGCACTACGAGGGCGACATCGTGAAAATCTGCAAAGCGGTGTCGCTGTCGCCCGCGACGGTGCGAAACTACCTAAGCGCCAGCAAACTGCCGGACACGGTCCTGGCGCGGCTCGACGCCGAGAAAAAGGAAGAGCGGCTGTCGTTGGCGTCCGCGGGCCGGCTCAGTGTGCTTCGGGAAGATCCGCGGCTCGAGGAGCTCGCCGCGGCGCTGCCCCGGGCCGGCACGAACGATGCCCAAAAAGAAGCGATCGTGCGGGCGGTGAAAAACCGCACGCAGACCGTCGAACAGATCCTTATCTCACACGCGGCCGAAAAGGCGCGAAAAACGGCGCAGCCGCCTCTTCGCGCCGCGCCACAACCTGGAACGAAGAACGACGAGCTTTCTGCGGGCGCCTCGCTTCTACCCTTGCAACGCCCGCAAGGGACCTCGGAGGGCGAGAAGCCGGCGAATCCACCGCCGGTGGCGGACACGCCGTGGATTTGGGACGAAAAGGGGAAAAAGCTCGTTGTGCCCCAGGCCCTGTATCCAGGGGTGCTCAAGTTTGTGCGAGAAACCCCCGTTACCGGCGAGAAACGCACGCCGCCCGCGCTCGGCGCGAAAAAACCGGCCGAAGGCGCCCTGAAAGAGAGAAGAACGTAGTTCTATTTATTCGGCCCCGAATTTGAAAGACGAGCGCGGCCGCATCGGCAATGGAAACAGAAAAGATGATAGCACCGAACGTTGAAGGTGGTCTGGCTGCCCGGGGCGAAGCGCAGACACCAAAAAACGAAGTTTCCCCCCTGGCGCAGATCCTACGCCGCGAAAATCAACTTGTTGATTTGCTCAAAAAACGCCCCGAAGGGCTGGCGCGACCGTCAGCTCCCTTGGGAGGCCACGCTGCGCCCCTCGGTGCCAATTCCATCGGCGCAGAATGGGAATGGTTTTCGCAAATGGCCCGCCTCTTGATGGGGTCGTACACACTCGTGGCGGGCTCAAATGTCGGAGACATTCTTGCGGCGCGCTTCGACATCATCGAGCTTGAAGCGTATTTGTGGTGCGCGGGCCACGAAGACCCGTACGTGCACCGCAACCCGCAGCAGACGAACACATGCGGCGAGTGGTATTTTCACCGAGAAAAAGCGGCAAAAATCGGGTTCACTCTTAAGGGACTTGATCTGACGTTCGGTGAGCCGGGAAAGGAGGCGGGCGGCTTGCTAATTCGGACGATTATGGACCAGGCGACGGGCGAATTCATCGAGGGCCCATCCAAGGTCGTTGACAGGATTCTTCTGGCCGCGTCGGTAACCTGCGTCGCCGAGCTTAAACAGCTCCCCGGGCCGGCGGGTTCGCGGCTCTTCCGGAGTAACGCTTTCGATACGGCAGGAATCCTGCACATCGAACCTCGCGCCGCACGCAGCCAGGTCGAAATCCCCGACGGGCAGATCAAAGCCGGGCCGCGTGTCGGTTTGAGCGAAAAAGATGCGCATTACCAGCAGGCCCCCTATCGCTTTCATGCGCGGCCGGACAGGGCAAAAAAAGACAAAACCAAGATCACCGCAGGGATTTCAGTTCCCGCGCGGTTGGCGCAGCAAACAAAGACAGGGGCGCCCAGCGAAGAAGAACAGCGGCTCGTCGAAGCATATCTCGGCGAGCTGCTCGGGTGAGAACCAAAATAAAGGAACACGGTTCCTGGGCTTGGCTAGCTTTTGTCGCGCTAGGATTCGAGACAAAACGCAGAGCCACGGTATTTGCGCAACCGCTGGAGGAACGCGTTCCTTGGGGCCTGCTTGCGCTCCAGGAGGTATCGATGCGTCCAGGCGCAAGCCGCGCACGAAAGCTCGAGCGCTGTTGTGCATTCGCACCGATGCACGAAGCTGCCCCATGAATCGCAACCATGGCACTCATTGTGCACCAAGCGCTCGGCACATACGAAGCCAACGCCACACAGGGGACAGCAAAGCTTTTCGCCGGCAAGCTCGCAGCCGGACAACCAATAGCGTGCGGTTTCCGTGATACGCAGACAAGCGGCGGCGAGTGTGTCAATCAGCTGGGCGAATTTTCTTTGCTTTTCGTGCAGGATGTGCTCTCTCAATCGCTGCGGCTCGAGCCGCGCGGCGATGTCGGACATTTCTTTGTTCATCTGGCGCCACATGCGTCCGCCAAGTTTTAGGCGCCTCCCAGTTTTTGGGTTTCGCGCCGGATCCTGGCGCCACGCGTGGAGCCACGACGCTTCCAAAGGGAGGCATGGCTCCGGCTCCGAGATATCGCTTAGTCTTGGCGCTTTAGGGATTTCGCCCAGACAGAGCGCGCAGCCTGTATGATCCCCAAGCTTCGGCGCCCAAGGCGCGGGCAACACCGAGGCTTTTATCTCGTTTTTTTCGGCCGGCGGCCCAAGGTCAGAACAACAATTGTTGTTCTGCGCTTCGTCCCTTTTGCTCGGCTCGAGACCCTCTGCCGAATCCATCACTGCGAATAGGGTGGGAGGCAAAAACTAAATATATGGCTGTCAAAATTGAAGTGGCCCGCCTGCAGGCAACAGCCCGAGCAATGGAAACAACAACAGCAAAACTTCAAGCAATCGAGAGAATAGGAATTGAGATCGAAGTGGAAGAAGAAACAGTCCTCTTCTGCGTCGAGAATCCCGCAAAAGATGCGAACGGATGGTTCGGAATCGAAATCCCAACGGGCGTCATTTGGGGCGAAAGCGTACTCGCGCGGCTTGCCGCGGCGCAAAAGTCGGCCGAAACATGCAAAGGCGGGCTCGGCGTCGAGACAATCGACGCCGGAAAGAAAAAAGGGATTCTCTTGAGAGGCGTCACGGCCAGCGCGATGCGCGATGTCGCGGTATACCTGGCCAGAGGGAGCGTCCCTTTGGAGGACCCTGCCGCAGTCACGGCTCTAGCGAACCTGCTTGAGTATTTCGGGCTCCTGACCCTCCGATGCGAATACCCCCCGCGCTTTCTTCAGATCAAACTGCGCGAGACATGGTTTCGAAAAAATCTTTACAATCCGGCGTTCGCGAAAAGTGTGATACAACGGCCCTTGTATGGACTCTGGCAGGTTAAATCTGTGGCTGAGGTGCTCATGGGCGCGATACGATTGAGGGCCGAGAAGCATTGCATGGAGACATCACCGGTTACGAACAGTCCAGTAATCTTCTCGCCGGCCGGCCGAAACCAAGGCTTTCATTTGGAAATCCCCTCTGGCGCCACAGATTGGGTACGAAGCACATCGACGCCATTGACCGCGGAGCGGGCGAAAGAATTCGGCCGCGCACCCCTCTGGGGTCACAGCCGACAGCAAGCAGGCAGGGCATGTTGCGATTCGTACGAGGAGCTGCTCTCGCAGTACGAAACAAAAAAGGCAAAAACCTCGAAAACTAAAGAGGCAAATCCTCCGGAGCTTCCTCTGAGCCGGGCAGGATTGCTCTGGATCCCTAAGCTGGGCCTCAGCTCGGAAAGGCTTTGGGCCAATGTCCTGCTCGCAGGCGGAGCCGTTGCCCATTGTTTGCTCGGGCTTGGTCCGGCACCGAAAATGCATGATTTCGATCTGTTCATGTGGGGCATGGACCACGAACAGGGCCTGGCGAAAATTGTGGAACTGATTTGTGCGCTCAAGCCAGAACGAGTTTATCGCTCGAAGCGCGCGCTGACGCTCTTCGCCTGCCGCGACGGCAGAAAATACCAGATTGTCCTTCGGCTTTACCGGACACCCGCGGAGATACTCCATAGCTTTGATGTTGATGCGTGCTGCGTCGGCTTCGACGGATCCAGCGTGTTGATGACCGAGCGGGCGCGGCATGCGTTCGATTCAATGACAAACGTTGTCGATTTCGACCTGCTCAGTCCGAGCTACGAAAGCCGCCTCGTGAAATACATGGACCGCTATTTCGCAATCTTCATTCCCGGATTCGATTCGGCGTACCTGAACCACGATTCACTGCTTTCGATTAGTGAAGAGTGTGACGCGGTTCGGCGGGCCGCGTGTCGATACATGCAGGGTCTCGACATCATTCTGTTCGCCGTCTTCGGCGGTTTCTGCCATAGACGCAGCGATTACGACGAAAGTGGGCCCATCCGGCCGAAACAATGCTTCACTCTTACTGGTTTCGCTGGGAGCCAAAAAGTAGCGTACGACTCCGATGATGCTGAGGAGTGGATCACGCCCGACGGAGAGCTCAGATATGCCAAAACAACGCAGGGAGTCCAGATCACCGCGCCCGGATCGCTGGAAGGATATGTCGTCAGACCCGAGCAGGATTTCACCCCAGAGATCATCGAAATGTTGATTTGCAACGCGCCGAAATCGCTTGGGTACGTGAAGCCAAAAATTGAGTTGTTGGTGCTTGGGGCTGGCGAACAGGCCACAAGCACGTACCATGCAACAGTCCTGACAAATGTTGAAGTGTGGTACAATGGGTGCTTCTTCAACGTGGAAGCCAAAAACAGCGGCGAAGCGCTTACTTCGCTGATGTTCAAAGCCAAGGAGGCGATCACGAAAGAACGGCGGGCCGACAGAAGACACCCAAAGGCAGTGGAATACACCCGGATTTATGGGTGGTACCACCCCGCGCACGTTTCAGAGCGCGAGAAGTCACGGCGCGACCGCCCCGCTGGCATATTCGAACTACCTAGGCCCCTGATGCCCGATGGCGAAGCGGTCGGGCTTGCCAGGCATCGCGAGGCGCCTGACCATCGTATTTGGCAGCTTGCCATCGAGGAGAGCGATGATGAACTGCTTGCGGCGCTTTCGGCTGTGGATCTGGCCGAGAACCCCCGCCAGTCAAAAGAAAAATCCGATGTCGACGAAGGTCCATCCGATGATGAATCGCCGAAGTCCGAGGTGTAGGACATGTTCGAGAGCAACGACGCGGGTGCAAGCGCCTGCTTGTTTTTTATTCGTGGCCAATGGAGTGCCGCGATGCTGCAACAACGCACAGCATTTGAACGTACGGGGTGGGGGTTTACCTCTTCAGACGAGAGAACAGAGTTACTACAAACGAACAACGTGATGAAAACTGTCTTTATCATCTTGCTGGCCTTAGCGTTGAGTGGCGTCGAGGCGTTCACGGCGATTCCGCTTCTCACACCCTTCGACCATTCAGGCAACTACAGCATCAACGGGACTGTCCAGTTTTATTACACCGGCTTCCCCCAGATGAACTCCACGTACACAGTCATTCTCGATGCTGCGAATTCGCGGATGTTTAGTGCCGTCGGTCCTGACCTGAAATCGTTCTACCTGAACGACAAAATCTACATCGTCGGCGATCCATTGCTCGTGAACGGCTCGTGCGCCGTCGTGAACGCAACATACGCAGATACCGTGGCGGCGTTTACGAACGCATTCTTCATCGACGAGCTCCTCCAGGTCCGCCTGGGACCCTTCGGGCTCCCCATCGTAGAACAAGTCGATCTATGGTCAGGCGTTGTCGACGAAGCGCCACTGTGCGGCCGCGGGGTGAGCATCTTGTTCGAAACCGTCCACGGCGTGCAGCGCCGCGCGGGCTTCACGCAGCGCCGGCCAATCCCCGGCACAAATGTTTGTCTTTCCCTAAAAGCTGTCGTGACCTTCGACCCAAAAACGCTCCAAACCCTCCCGAGCAGCGACTCGTTTCCTTCGCTCCCGGCATCGTGCGCGACACCAGTCCCCTGGTGCCCCCTGGCATACCCAGACGCCAACGTCTGCGTTGGGCTCGTCGGGCCCTAAGCGCGGCGCCCATTAAGAATGGATCCGATTCGCCGGCCAAGCGCCCGGAAAAAATGCGACGACCCGCCGCACCGGGCGTTTTTTGTGTCCGCGAGAATTGAAAAACCGCCGGGCCTGGCAAAATGGCAGACAACAAAACACCCACCAGTTCTTCGGTCTCCTGCGAGGGCGCGGGATACAGCCGCGAACATTTCTTGTACCTCGGTTTTCAGTCAAAAGTGCATTTCTTTCTCCACGTGGTTTACGACGAGAGGCCACTCGAGCTTCTTGCCGGAATGTGCCGCGACATCTTCGAGTACATGCTGCGGGACAAAATGCTTGAGGGCGACAGCTGCGTCGTCGTTTTCAACATCCCGACCAAGTGGGAAACGGTGGTTCCGATCGAGATCCATCACGCCAGCGCCGCACGGACGACATTTCACGGAAACGAACTTGCCGAGACATTCATGAAGTTGCTTTCCGCGGACCGCTCAAAAAATCCATCGCAGCTCGTTGCGGAGGTCGTGATGCGCGCGGGAAAGCCGCAAGAATACACATTCCAGGATTATCCCAGTTTCACACGCAGCGTGCTGATCCCGCCAGCAAAAGCCCCGAAATTCGAAGAACTGATCTATGGGTTTTCGTCGAGAACGTAGAACAACAAAGTTGTTCTGGATCACCGAAGAAAGGAGTGCGACAAAAAGCGTGGCGTTCGGGCCGCCCCTTATTTTTTGTCGTGGTCCATTTCAGCCACGTCTGTGTCCGGGCCCCGCGCCCAACGATCGACGACGCGTGACCACAAAAGATCCCGTGTCTGCCACAAACGGGACGGCGCCTTTTCGCACAGCCGACCGACCAGCCACGTGTTCATCCGGGAATGCGCATCCGAGCGGGCCGTAGATTCGATGTCGCCGTACAGACGCATCGCCTCGGCTTGGAGAAGACTGTTCGGGATTTCCCCGGTTTCGAACAGCCTAGTGGCCGCTGTGATATTACCCTGCGCGCAGGCGCGCGAGAAGAGCTCCATCGCTCGCGTTCGATTTTCGGTCGGCGCGGCGTCAGGCGGAACGAGAACGATCCACAGGTACAACACGGCCACCGTAAGATAAACCGCGACCGAAAAGCACACCTTCCAAACAACGCTGAACACCGGCGTGACGATGATCGCCCCCAATCCGATGCCGCAAACCGTGGCAAAGACGTAGCTTCCGAGCGCCCGGGCCCAGCTCAGCGTGCGGACAGGAACGATTTCATCGATTTTGCCCATCGTTGATGTTGTATGTCCTGTGTCGGACTGCGTCTCCAAATCCATGAACCGCCACCGGCGTTTTGTTTCAGATTTGCTCGAGCTATGGGTCAATCGACTCGTGCAGGGCCCCCGGCCGCGAGCCATCGGTCCTTTCCGTTTCGGCTCCGCCGCGCGCCCAGGCGAGCATGATCTCAGCCCACAGGCCTTCGCGGTCAACAGAAACAAAATCAGGGAAGGCCGCGCGGGCGAGCTCGAAAACGGCCACGGCGCTGCCCTTGGGATCTGGCTCGGTGCCGCGGTTTGGGTTTTTGGCGTGGGCCAGAGCCCCGAGCTGCCATAAATAGCGGACGACGAAGGCCGCGTATTCTTTGCTGACCCTTCCCGACCACAGCAAAACGTTCGCCGTGCGCAGATTCGCCGCAAGACAGGCGTGCATGAACAGGTGCTCCTCCGTCGACCCCAGCTCAGCGTCATCGGTTCGGCTCTTCGCCAGCCCAGGCTGCCGCTGCGGCGTGTGCTCCACATCCGCGTCCACCTTCGCGCAATATGCGAGCGGGTGGCAAAGGACGAGAAAATGGACAAACGTGGCAAATCCGAGGCACAGCGTGGACAGCGCGACGGCGTAAACCGGCGACGTGGACCGCGTCAAATAGGTGCATGCAAACATGAGGAGGGAAAACCAATAAACAAAGGCCGCCCGTCGGAAGCTAGTGGGTCCGGTATTGGTTGCGCCGGTACGGGCGCGAACTGCAGTGTTACTCACACCACCAGTGGGGGACATCGCTATCATGGACTGGTCAAAAAAGCTAGCCTCGTTTGTTTCCTCGGCCCGTGTTGTCTCCAATTCTGGTTTTCTTTGGGCGTCCCCAAAGATTGGGCACATCCGACGAGATTTGCGTTCATCCAGCTTTTGTCGCCGCGGGTTCGAATTCGTCTGGAAGGGGGCAGCCGTGCGCTATGGCCCATTGGGCGACATGCGAATGCCCTCCACTCTTCGCGGTTGCGACGGTCAGCGCGTTCCATGGACATCCGTAAGCCCGGGCCCACTGCAGAATTTCGAGCTGCCCGGCGCTCGCGGCGAAGATGCACGTCCATTCGTCCCAGGGGCACGCGTGCTCCCTCGCCCACAACAACACCGCAAGATGGCCACCCTGGGCGGCGAGCGCGCACGTCGCCGAGGTCCAAGGACATGAAACGGCTCGGAGCCACTGGAGCGTCGCCAGCTGCCCGTGCAGCGCGGCCGCGCTGCACACGGATGCGTCGAGCGGCACGCCCAGGGCGAAGTAGGTTTGAAGCGCGGCGAGGTTCCCGGCTGCGGCCGCGGCCCTACACGCGGCGCCTGCGTGGTCGGCATTTTTTGCTGATTGGGCATCGTTTGCTTGCATTGGTTTCGGTGCGGCTTCTGTCGCCGATTCAAATCGTGCCCGTATAGCCTGCGGCCTTCGGCGCTGCGGCCTTTGGCGCCGCAGCCGATTAGAAAGTGGTCGCGGTTTTGACCTTTGTCCGCGGAGGCGACACAATACATGGCCAGCGAACATGAGAACGCCTATAGGCGTCTGCCTGGTCCGAGGGACCCCACCGATGGCGCCCCCGACGCGCTCGATATGCCAGTTTTTGACCCAGCGGGGAGCGAGCGGCGCGCAGGCGGCGCGAAGCAGCGGCCACGACCACGGACGGTTGCGATCCGCGCGGCATTGACGTTTTTTATCGTCTGCGTCGTCATTCCCTGCCTTAGCCTGGCGCTAGGCACCATGCAGTGCCTCGTGCTTACTCAGTGGCTCCCCGGTGGGCGCCAGCCGGGGGAGTGCCTCGAACAGCCATCGACGTGCCTTTTGCTCGGATTCACCGTCAGCGGGATCTCGCTGGGGGTCCACGGTTTTCTGTGGGTGCTGCAGCTCTTGTGGGCCCACGTGTAGCCAGGTTATTCGCGCGCCGGATGTCAAGACATTCGGCGCCGGCGGCCGCCTCATATAATATAGGGACCCGGGCGCGGCTAAACGCACAAAAACTGAAGTTCGAAGAAGAGCTGCATCTAACCAACAAAGCGCCATGCAGAACGGCCAAAGCAGCCAACGTTATACTCACCAACAAGAAGGGGCCACCACCACGCCAATGGCCGCCAACGGCACGAACGGAAACGCCAAGATGGCGTGTGCGGCCGCGAGGGTCGGCGACTTCAACAACATCCACGTCCGAAAGGCGTACAAGGCGACAATCAACAGCAGCCACATCGAACTGCAATCGGCCCTGCTGGGCGCGGAAAGCACCGGCGTCTTCTTCGCGCGCGAGGTGTTCGACGAGCTTCTCGCAATCGCGGTTAACTACAAAGACAAAAACGCGATCGGTGCGATCGCGCAGGCCGCGATCCGCGAGAGCGTGCAAAGCTCAGACGTGCTCCGTTTCCAGGAGATTCTCTTCCTGCTGTGCGCCGGCCGCCCGGAAACGGCCGAGGGCCGGGGCAACCTAATGCTGGCGTGCGTGCCCGAGGCGCTGCACAGCGCAGACGCGGCGATTCTCGCCGCGCTGCTCCGCTACAAAATCGTGCCGGCGTGGGACATCGCGGAGTGCGGCGACTTTGAGCTCGTTTGCGAGGCGATCGCACGAAGCGACCCTGCGCCTGACATCGCCCGGCCAACGGTCCAAGGGCTGGCGTGGATCCACAGAGTGTGCACGAAAGACACCGAGGACCTGCCCGATCGTCTCGAGCTGATCGCGTGCCGTTTCGCTGCGCTGCTCCGGGCGTGCGAGCAACGCGGGGGGGCGCCCGGACAGCTCGCGGCGGTGTTCCGCGGGGTGGGACAGCCCAAGCAGCTTGCGAAGATGTGCGTGAAACACGGCGCGCAAAATGCGAAGAACGGAACTCTTCGGCCAGCCGCCACACCCAAGTAGGCCACGCACATGTCATTTTTTTGGGCGGGCGCCCAAATTATTAAAAGAACTCCGTTCTTAGGCCGCGTCCGCTACCGGCCCCCCTGGATCGGAACCACTCGAGGACGTGCGTATGGCCCCGGATCGTCGCGTTGACGACCGCGCTGTCCGACAGCGGGGCGCCCGCGGCGACGGCCCACTTCAGCAAGTCGAGATGCCCGTGGAGCGCGGCATTGGCGCAAGTCCTTTCGTCCCACGGACAGCCGTTGTTCCGCGCCCACCGAAGGAGCTCGAGATGTCCGCACCGCGCGGCATTGGCGCAGGCGTCGGCGGTCCAGCCGCAGCCGCGGCCGCGTAGCCACCGAACCACGCCGAATTCACCTCTGTTTGCCGCGGCGGCAAGCGCCACCGCGGTCCAAGGCGGCTCTGGACACTTCTGCAGGGCCGCGAGCCACTCGAGCATCGGCCAGTCGGCGTTCCCGGCGGCGGCGATCGCGATCTCTCTCAGCTCCGACAAGCCGAGCCGATCCCGCGAATACGCCCAGTCGACAATCGCGAGGTGTCCGATGGCGGCCGCCGCAAGCGCGCAGGCCGCCTCGTGGCAGTCGTAGCCCATGCCGCAGGCCCAGAGCAAAACGCTGAAATGTCCACCGCGGGCGGCGCCGACACAGGCTTCGCGGTCCCAGGCCCAGCCGTTCGCCCTCAGCCACACGACAACGTCGTTTTTTCCCGCCGCGGCCGCGTATCGAACCAAAGGGGTCTCCCGCGTGAAAAAGCGGAGCTGAAGCCCCCATTCGACCAGCGAGACAGTTTGGACGATCTCGGCGGCCCGTACAATGAATTTCTGGTGGTTGGGCTTGAGCTTCGCGGCGCACGCGCGCCAATGCCTATTGACCTGTGCCGCGCAGGCGAGCCCTGTCGAGGAAAGTTGTCCAAGGACCAAAAGAAACGGGTCCTGGATGCGCTCGCCGGGCGCCCCCCAGGGTACCACCTCTTCGCAGCCCGACATATGTCTCTCGCAAGCTTTTTACGATATCTCAGGGTTGGTCGGCGTCTAATACCATTGGCTCACGGCCTTTGCGTTCTAACCAAACCGCGCCCTAGCGGGTTTCTTCGTTTCAAGGTCGCGCTAAGCCGGCAACGTTTGAAGCCCGGGCAGAGAAGGCAACAACAGCGACATAGTCGGCACGTTGCAAGCACAACACATAACAGCTAAACGGCTTAAGCACCAATGAATATCCTGAACGGAACCCCCGACGACACCACCCCCACGAAAAGCTATCGCTTCATGCGGGCCGATGAGATCTGCGCGACCGCCGCGGAAAATGGCCACCTCGACGCGCTCCGGTGGGCACGCCGACACCAAATCCCCTGGGACGAAAGAACATGCGCCGCGGCGGCAAAAAATGGGCACTTCGAGGTCCTGCGCTGGGCCCGCGAAAACGGCTGCCCCTGGGACGCGCGCACATGCATCGGCGCGGTGCTCGCCAAGAGCCTCGAAATCCTTTGCTGGGCAATCGCCCAGGGATGTCCCTGGGACTGGAGGGTCGGCATCCTCGCCGGCACCACAGGCCGCGGCGAAATCCTCGAATGGGTCGCCAAGCATGCCGGGGAAGGCGCTTACGACCACGCATGGGGGGCGCCCTGCGTGTCGGAAGACATGTTCACGACCCTGCACGGCGGCGCCTTTGCTCCGTGGCTTGCACCCCAGCCTTGAAGAAGGCCACCGGCGAAGCGGGTGTGTTCGGGCGACTTGGCGGCGATGAAAACATCCATTCCTGGTGTCACAATGCACCCCCGGCGCGTTTTTTGTCGGCCCCTCTGCATCGCGTTCGAGACTTCTGAGGCGACAAAAGCGCCCACGCGGCGATGAGCACAACGAGGATGACAATGAGCGCCAGCAACAGGGCATACATACGCGAGGGCTCAAAGCCTCCGAGGATCACAGGAGACGGCTTGTGTGCCACGCCCCGCCAGTATTCGCTGGCGGCGGCTTCCATCGGTCCAAGCCTTTGGTAGTAAAAGGGGTCCTCCATGAGGTGGGCCAGGGCAATTCGCCCCGTAAGAAGCAAATCGTCGCCGGTCGCGTTTGTTTTGGGACCGAAGCGCGTTCCGTGCTCGAGCTCGACTCCGAGCGCGTCCCGCCAAACCGGTGGCGGAACAACGGTCCAGTCGAGCTTGAGCGCGTCCCCGACGCGCACCGCGGCCTCGAGGGGCGGAAGCGCCGAGACGACCGTGTTCGGCACAGTTTCTTCTCTTCGTGAGCTTGCTGCTTCCGACATATCCACGCCGCAGGTTTTGCGCGCCGCGGCGCCAAAACTGAACGGCGGCCGGGTGGACAAACATGGAGACAGAAGAATCCCTCGGAACCCTCTCGACCCCGCCTCTGCACCCACATAGCGTCGAAGCGAACGAAGTCGACGAAACGTTCGAAATCGTCGAAAGCGGCGCGATCGAAGCCGACGAAAATGGCGTGGTTGTCGAGATCGACCATGCGAGCGGCAGGCTGACAAAAGCGCCCCCCGCTACCAACCCCACGTTCTCCGGCAAGAGGCGGATCAGGGGACAAAAAATCCGCGAAAAGATCCTGTGCGTCGGAAAAAGCGGCGACGTGACTTTCTTCGCCCATTTGTCCTGCATGCCGGTGGAGTGCCAAACGCTCGCGCGCATGATGGTCGGGATCTACGACGACAAAATTCGGCGGCGTGCGCTGGCCGATCGCGAAAGCTTCGTGCTGGTAAGCGCCGAAGCGCTCGGCGCAGCAGAACCCGGAGCGACCACAGGAGAGACGTTGCGTTCGATCGGTGTCCAGCGCGCCGCGTTACGGTTGATCGGCATACGCCATATGGCGTTTTACGTAAAGCCCTGCAGCGCGCAGAAAATGTTTACGGAGTTCCTCGCGCTCTGCGAGACTATTACGGACGACGGGGGCCTTGAGTACGTCGATGCGTCCTGGTCCGACGACTTCCCCGACGAATGTCTCGCCTACACCACAATAAACAAAAACGCGTTGAGGCCGTTTGAGTTGCATTCTTTCGTCTCTCTTGTCGCAGGAAATCTCGGCCGATACGCCGATTCTTCGATCAGCTGGCACCCGTCTACGCGCTTCATCCGACACTTTGATCCCGAGATTTGGCGCGGATGATCGCGCTTCTGCGGCTAAAATAACAGGCCGCGCGTGCACGAAATTTTTTGCCCCAATAGCGACTCGGCAAATGGCGGAGAAGCCCATTTTCATCAACTACGGCCAAACGCTCCGAAACCAGGAATATCCGGCGACGCGAGCGACCGCGATCACCCGCCTGGGAACAGATCCGCGGGAGGTGTGGCTCGAGATTTCGTCGATTCCCGACGTCCCGTCGCCCGCCCTCGTTAATAACGGCGATATCGCCGGGGTCGTCGAGCTCCGAATTGACACACTCGTCCAGCAAGACGCAACCACCTTCGTCTCCTCGACGAGTGCGCTCAACAATGTCATCCCCGCGAACTTCGGGCAGACAAACTTTACCGGCGGGTACCAGCCGCGCCTGACCGACGGCAACAACAAAGTCATACCCTACGACGCCTCGGTTTGGGTCATCGACGGCACCAACCAGCTCCTCCAGTTTCCGTACGGCGTTCCCTCTGGCGTGCAGCTGCCTCTGACGGTGCGCCTGTACCAGTACATCGGGCTGACGCCGGTCCCGCCGGGGCCGCCGCCACCACCTCCGACGCCCGACATTTCGGTCTTCGTCGACAAGAGCGGGACCCAGATAATCAGCGGGATCGGCGTGTGGCACAACGTCGCGCCCTGGTTTCTCGGGGACGTCACGCGCTACGCAAACGGAGGCTTTGCCCAGCCAACCGGTATTTTCAGGGTTCCGAGGTCCGGAAAATACTCTCTCAAGGCCAACGTCCTCTGGTCGGGCCCGACACCGGGCGTGTCGGTCTGGCTCCAGTTCCTTGTGAACGGGACGATACCCGCGGTGGTCGCAGAAACAACCACGCAGGCGCTAGATTTCACTCAAAATCTTTCGACCGACATTTTGCTCGCGCTCAACGACACCGTCGTCCTCCAGGCCCGGACCGACGGGGCCGACCAAACCCTTAACGCATTCTTCGGGATGTCCGTCCTGTCGATCCACCTGTTCGCCGTTGCGTAGGTCGGCCGACGGACGGACTCGGTTCCATTTTTTCTGCTGTTGTTTGCCTCGACCGATAATGACCTCGAACGCCTGGGCAATCGCGCTTATTGTGGCCCTGCTCGTCCTCATCATCATCCCTGCGGCGGTTTCGCTATACGGGTGGTACAGGCTCGTCCATCGGCTTGGAAAGGCGGGCTGTTGCTGCAAGGACGCCCAAAATTTCTACGTCGCGACGAATCCGAACCAGTGCATCCCGGGCACCGTTTACATGACCGCCCCCTGCAGTATGTGCGGGAACCCACAAAAGTTTTAAAATCCGGGCTGAATTGGAGAAATTGTCGGTGGACAAAAAGATGCGAAGTATTGCGCTCGCGCCCGGGTCCGCTGGCCAACAATATTGTTGGCCAAGTCTCGACCACATTAACGCGATTCTGGCCATCAGCGGTGACGTTGGCGTCGAGGGAGTTTCTGTTGCAAAAATAGAGCCATATTACGAGGGAATTGCGAAGCGCGGTTTTGCAAAAGTGTTTTGTGTGCCGCAGGACGAAAAGCTAAGCGACGCCTACCGGTCGTTTTTCAACAAACACGGCTTTTGCGATCCTGCGTACAACAACTGTATCTTGATTGCGCCATCGAAACTGGCACACCACGTTGACGTTTTTACTCTGAGGTGGCTGGATTTGTCACACCAGGGAGAGCAGCCTGAGTCCGTGCCCACGGAGCTTGCGGCGCATCAATCGGGCGGCGATCCTCAGTTCCCCGAATCAGGCTTAGAAGCATTTTATTCGCCGCGCTGAGCAATTGGCTGTCGCGGCATGTGCGTTTTTTGTGGTGGCATGCGTTTTGTGCGGCCAAGCATACCAATGCATACCTGGTGTGCCGTGAGCGGCCTTTGTGCCGTCGTGATCGTGATCATTATCGTTTTGGGGCTCTACGTCCACATGAACATCGAGCACCGCCTGACGGCGCTCGAGGCAAAAGAAGGCGAACACCCGCAAGGGTGCCGATGCCCTCGCTGCGCGCGCCACCCGCACGGATGCCCGTGCGCGCGCTGCATGCACGGCCAGGGCCACCCCTATGGCTGCCGCTGCCCCCAGTGCCACGCCGCGATGCACATGCATCCGCACTACTGAGTTTGCGCCCAAAAACAGGCGCGGCGTGAGCGTTGAAACTCACACGCCGACCTTTTGCATCGCGTTGACGAGAACTTTGTCCGCGTTTGCTTGATGTTTTTTGGAGCCGAGGTGGCTTTTCACTTTCGCCGGGCCGAGGCTTTGCTCGCAAATTCCGCAGTATCTGTTTCCTTCTTTGCCGGGGGCGGGCCTTGGGTCGAGCGGGAGGAGCTCATAGGCCTCAGCATTTGCCGCGTCGGGAAGAGATGAGTTTTCCTCGGGGGCCTCGGACGACTCTGCCGATCTGGCGACCTTCGGTGCCTTTGTGGCTTTTGGTGCCTTCGCGGGCTTCTCCTCGGCTTTTTTGGCGGGCTTTTCGGTCTCTTTCTTGGCCTTGGGCGCCTTCTTTGCTTCGGCTGCAGCTTTGCTTTGTGCGGCGTTCTCTGTGTGCTTCGCGGAGATCAGATGCCGTTCCTCGTTTGCCGCACGGATGCTCTGCTCGCACGCCGCGCACCAGACGTTGCCTTTGGTGTTTTCGTCTGCGGGGAGGATGTTAACGTATTCGGCCATGTTGGTTTGTGTGGTGTGCTGTGTTGGTGTTCGCTTTACTTGGCTGGGCCGGGTTTCAATTTTGGCACGGAATATACACGCGATGGGGTCACGAACGAAACAGCGGGGGCAAAAGTGGTCGCAAAGCGTTACTTCGAGCTCGGCGGCGCTGGCTTTGCCGGCGGGCCTTTTCACGCGCCCGCCCAGGGAAATCGCCGAGGGCCTTTTTCGGGCGGCCGTGGCGAGCCGCCGCAGGCGGGCAAAAACGCCGTATCAGGCGGCGATGAGCATGCTCAATTTTTATGTCAATCGGGCCGGTCGCGGGTTGGCGACCGCTGATAGGCGGCGCTTGGCCAGGGCGAAGGAGGAATTGCGAAAAAAAGGGGCCGCGGGGCGCAAGGCCCGCCAGAAGAACCGAGCTGTTCGCCTAAGAACGAAGTTCTTTTATTTTAAATTTGGCGGGCGGACAGGAAAAAAAGGGCCAGGCGCCATCGAGCTCGTGCGCGTCGCACGCGCGCGCCGCGGAACGAAAAAATACACGGCGCACTTTCTTGTCGGTGGCAGGCCCCGAAAGACACACTTTGGGGCGAAGGGCTACGAGGACTACACGACGCACCACGACCGTGCGAGGCGGGAAAAATACAGGAGACGCCACCAAAAAGACTTGCGGACTCGCGATCCGACGCGTGCAGGCTTTTTGTCGTACTATCTGTTGTGGGGGCCGAGCGTTTCGCTCGCAAAGAACGTCGCCAACTACAAACGGATGCTCGGCCAAAAATAATAAGAACCGCGTTCTTTGGCGCCCGGCCCCACGGGGCATCCGGTCAGCGCCGGCCCAAAATGATAAGAACCGCGTTCTTTGGCGCCCGGCGTCCAAACACCTATGCGACCTGCTCTTTGAGGCGTTTGAGCGCCCGGGCGCGCACGGATTTGCTGGGGGGCTTGGCCTTGATCGTCACGGCCTCGCCAGTGCGAGGGTTGCGGCCCTGGCGCGCGGGTGTCGCGCCCTTGTGGACGACCTTAACTTTGATGTAGCCCGGGACGATCGCGGCGACCCCTGTCTTTTTGAGCTCGTGCACGGTCACATCGACCATTGCGTCGAGGACGGCGGTGACTTCCTTTTTTCCCAAGCCGGTCTTCGCCGCGATTTCACTGACGTACGCCGTCTTGGAAAGGGCTTTCGCGCTTTTGCTTTTGCTTTTCGCTCTGCTTCTGGTCGACATTGCTCGCGCGTGTCCGTATACTACGGCGACAGGAGTCGCCTGGTTTTTATTCTTCGGCGTCGCGTGGCCGTTCACCGGCGGCGCCTTTGCCTACGCGGCTTTTCTTTTTTGTGGGACTTCGGGCCCGAATGGCGGCGTTGTCCGGACCCCCGGCCCTCGCGGGACGAGCGTGAGGCGCGGCTGCTTATTTTTGTCTGCGAGCGCTTGGCGGCCGAAACGGAAAGGGTTTTGCTCTTTTTTGGCGGCGGTCGGCGCCGGTGGCCGGTCCGGCCCCGGGCGATGAAGTCGGAAAACTGTCTGCGCCGGCCGAGGCCGCTCGAGACGGGCCCGCTGAATATCCGGCCGAGAAACGGGATCGCGTCGCGGAGGATGGCCGCAAACGGCAAATCCTCCGGTGTCAGGAAGCCGCGGGTCGGGTTTGCGAGGAGCCATCGGAGCGCCGAGACGATCGCGATCGCGACCTGGACGACCGTCGGCCCCGAGTGCAAGAAGCCGTAGCGCTTGACGTCCTCGGTGCCGAGAATCGTGCCACACCACCATTCGCGGACCCCGCCGCGGGGGTTCGCGGGCGTCTCGTCGAACAGCAGGAGCGCGCCGACGGCGTCGTAGCCTTTCCGGATTTCCGGGAGACGCAGCACGTGCTTGACGGGCATCGTGTCCGGCGAATGTCCGCCCTTTCTCAGTCGCTCGAGCGAGGCCCGCGCGCACGCGGCGACCTGGTACACATAGTACACGCTCGGGCGGTACATCGCCGCTTGGGTGTGTTTCGTTTCGCCGCTTGGGTTTCGCGTTAGGAGCGCGGAAAGCGTGTTGGATTCCCCGTGGGGGATTGCGTAGCCCGTAATTTTTGAGCCTCGGCCGTGGCGGCCGGGGCTGAAGCTCGTGAGCCGCAGATCCATGCCCCTGATCGGCAGGAAGCGGGCGTTTTTTGGCCCAAGCGGCGGCGTCACGTAGTGGCTGCCCGGCGCCTGTTTTCCGTCCGCGTTCGGCGCGACGATGGCGTCGCTGTCCTCGTGGGTGCCGAGCCCGAGCTGCACGGGGTCGAGCGCCTCCGCGATGAGGCCAACCGCGCTCCAGGTGTTGTAAAAATATTTGGATGGGCGGGCGCGCTTGGGCAGCTGCGTGTCTTTCTCGGCGATGTGGAGCACCCGCAAGCCGAGCCGCTCCGCAGCTTTGGCTGCGCCTTGGGGACTTCCGCCGCGAAGAAGCCCGAGCGCGGTCGGGTCGCGGAGCTTCTCCGCGACGTCCTCGAGCCCCCTTTGCGCGAAATGGGAGATGAGGCCGGGGTTCATGCCATGGTCGGCGAGCATCGAGGGCCCGCCCGGCGGGAAACGCCGTTTCCCTTCGAGCACCCGTGCGTACAGCGACCGCGCATACAGCGCGGCTGGCCTGGGGTCGAGCTTTTCGGGGTGCGGGACCTCCCAGTTTTCCATCGACGTGTTCACGTAGACGCAGCCGCGCGTGTTGCAGAAGGCCATGACCGCGAGCGCGTCGACGTTCACCGATGCGTCGACGACCGCGTCGCCTGGGTCCAGCGCGCGGTCGAGGGTGCTTTCGAGGTTCCCGCGGGTCAGAGCGATCCGCCAGTGTTCGACTTCTCGGAGCCGCGGACGCAGCGCCGCCATTTCGTGGGTCAGCTCCCGGGGCTCGATGATAAGAATTTTCGCCCAAGCCGCGGCCGGCACAAGGGTCGAAAGCGGCAGCAGCTCGAGCACCGCGCAGCCGACGGCGCCGCAGCCAATGAGTACCAGTTTTTTGCGCCTGGCGCCCTCTGGGCGCGCTTTGGTTGACATTCTTTCGTTCGGCGGCGAGGGCTGTGTTTTATATTCCGTGCCACGCTCCTTGAGGAAAATTAGAATTGAAGGGCGGCGGGGCCGAAAACAGAGCCGAAACCGTATAGCACGTATGTGCGCCGATCACGTAGCCAAGAAGACCAAGAAAGCCAACAAACGGCCCACTTCGGATAAATGCCCGCTCGCCCGCGAGCTCGCCGCTGGCGCCGTGCTCATGCACTCCATCGGCGCTTCGACCGATTACGAGATTTTCGTCGCGGAGGTCTGCTTGGATCCGGCCGCCGGCGAGCTTGGGGCGTTCGCGAACAATGCCCATCTCGCCCTCCTTTCGCACGCATGGATCACCGGAAAAAAATCCGCGATCTTCAGTTTCATTCTCCACGCCCGCGGAGCCGTCGCAAATATTGTTGTCTGCACCTCCGATGCGGCGGGGGATGACCCCCGGCTGAGCGACACGCGGCTCACACTGGAAATCGTCGGTACGATGCTGAAGCGGGCTAAAGGCCCGGTGACATCTTACCTCGTCGAATCTGCGCCCGACGACAGCCCTGAGCCGCTGAAAATCTCGCAGGTCACCGCCGATACTGTGATTGCAGGTCTTGCGCGGTTTTATGGCCTCATCTAGTGGATAGACCGGTTTGCGGCATATTTTTGTCGCCCACGTTGTCAGTCGGTGGTCGGCGCTTTGGCGAGAAGGTAGCGCTGCTCGCGATCATCGCGGAAAACGTTCCTGGCGCACCAGATGCCAACGAATACTGCGATGGCCACGACAGCTATCGCAGCTAGGCCTGGGATGAGGGCGCCTTGGCCGAGGCCCAGCCATCCCACGAACTGGCAGATCGCAGAGTTTTCAGGAAGCTCGGGCGGCGCCGCAGCGCCGCAGGCCGCAAGAATGCTTAGGTGGACCACAGGGGGCGCAGCGGCGAGAGCGAAGAGACAGAGACAGACAGCGATTGCCGTTTTTTTGCGACGGGCAATGCGGGCCGTGCATGCCGCCACACAGAGTGCCACGCTCGGGCGAGGAGGATTTGCATACATACGCCGAATTCGTCTGGGGATGCTCTCCCAGACGATTCACCAATTGCGACGTGGGGCGTCCGCTCGGCGAAAAGGCTGGCTGGACCTGCCGCGTCGCCACCCGGAAGCGCATAAGCCCGCGAGCGGCCCCGAACATTGTCGCGCATCCAATCCAAAGCGCAAGGTTTGGCCAGATTTTTCTCACCACAGGAATACTCGCACTGATGGCAGACGCGAAACCGAAGCGAACGCGGAAAGGACCGACAGAAAGCGCGACGCTGTTCGCGGTCGGCACGCGGAAACGAGGAAACGACGGTAGGATGTGGGTCATACGCGCGACGTCGGCGGGAGTCCGCCAATGGCGGCCCGAGCAGCATCGCGCAGCCGACACGACGAAAACGAAAGCGAAAGCTGGCGAGATGCCGCAGCGCCACGGCACGCGAGCCGCCCGGGGGCCGCGAAGCCGCGCAAAGGCGGGCGAAGACACAAAAAAGCTACGCAGGGCCAGAACCGCAAAGCCATCCCCACCTGTCGAAAAAGTGAGGAGCCGATACAACATTCTGTTTTGCGAGCCGTACTCGGTCGACGACGCGAAGCAGCTCGCGCGGGCTTTGAAAGGTGGGGCTCGTTCGTGGTTCACCGGAGTAAAGTTCGAGGTTGGCCCGGCATTCTACGCGGTGCTCCTCCGCAAACCAAAAAGCGTCAGGCGCGGGGATGGGAATGCTTACATTTTCGGTCGGCGCTTCCCGCTAAGTCAGTACACATTCGTCGGGAATCATGGAAACGACGGGACGCAAACCGGCTTCATCGACATGGATCTGTTCGCCAATGGCGACAAGGTCCTCGACGTGGTCCTCAAGGAATACTCGCCGAAAACGAAATCTCGCCGCGGGCCGGGCCTTTTCTGGGACGATCGTGCCGCGCTGCGGCGGGTCCGGGCGCAGCTCCCGCACATTCTATTCATCGGGGAAACCGTCGGAGGCGATGTCGGCGCGAGCCTATACGCGCACCGAACCCACGGCAAGATCGACGGGCTGATCATCGACAACGACCTACTCTTCGCGAAAAAGGAGTAAAAGGCTCCTTTCGGGCCGCCGATTTAGAGTACGTGCCCGGGTGGGCACCATGGGACAGACGCCGTCAGCCGCCGAGAAAAAAGAACCGCCGGGACTGCTAACCCCAACACCGCAATTGCAAAGCCGTGTGCTCGCGGTCACCAGCACTGCGGCATCGTATGCCGCAGCGCTGTCCGCAGATGCAGCCGCGAGCACAGCCGCGGCCACTCCGGCGCCCGCACCCGCAGTGTCCCCCACCCCGGCGCTCGCACCCGCAGTGCCCCCCACCCCGGCGCTCGCACCCGCAGTGCCCCCCACCCCAGCGCCCGCACCCAGGATCGTCTCGGTCTCTCCGAACGGAGAGGGCGCGGCGCCCAAAAACGACGGCGCTATTGCAGAACAAATGCCAGCCGGGGCACAAGTCTCAGCCAACGCGAAGGCCGCCGCAAAAGCCAAGACGCTTTACGTTTTGCGGCTCGAATCGCAGAAATTTTATGTCGGCACCTCGGGAAACCCCGCGGCGCGCTTCGACGCACACAAGAAAGGGACAGGCGCGGCTTGGACGGCCAAATACCCACCACTCGAGATCATCAAAACCGAACCAGATAAGACCCGACAAGACGAAGACGCAGAAGTCAAGCGACTTATGCTCGAGCATGGGGTGGATAACGTGCGCGGCGGCTCCTACGTGAACGTCAGCCTTCCTGCCTATCAGCGGGCAGCACTCGCCAAAGAACTACAGCATGTGAGCGACAAGTGTTTCGCCTGCGGCATGTCTGGGCATTATGCCAAGGAGTGCCCGAACTCCGCGAGCACCGCCCCCAGGACGGGTCCGATGGCGGCGACCAATCTGCGGAAAACTGCGGAGGGCCGCCCACCGCCACCTCCGGGAAAGGAAGAAGACCTACGCCAAACGGCCGAGGCGCTGCGGCTGACAGCCGAGAAGCTCGCCCAAACGGCGGAGCGCCTTGTTAACAGCGCCGCTGAGAAGACGCCGGGAGAGCCCAGCGAGAAGAACGGAGAGAAGGCCGCCGAGAGCCTCGCGAACGCGCCCAAAGAACGCGGTTCTATCGATTTGGCCGCCGACAAAGCCGATTGCGCCCGTTGCAATAGAAACGGACATTACCGGCGCGCGTGTGGGGCCAAAAGCGACGCCAGTGGCGCTGCGCTTACGCCTGAAGCGTGCGTCTGGTGCGGTCGCCGCGGCCACAATTTCGCGACGTGTACCGCGACCACGGACAGCAACGGGATCCCGCTGAAGTTCAAGGGCTGCAGCCGGTGCGGCCGCAAGAACCACCAAGCTGAAAAATGCTTTGCGAAAACTGACGTGTTCGGCGATCTGCCGAACTAGCCAAAAAAATTTCTCAGTGCACCGAGTATCGACAATTCATGGCCGTGGTATTCATTCGCTTGGATCAGCCCAAGGAGTAGAACCTTGGCGTCCAGCACGTTTAGAACATTTCGTTGGTCACCCCTGGAAGGGAATGAAAGAGCGCGAGCGTGATCACAAACGGGCCGACAACTGGATCTGGGACCGTTTTGAGTTTATCGACGCTTTCGCCGGGCGCGAAAGGGGCAAATGCGATGCAGTCGTAGGTCTTCCGGGTCGGCCCGCTTATGCTCCGCATCGCTCCGATGAAAGACGCGAGAAGCGCATAGGTTTCTTTTTCCGGCAAGAGCGGGCCAAGCACCATCAGAGTTTTTGGATCGGCTGGATGCGCGACGGTAGCGTAGCGCTGTCCGTTTGGGCCTCCCAGGACGTTGGCGAGCTCGCAGCGGAGCAAACTCATCAAATTCATCGTTTTCCCCGGAACGGGTATGTCTATATCCGGCGCACGCGAGTGTGACTGGAGACGTACTGAACGACGGGAACGTTCTAAAAAAAAACGTGTGGGCCGCGCTGCCCCTACACGCGACCACGTTCGAGCTTCCCTCTTATCTCTGAGAGGACAAGTTTTACGACTCCATCATTCTCCTGCTCGGCGAGGAGCAGCCTGCGCAAATTCTTCTGGAGCCATGCCTGCCGTATTGCCCCGAGCCAAGCGTGAAGAGCTCTTAGTGTTTTTTCTGGATTACCGCACTTTGCCGCCATTTCTTTCTTGTTGTGTTTCATCTGCTTTTCGGGCTTCATTTTTGCCGCCCAGCCGCCCGTCGGCTGCACGGCTTGGACACGTCCGCCACCCCCGAAATGGATCGAAAAAACGAGAGCAAGTGCTCCCGTTGCGGGCGTGGCGTGTTCGCGACGGAGCACCCGTGCGCGCCCGTTGGGCGGAAGTTCGCTGAATGCCAGCGCTGTCGCTATTTCGTCTTCGGGAAGCTTATAAAGGCCGGCCGGCCGCTGCCACGTTGCCACGTGTGCAAACCGAGGGTTCACGCCCGGCATGTTGTCGATGATACGCTGATTCTCGACACAGGCTGCGCGGATCTGGTGATCAAGCTCACGTGCGTGCGCTGTGGCGCGGTCGTCTTGGAACTGCCGAATGTCTTCTGCGCGGCAGTGTGACGCGGTCAAAAAATCGCTCCACGGTTGCTTCGACCGCGGCTAGCTGAAGCTCGCGTTGCGAAACGTGACGACGCCGTCCCAGTCATCCCCACTGAACTCTTCGCTGAATTCCAACGGAAGCGGCTCCGAAGCGAACGCCTGGTACCGCGCGATGGCCGCGCAGATGTCTTCGCGGACTTTCTTGCTGTGTCGCACGGCGTACTCTGCGCGCTTCGGGGCCAGCGGCGCATGTATCGAACAGAACCCTGTCGAGTTCTCGCGGTAAAAGCCGCAGCCTGCGAGGCAGCGTCCGTCGTCGAGCAGCTCTGAATCGGGCCGCAGCTCGGCGACCACGCTCTGGAAGTCGTTTACAAATTCCTCAAGATCCTCCGCGAGGTCCTGCGCCGTCGCGGTTCGGCGCGCCTCGTCGAGGGTTCCCGCGACCCGTTCCGACAGATATACGCCGAAACGCAGACAACCGAGCCCTTCTGGGTCGAATTCCAGCGTGTAGAGACCCTCGTTCAGAAAGCCCGCAAAGTGCTGCGACCGTGGGAACTGGTCGTAAAACACGGTCTCGAATTCGTTCTTGGGGCAGCCCTTCGGGAGTTCGAACTTGTACCGGGCTTCCTTCCCCAGAATCGATGCCAGCCTTTTTGTGTCAAGCCTTGCGGCTGGCGGCATGTCTTCGCTTTTGGCGATTTCGTCCTTCGATGCGCTATGGTCGTGGGTCTCCATGTTGTTGGTTATTGCGCCCGCCGCTTTGATTCAATTCTGCGCCTCGCTGGCGCTTTTCGATGGATACCATTCCGGCAGCAAAGCAAAAAAACGTCGCAGGCGCGCCGAACCGTCTTATCTTCGAATTTTTGTTTGGTGCCGGTACGGGCCAATCTCTTTGACCCGAGCGTCCCAGGTCCGTGGTGGCTTGCCTTTTCGGGCGTGCGGCTGCAAACACAAGGACCGCACACATTGAGTTTGTGTTGTAAGGGCTCGACCGCGATCAAAGTCTCGTTTCGATATTGCCTTGCGTTCGAAGTCTCGTTTCGATATTGCCTCGCGTATTGCCAGCTGTCTGCACATTCCGACTGATTCTCCACTATCAGCTGATTTTAGCGGCGCCCCCCAGCAAATGCTTCCCATCATCGATGGGCGAACCCTCCGCATTTCGTCCGCCGGCCGCCCAGCAGAACTCCCAAGCACGGGACTTATTTGTCTTTCGAGCGTCAACAGCGTCATACCGCTCCTCGCGGAAATCTGGCAAAGGAGGGCCCCCCACACGAAAATCCTCCTTTCTGTAAGCTCTTGTGCGTCCGCGTCACTCAACATTATGCTGTGCGGGCCCCACGTATTCAAATTTTACGAGCCGCGGTTTTGCTTGGAATGTCCGCTCGATCATGACGCGGTTTGCGGTGTGCCAAATGGAATAGGGCTCCGTCTCGGCGTCGAAAAAACCAGAGACGCACATGTTTTTGAGCATTTCCTTCAGATCGCCGCCAAATTCAAATTAAAAAAACTACGTTTTTAGGCCGCGGCCGCGTCACCGCCAGTTTCGATCGCGGCATACTTTCGAGAAGTTCGAGCGAGCTGCTCGCGGGCTTCAAACCAGTCAGTAACAAGCATGCGCGCATCCTTGGGCAGTTGTGGGTCTCCGTCAGTAGACCCGATCCAATTCCAATCTTCGTTCATTTCGGCGCATAGCCTTTCTTTGAGCGTTTCTGGCAAGGGCGGTGTGTTTATATTCCAATTCGTGTTCCGCATGTCTTCTACTTCGTCGTCCGTCGCCTTTCGCTCCAAAGGCCTCGCCACGGCCTCGAGCTCCGCGACGACGTCCGCGACCCACGCCATTTCTGCCACGCGTCCGTGAGTCTCAGCCACGTCAAGCACCCGCTCGAGGGACGTCGTGGCAGCTGCGCTGTCTACCGTCGGGCTGATAGGGTTATACTGTGGTGGCTCGATCGTGACTCCACTCAAAAGCGCCTCATGCGACAGTTCCTGGGAAAAAGGGCTGTCGAGAATCGCTTCGGTGTCGACGGCCGCGAACTCCTTGGGATCCTCGACCGTATATTCGAAGGACACGTCCGCGGTCAGCTCGAGCTGTATTTCATTATTGTAATTCTTCTTCAGTATTTTTACCTTTTTGGAGAGGATCCAAGCTTCGTTCATCACGTTGTGAAACTCATACAAGCGGTTGTTAACAGGGAGATCGCTCCGAGCGGCTCCGCCGTTCACATCCCCAATGGATCCGATCAAGTCGTCGACCGCATGGTGGTCTGGGTCGACCCACCAGCTCATATTTTTGGACGGTCCGCACTTTTGGATCAGGCGGCGCCCCTTGGCGCGCATCAAGAAACGATAAGCCTGCCAGTCCCGCAGTTTGAACCCGAGCCGAAGTGCCGCAGCAGTTTGTCGTGCGTACGCGTACGGTTTCTTAGCTTCATCTGCTGCAAGGGCTTCGTCGAGTGTGTGGAACCACTCGATACACACGTAGTAGACGCTCGCGTTGTCGAAGCAGTACGAAAGAATTGTTTTGCGCAGCTCCGGAATGAGGAACGCCCAGGGCGTCTGTGCGTCCGTTTCCATTTGCTCGATGCGGCCCCGCTCTAATCGTGAGCCGCCAAAACGCGCTAACGGTCGGCGACGCCAAACCAGCAACTACAAATTTGAATGACGCGTTGGCCCGAATACTTGCGCGATCCACATGTCTGACCCCCGCCAAAGAGCTACCAACAAATACAAGGTTGTCGTCGCCGGGGGCGCGAACACAGGCAAATCCTGCTTCATCCACCGGCATCTTACCGGCGAGTTTGTCGAGAATTGCCAGCCGACGCCACGGGTCGTGTCGCTGGCACTGGCGTTCGACACGACGCGCGGACGCATCGTCTTCGATTTGTGGGACGTGCCTGGCTCCGAAAAAGCCCCGGGCGTCTGGGATCACTTCAGCGGCGCGTGGGGGGTGTTGGCGTTCTACGACGCCTCCGCGAAAATGAGCTCGATCAGCGACGCGCTCGCCGTCGTGAACGCCAACCCGGGCCTCCCAGCCGTTCTGTGCGGCGGCAAAGCCGATCTCCTCGGGGAGCACGCCGCGCTCAGCGCCTGGTCGTCGCCGCCGAGCCTTCCCCACTTCCAGGTGTCGGCAAAGAATGACTACGACATCGGGAAACCTCTTCTGGCGCTGGCGCGGCTTTTCCTCGGCGATTCGCAGCTAAACTTCATCGAAAAGCCCTCCATCCCGCCCGCCTCGGCCTTGCTGGCGCGGCTTCCCGCCGACCCCGAAATCAAACGTATGTTTCTCGTGGTGTCTGAGCTCAGCTTCGGGACGGGTCTGCGTGCCATCTTCGACAATCTCGTCGCCGCCCGCGCGTATGCAAAGTACGCAAACGTCAACAGTCTTGGCTTCGCGATCGTTAGCTTCCTCCCCAACGTGCCGGGCTCGGAGGTCTTCGTCGGCTGCGAGTAATAAATCGCCCGCCGGGCAGCGATTTTTTGAAGCGCGCAATTTGGATAAGGCGAGATCGGCGCATAAGATGACCGAAAGCCTGGAAATGGAAAAAAAGCCGCTGCTGCCCGAATTCGGGCCAAACGCTCCGCCCGTCAGCGAACTAATGCTTCACGCGCGAAAGCATTACGGCCATATCCTTGTTGCGTTCGCATTTGGCATCGTCGTCGCGGGGCTCGCCGCGCCCTTAACGTACCTCGGCCTCGAGGTCAACCTCGGCTTCGGTGTGTTTACAGCTGTCGGCCTCGGTTTCGGCGTGTTCTGTGCGCTGATGATAATCGTCACCTCGACGCTGCAGTTCTCAGAACAAATACGCGCGAGCATGGGGGTGCGCCGGGGTTTGAACCAGCCCGAGAAACTCTTCGCGCTCGCGTGCGAATGTAACAACCTCGCGGCCGCGCGGGCGCTTTACGCGACAGGAGAGCTCGACGCCCGGACGCTCTGCGGCGAAGCCCTCCGCATCTGGACGGTAAAAAATATGATCGAGGCCGTTCCGAACTCGTGGGTGCCAGAGACCGGCAACCTTCTCGCTTGGCTGCTCACAGAGGTCGCGCTGAAAGCTCCGGACCAGCTGTGGGCGTCCACGAACCCCGAATGGACCGAGCTGGTCATGGCGTGGGCCGCTGGTGCCCTCGCCCTGGGCCCGAGATGGCCTGGAACCGCCGCGGCCGTCTTCGGAACGGCCAATCCGCACGTCGTTAATGTTTAACGGACGCCACTCGAAGGGCCCACAAAAAATTAATTGCCCCTGTTTTTGGCTTAGCACGGTGTAAATTTTGCGTGGAACGTGAGCCACTGAGCCAGATTGGCGCTATCGTCCCGCGTCAGTGCGGTGGCGAGGTCTTGCGACGTCATATCGCGCCCTATCGGCGTCTTCGAGAACGGCTTCGCCGAAACTACCTCGGTCAAATCCTCCAGCGCGATTTTTTTGGCGTCGAGGAGCCCGACAGGCGCGATTCGTCCGCTATCGCCCATTGTGTTCGGCACTTCGGACACAACATAGTGCCCCGGCGCACTGCCCTTAAACACCGCAGTAATGACCATTGTTTTCTTGATGCCACTCCGATCGAGCTCCATCAATCTCACGTAAACCCCTTTGAGATCTTCCGTCGGAATTTTCATCGTGCGGAACGCGGCGTGGTTCGCATAGATGGGGCGCAGCTTGCCACCCGAAGCCGCTTGATGGAACACGACGAGCTTTTCTTCGCTGTAGATCATCTCCTTGTGGATCATGCAGTTGTAGACGTCGCCCGTCATTTGCGCGAGCTCCTCCGGCGTGTGCGCGTCATAGTGCGTGTGGAGAAAGTAATGCACGTAATTGAGCAGGCCGAGATGGATATACATCTCTGTCTTCTCGGGGCCTCTCAGTTTGTCCGACGCGATGGGGTGTGCTTCTGCCATTGGTGTCACTGCGCGCTCGTATTCAATTTTCGTGTCAAAATTCTGGGGCGCCGAGGCGACGCCCCGGACCACCAAGAACGCCCCACCGGCCCACAAAAAATGCAGACCACGTCGTCTAGTTTTTGCGCACGAACAGCGCGTAGAAACTGTCAAAGCTGTCGACCCCATACCGAGACGCGTGGGGCTCGATTTTATCCGATAGCACGAAGTCGTGCGCGGCGAAAAGCTTGATCCAATCCGCCTTTGCGCGGTAGTGCGCGTAGGTCCCTGTCGCGTATTGCGCGAGGAATTCCTCGGGCGTCGCCTCGCGCCCGAGCACGCACGCGTACACGGCGTGCGTGATGTCGTAAAACGCCGCGGCGACGGGGGTTGCACAATCGTGTTCTCGGATGAGTACGAGCGCCCCGGGGCGCGTCACCCGCCTGCACTCGCCGAGCATCGCGCCGACGTCGACGAAGTGATGGGCTGACATGAAAAGGGTCAACACGTCGAATGTCGCGTCGTCGAACGGAAGCTTGGTCGCCGTGTTGCGGGCGAAGGTGAAACGCTTGTCTTTCGTCGCCGGCTCAACGATGTCGCAGGCGAACGCTTGCGCTTTGGTCAGGCCGAGTTCCTCCGCAACGGCACCCGTGATGTGCCCCTCGGATGAGCCGACGTCAAGATACCGAAACTCGGGTGAAACTCGCGCGCGAAACATGGCGAGCTCCGGGACGACATCATCGAGGCGAGATTTGGCGCGGCCGTCGGCTTTGGCGGCTCCGGACTCTTCTTTCTGGAGCGCATCGATCAGGCCGCGCATTTGCCCGAGAATCGAAATGTCTGGTGCGCCGGAGCACACGAGACGAGAGGCGGGCTCCGCGACCTCGCGGGGCAGTTTGCTACGAATAAACTTTAGCGTCCGTTTTTTGGTTTCTGGGTACTTGCGGACCGCCCCGAACAAGAGGCGCTGATCGGTTGTGGTCTTCTGCTGTTCCATCGGGCCTGGTTGTCCCCCAACGACGGAGTAATCAATTGTCTTTTTCGCGCACCGGCCCGCCGCAAAAACCACGAGCCCCCCGAGGCCGAGAAACACAGCGAAAGGGCGCCAACCCGAATGATCCTGGCGCCCTTGCCATGCCACCCGCGCGAAAAACGCGAGAAGCACAAGGACGAGAACGGTCACGAGCGCGACCCCCAAAGCGCTCGAAGACATATTTCTGCGCGCTTCATCTCCGGCGTTTCTCCGAAAACTGGTCTTGGTGGCTTGTCTTTGGTCAAACCCACAACCGTACGCCTGATACATCGGCGAGGATGGCTAAAATGAGGAGGACGAAAAGTGGAAAGGCGCAAATGATGAATGTCATAAGAATGACCGTGATAATCGTGGCTTCGGGCTCAAGGTCCGGTTCGTGCCGCGCCCCTCGCATTTTTGTGGTGCGCAGGGACGTTGCCTGCCTGGCCGCAGAATTCAAGTCGGCTTCTACCCGAACCAAGAAAACCAAACCCGGTCACCGAGTGCCGTCTCGACCATTCCGCCATTTTTGAAGCCCACCGACGTACCAAGTAAAGCAATGGACGCCAACAAGTACCCGGACTTCTTTGCGCGCATATTCGAGCTTCACGATATCCCGCCGCTTGTGTTTGGCCGGCTCGACCAGTCAAGTCTTGCGGCCGTGGCCTGCGTGTGCTGGAAATGGCATGAAGTGGCAGTCGCCGTGCTCGCGAAACAAAAAAGGCTCAAGTTTCGCGTTATCCTGGCCGACGTTCTTGCCGGCCCGGCGACTTTCAGTAACTGGTTGCTCCTTTCCGACGCGGCGCTCCAACCGCCCCCTCAAACCTTTTATACTCGTGTGACTGAATTTCTGGCGAGACATGGCCAACTTGACCTTCTCAGGCAGCTGATCTATTTCAAGAGCTATCCTTTGGACGTTAATACCGCCGTGGCCGCGGCCTGCGGTGGGCAGCTTGCCGTCTTGCAGTGGGCCATTGCGCACGGTGTCTCCCGAGACGATAAAATCTGTAACCTGGCCGCGCAGTATGGGCATCTCGGGGTTCTTGAGTGGTGGGAAGCGACGGCGGCCCACCGCGAGCACCTCTGGAATAAGGGCGTTTGCTCCTATGCGGCGAACGGCGGACACCTCAAAGTCCTGAAATGGCTTCGACGCATCGGTTGTCCTTGGGATGGAACCGTCTGTGCCAGTGCTGCGGATGGCGGCCACCTCGAGGTTCTAAAATGGCTTCGGGACCGCGGATGTCCATGGAATGCCGAAACATGTGCCACGGCCGCAAGCAGGGGCTATCTCGAAATTTTGCAATGGGCCTGGCAAAATGGTTGCCCCTGGAACGCTAACGTTTGTGCAAGTGCGGCCTGGAGCGGTCATCTTGAAGTACTGAAATGGCTTCGCGCCAACGGCTGCCCTTGGGACGTGCGGACCTGCACCGGTGCCGCGGGCGGTGGACATTTGGAGGTTTTGCAGTGGGCGCGCAAAAATGGGTGCCCCTGGGACCGCGCCGCATGCCTCGTACACGCAAGCGGTTCGGCACGAAGTGACGCGCTGATTGCCTGGATCAAGTCCCAGGCAAAAAACATGATGCCGAACATGCTCCGAGATGAGTAATCGCAGATGAGCAGACTCTTTTTTTTGCTGGTTGGATACTGGCGCAGGACTATAATGGGTGCGCCACCTCCAGAAAATGATCATCGAAAGGCGCGTGGAGCGTGCAATTGTCGATCATTTTCGGGAGGTTGTGCATCTGTTGTTTTGTGTCGAACAAAAATGCGAGGTGCCGCTTTTACACCCCGTGGACAACCGTCACGTTCTTACCGTGAGAATTGACGAGCTGGTCAAACTCCTCATCGCAGTGTTCGTACCAGCTCCCCGGGAACACGAAATACGTGTCCGGGTGGCCGACCGCGATCCATGTCGGCTTTTTTGCCGAAAGCGCCGCACCCTCCTCCGGCATTTCGAAGAAGCCCTCCTTGGCCTCCTTCGGCATCAATTGGCGGGTTTTGTAGCGCGGGATTGCGCCGGGATGTCCGCAGTCCTCCGGGCACGCTTCGTGCGCGTCAAGAAAAGCTTTCCACACCATTGCCCAGGCTTCCGCGAGTGTCTCGGTCTTGCCCATCAGCTCGGGCTCGCAGTCCCTTTCTTCAAGCTCGTAGTATACCCAATATTTCAGCTTCGGTCGTTTGGTTGTCATCGGCGTGCCGTGTTTGCTGACCCGCGGCGTTAATTCAAATTTGCCACCCGTGCAGCTCGCGTTCTTCTCCGGCTTTCGCCCAGTGGCGCCGCTCAATCGGCGGGAACATTTTTCCGAAGTAGGGGCTTCTGATCTTCTGCGCGTTCGAGCTCGTGTGCTGATTCCGCGGCATGTTGCGCTCGGAAAATGTGCACGAAAAGAACGCAATCCGTGCACCGGGCGATCTTCCCCGTTTTTTGTTCTGCCGGCGACCTAAACCGCCGGGAACATTTTCCGGAAGTCCATCATCTCGTTCTGCGCAGCCCCTGGATCAACGTAGTGTCCAGGCGGTGAGGCTGGTGCCCAAAATGTTCACTTTGTGAACACAATCGGTGCGCGGAGCCGAAAGAAAATAATTAATGTTCTGAGGCCGATCGGCCGGCCGGAGCTTACTTACCCCCCCCCCCCCCCCCCAACCTTTTTGTCGCATGCAACAAAGGGGCTGACAAGAACCTGGAAGTCCAGAAACTGTATTTGGGGTGGTTTTGAATAGTATGTCTGTTCGCTCGATAAAAGTACTTTTTATCGCAATGCGTGGTTTAAACGGGACGTTGTGCGACAAAAATATTGACAATTAGAAACAACGCACAACAAAAACACTGACGGCGTGTCGCATAGATACAAAAGTATTGACATATCATGGCAGATCGGACATGCCCAAAATGTGGTAAAGGTTTTGACCGCCCTTATTTACTCCAAAGACATCTATCAAGAAAAACCCCATGCGACCCTATCGTGGTAGCCCCACCACAAGAAGCGAAACACGAATGTCCACAATGCAACCGAAGATTTACAACAAGACAAGCAAAGCATCGTCACATGCAAGAAAATTGTAAAAACAATACGAGAGATGTGGTACTCAGGCTCGAAAGCAACGTGAACGAACTCGCGCAAAAACTTTCGACGATTCTGAAAGATCAAACAAAAGTTGGAGGCGATACAGGAGGAGTGACGGTGAATGTTACGACCAATAATGTTGACAATAGTCGCAAAATACAGAATATCGACAACAGTCGTAAAACCCAAAACATCGATAACAGTTACAAAGTTTTGAACCAAACCCAAGAAAATGTGGTGAATCAACAAATTGCTAACTTTATGCCAGGCCCGACAATAATGCCAGGCTGGCCGGCGAAATGGCCGCCACCACAGATCGACCCAAAACCGTTTCACCAAGGAAGCTATGTCAAAACACTCACGCAACTACAACAAGCGTCGGAGCGCTTAACGGCAGAAGAAGCTGCGGCATGTCAGCAAGGAGACGCAAAAGCTATTTCCGCGCTTCTGATGGAAGTGCTTCGGCAGGTGCATGCCGACCCCCGCGAACGAAACATTTATCTGAACCCCGATCGAGGGGATCAGGCGCTGATATTCGTGTTACACCAGTGGGAGCTGAACACATTGCACGAAGCGATGCGCAGTATTTTCGAGCGAATGGTGACAGAGCTGTCACGTTTGCCCACACAGTCGACACAGCATATGAGGACATTGGCGGTGGGCGCGAAAGAGGGCTTTTACAAAAAACCAGGGGACGTCGTGCACTCCTCGAACAGCGCGATGACGGCCCACCTAAAAAACATGCAAACACTCCTGCGGGTGCCGGGCCAGATAAAAGCGGCAGAAGAGGCGAGCTGGGAGGTGGGCGGAGATCCACCGCTTGATTTCGGCCACGAAACGTACGAACACCTGGAGTTAAAAACGACAATTTATCGGATGGAGCTGGACGCGGGTGTGGAAAAAGAAAAGGATGTCATCGAAGAGCGCTACGCGGAGCTGGCGAATCGATCAGTTTACAGTCTCGTGTGGCAGCTGCAGCAGCTGCGCGCGCCGAACCAGACGGCGGTCCTTCTAACCGAAGACGTGGCGCTAATCCACACGTACACTGGCTGGGAGGAAAGACCGGCGGCCGACATCGGAGAGGAAATGTTTCGGAGGTTCGCGGGAGTGACGGCAGCCTTCGTGCAGGGCGACGAGCCGACGCCGCTGAAGCCGCTCGGCCGCTACATCGAGACGCACATGGCAGCCCTCGCATCGGAAGAAAGAAAAAGCCTGGCCCTGCTGAGGCGCTACTCGATGCAGGCGGAGCGAGTCTGTGCGACGTCGACAAACCCAGAGTTTGCAAAACTAAAGGAGCTGCTGCGCGCGGCGAAGGCCCAAGAAGGAAAAACCTCCTTGAAGCCACCACAGCCAGAGATTGAAGACATTCTGGATATCCTGGGCTGGACCTAGACGACGTTCGCCGCGGCCCTTAAACCCGTTTATTTTCGAATTCGCGGCATTCATCGCAGCTTACGAGACGCAGGAGTAGGCCGCGCACTTTATCGAAAGGGGGCGACCACACAACGCGCACGACATGGAGCCGATAAGAATTGAATACGGCCGCGGCGCCGATAACAAGCAATGGACAAGGAGGCAGCGCGGAAGGCGATCGCAGACGCAAAAAAGGCCGCGGCCGCAAAGATGATAGAGGCCGCGAAAAGCGGGGACCTCCAGGAAATGAAGCGGCTCCACGCGGCGGGAGTCCGCTGGGACAAAAGAACCTGCGAGGGGGCGGCGCGGGGCGGCTATCTCGAAGCTTTGCAATGGGCGCGAGCCAACGGCTGCCCCTGGGACGCGTGGACCTGCACGATGGCCGCGGTGGGCGGCAACCTCAAGCTCCTAAAATGGGCCCGCCTAAGCGGCTGTCCCTGGGACGCTTGGACCTGCGCCTGGGCGGCGCACGAAGGGCACCTCGAAGTCTTGCAGTGGGCCCACACGAACGGCTGCGAGTGGGACGAGTGGACAACGACGTGCGCGGCGGACTGCGGCCATTTCTCGATCATGCGCTGGGCCCGCGAGCGCGGCTGTCCGTGGAACAAAAAGCATTGCTGGCTCAAAGCCAGCACGCACGCCCCCGCAGAGGTCGTGGCCTGGATCAAGACGCAGCCGGAATAAGGCGCGGATCCCGCTGATTTTTGGGCGTGTGCCTTTCGGTGGCGGATCCATCCGAAAAGGGTCAAAAAAAAGCAGTAGCCCAGTTTTCAGGGCTGAGCTTCAATCCAGTTGACCACCAGCGCGTGCCCGCATTTTTTTGCGCGATCGAGACAGATTTCTCGCCTCCAGGGGCACCCGTTCTCGCGGGCCCACTGCAGGACAGCGAGCTGGCCTTTTTGGGCGGCCCACGAGCAAGTCCACGCGTCCCAGGGGCAGCCGCGCTCGCGGGCCCATTGCAAGACTTCGAGACGGCCAGCTTTCGCGGCGCATGCGCAGGTCTTACCGTCCCAGGGGCATCCGTTATCGCGAGCCCAGCGCAAGACATCAAGATGGCCATTGTATGCGGCATATGCGCAAGTCTCCCGGTCCCAGGGGCACCCGTTGGACCGGGCCCACTGCAGAATACCGAGATGTCCGCCTTTCGCAGCAAAGGCGCACGTGTTTTTGGACCAGAGGGCGCCGTTGTCGATGGCCCACTGGAGAACATGCAGATGGCCGCCTTCCGCGGCGGAGGCGCAGGTGTCAAAGTCGAAGAACTTTGTACGTTTCGCCCAAACAGCGCCCTGCACCCGGGCCCACTGCAGAATATGCAGATGACCTCCGCGGGCAGCAGCGGCGCAAACGACGGCATTGATTTTTGCGCCGTTCGCGGCGGCCCACTTCAGCACCTCGAAATGCCCGTTCTTCGCGGCCCCCTCGCCGGTTTGCCAGTTCCAGTGCGCGCCGTGAGCTCTGAGCCATTTCAGCACCTCGAGCTGTCCGTTCTCAGCCGCGGCGGCGCAGCAGACGCAGCCCCCGGCCTTCTCATCGGCGCCGCCCAGCAGGGGGTAGCCGTTCTTGCGCGCCCACGCTAAAACCTCAAGCTGGCCATGACGCGCGGCGGTCCAGCACAGCCTGAATCCATGCAGGAGGCCTTTTTGCTGCAAGTAGGACAGGGTCCGAATCCGGCCGCTTTTTGCGGCGAGCGTGGTGAGGGCGACCGGTCCAAATTCAAAGAGGTTCAGACCCCAGTCGAGGAGGGCGGGCGCGGCGGCAAAGTCTCGCGCCCGAAATGCGACCGTCATCGCTCGCACCCTGCGCAGCGCACGGATCGCGTCGCACCAGGCGTGGCAAGTCAAAGAAGCGCATACCCGGCTCGTCGGGTCGAGCCGCGAGAGAACCGAGAAGTAGGCGTCGAGAGTTCCAAGCAGAATCGGTGTCACGTCCGCCATGCGGTAGTTATGCGGCGTGTCCGCCCGAATCAAATTTAAAAACAGCGTGACGGCCATGGGCGCCCATCAAACACAAAACGAACCACCGATGATTAGTCGGCAAGGCCAAGCTCGGCCCAAATCGGATCGTCGTCGGAAATAAGATCGCCAGCCGCTCCGGTTAATTCGATGCCGACAGAGGGGCCCCCGGCCGGCAAGACGTCATTTTTGTCGGTCGAGGGCGACGTGCTTTTTTCGCCGCCCTCGACGAGTCGCTCCATGAGAAGCTTGACGAGGACGTCCCCGTGGCAGTCGAGATGCCGGCAAGCCCCTCTGGCTTTTCCGCAGGTAAGACATCGCTTTTCGACGCACCAACAGCCGAGCCGTTTGCCTTCGAGCTCGTGGAGCGCGCCCAGCAGCCCGGGCGAAGCGCGGAGGTATTTCTCGTAGGCAGCAAGGCAAGCCGCGCGATTGTTCCCGTAATCGCTGAGCCGGAAGGGATTCGCCCACTTGCTCGCCGGAAGCCGCCACCCGCCTTGAAACATTGCCCGCCCGATGTAAACATCGCAGGTCTCGACTTCAACGCCGCCCCGGCGCCGAAGGTGGACCACGCAGGTCCCAAATCCCGCTTTTTCGACCATGTAACAGCGGCGAGGGCGCTTCAAAAGCCGCGGCTCGGAGGGGGCGCAATTCCACGATTTAGTGCCTGCGGTCGCGGATGGAAGAAACCGAAGGAAGAACCATGGCAGCAAACGCACAAAAAGGGGAAAGAACCCCATCCGTACTTGCGCAGCGTCTCCTCGGCGGCAAATCGCCGTCAAGCGAGCAAAAAAAGGTCATCGACACTTTTGTGGGCGGAGCGAACATAAAACTCGAAGCGGTCGCGGGCGCGGGCAAATCGACGACGCTGCTGCTATGCGCGGCCGCGACGGCCCAGCGCTGCGTGATCCTCACGTACAACAAAAGGCTCCAGCTGGACACGAAGGCGCGAATCGCAGCGAGTGAGCTACCGAACGTCGAGATCCGGACGTACCACGGTGCGGCTTCGTACGTCTACGAACGCAACATTCACAACGACCGGCTCCTCATCGACGCGGTGAAGGTGGCACCGACGCGGCGTCTCGACTGCGAAGTTTTGATGCTCGACGAGGCGCAGGACCTGACGATCGAATACTTCCTGTTCGTTGAGCAGCTGCTCGCGCAGCAGACAACACCGCCACAGCTCCTCGTGGTCGGAGACGCGCGACAAATGATCAACGCGTTCAAGGGCGCACGGGCGGAGTTTCTCGCCGAAGCCCCCCGGCTGTTCGCGGCGAACCCGCGTCCCTGGGCGACCTGCCAGCTCTCGACGTCCTACAGGCTGACGCCGGGCGTCGCAAACTTCGTCAACACACACGTGCTCGGCTTCCCGCTGATCACCGGCGGCAACACGACGTCCCCGGCGGGGAAGCCCTACTACGTCGGCACGATGTACGGCGGCGCGGCCCGGGACCTCAACGTGCAGATCCGCCGCCTGCTCGAAAGGCACGCCCCCGAATCGATCGTGATCGCGGCGCCGAGCGTGCGGGCGATCAAAAACAACGCCAAAAACCCGCTCGCACAGGCGATCAAGGACTTCTTATCCGACGTGCCGCTGTACGTGGCGGCCAGCGACGAAGACGAGCTCGACGAGCGCCTGACCGAAGGGAAGCTGGTGCTGTGTTCGTGGAACAGCACAAAGGGACGGGAGTGGCCATGCGTGATCCTCGTGACGTTCGACGAGCTCTATCTGAAGTACTACGAGCGGGAGTGGCCGCCGACCGCGACATACATCCCGAACATCATGTATGTCGCGGCGACGCGGAGCCTGGACGAGCTTGTCATTCTCGCGGACGACCGCGCGACCCTCCGTACAGTCGACCTGGCGCGGCTCGCTGACGACGCGATCCTCGCCGGCAAAGCTCCGCGCGCGAGCGCCAAGCGAGCCTCGTTGGGTAAAAAGGATCGGAAGGTCGGCGTAACGGATCTGTTGAGGCACATGGACGGGCCGACGGTGTACTCGATGCTGAAATTCGTCGAAGGATGCGGCGAACGGCGGGTCGCTGCGCCGCGGCAGAAGGTCGCCTCGATAGTGCGCTTCGAACGCCACCATGAATCAGTCGCGACGCTTTATGGGATCGTAATTCCAGCGCTCGCCGAACTGCAGCGGACGGGCACGACGTCGTTCGGCGCGACTTTCCACAACCCCGCGATCGTTGACGACGACGTCCATCCGGGGCCAAACGAGATCACCCGCAAAACGCACCAGTCGTATCCGAAAGATTTTTGGACCAAGGTCGGCGCCGCGTACAAAACGTCGCCCAAGGCTCGAACGTTAGAGGATTGGTTCAGGCTCGCGGTCGCGTGCTACGCCATGCATGAGAACATGCACCACATCGCCCGCCAGATCAAGCACTACGACTGGATCGACGTCGAATTCGTCGCGGAGGCTGTGGAGTGCACCAAAAAAGCCCTCACCGGCATAAGCGGGCGTTTCGAGGTCCAGACGCCAATAAAAACCTGGTTAGACCCAAAGCTTTCTCTTTGGGGCTACGCTGACTTTGTCGCTGACGCGTCCGGTCGGCCGGACGCCTGTTGGGAATTCAAGTGCGTGGAAGAGCTCGCCGACGAACATGTGCTCCAGCTCGCCTGCTATGTCGCCCTTCTTGGGCTGACGAAAGGTTGCCTGTACGCGATCAAATCCGGCCAAATCCTAACGATCCGCGTAACAAATCCGGCCGCTTTGCTCGGCGCGGCTGTAAAAAAATACGAAGCACGGGACCCTGGAGACATCGCAAGCGACATCGAGGCGTTCCGGCAAACCCTGGCCATCGGCGACAATAATTGCGCGCAGTCCACGGACGAGCCCGAATCAGACGACATCCAGTCCTACGATATCGGAGATTTGGTTGAAAATTTTGCGGCTTTGGCGACACAAACGATACGTCGACCAAAGTGATGCGTTGGAGGCCCAAGGGGGTAAACCCCTTGCTGCCAGGTTTTCTGCGAGCGGGGTAAAAAGGTGCGCCTGAAGAGGCGCCGTGCTTCCATCTATTCGTTGGCGTTGGTCTCATATTGGAAATTATCATCATAATAATTTTGTGGGGCAAGTCCTGCGGTGTGATCTGCGGGAACGGCCTCTTCGGTGGCTTTGGACAGCCACCAGCGGGCGAATGTCCCGATCGAAACTGTACTTTTTCTGTTGTGAGTTTCGAACTTTATCCGTAGCGGCTGAAGACCGCCCCATTCAGATATCGGTGCCGCCATCCTTGTTTGTGCAGCGAATGGACTTCAATTTTTAACCGCCGGACACAAAGTCGCACCAAACGTCCGAACGAGGGCAATGAAACGAGCCGTTGCCATTTTTTATGAAACTGCAATTGAATCTGCCCCGATCCGGCAAACAAGGATGGCCACAAACGCCCCGTTCAACCTTCTCTTTTGCGTATCCGATCTCCTTCCGCAAGTTTTCGGTCGGCTCGATCCGACGAGCCTCGCACTCGCGGCATGTGTCTGCAAAACGTGGCGCGCCGCCGTGCGTCAGATGTGCGGCGAGAAGAAGCAGTTTCGTCTGGCCCTGGTCAGTGCGCTCGTGAACCCACGAATCCTCGAGTGGGTCTTAACCACAAGATGGGGAGTGCTGGGGCGTTTGCCGCGGGCTTTGGAAAACATCGCGTGCAACATCGCCGCGGCGAATGATCGCCGCGAGGGGCTCTGCTGGCTGCGCGAGCACGGCTACGCCTGGGACGGAAAAACCTGCGCCGGAGCTGTAAAGAACGGGCATCTGCAGCTCCTGCAGTGGGCGAGGGAGAACGGCTGTGAGTGGGACGAGCAGGCGTGTGAGTTCGCGGCGAGCGGCGGTCATCTCGAGACGCTGCGTTGGCTCCGAGAAAACGGCTGTCCGTGGGACTGGGAGACATTCACGGAAGCCGCGAAAAATGGCCATCTGCACGTTTTGCAGTGGATACGGCGCAACAGCCACCCGTGGGACGAGATAGAATTGCTGCGCATGTGGAGCGTTATCGCGGCGGGAAGAGGTCATCTCCACGTCGTACAATGGGCGCTGCAGGCCGAGCCGCAGCTGCTGGACAAATGGGGGCTCAGTGCCAAAGCGATTGGTGAAGCGGCGGCGGGTGGCGGACATCTCGAAGTGCTGCAATGGACCCACCAGAACGGATACCCGCGGGGTACGGGGGTGTGCGGGCGTGCAGCCTTGGGCGGACATCTCGACATTTTACGATGGGCGCGGGCGAACGGCTACTCCTGGGGCGCCAGCGTGTGTAGCAATGCTGCGGCGGGCGGGCAGTTCGAAGTCTTGAAGTGGGCGCGGGCGAGGAACTACCGCTGGGACGGGGAGACCTGCGCGAGAGCCGCAGAGAGCGGCAGCTTCGGGATTTTGAAGTGGGCACGGGCGAACGGCTGCCCCTGGAACGAAAGGACATGCATCATGGCGGCAAGCTCAGGTAATTTTGAGATTCTAAAGTGGGCGCACACAAACGGCTGTGACTTGGACGTGACCGATTATATTACGACGTCTGCGGCGCGCGGCGGCCACTTTGATATACTGAAGTGGCTCTGTGCGAATGGCTGCAGGGTAACCAATCTGACATGCACCAACGCCGCATACAGCGGTCATCTCGAAATGGTGCAATGGCTTGCCGCGGGTGGTTATCCCATGGACAAAGCGATATGCTCTTCTGCGGCAAAGGGCGGACATCTTGAGGTTTTGCAGTGGGCGCGGGCAAACGGAATTCCGTGGGGTAGGGGCGTGTGTACCAATGCGGCGCGCCGCGGATCCATCGAGATTCTGCAGTGGGCGTGGATAAACGGCTGCCCCTGGGACGAGGAAACCTGTCTCGTTGCCGCGAGACACGGACAGCTAAAAATCCTACAATGGGCCCGGGCTAGCGGCTGCCCCTGGGACAGAAAGGAATGCCTCGCGGAGGCAAAAAACGCAGCGACAAGAGCCTGGATCGAATCTCAACCGGAATGAGCGTTTGCGGACCCTGGTGGCGCCACGCGTTTTTTGTGGAACCGCATTTGAATCTGCCGCGATCCGGCAAATAAAGATGACCGCCAACATTTCGTTCGATATTCTATTTCGCGTATCCGATCTCCCCCCGCAAGTTTTCGGTCGGCTCGATCCGACGAGCCTCGCACTCGCGGCATGCACTTGTAAAGCCTGGCGCGCCGCCGTACTTCAGATGCGCGGCGAGAAGAAGCCGTTTCGTTTGGCTCTGGCCAGCGCGCTCGTGAATCCGCGGATCCTCGAGTGGGTCCTGACGACAAGCTTGGGAGCGCTGGGGCGCCTGCCACGGGCTTTGGAGAGCATTGCGTGCGAGGTTGCCGCGGCGAACAATTGCCACGAGGGTCTCCGGTGGCTGCGCGAACACGGCTACGCTTGGGACGAGAAAAGCTGCGCAGCGGCGGCGCTCGGCGGTCACCTCGAGGCGCTGCGTTGGCTCCGAGAAAACGGCTGTGAGTGGGACGAGCAGGCATGTGTGGCCGCGGCAGGCGGCGGTCACCTTGAGACGCTGCGTTGGCTCCGAGAAAACGGCTGTCCGTGGAACTGGGAGACAGCCGAGGGGGCCGCAAAAAATGGCCATCTGCACGTTTTGCAGTGGATACGAAACAATAGCGACCCATGGGACGAGGAATTGTTGTGCGTCTGGAGTGTCGTCGCCGCAGGAAAGGGGCATCTTCACATCGTACAATGGGCAAAACAGACCGATCCGCAGCTGCTGGACAAATGGAGGTCCAGAGCCGAAGCAATATGTGGATCCGCGGCGGGTGGCGGACATCTCGAAGTGCTGCAGTGGGCCCACCAGAACGGATATCCACTAACGTGCGCGCGTGCGGCTTCGGGCGGACATCTTGGCATTTTACAATGGGCGCAGGTTAATGGCCACCCCTTAGGAAACACCGTGTGCAGCTACGCCGCAGCGGGTGGACAGTTCGAAGTCTTGAAGTGGGCACGAGCGAACGGCTGCCCCTGGGACGAGGTTACATGCGCGGAAGCCGCAGGAAGCGGCAGCTTTGAGATTTTGAAGTGGGCACGGGCGAACGGGTGCCCCTGGGACGAAAAGACATGCACCATGGCAGCAGACTCAGGTAATTTCGAGGTATTACAATGGGCGCATGCGAACGGCTGCCCCTGGGACGAGGATATAACCATATATGCCATGAAAAAAGGCCATTTTGATATGCTGAAGTGGCTTTGTGCAAACGGCTGCGCCGTGTCCAATCTAACATGTGCCAACGCTGCGTTTAGTGGCCATCTCGAAATGGTGCAGTGGCTTGTTGCAGGTGGTTGTCCCACAGATAAAATGACGTGCGCCCTCGCAGCCTTTGGCGGACATCTTGCGGTTTTGCAGTGGGCGCGGGCAAACGGAATTCCGTGGGATGCAAGAGTGTGCACCAATGCGGCACACCGCGGATTCATCGAGGTCCTACAGTGGGCATGGACAAACGGCTGCCCCTGGAACGAGGAAACCTGTCTCGTTGCCGCGAGGCACGGACAGCTGAAAATCCTGCAATGGGCCCGGGCCAGCGGCTGCCCCTGGAACAGGAAAGAATGCCTCGCGGAGGCAAAAAACGCAGCAACATCAGCTTGGATCAAAACCCAGCCGGAGTGAGAAACACAAAAAGATGGCCAGGGCGACCACCTTTGTTGGGCGCGCGATATAAAGTATTATACTGGAGCCGCGCCGGAATTTTTTACATGAGGTTTCCTCACCCAGGAAGCTCTAAATGAGGCATTTTAAGAAGGGCAATACACGGAATAATGGGCAGCGGAGAAACAAAGTCGCAGAAACAGATCCGAACGCAAACGGCGTACACAGCCGCACATTGGTGGCGAGAGCTGCTGGATGAATCTGAACCGCGGATCGAAGCCGGGATGTCGTCGTTTTCCATCAACTTTATCACGGCTCAACACAACCGTATGAAAGAGCAAATCACGCCCGAGCAAGTGGAAGCCTTCGAAAAGAGTCTGAAGGCGGTGCTTGAAAAACAACTCGCCGCAGGAGACGGTCGGGGTGTGACGCTGCACATCGACTACGATCCCGACGAACCGCTCGCCGCGGTCATGCATAGCAACGGAATCCCACCACGAATTTTCCCGCCGCATACCTGGATGCAAGTCGAGCAAGGCTGGATACGGGTCAGAATGGGCGGCGCAGACGCAATCGATCTCCCGCTGTTCGTCGGCTGAATTGCCGCAGAACATAACGGCCTCCAAACCAAAAAGAATCGGGCCACATTATTCACCCGATTTGCACAAGCTTTTGACATCGAGTGCAATGATAGTGATGCTTCTGGACGCACCATTCCCAGGGTGTGACTTCGTCGCCGTGGAATGTGGCCGAGGATCTGTTTTTTCCGTCATCAGAGCATTGGCACCAGCAGCTCGCGTAAAACCGGATTTCTTCGAACACCGCATCATCTGCGAGGCCGGTCCCGTCGCACGAAATGCACGGCAGCTCAGTGATTCTCGCAGGCTTGGTCTCGCGGATCTCGGTCAGCCGAATCTTTCCCGACCCTTTGCACTGCGGGCATGACTGTAACGGGTTTTTTTCGGACATTGGCGGGGGTTAGCGTATTCAGCGCAAATCCGGTTTCAAATATAATTGAACCACGCGCCCGGCGAAACAACGCGCGGCCAATGAGATGGAACAGACAGAACAACCCGAGTTTAATCTTTTGTACAACGTCCACGACATCCCGCGCCTGATATTTACCTGGCTTGATCCGACCAGCCGAGCAGCCGCGAGCACAGTCTGCAAGCGATGGCACGCAATTATCGAAAGTTTGCCAATTCGAGCATATCTTAGCCCGGCATGTGTCGACGATCCCGGGCTGCTAGACTGGGCGCTAAAGGGATGCAAGCCGCCAGGAGCCATGCAAAAAATTCTGTGCAAAGTCGCCGCAACGAACGGAAAACATAAAAGCTTCCAACTCCTCATGAAATTTGGCGCAAACTTGGATGCACGGGAATGCGCTCTTGCCGCATCACGTTGCGGGAGCGTTCAGATATTGGAACAAATCGAAGCTGAGCGCCAGATAAGACTGGTATATCACTGCTATCCTCCTTCGCAGCTGCCGTGGGCAGGGGAATGCTGTCTTGCCGCAGCGGGCGAAGGGCATCTCGAAGTGCTGCGCCATTTCATAAAAGACACCTGGCCCTGTTACGCGTCTCCCGGTCTGAGAATCGCCGCGAGCGCCAAGGCATTCATGCGTGGTAACCACGACATAGCTTTGTGGCTCAACGACCCGACCCGCCCAAACATGGAAGAAGTGGATTAACGATCCCGGGACCGACCTTCTTTGTTGTCTGTTGGCAAGAAAAAAGCGCCAGTAGACCTAGGGGGCGGCAAGAATGTCTTTGACATTCTTGCCGAGTGTAACGCCGGCTTTATTTTCCTCAAGCCCCGCATTAATCGCGGCGAGCAAGGCCGACACGTCGGCGCCGTCAGCCACCTGAATCTCGCCAGCGCGGTGGTATGTGAACTTGCACACAACCTCCTCGCCAAGCAGCTCACTCGCGCCAATGTATCGCGCAAGACACACGTCCCCGGACCCGTACAACTTCGCTAAAGGCAACTGCAATCCCTGATTATACTTGATCGGCCGATCCTCCGCATTCAGCAGGTGGTGCCAGTAAGTTTCCATGGTAAATCCGAACGCGCCAGGAAACGGGTTTGTTTTCGCGCGCAGGCCTGTGGTACCTTTTCCGAGAAGGGACGGCACTTTTTCGAGAAGGATGACTTGTTTCGAACCGATTTTGGTTTCGGCCATTTGCAAGGAGCGAAAGGCATTCAAATTTGAACGTCGTACGACGCCGACACCACAAGCGAACATGGCACAAACGACAACCAGCTCAAACCTATCCTCCGCGGAGGCCCGACAACACGCGCTGCGGCTCGTGTTTGCCATGCTCGACCCCACCAGCCTGTTCGCGGCAGCGAACGTCTGTGAGGAATGGCATAGAATCGCGAGCGGGGTCTGCAAAGCGGATAGGTTCCGCACGGTGCTCGCCGACGTTCTCGCGCGGCCCGCAACGCTTGACTGGGCGGTGAACGAAACCGGAGCGATGCCGCAGGCGTTGCGGGCGGAAGCATGCAATATCGCAGCAAAACACGGCCACCTGTCGGGCTTGCAGTGGCTGCGCAGCCGCGCGTATCCGTGGGACAAACGGGTCTGCGCCAATGCCGCGCTGGGTGGCCACCTCGAGCTTCTGCAGTGGGCCTTTTTTCTTGGGCAAATCAACAGAGTTGATTTTAGGACAAACGATTGTCCATGGGATTCGTGGGTCTCGGCGCATGCCGCGTACGGCGGACACCTGGAACTTCTACGCTGGGCCCGCGCCGCGGGCTGTCCATGGGACGAAGGGGCGACGGCAAACGCTGCCGAGGGCGGCCATCTCGAAACCCTGGACTGGCTGCGCGAAAACGGCTGCCCATGGAATGTGTGGACGACGACGTGCGCGGCATCGTCGAGCCAGCTCAAAGCCCTGCAATGGGCGCGAAACAACGGCTGCCCATGGAATGGGGATGTTTGCGTCTGGGCGGTGATGAACGGGCAGCTTGAACTCTTGCAGTGGGCTCGCGCAAACGGGTGCCCATGGGATAGGGCCCGTTGTCTGGACCGCGCACGAAAGTACAGGAAACCGACACTTGTCGCATGGATCGAATCGCAAGCCGACTGATCGCCTCGCCGATCAGGCGGCTATTTTTGAAGCCCCGGGCAGCTTAGCAACACGGCGCGATGACCGACAACACAGCAACACTTTTCAACATTATCTACACAGTCCCTGACATCCTGCCGCAAATCCTCACCAGACTGGACCACTCCAGCCTCGCCGTCGCGGCCGGCGTCTGCAAGAAATGGCAGGCCGCCGCGCGAACAGTTCGCGGCCCAGCGCCTCTGTTCCGCTTGGTCCTGGCCGATGTAATGGCGTATCCCGCAATGCTTGATTGGGCGTTGAGCACTGGCGTCGAAGGGCAAGCCCCTCGGAGAGTGCCGGAAAGGCTAGCGAAGGTGGTATGCAACTATTCGGCTGCCTGTGGTAGCCTCGAGGGCCTGCGGTGGGCCCGCGCCCACGACTATCCGTGGGACGAAACGGTTTGCATCGCGGCGATAGAAGGCGGCCATCTTGAGCTTCTGCAGTGGGCGCGAGCGAACGGCTGCCCCTGGAGCGAAGACGTCTGCGACTGGGCGGCGGGAAGCGGAAGGCTCGAAATCCTACAGTGGCTGCGAGCGAACGGCCGCCCTTGGGGCGAATTGACTTGCGCGCGCGCGGCCCTTGGCGGACACCTCGCGGTCCTACGGTGGCTAAAAGCGAACAACTGCCCGTGGAACTGGATGACATGCGCCGAGGCCGCAAAAGCTGGCTATCTTGAAGTCTTGAAGTGGGCCCGCGCCAACGGCTGTCCATGGGACTACTCCGTATGTATCCGGGCCGCGGGAAGCGGCCACCTCGAGATCCTGCAATGGGCGCACTCCGAAGGACGCGGACGGGGCGCGAGGGTTTGCGCCGCCGCAGCCAATTACGGCCATCTTGCGATCCTGCGCTGGGCGCGCGAAAACGGATACGAATGGGATGAGTGGACCTGTGCCAGCGCGGCTTATGGCGGCCACCTCGAAGCCCTACAGTGGCTGCGTGCGGGCGGCTGTCCCTGGGACGAACAGACCTGTGCGCGGGCCGCGTGTGGCGGACACCTCGAGCTTTTGCAATGGGCCCGCGAAAACGGCTGCCCCTGGGATGAAGAAACCTGCACGCACGCGGCAGAAAACGGTCACTTTGAGGTCTTGCGGTGGGCGCGGATGAACGGCTGCCCCTTCGGGCAATCAACCTGTGCCCAAGCGGCGAGGGGCGGCACCTTCACGATCTTGCGTTGGCTGCGGAAGGAAGGCTGCCCCTGGAACGAATGGACATGCACCGAGGCGGCAGGCCGCGGGCATCTCGAAATCCTGCAGTGGGCCCGCGAAAACGGCTGCCCGTGGACGGCGAACGCGAGCGCACGCGCGGCGCTTTACGGCCGTCTTGAGGTCTTGCAGTGGTTGCAAGAAAACGGCTGCCCCTGGGACGAATGGACGTGCATTTACGCAGCAGAAGAAGGGCATCTCGAAGTCCTGCGGTGGGCCCGCAGCCACGGCTGCCCCTGGGACGAACGAGCATGTCTCGGGGCTGCGAGAGCCGGTCAACTCGAAGTCTTGCGCTGGCTACGCGAAAATGGCTGTCCGTGGAACAGGGCAGCCTGCTGGGGCGCCGCCCGCGACACCGACAGCGAAAGCGAAAGCATTGCAGTTGCCGAATGGATTGAGGCCCAAGGGGGTCAATAGACCTTTTGTGGCCGGAACGATGGTGCATCGATCGGGAACGGCTGCCCCACGCGTCATTTTTCGCGCAATTCGGCCCAAAAATTAAACGTAGGCGCGGTCATATGATACCATGTTTGCGCGAGATACTCGGAGGCTCTGTGCCGCCCACGGACGGCAAGATTGCCAATATTGTTTGGAGAGGATTTTTAAAACCAACGAGTGCTACCCCCACCTCCGCAAGGCATGCGCACGCTGCTATCCAGAGTTTTTTGGCGAGCGGCGGCAAGAAGCGCATCTCATGGGTCTTGCCGAGAGGATCGAACGGGCGAGCGCGTTGGATCGGAGGCGCCAACGTTTTGACTGGTTTCCCTGTGATGCGATCGGCATCTTACTTTTCTTGGCGCTCTTGCTCGCTGTGCTGAAAGGGATCTGGGCGGCGCCGCGTGTTTTTCGTCCGGGCGACAATTCTTTCTTCCCGCCATTGCCGTAGCGCCCCACAAAGGGTTTTGCAGTTTTGGCACATAACCAGCGCCCAGAGCATCCGCTCGCATGAACCCATGGCCTGCCCGGACATATCCTATTTTCCAAAAACGTCGTTATGGGCGGTTCGGCATCAGTCAAATTGCGTCACGTGGCATCGATACTTGTTAAACGCGCCCCTGGCCCGGGTGGCCATCATTTTATCCAGCCATCGTCGCAACACTCCGCGAGCCGGTCGACATCCTGTGATGCGACCAGCATCAATTTCCATCGCAAGCCGCCGAGCAAATCTCATATTTGAAGGTTCTATCCAACAACGAACCAAAAGACACGGAACGATGGAAACACACCGAGCGCAACACATCTTCATAACCTCGGACCTTGGATGCGAAGTGGGCCTTACGGCCCTCGCGCGATTCTTACTCCCAAAGGAGCAGGTCGCGTGGGCAAACATCAAGATGGCCGAAATCCGCAAACCCGAAACGCTCTGCAACACGCTGGAGAAGCTGGGGGGGAAACCTGCGTCCCTGTCTCTTTGCGGGGACTTCTGGGCTGACGAAAGTCTCGAACTCGTCCGCAACCGCTACCCAGGGGTCTGTGTGTACAACTACAAGTTCGACGGTGTGCTCGTTGAGCCGCAGGACGCACCGATGGGTGAAAAGCCTACGACGCCGGTCGGTTTCATCTTGGCACGCGCCGGGGCCATCCTCGGCGATAGCCCCATGCTGAGGTTCGCCGCTGACCAACACTCCCGCGCCTTATCTCTGCTGGACGCGCGCTGCCTAGGGGTGCGCGTGGCCGAAACCCAGCCTTTCTTTACAGGCCTCTGCAATATTCGGACGAACGACAACGGACTTGATCTCGAAGGCCTAATCTTTGGGCTTCTGTGTGGAGAATTCACGCTCGACAAGGTCCTCGCGGTTGGGCTTCCGATCGTGCGGAGCCAAATTGACTTGGCGCGGGAGCGCGCGCTAAAAAATGCCCGAAAAGGGATGCTAAAGGGCGGCGTATCGTACGTCGTCACAGATGGCCCCGAGCTCATCAATCTGACCCACGACGAGCTCCACGCGAAGCACCCGGACGCGAAAGTAACAATTGTTGCTTCTTTACGATTTGCCGAGACACAGCCCGACGCCGTCGCCCACTCGATGCGTTCGTGGTGCGACGTCGACGTAAAACAGATCGTCGGCGCTTACGGCGGCGGCAGCCCCACAGCCGCTGGGGCTCGCCGAGAGGTCAACATTTCTCTTGACTACTAGCACCGCAGCTACGACGGGTAAACAGCGGGCCTTGACAGAGCCCTTATTTTTGAAGCCACCAAGGCTGGGGAATCCATGGCTGGCGGCTTCGCATCTTTCGATCTCTTGTCGACCGTGTCCGATCTCCCACCGCTAATCTTCACCTGGCTCGACCCCTCTAGCCTCGCGCTCGCGGCCTGCGTTTGCAAGAAGTGGCGCGATCTCGCACAGAAGGCCCGCAAGCCAGCGCAGTGCGACCCTGAACAACAGCAGGCTTGCCCCGGTCGCCTGATTCTCACGGATCTTGTACGAGCGACCTCGACGTTCGTCTGGGCTGTCCAAAATCTGGGCAAAAAGCCGGGGACGCTCCCGCCATCATTGCGAGCCAAGGTTTGCGCCCTAGCGGCGAAGAACAGCACGCTGTCGACGTTGCAGTGGGCGCGCGCGAACGATTATCCCTGGAGCTCATCGACTTGCACCTGGGCGGCACAAAAAAGGCGCTTGGACATCCTGCAGTGGGCCCGCGAGAACGGGTGCGAGTGGAGCGCGAGCACCTGTGCCGCCGCCGCAGAGAACGGCGATCTCGAAACCCTACGGTGGTTGCGCAAAGGCGGCTGCCCCTGGGACGAGCAAACTTGCGCCTTTGCGGCCGAGGGTGGCCATCTCGAGGTTCTGCAGTGGGCGCGTGCCGGCGGCTGCGGCTGGAGCGAATACACGTGCTCCTGGGCGGCCAAAAACGGCCATCTCGAGCTTCTGCAGTGGGCCCGCGCAAACAACTGCCCCTGGAACGAGCAGGCCTGCGCCTGGGCGGCCAGAAACGGCCATCTCGAGCTTCTGCAGTGGGCCCGCACGAATGAGTGCCCCTGGGACGCACAAACTTGCGCCTGGGCGGCGCAAGGCGGGCATCTCGACATCTTACGGTGGTTGCGCGAAGGCGGCTGTCCTTGGGATGAAACCACCTGCGCCGGGGCGGCACAAAATGGACAGCTCGCCGTTCTGCAGTGGGCGCGAGCGAACAATTGCCCCTGGAGCGCATGGTGCTGCGCCCTGGCCGCAAGGGGCGGCCATCTCGAGGTCCTGCGGTGGGCTCGTGCAAACGGCTGCCCGTGGGGCAAATGGGTCTGCGCCCATGCCGCGCTGGGTGGCCAGCTTGAAGCCCTGCGATGGCTGCGCGCCAATGATTGCCCCTGGAACGATGTTACGTGTGCGTATGCGGCCTATGGCGGACATTACGCGGTCTTGTGTTGGGCCCGCGAAAACGGCTGCCCCTGGTCCGAGAACACCTGCGCCAGCGCTGCGAAAGGCGGACAGCTTGCCATTCTGCGGTGGGCGCGCGCCAATGACTGTCCGTGGGATGAACTGACTTGCATCGAGGCCGCTCGCAACGGGCATCTCGAGCTTCTGCAATGGGCGCACGCCAATGGCTGCGCATGGAACAAGGCGGCGTGTCAGCGGGCCACCGTGGTGTACGACGCGGGCAGCGATGAAGTCCGCGCCTGGATTGAGGCCCAGCCCGAATAAAATGACCAGCCACTCCGTTAAAGCGGCGCAGGCGCTTCCGCCATTTTTGAAGCACCCACAGGGCTGCATAAGATATGACCGACGAGCAGCCATCCCCGTTCGAAATATTGTACACCGTCTACAACATCCCACAGCTCATCTTCGGCGGGCTCGACCCGTCCAGCCTCGCAATCGTATCCTGCGTTTGCAAAAAGTGGCGCAAAACGGCATTGGAAGTCTTAACAGCCTTGCGCGGCCCTGATGCGCGCTTCTGCCTGGTCATTACTGACGTCCTCGCTGCGCCCAAGATCCTGGAATGGGCCTTGACATCGGCCAAGGCAGGCGCTATCGAGGATCTGCGTCTACCTGAAAAAATTGGCAGGCGTGCGAGCAAAATGGCTGCCGTCCGTGGACGTCTGGAAAGCCTTCAATGGCTGCACGCGCACAACTATCCATCGTGCGGCGCGAAGGCGTGCGCATCGACGGCAAAAAAGGGCCATCTCGAGGTCTTGCAGTGGTTGCGTGCCAACGAGTGTCCATGGGACGAACGGACCTGCGCTTGGGCGGCAGTGGCAGGCCATCTCGAGGTTCTGCAATGGGCGCGAGAAAACGGCTGCGAGTGGGACGCGAGCACCTGTACCCTGGCCGCGAGGAACGGTCATCTCGAAGTCTTGCAGTGGGCCCATACGAACGGCTGCCCCTGGAACGAAAACCTCTGCGCACAAGCCGCAAGGAATGGCCATTTCGAGATCCTGAAGTATGCGCGCGCGAATAATTGTCCGTGGAACGAGTTTACTTGCGCCAACGCCGCGGGGGGAAGCCACTTCGAGCTCCTGAAGTGGGCGCGCGAGAATGGGTGCCCCTGGGACGAAACTACCTGCGCCTCAGCGGCAGGAAGAGGCGATCTCGCGATCCTACAGTGGCTGCGCGAAAACGGATGTGCGTGGGATGCGTTTACCTGTTTATACGCCGCGAGCAACGGTCATCTCGAAGTTCTGCAATGGGCCCGCGGGCATGGCTGCCCCTGGTATAAAAACGAAAGCCTCAAGAGGGCTGCCGACGAGAAAATACGCGCCTGGATCGGGGCCCAGCCAGGGTGAGAATCGCCTGCTCGGGCGGCCTGCTATTTTTGAACCTCCGAGGGCCTGTGTATAAGATCGAGAATGACCGACGACCAGCCATCCCCTTTCGAAGTATTGTACACCGTTCACGACATCCCACTGCTCCTCTTCGGCGGGCTGGACCCGTCCAGCCTCGCAATCGTGGCCTGCGTTTGCAAGAAGTGGCGCGCGGCGGCACGAATTCTCCTCGGACCGGACCCGGACGTGCGATTCCGCCTGGACATCGCCGACATTCTCGCTGCGCCCAAAATCTTGGATTGGGCGTTGGGGGCGGCGAACGATCCCAGGGAAATACGTCTGTCAACAAGTCACAGCAGGCGCGCGTGCAAAATCGCCGCCACCCGCGGTTACTTAGAAAGCCTTCAATGGCTGAACGCCCACAACTATGCCCCCTGTACCGCGAAGATATGTGCCTCGGCTGCACGAGGCGGCCAGCTCGCCGTCCTGCAGTGGTTGCGCGAAAACGGCTGTCCATGGAGCGAGTGGACCTGCGCGTACGCCGCGCAAAATGGGCACCTCGAGGTCCTGCAGTGGGCGCACGAAAACGGTAGCCCCTGGGGTCAAACGTGTGCCATGGCTGCACGAGGCGGCCAGCTCGCCGCCCTGCAGTGGGCGCGCGCAAACGACTGCCCCTGGGGCGAAAATACCTGCGGCAATGCAGCGAAAGGCGGGCACCTCGAACTCTTAAAGTGGGCGCGCGCAAACGGCTGCCCCTGGAACGAATCAACCTGCGCCAATGCCGCGCTGGGTGGCCACTTCGAGCTCCTGAAGTGGGCGCGCGCAAACGACTGTCCCTGGAACGGAGTAACCTGCGACTACGCGGCCTGCCACGGCGATCTTGCGATTCTGCAGTGGGTGCGCGCGGGCGGATGCGAATGGGACGACGACACCTGCAGCTTTGCTGCGTCTCGCGGCCACCTCGAGCTTCTGAAGTGGGCCAAAGCCAATGGCTGCCCTTGGAACGAATTTACTTGTGCCGATGCCGCGAAACGTGGCCACCTCGAGATCCTGAAGTGGGCGCGCGCAAACGGCTGCCCATGGACTGCCGAGACGTGCAGTCGCGCGGCTCTTGGCGGCCATCTCGAGGTCCTGCGCTGGGCGCGCGCCAGCGGCTGCGAATGGGACGAATCCACTTGCAGCGGGGCTGCGGCTTGCGGGCACCTCGAAGTCTTGCAATGGGCCCGCGCAAACGACTGCCCCTGGGACGAAGAAACCTGCGCCGGCGCAGCGCACAACGGGCATCTCGAAGTCTTGCAGTGGGCCCGCGCGAACGGCTGTCCCTGGAATAAAAGCGAGTGTCTCGAGGGGACCTCCGACAAAAAAATACGTGCCTGGATTAAAACCCAGCCCGAATGAAAGGCGAAATGGACGGAGCGTCCATGCCGTGGGACAAACAGCCGCGTTATTTTTTCGATGCGAGTCTGTTTCCTACTTCTCGCTGATGTTAAATTCGATAACCGGACTTGGCCGGTATTCCATGGCCTCGAAGGACTCGCCGTTGGCCTTGATGAGTGCCATGATTTTTTTGCCGTCATCTCTGGGGATTGTGACATATTCCGACGTATGGCCCGGCCCATTGTATCCGTCAACGTGCCGCGTTATTTGTGCCACGACCGGCACCTGCTTGTTATAAACGTAAAGATAGAGCTTACCTGGTCGCTCGGGACTCGTAATGATCATTTCTGCCCAGATCTGTTTGTCCAGATCCACGCTGAGCTCTCTTCTGGAAGCAAAGTCCTGGCCAATCTGTGCGTCCACGCCTTCGTATTCTGCGAACTGCGTCCGAAGGGCGTCGGCGTGGGCATCCACCGATAAAGACAGCCAGCCGCCTTTGCGCTCGATTAAACCCTTTTTCTCGGATGCAAGAATATTTTGAAGTTCGTCAAGAACAACGCCGCGCTGGCCAGCAATGACACTCCCGGCAGCAACAACATTAATGGTGCACTCTGGCTCATGTTTGGTTTTATCTGCCTGGTAATGCACAAAGCCGCAGTAGGGGGCAAGCTGGCATACGGGGTATCGCAACGAAGTATCGGCATGGCACACGAGACACGCGCCTCCTCGACGGGATTGATTTTTCGTCTCGGCGGGCTGGCCTTTGACGAACTTGCACGCGTCTTTGTGCTGCGGCCAATTTGCCTGCTGATGCTCAAGGCCGCAGTAAAATACAACCTTGCAGGCGGAACAACGCTGATTTGTCACCTCGGTGCATACGGCACAAAATCCAAGGTTTTTCGCTGCCGGGGCATTTATTTTTCGGAACCCCGGGCGGACGTCGTTAATGTTCAACGCGCGCGGAGGGGGCATTCGGTAGCTGAAGGGATCCATTTTATGAAATTCGGGGATGTTCAATTTCGTGCCGGCGCGTTGCGGCCAAATGATTTCCCACACGGTGGCCCCAAAGGTGATCCGAAAGAAATGAAGGGCCTCTTTTGGAACCAAACAAGGCCAACGAAATAATGTCGGAAGAGAAGTGTCCACGCTGTGGACACTACGTTTTCGAGGCCACCTACGAAAGCGGGCGCAAAGCCACCGAATGCCCGCGCTGTGCGTACGAGCTCACGTATGAGCTGGCGAAGATGACAAACAGAATGCCGCAATGTCCGACGTGCAAGCCAGAGATGTATGGGAAATATTACTTCGGTTCTGGGACTACGATCCTATCAAGAGACTGCAGGAGCCTAATCTGTACCTGGTGCGGCAAGGAAGTCAATCGTCTGCCAAAGACGACAGGTGCACCGGTCTGGCGAAATAATTGAATGCGCTGAGAACAGCCCATACCAAATGGACAAATCGGAAAATTTCGTACAGGCTGCGGATTCGGGTCGTCTCAACGATCTGAAAAAATTGTTTGTGGCAGCCCGCCCATCGGAGAAAACGCTCGAACAGGCCTGCATCGCCGCGGCGTCCAACGGACAAACAGCCGTGCTTGCGTGGCTTGCCTCGAAAATGGGCGTTGGGTTCTTCTGTGATGTGCGCGCTCGATGTTGTTTCGGTGCAACGCGAGGTGGTCATCTGGAAACATTGAAATATGCGACCAACGGCACATGGCCATTCCATGAACGCGCGGGCTTTACCCGCGACCACTGTCTCAAGACCGCAAAGGCCTGTGGCCACCGCGAAATCGAAAAATGGATAATGGGGCCTAGTTCGCCTGAGACTAGCTGTGAGGAAGTGGATTGACATAAATATCCAACGACGAAGTTCTTATTTTTGCGCGGCCCCGCCGCAGGAATTGGATCCATCGAAGTGGCGGGACGGGATGGAAGAAAAAACAACGACGGAATCTGCAGAAGATTTCGAGAAGCTGAAACAGCTCCGCGCGGGGGGCCAGCCCTGGGGCTGGACAGCGTTGGTGATCTGCGCGGCGGCCGCCGAACGCGGCGATCTCGAGTTGCTGCAATGGGCGCACGAAAACGGGATCCCCTGGGACGCAGAAATTTGCGTTTCTGCCGCGAGGTACGGCCAACTCGACGTCCTGCAGCTGCTTCGCAAAAACGGCTGCCCCTGGAATGAATGGACTTGCATCTTTGCGGCGGCCGGCGGATATCTCGACGTTCTTCGTTGGGCGCATGAGAACGGATGCCCATCGGGGAGCCCAATCGTTTGTGCCTGTGCCGCGGACGGTGGGCATCTCGAGGTCTTACAGTGGGCCCACGCGAATGGTTTTCCCTGGAACGCCCTGGTCTGTGACAACGCGGCAAAAAACGGGCATCTTTCGACCCTACAATGGGCCCGCATGAATGGATGCCCTTGGGACGGGAGGACATGCCTCAGCGCCGCAAAGAACGGATATCTCGAGGTTTTAAAGTGGGCCCGCGAGAGCGGCTGCAAATGGAACAAGGGCGAATGCCTTGCCGGGGCCCAGGCCAGCAATCACGGTGAAATCGTAGCGTGGATCGAGACTCAGCCGGATTAAGCCGAGCCGCACATGCGCCGGCAAATTTGAATCAGAGCCGACCCGGGCATACCGACAGACCACTCCATGGCAGACTTAGGACAAAAACCCAGCCGTACGTACAAGATTATCGTCGCAGGCGCGCCCGGTACGGGCAAAACTTGCTTCATTCGTCGCCATCTTTCTGGCGAGTTTGTGCAGAACTACACGCCAACCAAAGGCGTCGCAGTAACGCGAATGGAGTTCAGCACGTCCCGCGGCCTGATCGCGTTCGAACTGCACGATCTGGGCGCCGACGTTGTCAGCCTGCTCGGCACCAACGAAGAAGACGAGCTCGGGAAATACTTTCATGGCGCGCACGGCCTGCTAGCGTTCTACGATCACTCCCAACAAAAATCGACGTTCCAGGTGGCGCTCCAGCTGATCAAGCTCTATCCGGCATTACCCGCGGTGTTGTGCGGCAACAAGGCAGATATCGGGGGCGGCGCAATGGGTCCTCATTACTGGGCGCAAAAGTGCCCACATCACAAGCTTTCAGCCAAAAGCAACTTCCAGAACGAAAAGCCTTTCCTGTCTTTGGCGAGGACGCTCCTCGGCGACCCAAAACTCGTGTTCAGCGAAAAAGCGGCGGTATCTCCGCCAATTGTGCCAGTGCTGATCCTCCCGCCCGCCGCGGCACCAATCGCGCCACAGACCACCGGCAAAGAAACCAGTGAAATTGGTCCGGCGCCGATCGCGCCACAGAGCGCGGTGCCACAAGCAAATCGCGCCGAAATTGTGAACGCGAGCCCAGCCCGGATGTACCTCGTGACATCCGAGCATTGCTACGGGGCGGGCTTGCGCGGAATCTTTGATAATTTCGATTCGGCCCGCGCTTACGCCCAATGCGCGAACGTCCACAAGGTCAACTATGTGATCATCAGTTACCTGCCCAACGTGCCCGGCTCCGAACTCTTCCCTGGGTGGGACTGAGGTTACCGAAGGCGGGAGGCCCGGGCCTCTGTTTTTATTTTTGAAACGCCCGCCAGTGATGCACCAATGGCCAGCAATACCGAAAATATCACGGCACTCGAACGCGTATTCGCAACAGACCCAACGGCGTCACGCCTTTTAGGCTGGCTCGACCCGTCGAGTCTCGCCCACGCTGCCCTCGTCTGCAAAAAGTGGCGCGAGCGTGCCATCGCGCACCGCGATGGCGATAAGTTTCGTCTCGTGTTGGCCGACCTCCTCGCCCGCCCGCAAATTCTGGAATGGTGGATGGCCAAGAAGAACCCCCCGATGCCGCTCGGGCTTGAGCTCCGGGCAAGCATCATCGCCGTGAATCATGACTGTTTACCCGGCCTGCAGTGGCTCATCATGCAGAAGCATTACATTTGGAACGGCAGCGCGTTCTGTTTGGCCGCCGTGAAACACGGGAGCCTCGCAGTTCTGAAATGGGTCTACGAGACCGACGGTCAGCTTCAGCTAACAGAGTGGCTATGCGCCATGGCGGCCGAGAATAACCGGCTCGAGGTACTACAGTGGCTGCGAAAAAACGGCTGCCCCTGGGACTTTAGAACCTGCAACTTCGCTGCAAAAAACGGGCATCTCGACGTGCTGGTCTGGGCCCGCAGCCAGAACCCGCCCTGCCCCTGGAACGAGAAGGCCTGCACAAGCGCCGCGGAGAACGCGCATTTCGACGTCCTGCAGTGGCTCCACGCCAACGGCTGTCCGTGGGACAAGCACACGTGCGGCGGGGCGGCGAAAGCCGGCCATCTCGAAATGCTCCAATGGGCGCGCGCGAACGGCTGCCCCTGGAACAAAGACGTCGGCGTTTACGCCTCGGCGAAGGGCCATCTTGGGCTTCTGCAGTGGGCGTGCGCTCACGGCTGCCCCTGGAACAAAGACCTGTATCTGCACTTTGCAGAAGACAACGAGATGAAGGCCTGGATTAGCGCCCGGCCGGCGTAAAGTCACCGCGCACCGAACGCGCGTTTTTTACGTCGCCACATTAAACAGATGAAGCCCGCCCAAAATGGTGACCAAGTCTCCGATTGAAATACCAGAGCTTATAGGCCACATTTTGGACTTGCTCGACTCGCTGAGCCTCGTTTTTGCATCTTTTGTTTGTCGGGAATGGAGCGCGCAAACGCGCCGCGTTCGGCAAAGGCGAGGCCTCGGCACGAAGCCTTGGATACCCGTCGACGTCGCAATAAGGAGCGTACCGATCCTGGCGTGGCTCGTGGTCAACCTCAATGGGGGCAAGATTCCTTCGTGGCTCGTTGCCAGCGCGTGCTACCGCGCGGCGAAATGTGGCGCGCTCGAAAGCCTCCAGTGGCTGCGGGCAAGGGGCGCCCCCTGGGACCGTAGGACCCAATATAAATTTTATATTGGCGCCTGGGCGGCGCGAAACGGACACCTTGAAGTCCTTCGGTGGGCCCGCGCGGGTGGTTGCTCCTGGGATCGGCTTACCTGCATCCAGGCCGCAGAAGGCGGGCAGCTCGCCGTGCTGCAGTGGGTGCGCGAGAACGGTTGCTCCTGGGACGAGGCCCAAGGAGGTAAAACCTCCTTGTTCCTGCACCAGAGCGGCCGAAATGGGGAATCTCGAAGTTTTAAAGTGGACCCGCGCAAACAGCAAAAAAACTTCGTTTTTTTCACAAACGGCTGCCCCTGGTACAAATCGGAATGCCGCTTTGAAGCCCAGCGGCATGGGCGCTGGGCCGTCGTGAGGTGGATCAACGCCGAGCCAGCATAAGTCGCGCCTGTCAGTCGTAGCTTGCGCGCCCAGATTTCACGCATCGTTGCACGTTTTGCACAGTGGGCTTGATCGGGCGCCGCGCAGCTTCCACGTATGCATCGAGAGTCTGTGTTCGGCCACTTCGAGATCCCAGTCATGTTTCAGGTTGAGAGCATAGACCCAGCCGTACAGCTCGTCGACGAGCTCGTGGTTTCTCGGCTTGGGATCGCCCGAGTCGAAGGCGTGCAGGCGCAGATAGGCCAAGATCGCGGCGACCTCGTCTCTCGCCAGCTGCAGCCGGTCGAGGCTGTGCAAAACAATCCTGAGCGCCGCAAGGTTCGGCCCGCCGAGGACGACGACAAGATCGTCTCGGCAGGCGATGATTTTTCTGTGTCTCTCGCTTGTTTCGCCCACTTCGCTCATATGCGGCTATTCGTGGCGGCCAAATGTTGGCCTGTCGCCGCGGGGAGTACGGCAGCGCCTTGCAACCGCGAGAAGGCCTCAGCCCCCGCGCGACCCCGCCGTTACTTCCGCTTTGTGGGCGAGGAACGCCCCCAGGACTTCGCCCTTTTCGCGCGCAGGCACATGGAAGTGGTCAAGAGAAGCGGCGAGGATGCGGGCGACCTCATCGAATTCGGCGGGCGTGATGCGGAGGGCGCGGTGAGCGTTCCTGAGATCGAGATGGGGTGCGCCCGGGGCCTGCGGCTTGCTGCTATGGAATTGGAACGGCCCGCCTGCAACATCGCAGACCCAGAGCGATCGCATAAATTTCAGACCAGGCAGCCGGGTGGCGCTTTGTCGCTGCGACCAGGCCCGGAGCTGAGGATTCGGCGAGTTAACGCCGACGAGAGGGCTTTTGAGGATTTCGTCGCTGAAATAGTCAACGACCGCATTGATCGCGAACACGCCGCCGAGACGCGTGTAGAGAGAGTCGGGCTGGTGTCCCTCCGCCGCATGGCGGCGGAAAAAGACAAAATACGCGACGACGAGGATGACAAGGGCAACCAAGCACGCACAAATAAGGGCAGCAGGCGGCGCCATAGTAATATGATGGCCGGACAAGACGCTCCACGTCGCGGAAAGGCCGCGTATATATCTCGTCTGCGAGGGTCGAACGACGCGCGGGACGCCCGGCACACCACCACTAAGAGTGGTGGTGCCCGCAGCCGTGGACCACGCCGCTTTTTGGATTGAACTCGTGATGTCCGCAAACAATGAGCGGGTCGTCTTTGCTTTTTCGAACGTCGAACGTGTAAACGTCCTGGGGTTCGGGAATAGTGTCGATCACGTTCGCCACAGCCGGCGCGTAGTCGAAAGCGGCCCGAGCTCCCGTGTCGGCTTCGATCATCGTCAGAACGCCGCGAACCAAAATCAGCTCATGGTCGCGGCAAATTTCCGCGAGCCGCTGGATCCCCTCTCGCGGAAATACTGCCGTGGCGACCATCGCCCACTCGTTTTCGGGCACACTCAAGTGTCCCCATCGCGAAAACTGGACGAAAAACTGCCGTGGCGTCCCCGAGGGATACACCTCGTGCTCGAACGCGTCGAGCACGTCGGGGGCGCTCGGGATGTGGCAGGGGTCAACGGTGTTGATAACTGCCGCCGGATGGCCAATGTGGATGAGGCTCGGCGCTGCTGGCTTTGGCGGGTCTTTGGTCTTTTTCTCTTTTTTGCTTCTTTTGTGCTTTCTGTTCATTATCAGGTTGCGAACGCGCGACGGCTCCAAAACGGCCACAATACAAAATTTTGTATTGGGGGTCCAAAATTGAAGGGCGGATCGGCGTCCAAAAGCAAGCAAGAAAGACCCCAATGGAGACTCAAACAACACCGGCCAACACAAAATGCGAATGCATCTGCCATGCCAGGGGCCTGAAGCTGGAGGACAAAGCCCTATTCATCTACTTCGGCCACGCAGAACCGGGCGTGTACTTCTTTCTGCACATGTACTGCGCGGACCGCCCTATGGATCTTCTTGAAAAACTGTGCGTCGGCGTGTACGACTGCATGATCCAGGAGACAATGATTCGGTCGGGAGACAACGTCGTTGTATTCAACCAGCAACTGGGGGAGCCGAACAGCCGGCCGGCCACCCACGATGCAACCATCCGGCCGATCCGCGTCACTCACGAGGAGTTTGCAGCAGTGCAGTGTAGCGGCGAGCGGCTCGCCGCGGCCTACGAGGAGTTTATTGAAACCGACCGGAGCGAACATGAAGACACGTTGGTGGTTGTCGCCGAACTGCACGCAGGTGTGCCGGTGCGGTACAGCCTGCACGAGCTGCCAAACATCTTCGCGTGTCAGAAAAGGATGAAGCCGCTCGGCTCCACCAAACTGGAGGATATTCAGCTGGAGCCAATTGTTGATACGCGAACGTTCGAGGCAATCCCCTATCTCGAGAGCGTCGCAGAGGTTGGATCGTGTGGGTCAGTCGAAGCCGACGGGGATGAAAAACATGACTGCGAGGCAACAGAGCTCTCTGGGCACGACGAGATCGACGAGATCGACGAAGATACAAAAAACTATTTAGCGGAAGTTGTTGACAAGTTTCTGGACTCGCCCCTGGTTGATGCGATAAAGCTACTGGCAAATGTTTGAGGCCGCGGCCAGAATGACGACGTCATTTGATGCGCGGGCGGGCCAGAACCCATTATTTTTTCGAGCAGGCGCAAACGTTTTGAAGCGGCCCAAAACCGGGACTATAATGGCCGACATCGCCGAACCCCTCCCCTCTTTTGAGCGACTATACACAGCTTCCGACCTTTTACCTCTCCTCCTCGGATGGCTCGACCCCTCGAGCCTCGCGCTCGCCGCCCGCGTCTGCACAAAGTGGTGCGAAGCCGCGCGAAAGATACGCGGGCCAAACCCATGCTTTCGCTTGGTTCTGGGCGACCTCCTCGCGACCCCCGAGGTCCTGACTTGGCTGCTTGCGCCCGAAAGCGAGGAGCCGCGACGATTGCCTGAAAAATTGTGCCGCCGCGCGTGCGACATTGGCGCGGCCAAGGGCCTTCTCGCCGGGCTCCAATGGCTGCGTGCGCACGATTATGCCTGGGACGAAAGCACCTGCGCGGCCGCGGCTAATAACGGCCATCTCGAGGTCCTGCAATGGCTGCGCGCGGGTGGCTGCCTCTGGAGCGAGACGACCTGTGCAGCCGCGGCAGAAGGCGGGCATCTCGCCCTCCTGCAGTGGGCCCGCACAAACGGCTGCCCCTGGGGCGAAGCGGTGTGCGCCGCCGCGGCCACGGGCGGCCAGCTCACGGTTTTGCGCTGGTTGCGCGAAGGCGGCTGTCCGTGGGATGATCGAACCTGCACTTACGCCGCGGAAGGCGGGCATCTCGAAGTCCTGCAATGGGCGCGCAAAAATGGCTGCGAGTGGGACGAACAAACCTGCGCCGCTGCGGCAAAGGGCGGCCATCTCGCTGTCTTGCAATGGGCTCGCACTCATGGCTGTGAGTGGGGCAGCCTAACGTGTGCCCTGGCCGCGGAAGGCGGCCATCTTGACGTTTTGCGATGGGCCCGGATCGGCGGCTGCGAATGGGACGCCCGCACCTGCTCTCGGGCCGCGGAAAATGGGCATCTCGAGCTCCTGCAGTGGTCGCACGCAAACGGCTGCCCCTGGGACAAACATACTTGCGCGGGCGCCGCTGACGGCGGCCATCTTGACGTTTTGCAATGGGTGCGTGCAGAGGGCTGCCCCTGGGATGAGGGTACCTGCGCCAGCGCAGCCAAAAAAGGGCATCTCGCAGTCCTACGATGGGCTGTCGAGAATGGTTGCCCCTGGGGCGGCAGCACCTGCGCGAACGCCGCCGAAAAAGGGCATCTCGCAGTCCTACGATGGGCTGTCGAGAATGGTTGCCCCTGGACCCCCGCGGTGGTCAATGCGAGCGCCGCGAGGGGAAACCGGCTCAACATCCTGCAGTGGACCCATGCCACCGGATGTCTCTGGGATGAGGCTGTGGCGGGTTTCGCGGCGGAGGCCGGCAACATAGAAGTCCTGCAGTGGCTGCGCGCAAACGGTTGCCCCCTAAACGAAAAGACGGCAACAATGGCCGCCGCAGTCGGACGCCTCGACGCACTCCAATGGCTGCGCGCAAACGGCTGCCCTTGGAGCGCGGAGGTATGCGCGCAGGCCGCCGGTTACGGCCACTTCGGGGTCCTACGATGGGCTCACGAAAGCGGCTGCCCGTGGGACGAAGAAACTTGTGCCCAGGCTGCGGAGGGCGGACAGCTTGAGGTCCTGCAGTGGGCCCGCGCGAATGGCTGCCCGTGGAACAAGGCTTCCTGCGCTGCGGCCGCTGCAAGGCCCAGGCATTTTGTGATCCCTGCGTTCGCGTTTACGCGCTGGAAATCTGGTCTGTGTCTGAACGCCCCGGGCGATGCAGTGTCCGCGTGGATCGAAGCCCAGCCCGAATACGAGTAGGACTTTTGAAGCTACCACCGGCGCAGTGGCATAAACGGCCGCCATGCCCGATAATGACACTGCGCCGTCCTTTGATTTATTCTTCTCCATCTCCGAGCTCCCGCCGCTCGTCTTCGGGCAGCTCGACCCCTCGAGCCTCGCAATTGCCGCTTGTGTCTGCAAAAAGTGGCGTGCGGTTGCGCTGGAGTTACGCGGGCCCGGCGGGTGCTTTCGTTTGGTCCTTGTCGATGTCCTCGTTTCGCCCGAAATTTTGAACTGGGCGCCGCCTCTGTCCGAAGCGCTGGGCAAGCGATCGTGTTGTCTCGCCGCCAGCCACGGCTTTCTCGGCGGACTCCAATGGCTGCACGCACATGGCTATCCGTGGAGCGTGCAGACCTGCGCTAACGCCGCGAAGAACGGGCATCTCGGGATTCTGCAGTGGCTGCGGGCGAACGATTGCCCCTGGAACGAAGATACGTGCGCCTTCGCGGCGCAGAACGGCCATCTCGATACTTTGCGGTGGGCCCGTGCGCATGGGTGCTCCTGGAGACACTGGGTTTGTTCCATGGCCGCGGGGAACGGGCATCTCGATGTCGTGCAGTGGGCGCACGAAAACGGCTGCGCCTGGGACGAAAGAACGTGCGCCAACGCAGCGAGAAGCGGTTATCTCGAGCTTCTACGGTGGTTGAGAACCCAATACAAAATATTGTATTGCGGCTGCCCGTGGGATAAAAACACTTGCAGCGCCGCAGCGAAGGGCGGGCATCTCAAGCTTTTGCAGTGGGCAAAAGCCCAATACAAAATATTGTATTGCGGCTGCCCCTGGGATGAATACACCTGCTCGCGGGCCGCGGAGGGCGGCCATCTCGAACTTTTGAAATGGGCACGCGAAAACGGCTGCCCGTGGAATGTATCCACCTGTATTGACGCTGCCGATGGTGGGCATCTCGAAGTTCTGCGGTGGGCCCGTGAAAATGGCTGCGAATGGGGTGAACAGGTCTGCTGGTTCGCCACGGCGAACGGGAATCTCGAAATCCTGCAGTGGGCCCGCGCAAATGACTGTCCCTGGAGCGTGCAAACTTGCGCCTGCGCCGCAGAGTACGGACATCTTGCCATTTTGCAGTGGGCTCGCGCCAATGGCTGCCCCTGGGATGAGCTCGTTTGCACGATGGCGACCTTCGGCGGACATCTGGGTATCCTACGCTGGGCTCGCGAAAACGGTTGCCCGTGGTCTAAGACGAAGTGCCTGGCAAAAGCGCCGACTGAAGAAATCCAGGCATGGATCTTGGATCAGCCCGAGTAGAGTGCATGAAAATTCACTGCGCAGCTACTGGGCCGCAGTTTTGTCTTTCAGCCGTGTGTGGTCTGTTTACAATATTTGAAGCTCGGCGGCGAGCGTGAAAGCTTGACAACAGAGATAACCATCGATTCGCCGATGGAATCCGAAGAATCCAAACTTAACGAGTACCCGACCGTGTTCACCGAGAAAAAAACGGGGCGGTGTATAGTCGACGGATGGACCTGCGCCGAGGCGGCGGGGAGGGGCGACCTTGTGGACCTACAGTGGGTTCGCGCGCACGGCGGCACCTGGGACAAATCAACTTGCATTTCTGCCGCGGCGGGTGGCTTTCTCGACGTCCTGCGATGGGCGCGAGAGAATGGCTGTCCCTGGGATGAAGACGTTTGCACGCAAGCCGCGTCAAACGGCCACCTTGGGGTTCTGCAGTGGGCACACGCAAACGGGTGCCCCTGGGACCGATCAACCTGTTCTGGCGCCGCGGGTGGTGGCCATCTCGGGGTCCTGCAATGGGCACGAAGCGCTGGATGTCCCTGGGATGTCTTTACTTGCAACGCTGCCGCACAAAACGGTCGTCTCGAGGTTTTACGGTGGGCGCGAGAGAACGGCTGCGATTGGGACAGCGATACCTGCACTTTCGCGGCGCTCAACGGGCATCTTGACGTCTTGCACTGGGCCCACGAAAATGGATGCCCCTGGGATGCAAACACCTGTGCCTCGGCGGCATCAAGGGGTCATCTCCAGATTCTGCAGTGGGCGCACATAAATAAATGCCCCTGGAACGAGTGGACTTGCGCTGAAGCGGCAAAAGGCGGACATTTCGCCCTCCTGCAGTGGGCCCGCAAAAACGGCTGTCCTTGGGACGAACGGGTATGTGTTAACGCTGTAGGGGGCTGCCATCTCAAAATACTGCAATGGGCCCGCGAAAACGGCTGCCCATGGGACAAAATGGAATGCCTCCGCAACGCGGAAAGTGATATGCACGAGTCATTGCGCGCTTGGATCGAAGACCAGGCCAAGTAAGTCCTCGGATCTGTGATTCTTGTTTTTTGCATCGTGATTGCGGCCGCCGGTAGTAATGGCAAAAATACCGCGCCGAGCTACAGAATAATACAGTTACTGTTGCAGCGAGCACAGAACCCGCCGCAGACGTCGTCATAGACATCGCCACATTTGTGACAACAACGAGTACAGTCATTCAGTGGTGGCATCGAATAATTTATTTTTCCGAACTTTGTATGGTCGACGTACATCGCAGAATGATTATTCTCTGCCAGGTACATTTTTTTCATCAGGGCTATCATCTCGTCGACTTGCTCTTCGGTGGCCATCGTTTGCTTTCGCGCGGGAGCTTCAATTTTTGGAGCAAAAAACAGCGAATTTTTCGGCGCCGACAGGTCCATGGAATGAAAGAATCAAAATCGGGCGACAGAACGGCTCATGGCCGATTCACTCCGTGTCATTCGAGGAAGACGAAATAAAATAATTATTTTATTTCGTCTGCTATCGCAGCGGGCATCGGTAGCAGAAACATGGACGTGGGGCCCGGGACTGTCACGAAATTGCTGCCGTTCTCCCCCGGTGCATACGGAGCGAAGCCAACGCGATTAGGGGCCTCCGGCGTCCACCCCTCGCCGCTCAGCAATACTTTCGCGAAAGCGCCAACAAGGTCGACCTTCTGGTCAGTGGAAAGCGGCGGACCGAGCACCATGAGAGTTTTTGAATTACCAGGGAGATGGACCGCCGAATAAACCCTCGAGTTATCAGGCCCGAGGATACGCTCAATCGTGATGCAAAGCCAACACATTCGTGTTTGTCTGGCTTCGACGCTCCTCCAATACTGGGATACGTGCCCGGTCCGCGATTTTTGAAAGCCGCCGCCGATCCGGTACAAATGGCCGAAAACCCGCGCATTCCACCCGTCGATTTGCTGTTCGACGTCCCGGACGTTTCTTCGCTGATCTTTGCCCTGCTCGATCCGACGAGTCTTGCCCTGGCTGCCGCCGTCTGCAGGATCTGGCGCAAGCTCGCGCGCGAAATTCAAACCGCCGCGGCGCCGAAACGGCGCAAATTCGGCCTGATCGCCGCAGACATGGTGAGGCGGCCCGAGCTGCTCTCTTGGGCGCTGACGAACTCGCCGAAAATCACGCCGACCGGGGCCGTGGCGAAAAACCTTTGCTATTATGCCGCGAAGCATGGGGCGATCGGGGGCCTGGTCTGGCTGCGGAATCGAAAATTCCCGTGGGATCATCGGGTTTGCTTTGCTGCAGCGGAGGCCGGGCATCTCGATCTATTGCAATGGGCCTTCGCATATGGCGCAGAGCTCGCCCCCGAGGTCAGGATAAACCCCAACGACCCAACTGTTTGCGAACTTGCCGCGGGCCACGGGCATCTCGCCGTCGTCCAATGGGCGCGCTCGAAAGACGTGCGCTGGGGCAATACGTGCCACAAGGCCGCGAGGGGCGGCCATTACGAAGTACTGCGATGGGCCCTGCAGAACGGGGCGCCAAGACGAGACCAGGGAATCTGCGCCGCAGTAGCGGCGCGCGGCGATCTTGCCGCGCTTAAATTGGCATTAGCGTTGGATTGTCCCTGGGGCCCTTTGGTCTGCGAGTCCGCTGCGGCAAACAATCAGCTCGCCGTGCTCAAGTGGCTGAGGGAAAGGGGCTGCCCCTGGGACGATGGCGTCTTTGTCGCCGCGGCCCGGTTTGGGCACCTCGAAATTCTGTGTTGGGCGCAGGCCAATGTTTGTCCCTGGAGCGAGCGCGTCGGAATCGTTGCCGCGCGTCGCGGACATCTCGAAGTGCTTCGATGGGCGCACGAAAACGGCGGCGAATGGCGCCACGTCGAGGTTTGCGCGAACGCGGCCGAAGGGGGGCATCTCGAAGTGCTCCAGTGGGCGCGCGCAAACGGCTGCCCTTGGGACGAAAGAACCTGCGCCTGCGCTGCCCTCGAAGGGCATCTTGCGCTGCTTCAGTGGGCGCACGCGAATGGAGCGCTATGGGACTTTCGCGTGGGGGTTTGCGCGGCGACCGGTGGACATTTGAAACTTTTGGAATGGGCTCATTCGCGCGGGGCCCCGCTGGACGACGAAAGACTTTGCGAGGAGGCCGCGCGGTCCGGCTTCTTGGAGGTTTTGAAATGGGCGCGGGCGCATGATGCTCCGTGGGATCGGGTTGCGTGCCTGTGGCACGCCAAGGACAACGGCTATACAGAGATCGTGACCTGGATTTGCTCAACGTCTGAGGGGGCAAGAAGGTGAGAGCCGCAATGGCGCCCACGTTTATTTTTGAAACGCCGCGCACCGGACCAACATGGCCGACACACAGCCTTCGCCTTTCGATCTGCTGTTCTCTGTTCCTGACCTCCTGCCGCTCATCTTTAGCGGGCTTGACCCCTCCAGTCTCGCCTTCGCCGCCTGCGTCTGCGCGAAATGGCGCGATTGCGCGCGGAGGGTCCGAGCTGCGAGTGAAACGCGGTTTCGCCTAATCCTCGGTGATCTCGTGCACGACACTTCATCGCTGTCCTGGGCCGTCGAAAACTTAAACGAAAAACAACTCCCACAGAGGCTACAGGATGCGCTTTGCGCTCTGGCCGCGGAGAAGGGAGTATTGGAAACGCTGCGGTGGGCCCGCGAACGCGCGTATCCCTGGGACTCATCGACCTGCGCCCGGGCCGCAGGAAACGGACATCTTGCAGTTCTGAAATGGACCCGTGCAAACGACTGCCCCTGGAGTGGAGATACTTGCGCCGAAGCCGCGCGTGGCGGTCATCTTGCCGTTCTACAATGGGCTTACGCCAATGGTTGCCCCTGGGGCGGTACCTGCGCCAGGGCCGTGCAGAACGGCCATCTCGCCGTCCTACAATGGGCGCGGGCCAGTGGCTGTCCCTGGACCGAAGCCACCTGCGCGAAAGCGGCATTCTATGGTCACCTCGAACTCCTGAAGTGGGCTCACGCCAATGGCTGCCCCTGGGACCAAACGACATGCGAGCACGCCGCTGCCGGCGGTCATCTCACGATTCTTCAGTGGGCCCGTGCCAATGGATGTCCATGGGACGAAGGAACATGCCTGAATGCTGCTGGCGGCGGTCACCTCGAAGTCCTGCGGTGGGCCCGGGAACACGGCTGTCCATGGGATCGAGGCGTTTGCAGTGTAGCTGCGGAGGGTGGCCACCTTGAGGTTCTTCGCTGGGCACGCAGCAAGGGATGTGAATGGAATGGCAACACTTGCGCGGGGGCTGCGCGGGGCGGACATCTCGAAACACTGAAGTGGGCCCGGGAAAATGGATGCCCCTGGGACCCCTGGGTTTCTGCTGGCGCCGCGCTAAACGGCCATCTCGTCGTCCTGCAATGGGCGCACGAAAACGGTTGCCCGTGGGGTAAAAGGACTTGCACCGACGCCGCGAGAGGCGGTCACTTCGAACTCTTGAAATGGGCCCGTGCGAATGGCAGCCCCTGGGACAAAGAAGAATGCTATTTGTGCTCCTACACGTGCGCGCGCATGCGCGGTGCGGAGGGCGACGAACTCCGGGCCTGGATCTTGGCCCAGCCCGACTAAAGCGATGCCATCCATTTTTACTTTTAGTGCGGGGCGCGCACGCGCGTACCGGATGGAAGACCGCGGAAGCGCTCCTGAAAACGACTGCGCTTTTGACACTCTCTTTGGCGTCCCCAATGTCCCGTCGCTCATCTTTTCGTGGCTCGACCCCACGGGCCTCGCTCTCACGGCCTGCGTCTGCAAGAAATGGCGCGGGGTCGCGAGCGGACTGCGCATTGGGCCGCGGTTCCGGCCGTTGCTCGCGATCGTGGACGACTCCCCGAAGGCCGAAGCCTTGGCCTTTTTGGCACCCCTGGCAGAGCCCGCATTCGCGATGACCATGCGCCTACTGACGACATCAGTAGAAACTTATGGCACACCACTGAGGCTTATCTCAGCGCAAATTGTGGATTGGGCTCTTCGGGGCCCGCTCCGACTCGCAAAATCTCTGAAATCTCGGATTTGCATGCTCGCGGCCAAAAGCGGCCATTTGCCGCTCTTGCGCGCGGCCCGCGCCCATGGCTGTCCATGGGACGCATCGACCTGTGCCTTCGCGGCCTTTGGCGGCCACTTCTCGGTGTTACGCTGGGCCCAAAAAAATGGCTGCCCTTGGGGCGAGTCCACCTGTTTCTCTGCCGCGGCGGCGGGGCAGTTCGAGCTGCTGCGTTGGGCGCGTGCGAAGGGCTGCCCCTGGAATGCCGCCACCTGCGCGGCGGCTGCATACGGCGGCTACCTCGAAATCCTGAAGTGGGCTCGAGAAAACGGCTGTCCGTGGAATGCCTACACCTGCGCTTTCGCCGCAGAAGAGGGCCATCTCGGGCTTCTGCAGTGGGCCCGAAAAAATGACTGCCCTTGGAACGAGCTGACTTGCACCAGTGCCGCGAAAAGCGGCCATCTCGATGTTCTGCAATGGGCTCGGGAAAACGGCTGCCCTTGGGACGAGCTGACCTGCGCCTTAGCCGCAGAAGAAGGCCACCTTGCGGTTCTAAAGTGGGCCCGGGAGAACGGCTGCCCTTGGGACAAGATAACCTGCACCAGGGCCGCAGAAAATGGGCACTTTGCGATTCTGAAGTGGGCCCGAGAAAACGGCTGCCCTTGGAACGGGCTGGCCGCCCTCGTTGCCGCAGAGAACGGTCATCTCGAACTCCTGCAGTGGGCCCATGCCAATGGCTGTCTCTGGGACAAAGAGGTCTGCGCCAGGGCGGCGGCGAACGGCCACCTTGCAGTCCTGCAGTGGCTTTGGGAGGTCGGATGCCCCTGGGATGCGCAGACGTGCACCAGCGCCGCCGGATTCGGACATCTCGAACTTCTTCAATGGGCCCGCGCGAACGGCTGCCCTTGGGACGCAGAGACGTGCGCCAGTGCCGCGGCGCATGGTTGCCTTGAAGTTCTACGATGGCTCCGGGGAAACGGCTGCCCCTGGGACGCGCAGACATGCGCCAATGCCGCCGAGGCGGGGCATTTATCCGTCCTCAAGTGGGCTGTTGCGCATGGCTGCCCTTGGGCCAGGGACGAGTGTCTCGCCCTCGCAGAAAATGGGAGTGTGCGCGCCTGGATCGAAACCATGCCCGTCGAATAAATAGTTCTTGGCGCGGTACGGAAATACGTTCGCCGCAGTTGGCGAAACGCCACGGAGTTTACCTCGCGGCGATTGCGGCGATCTATCGGGATCTTCCCGAGCGCGTGCTGGTTGGCTTCACGGCTTGCTGAGTGCGGCAAATGCCGCTATTTTTTACAAATGTGCAGCGTCAGGTAGCTTTCGCCGCATTTGGTGCATCTCAACAGTAATGAAACTCGCTTCCCGATTGGCGCGCTGCAATTCCCTGCACAGCTGTAAGATCCGCAGGTTTTGCACGCGCCTGATTGGCAGAAAGCATTGCCGCCATTGCAGTTCACTCTGTGGCATCGGGTACACATTGGCATTTTTCCGGAATTTAGAGCTGCCTCGGTCGTGTTCAATATCAATGAAAAAAGGTTCCTCTCCGCCGGTCTGCACGCCAAAGCCAAAACCCGCAACGACGAGCAACATCGGGGCGTACCCCAACGGCATCCCGTGCGTTGTTAAAAAACCGAAATAGGCTTCGCAGCATCCTGCTGACACGCCAGTGGGCTGTTTTATTTTTGCGCGGCGGGTAACATACGGTCTTTCCCGATTTTCACCTGGTGAGGCCGCTCACCCGGCGGGAACATTTTCCGAAGCGACCAAATCTAAGATTTCTTGACTTTTAGCCGCGCGCGGCGTTTCTGCGGCATGGTGTGCTCGGAAAAGGTGCCCAAAATGTTCACTTTGTGCCCAAAATGTTCACTTTTGAGAACACAATCCGTGCACCGGCGAAAATAAAATAATTATTCCTCCACCTGCGGCCTGGCACTTTCGGAGTACATACATACCCCCCCCCCCCCCCCCTGTCGAAAACGTTGTCTGTCCGAGGACGTTGTCCATCTGCCCAGGTAACAATCGGGCGGAACCACGACTAAGAACATAAACTCGAGGCAAAACACTTGAAAGTATGAAGACGCCCGAGTTTTAATCAACGGGACCTTATACCAACATAAAAATATTTTTGGCTAGCCAAAAACGTTGTCTGTTAGACTCTGGTTTTAGCCAGAGAAGTTGACCAGACAACGCGTTTGGTAAGTGATGGCGGCACGAACATGTCCAAAATGTGCGAAGGAGTTTGACGCCCCGAGCAGACTTCGAAGACATCTCGCAAGAAAAACACCGTGTGAGTTAGTAGTTCCGAAAAAGGAAGAAGGCGAAGGTCCACATGCGTGCGGCGCATGCAACAGAACATTCACAACAAAGCAAGCGAAAAGCCGACACGTCCGCGAAAGTTGTAAAGCACAAAACAAAAAAACTGGCGAAGGGCTCGACCAAAAAGTTCAAGCCCTTCAGCAACAGGTCGCTGGGATACTGCAGCAACAACAAAAGTCAAACGTAAACGAAACCCAAAAATTTCAAGCAACAAACCTGATCGTGAATAATGGACCAGTAATACAGACCACGAACAGTAACATCGACAACAGTCACAAAGTTTTAAACAATGTCATCAACGACAACAGCAAAAAACTAACCGTCAACCAGCAAATCGCGAATTTTACACCTGTGCCTGACCCTTTGCCAGGTTGGCCGACAAAGTGGCCGCCGCCGCTGGTCGATCCGAGGCCGTTCTTTGCGAGCTGTGCCATTGAGTTAAGCGAGCTACAACAAGCTGCTGCTCGACTAGATGCAGCTGACACGGCTGCGTGCCACAAGGGCGAACCACGGGCAGTCTCGGCGCTTCTGATAGAAATCCTTCGACAACTCCACGAAAATCCAGAGCAACGAAACATATACCTGAGCCCCGATCGAGGCGACCAAGCACTGGTATTTGTTCCCCGGCAGTGGTCGCTCAAGTCGCTACAAGATGTGACGCATCACATTTTCAAGCAGGTAGTAAACGAACTGGCAGACCTGCCAATGCAAGGAAGTTCAAAGGAGAAAAGTCTTGCAGCAGGAATGAAGGAGGGGTTCGAAAAAAAGCCACAGGCGGTGGTGCAGACATCGAACAGCGCGATGACGGCCCATCTAAAAAACATGGAGGCTTTGCTTCGCGTCCCTGGCCAGCAAGCACAGATACTGGAGGATGCGGCGTGGACAGCGGGTGACGAATCACCGCGGCAATTCTGTCATGAGGCGTTTGGCCACATAAACCTGGAATCAACGCTCTATGCGATGGAAAACGACGCAGGAGTAAACAGCGCAAAGGATGTCACCGAGGATCGATATGCGGAGCAAGCCTGTCTGGCGATATACAGTCTCGCCAGACAAGTATTACGGTGGAAGGCAAAAAATCAAACCGCGGTTCGGGTTACAAACAACAAAGCGCTAATCCACACATACAATGGCTGGGAGGAAAGGCCGGCCACAGAGGTCGGCGAAAAGCTGTTCCGGAGCTTCGCGAAAGTAGCAGTAAACTACGTGGAAGGTGATGTCGCAACGCCACTGAGGCCCCTCGGGTGCTACATCACCCGGCATCTTGACGAGCTGGCGGCAGAAGAAAGAAAAAAATTAACGCTATTGGATCAATATTCGACGCAGGCGGAGCGGATTTGCGCAACATCAACAAATCCGGAGTTCGCGGAGCTAAAGAAGTTGATGCGCATGGCAAAGGAACAATCCCCGCAGCCAGAGGTGGAAGAAGACATTTTGGACCTCCTGGAGTGGACACAATGAAGTGTTGGACACCACTCGCCACGGCCCTTGATCCCGTTTTTTCCGGGTTTGGCGCGCTTTATCGCTATTTGCCGACGAACCAGTTTAATGATTCGCCAGGATTTGAACCGCGCGCCGCAGGATAAACGATGGAGCCCACCCCCAAACAAAAAAAGGAACCTGGTGAGGGGCAAGTACGCCGGCGGGCGGTCGACTACAGGGCCGTCATCAAACAAATCGAGGAGCAGGTCTTTCGGTACACCACCAAGCCCCTATTCCACTATGTCATGACCGAGCGGCTATACCGAATGCCGCACACGTGGGGCTACTGGGTGCGGGACAACCACGAGAAGTTCGAAAACAGGTTTGCGGCCCTCGAAAAAATGTGCGCCCCGTTGTTGCGATCCTCGGGCGAAGTCGCAAAGGCGAAGCGGAAAGCGCGCGAGGTGATCGTCGCGCTTCTCTTGGTGGTCCATCGCAAGTTCAAAGCCCAGACCCCGCGAGAAGTCTGGCGGCGAATCCTGGGCCACGTGAACGAGGAGGAGTGCGAGCTGTAAGAACGCCTTCGGGGCTGTTTTTTGTGCCGCGGCAGGAATCAGCGGAGCAGGCTCGAGCGTGTTCCGCGATAAAACGGACAGATTTGAACCCCGCGCCGAGGAGAGAACAAAACAAACAATGGAAGGCTTGAAGTCGAAAACCCTAAACCCCAAACAAAAGAACAACGAGGAACAAGCGCGCAGAGCCGACAAGCTGTCAGCTGTTCATGAACAGCTGTATATGCTGACCGCCCTATACGACGGTTCTGGGGTTTTCAAAGCCAACAGCAGCCGCATATCGCTTCTCCGGGTGACGATCGCACCAGGGCGCTACATGTGGCTGCGAGGCCGCGAACCAGTCGAAGGGTTTGTGCAGCTCGAAGAAAGGAAGGGGCCACTGCAGGCCTACCGTCGGTTGCGGCCCTCGGAGGAGATCGCAAAGGCGAAGCGAAGGGCGCGCGAGGTGATCGTCGCGCTTCTCTCGGTGGTCCATCGTAAGTTCGAGGTCCAGACCCCACGAGAAGTCTGGCGGCAAATCTTGGGCCACGTGAACGAGGCGGAGTGCGAGCTGTAAAAAGGCTGTATTTTTACCGCAGCTGCCACTTATTGCAGCTGATTAGTTTTCCACGCATGGATGAGAGCGAAATACGCCGGCGACTGGTTGGTCCTGTTGTCGATCTGCGCGGGGTCGAACAGGGCGACCACGTCCATCATTTTGCGGACCATCGCCTGCCACCCGGGTCGGTTTCGGTTCGTCCAAAGTTTCTCGGCGACATCGAACATGACGTGCACCAGCTCGGTCCGTATTCGCGTAGCGGCCTTGGCGCCGACCTCGCCGCCATGCCGGTCCAGGATCAGCAACACCTCGGCCAGCGCGGCGCCGCTCGTCGTGCACGTCGCGACCATTGCGGGCACCATCTCCGAATTGATGACGTTCAGGCCGGTAACGGCGCTGTTGATGTTCATCCCTTTGAGGCCCGGATTAATCGCGTCGCCGCAGATTTCGATCGCCTCGGCGAGCTTTTTTGTCTTGTCGGAAGCTTCCATGTGTGTTCGGCGTTACGCGTCCGCTCCAATTCTTTCGCCATTTTTGAAGTGGTCACGGCCCAGGTATTATGACTGAAAACGCCCCCACAATATTCGATCTGCTGTTCTCCGTCCATGACTTCCCGCCGCTCATCTTTGGGCGACTCGATCCGTCATCGCTGGCCCTCGCGGCCTGTGTCTGTAAGAAATGGCGCGCCACCACGCGTAGACGACTTGCAGACGGGGCGCGCTTTCGCCTGATTCTCGCCGACCTCGTGCACGCCACATCGGCACTGGTTTGGGCCATTCAAAACCTGAACGAGAAACACCTCCCATTCTCGCAGTGGGTTAAGCTCTGCGATTTAGCAGCGGAGAATGGGGCGCTTGAAACGCTGCGTTGGGCGCGCGCCAACAACCATCCGTGGAACGAACAAACCTGCGGCCAAGCCGCGGCAAATGGGCATCTTGTCACCTTGCAGTGGATGCGCGCAAATGACTGCCCCTGGAGTGGACGGACCTGCGCCATGGCCGCGCTTAATGGGCATCTTGACGTTCTGCAATGGGCATACGCCAATGGCTGCCCCTGGGAAGTAACCACGTGTGCCTTCGCAGCACTGAATGGGCATCTTAGCGTCTTGCAATGGGCGCGTGCGAACGGCTGCCCCTGGAACGCGAGCATATGCTCTCACGCAGCACGGAACAATCATCTAAACGTCCTGCAGTGGGCGCGCGAAAACAAATGCCCCTGGGGAGCCTGGACCTGCGTCTCGGCCGCAAGCAACGGCCATCTCAAGACCCTGCAGTGGGCGCGCGCAAACGGCTGTCCATGGGACAAAACAATGTGTCAAAAAGTAGCAAAGGACGAGGCAACGAAGGCCTGGATCGCGGCGCAGGCGGATTGAGAAGCGCCGCTCTTTTTAAAGCGGCTGCAATTGAAACGTGGCCCAGGCGTGAAAACTAACCAATCGACGCCACCAATCGGCTATGGAGCTTACAAACCTTGACCTGTCTGAAATTGTACGTGTTTCCCTTCCCGACCCTGGCCTCCTCGAGGAAACCGAACTTTGTGCTGATGCGGCACGGAGGGGCGATCTTGCATCCTTGCAGCAGGCCCGTAAAAACGGCATCACCTGGGACGAATTTACTTGCGCCCATGCGGCCCTGAACGGGCATTTCGAAGTCCTGCAGTGGGCGTACAAGAACGGTTGCCCCTTGGGTGAAACTACCTGTGCCTGGGCCGCAGCCGGTGGGCATCTTGATATCTTGCGGTGGCTTCGCGAGCACGACAGCCCTTGGGATCTGCGGACAAGCGTCGCCGCAGCGAGCGGTGGGCATCTCAGCATCCTACAGTGGGCCCGCGAACAGGGCTGTGAGTGGGATGACGTGACCTGCTCCAAGGCCGCGGAGAATGGTCATCTTGGGGTTCTGCAGTGGGCCTTTTTTTTGGGCAAATCAACAGAGTTGATTTTAGCGAAAACGGTTGCGAGTGGGACAAGTGGACTTGCTTCAGGGCTGCGGAGCATGGTCATCTTGGGGTTCTGCAGTGGGCCTTTTTTTTGGGCAAATCAACAGAGTTGATTTTAGCGAACACGGCTGTCCCTGGGACAAAACGCAATGCCTCCGAGCTGCAAAGGACGAGGCAACAAAGGCCTGGATCGCGACACAGGCTGACTGAGCGCCGACAGGACCGCACGCGTTTTTTGGTGCCCGTGGCGGCGCGGACGCCATGGTCGGGATATGGCATGAGCTTGACGACAAATCACGCGACGGTTGGCATTTTTGTTGCTCGCGCGGCATTTGCTACAATTGAAGCGTCGCGCGAATGCGACACGACAACTGTCAGTTCATTGATGGAGAAAAAGGGGCCCGACAATGGTTTTCCTCAGTTTATCAGGAACTGGGGCATCGCGGAATCTCCTCAGTGGACATCGATAAGGAGTTCCGAACAAGATTGCACTCCGTCCGACATATACTCCGTAAGGGGTAAGCAGCGTTGCGCCGATGCGGCGAAAAAAGGCGACCTTGCGGCTCTGCGGACTGCGCGCGCGGACGGCTGTCCCTGGGATCAATGGGTTTGCGCATTCGCGGCAAAGAACGGCCATCTCAAGCTTCTGCAGTGGGCCCATGCCAACCGCTGCCCATGGGACGAATGGACATGTACCTGGGCTGCAGCCGGTGGCCATCTCGAGATCCTGCAATGGGCGCGCGAAAACGGCTGTCTCTGGAACAAATACACCTGCGTCGAGGCGGCCCAAAATGGGCATCTCGACGTTCTGCAGTGGGCGCGCACATACGGCTGCCCATGGGACGCGGATGTCTGCGCAAGCGCCGCAAGTGGCGGCCATTCCGGGATCCTGCAGTGGGCGCGTGCGGGCGACTGCCCCTGGAACGAGGAGACCTGCGCAGGCGCAGCGCACAACGGGCATCTCGAGATCCTGCAATGGGCGCGCGAAAACGGCTGCCCCTGGGACGAAGAAACCTGCGCCAACGCCGCAGCCGGCGGGCATCTTGCTGCCCTCCAATGGGCGCACACAAACGGCTGCCCTTGGATGGTTAACACCTGCGCCCGGGCGGCGGAAAACGGACATCTCGAGATTCTACAGTGGGCCCGCGCGAAGAACTGCCCCTGGGACATATGGACGTGCTTCCATGCTGCGAAAAATGGGCACCAAAAGGTCTTGCAGTGGGCCCGCGCCAATGGCTGCCCCTGGAACAAAAATGACTGCCTTAAGATGACAAAGGACGAAGCGACGAAGGCCTGGATCGTAGCGCAGGCGGACTGAACATGAAGCAACCACGGCAGCGCGCGGCCGATGCTCGCGGACCGGTGTCGCGGCGGCTTTTTTGTGGCCCACAGCACAGAACAACAATGTTGTTCTGGCGCTCTCATGAACGCGGATTGAGTGCCAAGGTCGCTGTTTTCGTTGTTAAAGCAATAGAGTAGCTTTTGCTACTTTTGAAGGCCCGTCACCGGCGATATCGTACATGTCCGAAAATACTACCACACCTTTCGATCTGTTGGCCGCGAGCCCAAATCGTACGTCGCTCGTCTTTAAGTGGCTCGACCCCTCCAGTCTCACACTCGCGGCTTGCGTTTGCAAGAAATGGCGCGTCTGGACCCGCGCGCAGCTTGCAGAAGGGACGAGCTTCCGCCTGCGCCTCGTGGACCTCCTACATGCCACGTCGACGCTGGCCTGGGCGTTCCAAAATCTAAACGAGAGGCAGATCCCACACTCGGTGCAGAAAAGGCTTTGCGAGCTTGCGGCGCGGAACGGCCGCCTTGAGACGCTGCAGTGGGCGTTGGCGAACGGCTGTCCCTGGGGTAAAAAAACCTGTTCAGTGGCTGCGCACTTCGGACAGCTCGCGATTCTACAGTGGGCGCACGCCAGCGGTCACTCCAGGGACGATCGCCTCTGGGATGAACAAGAGTGCGCGGGAGCAGCGATAAATGGACACCTTAAAGTTCTGCAATGGCTGCGCGCAAACGGCTGCCCCTGGGACGCGCGGACCTGCGCCGCGGCGGCGTGGGGTGGGTACTTCGAGATCCTGCAGTGGGCGCGCGCGAATGACTGTCCCTGGGATGCGGATACCTGCGCCGAAGCGGCATGGAAGGGGTACTTCGAGATCCTCAAGTGGGCGCGCGCAAACGGCTGCCCCTGGGATAAAAAAGGCTGCCTTGCAGCGGCAAAGGACGGGGCCATGAAGGCCTGGATCGCGGCGCAGGCCGACTGAGCACGGCGCGGTGCGCCGTGATTTTGTCCCGTCAAAGACTGTTTTCGTGGACGCCGCTCGAGATATGGCTGATCATCTTCGATTTCGTCAACGCGATCGAAACTGCGGTCTGAGGCACCCAACCGCGGTAAAAACGGGGCGCTCGCGTGTCGCGGTAAAAACGGGGCGCTCGCGTGTCGCGGCCCGCCCTACAGGCCCAGAAGCTCGTCAAGCTCGGCGTCCGTGAACTCTGGAGGGGTCGGCATCGGCTCGGGTGGGGGCGACGCCGGCTCTGGGGCCGTGTCGATGGTCGGCACGTCGTCGTAGCCCGCGAGACGCCGCTCGCGCCCGGGCGCAATCGCAGGCCGGCCTAAAAGCTCGTACACCGCCGTGGGCCTCGTTACGAAGTTGGGGCCTCCGGCGTGGCACAGCCCGGGCGGCGGTGGACCGTACCGCGCCATCGGGTTTACCGGGAAGATTTTGGTCCCCCGGTGGTTGGTCACCCGGTTCTGCTCAAGCGCCTCCCGCCGCTTTTTTAGCTGCGTCGCCGAAAACTCGACGCGCGGGCGATAGCAGATGTAGACGACCCCACGCCAGCCCTTCCACGGATCCGCCGCGTCGTCTGGCTCGGGGCCGAGCTGGACGCGGGCCGAGTGGATCAGGCTCGACGCCCACACGATGAAGCTTCCGCGCGGTGACAGCACCGGGACCTGCCACTGCCCGCCGGCTTCCAGCACCACCGCCTCGGCCGAGATCGCCGCCGTCGGGTCGAACTTGCGCCAGCCCGCCCGGGACTGGCCTCCCGTCGCCGCCAGCACCTTGCCGAAAGCCAGATGGCTTCCGGGCGACGCGCGCAACGACGCCGACGTGTTTGTGAGCACCGCCTGGCCCTGGATGCACAGGAACGGCGACCCGTCGGTCTGATCGAGGTGCGGCCAGTCCTTTGTCGGCTCGTACGGGCCCACGCGGTTCGGCTTGAGGTTGAGGCCGTCGCCCGACACGATGAAGTCCGTCACAGGCTCTCCACGCAGAGCGGAGTACAGCGCCGAGAAGATCCGCGCGACCCGCGGGTCCGTCCTCAGCCGCCACATGGGCGCGAGGTTCCCAACGACCGCCTGGTACAGCCCGGCTCGGGTTTGAGGGGGGAGGTTCGCTCGGATCCAGGTTTTCGGCTCGTCTCGGCGCAGGTTCGGTGAGAGCTGCTCGAATGCCGTCACGATCTCGTCCATCGCCTGGTCGCACTCCTCCGCCGCGAACACCCCCTCGACAACCACAACTCCGCTTTTGATGAACGCCAGCGCGAGCTGCGCGCCGAAGTTGGTGGCGTCGAAGGCGATGTGCGGGATGCCGATTACCGGCGTTTCTCCGTTGTTTTGTTCCGCGGTCTCCATCGGACCCACTGTGTACAAGGCGCGCCCACCGTTCAATTTTTCGGGGATCGGTGTTTTGGGGCGGCGCCCGCACTTCATCGTGTTTGTTAAAAATTGAAGCGGGCGGTCAGTTCGCTATTATTTTTGAATCAGCCGCAGGGCTTGCATGGTAACCATGACGGAGCAACAATCAAACGCCGCGTTCAGCCTTTTATACCGGGTCGGCGACATCCCGCCGCAGATCTTTGGCCGGCTTGACCCCTCCTCGCTCGCCCTCGCGGCCTGCGTCTGCCGGGCCTGGCGGGATCTTGCCCGGCAGGTTCGTCACTCTGTGAACGCATCAATGGGGTTGTTCCGACTGGTGGTCACCGATATATTCGCCGACGTTGCGCTACTACGCTGGGCAGTCGAGAACCTTAACGGGGGGCAACTTCCATGGAAGTTGCAGCATCGTGTATGTGAGCTTGCGGCACACGGTGGCCTTCTCGCGGTCTTGAAATGGACGCGCGAGAATGGCTACCTCCAATCGGCAAACATTTGCAGCTTAGCAGCCCTCGGCGGACATCTTGAAGTTCTGATATGGGCGCGCGAAAATGGCTGCGACTGGGGTTTGGACACCTGTGCCTGGGCGGCGGGAGGCGGCCATCTCGCGGTCTTGAGATGGGCGCGCGCGAATGGCTGTCCCTGGGACGAACGGGTTTGCTCCCTTGCGGCGCGGGGCGGCCATCTTCAACTCCTGCAGTGGGCTCGCGAAAACGGCTGCGGTTGGGACGAAAGTACCTGTACCAGGGCGGCTGTGGGCGGCCATCTCGCCCTCCTTCAATGGGCGCGCGCCAGCGAATGCCCCTGGGATAAAAAACTCTGCCTGAGAGCCACTTCAAACGCGACGATCAGGGCCTGGATTGTGACGCAACCCGAGTAGGCTCGGATCAGATGCGCCCTTATTTTTGAAGCCAGTATCGCTTATTGAACGTCCGTGGCAACAAAAACGCCACACTGAACACATTTTTTGCGATGGCGGGTCTGCCCAAAAACGTCGATACTGAGGAATTTAACAACGATGCTTTCGAGGCGAGTGGCCTTGATGAATTAAGATATACAGCGCTCCATGGTGGCATGCGCCAGGTTCAGGCGAAATTTAGCCGTCAAGGACAAAAACTCGCCCGAATCTTTCTCACATACAACGAACCTTCTCGAACCTGTGTTCCTTACGTCATATGGATCTACGGAGATGCTGACTCAAAGGATCACTGGGCTCGCGAGATACTTGGTCCCGACCCTTATGTCAAAAGGGGTGGATTAAAATGGTGGAATGGGTACGATGGACATAAAAAGGTTCTTATCTCGAATTTCAAAGATACGTGGAAGGATTCCCCTATTTGCTGGCTCTCAAAACTTCTTCACGACTCGGTCAGAGTTGAGTGCAAAGGCGGTTCAAGGCAGTTTCTCGCGGAAACAATCGTTATCACATCCTTGTTCCATCCGGAAACTCTGTACCGCGACACAGGTGAAGATATAACTCAACTCACCAAGAGATGTGATAAAATAATCTTTCTTGGCGAAAAAAAAGTGCGCCTGGGCGTGAAAAATTCGCCGACGTTCTGCGCGCAGTCAGCGAGCCTGAAGCCGCGAGGAAACCCAGGCGCCCCGCGTGAAAAAGCTACGCAGGCTGAGCCGGCCCCGTTGGTCGAGATTGCGGACGACGACCCCTTGTGGGCCGAGCTCGGGCTGTAGGCCGGCGCCGTCCGCGAAAGGGCCGTATTTTTTCGGCTCGACACCATCCGCCGCGGGCCTTAGAACGGTTTGTTGGCTGAAGCGAGACTCCAATCGGTCCATGCGTGCGGCTGGGGTGGCGCAGCCGATTGGCGAAACCGAGCTTTCAACCTGATTGTTTACGAAAAGGTATACAACTATACATAATTGCAAGCAACTTTTTTCAAGCCGTCGCGCCAGACAAGAACGACCGCTCCGGATTTTTTTGGCCGAGTGCGGCCGAACTTTTTTCCAAAGGGGGGGGGGGCAGCCTCCCATATAACCGCCACCGAATTGGAGGATTTTCCTCCGAAATTAGGCCAGGATAGTGAAATAATAAAAAAAGGCATAGATCAGCCTACTGTGATAATATTGATGGGATGCCAGAAATTTAGTGTATCACAGCTCCTGGATATATACCACTAAATTGGAGGCGCGGCGACACCAAAAAGGAGGAAGTCTGTGGCTGTGAACACCAAAAAGGAGTGCGACTGGGGTGGCGCAGCCGATTGGCGAAACCGAGCTTTTAACCTGACCGCTTACGAAAAGGTATATAACTATACATAATTGCAAGCAACTTTTTCAAAGCCGCCGCGCTTAACGAGAACGACCGCTCCGGATTTTTTTGGCCGAGTGCGGCCGAACTTTTTTCCCAAGGGGGGGGGGGTACTTGTTTGTCAGCCAGTTTTGCAAAATGGTTCACAATAAGTTGGCACGCTTGTTCCGTCGAAAAAAAAACTTGCAAAACTATTCAACGGGTATAACGATAAATACCCGTTTTTGATTAACGATTACTTCCACCAAGTTTTGCACACCAATTTGAACCGATCGACAAATACATCAAACCGCCTAACAAACTCCAAACCGATTAACAAATGGCAGATACAACATGTCATCGCTGCGGCGTCGACCACAAATACCCAAGCGTTCTTAAGAGGCATCTCAATCGAAAAACGTTGTGTAAACCAATCGTTAACAAAGATGATTTACCCGAAGACGATCGAAACAAACCGCATTCGTGTCGATATTGCGGTAGAACTTTTACGACATCGACTTCGTTGACGCGTCACACAAAGCATCGATGCAAAATAGCAAACAGCGAGGAGGGGATGGAAAAGCTGTTTGAGCACACGCTGCAGCAGCAGGTGGCAAAGCAAAGTGAGGAAATTGGCAGTCTTAAGGATCAGATCGCAGAGCTTACGTCTTTGCTCAAGAACAGCGCAGTACTATCGCCGACTGGTAGCAATAACAACAATACCACTATAAACACAGTGAATAGCAATAACATGGTGAACAACGGGGTGCAGCTGTACCAGACAATAAACATCGCCCAGTGGGGCGGGGAGTTTTACATATCAGCCCAGATGCTGGAGATGCTATTCGCGGAAAACGAAACGCTGCAACGTTTCGGCCACATTGGTGTGGAGGGGAGGACAGACCCAGAGGAGGCGGCGCCGTACGTGCAAGAGGCGCTGAAGAGCCTCGTGAAGCAGCAACACCGCGATCCACAGCAAAGGAACGTGTACTTAAACCCGAAGCGACACGACCAGGTGCTGGTCTTCGAAAAAGTGCACGAAACGGGCGAGTGGAGGGTGCTGTCGCTGGTGGAGGCAATCCGCTCGATGTTTGACAGGATCGCCCGCGGAATCAGCAGGGCGACGGTGCTGACGGGGACTGAATGGCAAAAGTTGTCGCCGGCGGTGCAAGAATCGGCGGCATGGATCACGGTCATGTATGGCGAGCAGCGCGAACAGCACATAATAAAGGCAAAAGGCGCGATGGCGGCGCACTTGGCGAACATGATCCCAGGAAAAGAGTCCCCGCAGATAATCGCGAAGGAACCAGTAGAGAAGCAGGATCGCGAAGAACAAAAGGTGGAGCAGCCCCTTCCTCTGGCAAAGCCGGTAGTGAGCCAGAAGGCTGCGGAAAAGGCCGTGCAACAGGCCTTCTTTACGGTACACGACGCGGTAGCGCTGCTGCGTGCGACAAAGCCCAAACGGGGCGAAAGTCGGCTAGACTACGCAAAGCGATTGCTCGCAGGCGCGAAGGACCAAGAGCCGGGCCGGATAATGGGGAAGCTATGGGAGGCACTGAATGACGGCGAGCTGGCGGAGGACGAGGCAAGGGCTGTGCAAGAATTGGTATCAGAACACGACGCGGGAAAGCTCGTACTCGAATGATGCCCGAGCAAGGCAGGAACACGGCGGCCGTTATTTTTGAAGCGCCCATCGGCGGTAATATCATGGCCGAAAATGCAACCTCACCTTTCGACCTGTTGTTCGAGGTCCAGGACCTCGTGCCGCTGGTCTTTGACCGGCTTGACCCCTCGAGTCTCGCCCTCGTGGCGTGCGTGGACAGGAAGTGTCGCGAGGCCGCGCGGAGAGCCCGCGGCGCAAACGAGCCGCGTTTCCGTCTGATCTTTGCCGATCTCGTACACGTTGCGTTGGCACTGGTATGGGCGATCCAAAACCTGGGCAAAAAAGACCTTCCATACCTGATGCGGCTGAACATGTGCGTTGTGGCGGCAAGTAAGGGGGCGCTGGAAGCGCTGCAATGGGCGCATGCCAACGGCTATGGCAGCTTCAGATGGGTCTGCATGGCCGCGGCGGGCGCCGGGCGTCTCGGAATCCTACGGTGGGCTCGCGCCAACGGCTGCCCCTGGGACGAACATACCTGCGATGTAGCTGCGGAAGGCGGCCATCTCGTAGTCCTGCAGTGGGCGCGCGAAAACGGTTGTCCTTGGAACAGCACCAAGTGCTTGGAAATGACAAAAAACCCAGCAATAAGGGCCTGGATCATGTTGCAGACAGACTAGGCGCGCAGCACAGTTATTTTTTGGTGGACCGGTGTGGTCCGCGCCACGATCCAAGGCAACGCCACACCCCTTGATTTGGCCGCGGTAAAGCAGTAAAAATTGAAGCGCACGGAGCCGAGCAAAAGAGCGACACAACAAGCGCATGGCCGAAACAAAAACCGCGAACAGCATACTAACGGAACGCTTTATCGTCACCGGCAAGCTGGAAAAAGTGAACTTCCTCTTCCACGTGCAACAGATGCCTCTGACACGGGAGATTCTCGCACACGTGGCGCGCGGGGTTTACGACTGCATGATCCAACAGGGATACATCGGACTCGACGAAAAAATCGTCGTGTTTAGCCACCCGTCGCTGGGCGGCAAAATAACCCCCATATACGTCAACCACGTTATGTTCCACCCGATGGTGTTCGCCCCGGGATCGCTGGAGAATGCGTACGTTATAACCAGCGAGCACAAGCGGCCCGATTCGGCGGCGATTCACGCCGAGTTTGATGGCGACGCTCCGCGGTACAAATGCGTCAAAACGCCCATGAAGGGGTCTCAAATCGCCCCCGTTGGGACGCACAAAGTCGAAGACATCAAGCTGGAAAAGCTTGTCGGGACAGAATCGACGGCAGATTTCCTCGGCTGCCCGCACACGGGCCAGGAGTACAGCGCAGAAGACAAAGAGCTTGACAAGATTATAGTCAGGAAATACCAGGAGCAAAGCACGAAAGCAAAAGAGCTTGACGAGTGGCTGGCGAAAAAGGGGCCGGGCCGCTGCTAAGTCCTAACAAGACCGAGGGGATGCATGATTTTTTAGCATGAGGCTTCATGGCCAGACTGTCTGCAGACAAGATTTGAACCGCCGGCCGCAGTCGAAACAAAAGAGGGAATGGCTGAAGCATCGAACGAAAAAAGCGCCGGAACGGAAAGGTCCGAAGAAAAAGCGCAAGCCCGCCAGCAGCGGCTGAGGGTGCTCAAAAGAGACATCGTGGTCTTGGTCGTGCTTCTGACGATTATCGCCGGAGGGCTTGTCCCCTCCGCGTATTACGTGTCCAAAATCCATCCAATCTTCGCGGTATTCGTAATCTGCATTTTCGGTTGCCTAAGCATGGCCTTGATCCATGCAATTGGCCGCCGGCCTGGGGCTGGTGTTAACACCCCAGATCCCATTCCTGCCGGAATATAGCGCGCGCTCTGCGCTGCATTTTTTTCGGGTGGGCTCCGAGTTGGAGATTGCGGCGCTGCTTGAGCGCGTGGGAAATATCCTCAAAATGTTTGTCAAAGGGTGCGTGTCGCGCGCCGTTCCCGGACATTTTGAGGATATTTCACATGCGCAATTTTGAAGGAATGGCGGACCAGCAACATGACTGGATGGCGGACGAGTTCGATCCTCCCAGAGGTCCCGAGATAACGGACATTTTCATCAAGCGCGTCGGGTGCCTGCAGCTCAAACAAACACCACGCAAAGGGTTTTACACCGACGTAAGTCCGGAGGACGCAAAGGCAATCGACAAAACCGCGGCGGACCTAATGGCGATGCTGAACGAGGAAAAACGAGAAAAAGCAGCGGCCACGCAGGACGCAGACAAATAAGCCTCGCGGCGACATTGATTTTTGTGTCGGTCGCGCATTTATACGCCGCGTGGAGAATCCAAAAACAAGCGGATGCCAGGCGGACACATAGCGGAGGGCCTCCGAATCGCAATCCGCTGCGCGGAGGCGGCCAAAAGGATACATCAGAAACACAATGGAGGTCCGCGACAGAAATTCTCGAACGAGATGCGCCGAAGCACAATGGAGCAAGCGAGCCGAATCATTATCTGGTATCGTGTTGCCCGAAAGCCACAAAGGACGAATCGATAAAGACCTGGATTGAAACGCAGGCAAACCGAGCATGCCGCGCCATTATTTTTTAAACACTTGTGAAGCATGCACAAGCAAATGGCGGAAGAACCCGTACCTATCGATCGGCTGTTTTTCATTCCAGATCTCCCGCCGTTGGTTTTTAATTGGCTTGACCCGTCCTCGCTCGCCCTCGCGGCCTGCGTTTGTCGGAAATGGCGCGATTGCGCCCGCGCCCGGCTTGCGAAAGGGACGCGCTTCCGTCTGATTCCCACCGATCTCCTACATACCATGCCGACGCTGGTCTGGGCCGCCCAAAACCTAAACAAGAAGCAGATTCCACGCGCTGCACGAAACAAGCTATGCTTGTTTGCGGCGGAAAATGGCGAGCTGGAAGTGTTAAAATGGGCCTACGTTAATGCATGTCCCTGGGATGAGAAAACATGCGCAGGAGCGGCGCTAAAAGGACATCTTGAGATTTTGCAGTGGGCACGGTCCTGCGACTGTCCCTGGGATGAACGTACTTGCGCCTTTGCAGCTCTGAACGGTCACCTCAAAGTTCTACAATGGGCCCGAGCAAGTGGCGGTTTTTGGGATACAAATGCTTGTCCCTGGGACGAGCGGGTTTGCGTCTTTGCCGCGGGAGGCGGCCATCTCGCGGTTCTCCAATGGGCGCGCGCGAATGGCTGTCCCTGGGATGAACGGGTCTGTGTCTTTGCCGCTCAAAACGGACATCTTGAGGTTTTACAGTGGGCGTGCGAGAATGGCTGTCCTTTGTACAAAAATATTTGCGCCTGGGCTTCACAAAACGGACATCTCAAACTCCTGCAATGTGCGCGCGCAAATGGCTATTCATGGGGTTCGGATACCTGCGCCAATGCAGCTTTGAACGGTCATCTTGAAATCCTGCAATGGGCGCGGACCAATGGCTGTCCCTGGAATTCGGATACCTGCGCCAATGCAGCTTTGAACGGACATCTTGAAGTTTTACAATGGGCGCGAGCCAATGGCTGTCCATGGAACTCAGATTTTTCCGCAAATGCAGCTTTGAACGGACATCTTGAAGTTCTACAATGGGCATGGGCCAAGGGCTATCCATGGAGCTCAGATACCTGCGCCAATGCAGCTTTGAACGGTCATCTTGAAGTCCTACAATGGGCGTGGGCCAATGGCTGTCCCTGGAACTCAAATATTTGCGCCAATGCGATGAAAAACGGGCATCTCGAAGTCCTGCAGTGGGCGTGCGCGAATGGCTGCCCTTTGGACAAAAATATTTGCACCTGGGCTTCACAAAACGGACATCTCAAACTTTTGCAATGTGCGCACGCAAATGGCTATTCATGGGATTCGGATACCTGCGCCGAAGCAGCTTTAAAGGGGCATCTCGAAGTCTTACAATGGGCACGGAACAATGGCTGCCCCTGGGACTCAAAAACTTGCGCCAATGCGGTAAAAAATGGGCATCTCGAAGTCCTGCGGTGGGCATGCGCAAATGGCTGTCCATGGAGCTCAAAAACTTGCGCTGATGCAGTGAAAAACGGACATCTCCCGGTTCTTCAATGGGCGCGAACAAATGGCTATTCACTGGGCGGGGGCATTTGTACCTACGTGGCATTGCCTGCACAATCTGAAGTCTTACAATGGGCACAAGCAAACGGCTATCCTTTGGATAAGGAAATTTGCTTCTCTGCGGCGTCGACTGGGTGTCTTGAAGTTTTGCAATGGGCGCGCGCAAATGATTTCCCATGGAGCTCAGATACTTGCCGATTGGCTGCTTTAAAGGGGCATTTCGAAGTCCTACAATGGGCACGAGCCAATGGTTGCCCTTGGGACAAAACATACTGCCAAAGAATCGCAAAGGACGGAGCGATAAAGGCCTGGATAGAGGCCCAACCCAACAATGACGCCTCCGAAATCGTCGCCACCCGCACCGAGTCTGCAGGTCAGCGCGCTAGCAACAAAACGGGCTTCGGTGATAAGGCCTCCAGGCCAGCGGCAAAGCGAGTCCCGGCGATTGTGCACCCACCAGCAGCGAGACGTGCTCTAGCGAATGTTCGCCAGTCGCCAGAAAAAGAGGGCGGCCAGCAGCTAGATCTAGACCCAAACAAGAAGGGCAACGTGTGGTGCGGTCCCTGCGCGCAGAGTCTGGCGTCAAGCCGCGCACGATGTCACTTGGCATCGGCTAAACACGCCGCCGCGCTCCTGCGGACCTCGAGAGGTTCGCGACCAAACCCGAAGTAGTGAACGAACGGGACCGTTCGCGTTTTTTGTTGTCCTGTCAAAAAACCGATGCGAGCCCATCCTTATTTGTGCGCGTACATGTATTTTGCTCCGTGCAAGGCCCAGGTATGGATATTGAGCCAAGAGGGGACAACTTCGAGCGTCCAGCCATTCTTGATGTTAAGCCCGAAGACCCACGCATAAAGTGCATCGACATGTGTGCATTCGATGCGTTCATTTGTCAAACTGGTATGGAGATCATTGAGTTCGGATAGAATAATCTTTACTTCGGCTTCAGTAAGATGGAGCTCGCGGAGGCAGTCCAGCGCGACATGCAGAGCCCCCAGATTTATTCCGATCAGACTTGTTTTGAGTGCCTTTTTGGCACCATCGATGATTTTTTCGCGATCTTTGATGAACTCCATGATGTAAGGTTTCACACTGCCTTTAATTCGGGCTTCGCGTCGTGTGACGAGGGAGTCAGGAGATCCTTCGTTGGTCCTGACCCCGAGTTGGAGATTTCTTCGTCGTTTGAGCGCGTGCGAAATATCCTCAAAATGTACGCCGAAAGGTGCGCGATGCGCGTCATTCCCGGACATTTTGAGGATATTTCACATGTGCAATGTTTTGGTTTTTCCAGCACCACAACTATATCAACAATAACTAATATTGTACCAGGAGGTGGCCTGTTTTGAACAACCTGATTAGTGCAGCGTGGATGTCCGTTGTCAGAACAAGATGGACCAAAAAAGGGCGAGCCTTCTCACACAAGACAAACAAATCATTTTTCGAAAGTTGCAGATACTGTCTGCGGACTCAAGAATATTGGGGATTATCGGACCACTGGCCTACCCTCTGCGTCCATTCGAAAAAGCTGCATTGGAGATAACCATCCTGTGGTTTATCTTTAAGCTCAGGAATTTTTTTCTGAGCCCACGAATGAAACAGCCCCAAAAGCTTAAACCCATCGCTGTCGCTTTTTTTCGGTAGTATTATATTTTGCATCCCCTTATCGGCGAGGCATTTGGCAAACCTTACACAGTCAATTTTTTCTTTTTTCTCAATGGACTTCAAAACCGAATACATCAGGGTTGGTTGTTTGGCACATTCTAGAGCAAACCGCAAACCCCTACCAACAAGGTCTTCGTAAGAAGTTTCGCGCGCAATACGAGATAATCCTGCCCGGTTCTTGCGAGTGCTCGTAATTGTTTTGAATTCACCTTGTTTTAGCTTCCAACGATTGTAGTCATCAATCAAAGGGCTGCGAAATGTGTTAGTTCCAACACAGAAACACGGGTCCTCGATGCTGATCCATTCAAAAAGACGTTGCCGAACCTCGATGCAAATTTTTGAAGAACTCTCAAGACCGTTCCAAGCGTCGGAACCAATGATTTCATCAAGCTCGGCCCTTGACAATTTTTTCATGGAAACATTCTCAAGGAAGGGCACAAGCACATCATTGCTATTCGATCTAATATTCGTAACAAATTGAATTCTGGTCGCTTCGATTTCTTTTCGTCGTTGCGAGTCTCTGTCGGTCTCCATTTCATATATGTTTCAGACAAGCCTCTAATCGGGTTTCGCGTCGTGCGACGAGGGGAACCAGGAGGCGCTGGGCCAGCTGCTGGAGGGCCTCGCCGCCGCCCCCGCCGCTCCCCGCGTCGTCTTCGCCGTGTCGCACCTCGAGGCCCTCAAGGCCCGC